>X237_Red_shanked_Douc_Langur__coassemble_26_pt1 | contig 26833 bp, 21 predicted proteins | sample X237_Red_shanked_Douc_Langur__metabat2_high_PE_002 | metagenome-assembled genome bin X237_Red_shanked_Douc_Langur
ACGCCGGCACCATCGTGGCGATCAACAAGGACGCCGACGCCCCGATCTTCGAGGTCGCCGACATCGGCCTGGTGGGCGATCTGTTCGCGCTGTTGCCGGAACTGGAAGCCCTGGTCTGACAGGCATCGACTAAAGGCGAAAGGAATCGCCTGCGTGCTTGCTGTAAACCGGAAGTCAGGGTTATGGGAGATTGGATAATGCAGTGCAATAACGCAGCATCGTTATCGTCGTCGCAACAAACACCTGTATTCAACGGCAGCTATGAACAGCTGCATCGCTATTCGATTGAACAGCCGGAGGCCTTCTGGGAAGAGCAGAGCCGGCTGATTCACTGGGAAACCCCGCCGCAACAGATTCTGGATTATTCCAGCCCGCCGTTCCGGCGCTGGTTTGTCGGCGGGCGTACCAATCTTTGCTACAACGCCGTTGACCGCCATCTGGCCGACCGTGCTGAGCAGCTGGCGCTGGTGGTGGCGTCCACGGAAACCGACACCACGCGCGAATTCACCTATCGCCAGCTGCATCGCGAAGTAAATGATTTTGCCGCCGTGCTGCGCCGCCTCGGTGTTGGCCATGGCGACCGCGTGGTGGTGTATATGCCGAATATGGCCGAGGCCGTATTTGCGATGCTGGCCTGCGCCCGTATCGGCGCCGTGCACTCGGTGGTGTTTGGCGGCTTTGCCGCGCACAACCTGGCCGTGCGTATCGATGACGCCCAGCCCAAATTGCTGATCACCGCCGATGCCGGCATGCGCGGTGGCAAGGTCATTCCGTACAAGCCGCTGGTGGACAGCGCACTGGCTGCCGCGCAGACACCGCCGCCACATGTACTGGTGGTTTCGCGCGGGCTGGATGCCGACATCACGTTGCAGCCCGGGCGCGATGTGGACTACGCCACGCTGCGCGCCGAGGTAGGGCAGGTGGATGTGCCGGTGCAGTGGCTCGAATCCAATGAACCCAGTTATCTGCTCTACACCAGCGGCACCACCGGCAAGCCCAAGGGCGTGCAACGTGATGTCGGTGGCTATGCGGTGGCCATGGCGCTGTCGATGCTCACCGTGTTCGACGTCAAGCCGGGCCAAGTGATGTTTTCCACTTCCGATGTGGGCTGGGCGGTCGGTCATTCCTACAACGTGTATGGCCCGTTGATTGGTGGTGCCACCTCGCTGCTGTACGAAGGCCTGCCCACGCGCCCGGATGCCGGTGTGTGGTGGCAGCTGTGTGAGAAGTACGCTGTGCGCACCCTGTTTTCCTCGCCCACGGCGATCCGTGTGCTGAAGAAGCACGACCCGGAATTCATCCGCAAGTACGACCTGTCCGCGCTGCAGTACCTGTTCCTGGCAGGTGAGCCGCTCGATGAGCCCACCGCGCTGTGGATCAACGAGTTGCTCGGCAAGCCGGTGATCGACAATTACTGGCAGACCGAAACCGGCTGGCCGGCGCTGACCCTGCTTCCGGGCGTGGACATGAAGCCGACCCGCTTCGGTTCACCGGGTTTTGCCAACCTCGGCTACAACACCAAGATCATCGACGAGAACACCGGCGAAGAAGTCGGGCCCGGGGAAAAGGGGGTGCTGGTGATGGTGCCGCCGCTGCCGCCGGGTTGCCTGAGCACGGTGTGGCGCAACGACGAGCGTTTCATCGCCAGCTACTTCAGCCACTTCAAGGAGCTGCTGTACGGCTCGCTGGACTGGGCCATCCGCGACGAGGACGGCTACACCTTCATCCTCGGCCGCACCGATGACGTGATCAATGTCGCCGGCCACCGCCTGGGCACCCGTGAGATCGAGGAATCGGTGTCCTCCAATGCGGCGGTGGTGGAAGCTGCGGTGATCGGTGTACCCGACGAGTTGAAGGGGCAGGTGCCGGTGGTGTTTGCCACCCTGCGTGACGAACATGCCGGCAACCGCGCCGGGGCCGCCGCCGACCTGCGCCGCACCGTGGAGCAGAGCCTGGGGGCCGTCGCCCGCCCGGCAAGGGTGTACATCGTCGACTCGCTGCCCAAGACCCGCTCGGGCAAACTGCTGCGCCGCTCGCTGCAGGCCCTGGCCCAGGGCAATGACCCGGGTGATCTGTCCACCCTGGACAACCCCGCCGCACTGGATGAGGTGCGTGGCGCCTTGGATCGCGGCGCTGACGCCGGGGAGTGAGCATTGTTCCGGCCATTGCCCCGCAGGCAATGACCGGGTTGGCAGGGTGCATCCGCCGCTTCGATGCGCTATCATCGGCGCATCGAGCAACAAGGTCTGGCAATGGATCGTCAGGCTGCAGTTTCCATCGAACCGGGGGTGCATTGGTTTCGACGGGGGTTGTGAAGTTACTTGGTGCATGCCGAGGGGGTAGCTTTCCTCGTTAATCCAGCTGCAAAACTCATAGTTGCCAACGACGACAACTACGCTCTGGCCGCTTAAGGCCTAAGCCCTGAAACAGCTTGTGTCCGTGCTCGCTGCGTAAGGTCATTATCACGGAATCGTACGGGGCCGCTGCCTGTCAGTCCCGAGCTAGAACACAACCGGCTGGTCCTGGGGTGCGCTTTGCACACCGTGCTGCTTCGGGACGAGATCCAACGGTGAGCTAAGCATGTAGTACCGGGGATGGAGTGCCTTCGGACGGCGGTTCAATTCCGCCCACCTCCACCAAACTACTGAAAACTTGATTTTCAGCGACAAGGCCACCGCAAGGTGGCCTTTTTCGTGCCTGCAGTACTGCACATGCGGCGCTGATGCAGTAAATGAAAAAGGCCCGGCGTGTGGCCGGGCCTTTTGCTTCAGGCGTTCTTGTTGTGGGCGCGCATGGCGCGTTGCTTTTCGCGGTCCCAGTCGCGGTCCTTGGCCGCGTCGCGCTTGTCGTGGTTCTGCTTGCCCTTGGCCAGTGCCACTTCCAGCTTGATCTTGTTCTTCTTCCAGTACATGGCAGTGGGCACGATGGTGTAGCCATCGCGTTCCACACGGCCGATCAGCTTGTCGATCTCGTTACGGTGCAGCAGCAGCTTGCGCTGGCGCCTGTCCTCCGGGATGACGTGGGTGGAGGCCTGGATCAACGGGGTGATCTGGGCGCCGATCAGGTAGATCTCGCCATCCTTCACGTAAGCGTAGGCGTCGGTCATGTTGCCGCGCCCGGCGCGGATCGCCTTGACCTCCCAGCCCTGCAGGACCAGGCCCGCCTCGAAACGGTCTTCCAGGTGGTACTCATGCCGAGCCCGCTTGTTCAGCGAGATGGTTTTGTCGGCATTGCCGCCCTTTGCTTTATCCTTGCCGGTCTTCTTGCTCATATGCCCATTGTCTCCGATCCGGGGGCATTGGTCGATGGATTGTCCTGTATGCCTATTGTTCGTCGCAGTGCGCTGGTCAGCCAGCGCCCGGAAGTGCTGTTTGATCTGGTCAATGATGTGGCCGCCTATCCGCGCCGCTTTGCCTGGTGCTCGCGGGCGCAGGTGCTGGAGAGCAGCGAGCAGCGCCTGCTGGCGCGGCTGGACCTGGGCCTGGGCGCGCTGAGCACCTGGTTCATGACCGAAAACCGCAATGTGCGTCCGGTCAGCATCGACATGCAGCTGCGCGATGGTCCGTTCAAGAAATTGCACGGCCGCTGGGATTTCACCGCGATGGGCGACTCGGGCAGCAAGGTGGCCTTGGTGCTGGATTTCGAGCCCAAGTCGCGCCTGCTTGTGCCGGCGCTGACCCTAGGCTTCCAGGCCCTGGCCGACCGCATGGTCGCCGATTTTGTGCGCGAAGCCGGGAAGGTGGGCTGATGCCGTCGGTGCAGGTCGTCAAGGCCCGGCCTGATGGCTACCAGCTGCAGGCGCTGGAGCTGGCCGAAGGGGCCAGTGTGGCCGATGCGCTGGCCGCCGCCGGGCTGCAGGTGCCGGGGCCGGAGTTTGTGGCCGTGGCCGTGCATGGGGTGCTGGTGCGTCCGGCGCAGTTGCTCAACGAGGGCGACCGGATCGAGCTGTTGCGGCCGTTGCTGGCCGACCCCAAAGAAAACCGCCGCAGGCGGGCCCGCGGCGGTCAGTAAAGGCTTGTTTGAAAAGCGTCGCCTCAGCGGCGCTTTTTCTTGTCGCGGGCCAAGTTGCGGCCGAACTGCTGCACCGTCTTGATGGCCAGCTCGCCATCGTTGACGGCCAGGTAGTCGCCTTCCCAGCGGCTGACCTTGTCGCCATCGAAATGGACGATGAAATTGGTGGTTTCGGTCTTGCCGGCGCGGTTGATGCGGCGGCTGCCGGTGTAATCCCAGCGATCGGCGTTGAACGGGTCCATGATGGCCGGGGTGCCGAGCAGGGCGCTGACCTGCTGCCGGCTCTGGCCGACCTGCAGTTGCTGGACCGACGCTTCGCGGATGAGGTTGCCCTGGTACATGGGTTGCTTGTAGATCGCGCCGCAGCCGGCGGTGGCCACAACGGTGAGGGCGAGCAGCAGGTAAGAGCGCATCGTGTCACAGGGTTTGGGAAAACTGATCCGATGATACACTGCCCGGCACGTCCCGCGACCCCCCTAACGAGAGGATCAGGCGCCCGGCGCCTTTCAAGCCCATGACTACTGAATCCTACGACCTGCGCAAGGTCGGCCTGAAGGTCACCCATCCGCGTACGCGGATCCTGCAGCTGCTCGAACAGCGCACCCCCCAGCACCACCTGACCGCCGAGGACATCTACCGCCTGTTGCTCGATGACGGCGAGGAGATCGGCCTGGCCACGGTGTACCGCGTGCTGACCCAGTTCGAGGCGGCAGGCCTGGTGCTCAAGCACAACTTCGAGGGCGGCCAGGCGGTGTACGAGCTGGACCGTGGCAGCCACCATGACCATATGGTGGACATGGAAACCGGCAAGATCATCGAGTTTGAAAGCGCCGAGATCGAGGCGCTGCAGCACAAGATTGCCGCCCAGTACGGTTACGAGCTGGAAGAGCACTCGCTGGTGCTGTACGTGCGCAAGAAGCGCTGAGCAGGCCTTGCGGCAGTAAACGGACAACGGCGCCCGAGGGCGCCGTTGTCGTATCTGTGTGGCAGGGCAGGGGCTTATACGGCGATCAGCTTGCGCGCGGCGGCGCGGGCCTCGCTGCTGATTTCCACCCCGCCCAGCATGCGCGCGATTTCCTCTTCGCGGGCCTTGCGGTCCAGCCGCTCCACCGCGCTCTGGGTCATGCCTTCCACCGGGGCCTTGCTGACCCGGTAATGGGTATGGCCCTTGGCCGCCACCTGGGGCAGGTGGGTCACGCACAGCACCTGGCAGTGCTCGCCCAGGGCGCGCAGACGGCTGCCGACGATATCGGCCACCGCGCCGCTGATGCCCGAGTCGACCTCGTCAAAGACCATGGTCTGCACACTGTCCAGGCCGATGGTGGCCACCTCGATGGCCAGCGAGATGCGCGACAGCTCGCCGCCGGAGGCGACCTTGCGCAGCGGCCGCGGCGGCTGGCCGGCATTGGCGGCGACCAGGAATTCCACCCGCTCGGCGCCCAACGGGTCCGGGCGCTCGTTGTTGTGTGGTTCCAGTTGCACGCAGAACACGCTGCCGCCCATGCCCAGTTCGTTGATCAGGCTGCTGGTGGCCTGCGACAGGTTCTGGCCGGCCTGCTGGCGGGTCTGGCTCAGTTCGGCGGCGTCCGCCTGCCACCGGGTGCGGGCCTTGCCGATCTCCACGGCCAGGGCCTGCAGACGTTCATCGGCACCACGCAGTTGTTCGACTTCCTCGCGCAGGCGGGCCTGCTGGCCAGCCAGCTCTTCCATCGGTACCCGGTGCTTGCGGGCCAGGGCATGCAGACGGCCCAGGCGGGCTTCGATCTCGACGAAGCTCTCCGGGTCGCCTTCCAGATCCTCGCCGATGCGGTCGACCAGGCTCATCGCCTCGTCCAGGGCAATGGTGGCACTGTCGAGCAGGGCGTCGACTTCGGCCAGGCGTGGTTCGTGCTCGACCACCCGGGCCAGTTCACTGCGGGCCTGGCGCAGCAGGTCCAGGGCGCTGGCCTCCTCGTCGCCGCCGATCAGGGCATGGGCATGCTCGCAGGCATTGCCCAGGGCCGTGGCATGGGCCTGGCGGCGGTGGCTGCTGGTCAACTGGTTGATGGCCTGGGCGCTGAGCTCTTCCTGGTCCAGTTCGGTCAGTTGGTGGCTCAGCCAGTCGATGCGGTCGCCCACATCGCCGCGCTCGGACAGCGCGCTGGCTTCATCGAGCAGGGCCTGCCAGTGGCTGGCGGCTGCGCGTACGGCCGTGCGCTGGGCGCCATTGCGGGCATAGGCATCAAGCAGGCTGAGCTGGGAGCTGCGCGCCATCAGGGCCTGCTGGTCGTGCTGGCCATGCACCTCGACCAAGAAGGCGGCCAGCTCGGCCAGCTGGCTGATGGTCGCTGCACGGCCGTTGATCCAGGCCTTGGAGCCGCCATCGGCACGGATGATGCGGCGCAACTGGCAGCTGGCGCCTTCCTCGTCCAGCTCGTTCTCGCGCAGCCAGTGCAGGGCCGGGCTGTGGGCATCCAGGCTGAATTCGGCGGCCAGTTCGGCCCGGTCGCTGCCATGGCGGACCATGCCGCTGTCGGCGCGGGCGCCGGAAAGCAGGGTCAAGGCATCGACCATCAACGACTTGCCGGCACCGGTTTCGCCGGATACCACGGTCATGCCGGGGCCAAACTCCAGTTCGGTCTGACGTACGACCGCAAAATCCTTGATCGAGAGATGTTTGAGCATGTGTTGGCGGGCCTTGAGCGGCGCAAAAGCTGGCACGGAGCAGGGCAGGGGTCAATCCAGAGACCCCCGTGATCCTGGCATTGTGCGCGATGGCGTCTCATCAGGTGAGTCTGGCGTGCAAAAAAAACATCTTGCCCCTTGAAAGCCCGTCGTACGCCCATAGATGACCGGCATGAGGCGGCTGTCCCTTCCGCCCGGGAACCGGAAATGAATCAAGACCTCCCCGAAAACGAATCCCAGAACCCTGCGGCTGATACGGCCCAGGACGATGCGCAGGCCGTGATCGAAGCCTTGCGTGGTGAGCTGGAACAGACCCGTGCCCAGGTGCTGCTGGACCGTGCCGACCTGGAGAACCAGCGTCGCCGCCTGGCCCGCGATGTCGAGCAGGCACGCAAGTTCGCCAATGAAAAGCTGCTGGGTGACCTGCTGCCGGTGTTTGACAGCCTGGATGCCGGCCTGACCGCCGCCGCCGACCAGGAGCACCCGCTCAAGGAAGGCCTGGAGCTGACCTACAAGCAGCTGCTCAAGACCGCTGCCGACAACGGCATGGTCGTGGTCGATCCGGTCGGTGCCCCGTTCAACCCGGAACAGCACCAGGCCATCAGCCAGATCGATGCGCCGCAGGGCGTGGCCCCGGGCGCGGTGGTGACCGTGTTCCAGAAGGGTTACGTGCTCAACGATCGCCTGCTGCGCCCGGCCCTGGTCGTGGTGGCCCGCAACGATTGACCTGTTCGGCCGGCAGGCAAACGGCAGCTGAAAGCAGCGCTTGAACCGCCCGTCGGCACCCCCATATTCACTTCAGCGCCGGCGCAGGCCGGCATCCCAAGACCTATTTCAGGAGCCTCCCACATGGGCAAGATCATCGGTATTGACCTGGGCACCACCAACTCGTGCGTGTCCATCATGGAAGGCGGCAAGGCCCGCGTCATCGAGAACGCCGAGGGTGACCGCACCACGCCGTCCATCGTCGCCTACACCAAGGACGGCGAAGTGCTGGTCGGCGCTGCCGCCAAGCGCCAGGCCGTGACCAACCCGAAGAACACCTTCTACGCCGTCAAGCGCCTGATCGGCCGCAAGTTCACCGACGCCGAAGTGCAGAAGGACATCGGCCACGTGCCGTACGCCATTGTCGCCCACGACAACGGTGACGCCTGGGTGGCCACCGCTGACGGCCAGAAGATGGCCGCACAGCAGATCTCCGCCGACGTGCTGGGCAAGATGAAGAAGTCCGCCGAGGACTACCTGGGCGAGCCGGTCACCGAAGCAGTGATCACCGTGCCGGCCTACTTCAACGACAGCCAGCGCCAGGCCACCAAGGACGCCGGCCGCATCGCCGGTCTGGACGTCAAGCGCATCATCAACGAGCCGACCGCTGCGGCCCTGGCCTATGGCCTGGACAAGGGTGACGGTGCTGACCGCAAGATCGCCGTGTACGACCTGGGCGGCGGTACCTTCGACGTGTCGATCATCGAAATTGCCAACGTCGACGGCGAAAAGCAGTTCGAAGTGCTGGCCACCAACGGTGACACCTTCCTGGGCGGCGAAGACTTCGACAACCGCGTCATCCAGTACCTGGTGGAAGAATTCCAGAAGGACCAGGGTCTGGACCTGCGCAACGATCCGCTGGCCCTGCAGCGCCTGAAGGATGCTGCCGAGCGCGCCAAGATCGAGCTGTCCAGCGCCCAGCAGACCGAAGTGAACCTGCCGTACATCACCGCAGATGCCACCGGCCCGAAGCACCTGAACATCAAGCTGACCCGCGCCAAGCTCGAAGCCCTGGTCGAAGACCTGGTCAAGCGTTCGATCGAGCCGTGCCGTACCGCCCTGAATGACGCCGGCCTGCGTTCCAGCGACATCTCCGAGGTGATCCTGGTCGGCGGCCAGACCCGCATGCCGAAGGTACAGGCCGCTGTGGCCGAGTTCTTCGGCAAGGAGCCGCGCAAGGACGTCAACCCGGACGAAGCCGTGGCACTGGGTGCCTCGATCCAGGGCGGCGTGCTGGCCGGCGACGTCAAGGACGTGCTGCTGCTGGACGTGACCCCGCTGTCGCTGGGCATCGAGACCCTGGGTGGCGTGTTCACCAAGATCATCGAAAAGAACACCACCATCCCGACCAAGGCCTCGCAGACCTTCTCCACCGCCGAGGACAACCAGTCGGCCGTGACCGTGCACGTGCTGCAGGGTGAGCGCGAGCAGGCCCGCTTCAACAAGTCGCTGGCCAAGTTCGACCTGTCCGGTATTGAAGCGGCCCCGCGCGGCATGCCGCAGGTGGAAGTGTCCTTTGACATCGACGCCAACGGCATCGTCCACGTCACCGCCAAGGACAAGAAGACCGGCAAGGAACAGAAGGTCGAGATCAAGGCCGGTTCGGGCCTGAGCGATGACGAAATCGCACGGATGGTGGCTGACGCCGAAGCCAACCGCGAGGAAGACAAGAAGTTCCAGGAACTGGTGGCCGCGCGCAACCAGGCCGATGCCCTGGTCCATTCGACCCGTACCGCGATCAACGAACACGGCAGCAAGGTTGATGGCGCCGTGCTGGGCAATGTGCAGTCGGCCCTGAGCGACCTGGAATCGGCCATCAAGGGCGATGACAAGGCCCAGATCGAAGGCAAGACCCGCGCTCTGGAAGAAGCCTCGCAGCAGCTGTTCGCTGCCTCGGCCCAGGGTGCCGAAGCCGGTGCCGCTCCGGCCGGCAACGGCCCGTCCAGCGACGACGTGGTGGACGCCGAGTTCACCGAAGTCAAGGACGACAAGAAGTAATCACTGCGGCAGCCGGGCCCTGTGCCCGGCTGTTGTCGTGATGGAACGTGCTGGCGGGCCAAGAGCCCGCCAGTGCGTACCGGACACCCTGTATTTGCTACCGCGGCCGAGTTGAACGATGAGCAAGCGCGATTATTACGAGGTGCTGGGCGTTGCCCGTACCGCCACCGATGACGAACTGAAAAAGGCCTATCGCCGCATGGCGATGAAGCACCACCCGGACCGCAACCCGGGCGATGCCGCTGCCGAAGCCTCCTTCAAGGAGTGCAAGGAAGCCTACGAAGTGCTGTCCGATGCCGGTAAGCGCCGCATGTATGACGCGCACGGCCATGCTGCCTTCGAAGGCGGCATGGGCGGCGGCGGTGGCGGTCCGGACATGAATGACATCTTCGGCGACATCTTCGGCGACATCTTCGGCGGTGGCCGGGGTGGTTCGCGCGGCCCGCGCCGTGGTGCCGATGTCGGCTATGTGATGGAGCTGGACCTGGAAGAAGCGGTGGCCGGCGTCGAGCGCCGCATTGAGATTCCGACCCTGGTCGAATGCTCGCCGTGCAATGGCTCCGGTTCGGAAGATGGCAAGGTGGAAACCTGTGCCACCTGCCGTGGCCAGGGCCAGGTGCGCATGCAGCGCGGCATCTTCGCCATGCAGCAGGCCTGCCCGCATTGCGCCGGTACCGGCAAGCAGATTCCCAACCCGTGCAAGGCCTGCCGTGGTGCTGGCCGGGTCGAGGACGAGAAGGTCCTGCAGGTCAAGATTCCGGCCGGTGTGGATACCGGTGACCGGATCCGTCTGCAGGGTGAGGGCGAGGCCGGTGCACCGGGTGCGCCGGCAGGCGATCTGTATGTGGAAGTGCGTGTGCGTGAGCATGCGATCTTCCAGCGCGACGGCGATGACCTGCACTGCGAAGTGCCGATCCGCATTTCCCAGGCAGCGCTGGGCGACACCGTGCGTGTGGCTACCCTGGAAGGCGAGGCCGAGATCCGCATTCCGGCCGAAACCCAGACCGGCAAGCTGTTCCGCCTGCGTGGCAAGGGTGTGCAGTCGGTGCGCTCGCGCAGCCCGGGTGACCTGTACTGCCGCATCCTGGTGGAAACCCCGGTCAACCTCACCGCCGAGCAGCGCAAGCTGCTGGAGCAGTTCGAGGCCACCTTCAGTGGTGAGTCCGCGCGCAAGCATTCGCCGAAGTCGGCGACGTTTGTCGATGGCATCAAGGGCTTCTTCGAGCGTCTGAAGTCCTGACATCGCCTGCATCGCGCGATACGCAAAGAGCCGCAGCCTGTGCTGCGGTTTTTTGTTGCGCGTGATTCCCGGGGCAGGGGAGGTGGCGGCTTGCCTGCGTGACCATCATTCCTGATCGGGTGGTGGCGGCCTGATGCATCGGTAGGTGCACATGCCGGTGTGCAAGCTGGCGCCAATCCGCTAGGACTGGCGGGGCGATCGCTGCGGCTGCAGTCACCATGCGGTTGGGTGTCGGCAAGACGGCGGTGTGACCTGGTTGCGTTTGCAAATGCCGATTGGCTTGCTGCAGCGCGGCGCTAGAATGTGCCGATGAGTACGACAGACAGTCATCTGGTCCACGGCCGCCGCACGCGTCCGGACGGGCCATCCCCGGTGGACGTGATTTCCGTCCAGTCCCAGTTGGTTTACGGCCATGCCGGCAACAGTGCGGCAGTACCGCCGTTGCGCGCGCTCGGCCTGCGTGTGGCCGAAGTGCCGACCACCCTGCTCAGCAATGCGCCGTTCTATTCGACCCTGCGTGGGCGCATGCTGCCGGCCGACTGGCTGGCCGATCTGCTGCTGGGGGTGAGCGAGCGTGGCATCCCGCAGCGGGCGCAGGCGTTGGTGTCCGGCTACTTCGGCACGGTGGAAAACGGCCAGGTGTTCGCCGACTGGGCGCGCACCACGCTCAAGGACAATGCCGGCCTGGCCTACTGGCTGGATCCGGTGATCGGCGATACCCACACCGGCCCTTATGTGGAGCCGGCGCTGGAAGCGGTGTTCCGCGAGCAGCTGCTGCCGCTGGCCACGGTGGTCACCCCCAACGCCTTCGAGCTGGGCCGGCTGACCGGGCGTGATGCCCTGGCCCAGGACGATGCCATTGCCGCGGCGCGCGAGCTGCTGGCACGCGGCCCGCAGTGGGTGATTGCGCACAGTGTGGAGGGAGCGCCGGGTGAGCTGGTGACCCTGGCGGTGAGCCATGACGAAGTCTGGCGCTGGAACAGCGCGCACCTGCCGGTGGATGTGGCCGGCACGGGCGACGTGCTGCTGGCCCTGACCATGGCCTTCGTGCTGCGCGGCGAACCGATGCCGATGGCCATCAGCCGTGCCATTGCCGGCGTGCATGCGGCGCTGGAGGCGACCCTGGCCTCGGACGTGGAGGAGTTTGATGTGCTCTCCGCTGCCCCGGCCGCCCAGTTGCCGCCCGGGCGCTTCCGCGGCCAGCGTCTGGCATGACCCCGACCCAGGCTCCGGTGATCGGCATTGTCGGCTCGGCCGGGGCCTATGGCCGCTGGCTGCAGGGTTTTTTCACCCGGCAGATGGGGTTGGTGGTGATCGGCCATGATCCGGCCGATCCTGCTTCGGCCAGCCCGGAGCAGGTGCTGGCGCAGGCGCAGGTGATCATCTTCAGTGTGCCGATCCGGCACACCGCGCAGATCATTGCGCAGTGGATTGCCCAGGCTGGCGGGCGTGAGGCCGGTCAGTTGTGGCTGGACATCACCTCGGTCAAGTTTGCCCCGGTGCAGGCCATGCTGGCTTCGCAGGCCGAGGTCGCTGGCCTGCATCCGATGTGCGCGCCGCCCAAGTCGCCCACCCTCAAGGGCCGTGCGATGGTGGTGTGCCAGGCCCGCCTGCAGCACTGGCAGCCGTGGCTGGGGCAGCTGTGTGCGGCCCTGCAGGCGCAGTGCGTGCAGGCCACGCCCGAGCATCACGACCGGGTCATGGCCCTGGTGCAGGCCATGGTGCATGCCAGCGGCCTGGCCCAGGCCGGGGTGCTGCGCCAGCAGCAGGACTGGCTCGGTGCACTGCAGGCGGTGCTGCCGTTCCGCACCGTCGGTTTCGAGATGCACCTGGCGGCGATGGCGCGCATCCTGGCCTTGAATCCGGCCATCTACGAGGACATCCAGTTCGGCAACCCCTATGTGGCGCCGATGCTGGCCCAGCTCAGCGAGCAGCTGCAGCAGTTGCATGCGCTGGTGCTGGCCGGTGACCAGCCAGCGCGTGATGCGTTTCGTGCGCGCTTTTTGGCCGCCAATGCGCAGGCCTTCGGCCCGGAGCTGGTGGCCACGGGCAATTACGGCTTCGAGCGCATGGGCTACCTGCTGGCCGACCTGGCCGGCGAACAGGCGGTGAGTGTGTACCTGCCGCAGGACCGGCCGGGCTCGTTGCGGGCACTGCTGGCCGCGTTCGAACAGGCCGGGGTCAACCTGGCCTCGATCCATTCCTCGCGCACGCCGGCCGGTGAGCTGCATTTCCGCCTCGGCATCGACAGCGCGGTGGACCCGGCCTGCCTGGCGCAGGCGCTGGCGCGTGTGCACGACGACGACATCGGGCGGGTGCTGGCGCCCTGACCGCCGCGCTGCCCCGGCGCCGTGATGGCGGCGGGGCAGGGTCTCAGTCGATGAACTGCAGGCGGGCCAGCTCGGCATACAGGCCGCCGGCGGCCAGCAGTTCCTCATGCCGGCCTTCGGCCACGATCCGTCCCTTGTCGATCACCACGATGCGGTCGGCGGCCTTGACCGTGGCCAGCCGGTGGGCAATCACCACCGTGGTGCGCCCGGCCATCAGCCGGGTCAGGGCCTGCTGCACGGCATGCTCGCTCTGTGCATCCAGCGCGCTGGTGGCTTCGTCCAGCAGCAGCACCGGGGCGTCGCGCAGCAGGGCGCGGGCAATGGCAACGCGCTGTTGCTGGCCGCCGGACAGGCGCGTGCCGCGTTCGCCCAGTTCGGTGGCATAGCCATCGGGCAGGGTGGACAGAAAGCTGTCCGCTTCGGCGGCGCGGGCGGCGGCAATCACCTCCGCGTCGCTGGCATCCAGACGGCCGTAACGGATGTTGTCCATGGCCGAGCCGGCAAACAGCACCGGATGCTGGGGTACCAGGGCCATCACCTGACGCAGCTGCTGCGGATCGAACTGGCGTACATCACGCCCGTCCAGGCAGACCTGGCCCTGTTGCGGGTCGTAGAAACGCATCAGCAGGCTGAGCAGGGAGCTCTTGCCGGCGCCGGAGGGGCCGACCAGGGCCACGGTCTGGCCCGGCAGGATGTGCAGGTTGATCCCGTCCAGCACCGGGCTCTGGCTGCGGTGGGGGTAGTGGAAGTGCAGGGCGCGCAGTTCCAGTTCGCCGCGCACCGGGCTGGGCAGGGACAGGGGGCGGGCCGGCGGCTGGATGTTGACGCTCTGGGCCAGCAGTTCGTTGACCCGGCCCATGCCGCCGGCGGCGCGCTGCAGTTCGTTCCAGACTTCGGCCAGGGCGCCGATCGAGCCGCCACCGATCATCGCAAACACCACGAACTGGCCCAGGGCACCGGCGGTCATCTCACCGCCCGCCACGGCGTGGGCCCCGTTCCACAGCACCAGCACGATCGCGCCGAAGATCAGTACGATGGCCGCGGCCGTGACCAGGGCCTGGGTGCTGATGCGTCGGCGTGCGGTGGCCAGGGCCACATCCAGGTTGAGGCGGTAGCGCTGCTGTTCGTAATCCTCGCGGGCATAGGCCTGCACGGTGCGGATCGCGCCCAGGCGTTCGCTGGCGCGGCTGGTGGCCTCGGCAATGGCGTCCTGGCTGTCGCGCGAGGCGCGCTTGAGGCGGCGCGCACCCAGGATCACCGGCAGCACCGCCAGCGGGATGCCCAGCAGGCTGTAGGCGGCCAGCCAGGGGCTGGTGGCGAACAGGCCGATCAGGGCGCCGATGGCGGTGACGGCAGAGCGCAGGGCCACCGAAATGGTGGTGGCGACCATGGTGCGCAGCAGCTCCGAATCGGTGGCCAGGCGCGAGATCAGCTCGCCGCTGCGGTTGCTGTCGTGGAAGCTGGCGTCCAGGCGGATCAGGTGGGCATACAGCTGATCACGTAGATTACGTATTACGCTTTCGCCGAGTAACGAAACAAAGTAGAGGCGTGCGGCGGTGGCCAGACCCAGGCCGACCGCGACCAGGAACAGGATGCCGAAGGCACTGTCGATGCGGGTGTCACTGCCAAAGCCCTGGTCGATCATGCGGCCGATGGCCAGGGGCAGGCACAGGGTGGCCAGGCTGGACAGGCCCAGGGCGATCAGCCAGCCGCTGAGCAGACCGGGGTAACGGCGCAGGAACGGCCAGATCGCGGTCAGGCTGTCGAAGCGGCGGCGGGGAGTCGGTGCGGGATCAGCTTGCATCGTGGTCAGGCTCATCGCAGGTGACCGTGATCCGGTTGCGCGAGGCATCGCGCAGACGCAGGCTCAAGCCGGCCAGTTGGGCATGGGGCAGGCGCACGTGCAGTTGCGCACCGTGCTCATCGAAGTGCTCGCTCAGTTTTTCGGCCAGGTGGGCATCCAGGCAGGTGTGCAGCAGGCCCAGATCCTCGAACGGGCTGTTGATGCTGGCCTGGCAATAGCGCACCAGCTCGCGCCGTGGTGCGGTACGCAGGCATTCGGCGGCAGTGCCGCCATAGGCGCGGACCAGACCGCCGGCGCCGAGTTTGATGCCGCCATACCAGCGGATCAGCACCACCATGACCTGGTCAAAACCCTGGCCATCAATGGCGGCCAGGATCGGCCGGCCGGCGGTGCCGGCCGGTTCGCCATCATCACTGGAGCGGTAGTTCTGGCCGATGCGGTACGCCCAGCAATTGTGGGTGGCATCGGCCACGCTGACCTGGCGCAGGTAGTCCATCGCCTGTTCGGGCGTCTGCACCGGGCTGGCCAGGGCCAGGAAGCGGCTGTGCTTGATGTCCTGTTCGTACTGGACCGGCTGGGCGAGGGTGTAGGGCATTGCCTGCATTGTAGTGCCAGCGTGAAGGCTGGCACAAAGCCTGCAGGTGGCCGTGCATCAGCGCAGAGCGGCGCGGCGCTTCTCGTCAAACCACTTGCCGGCATCGCCCGGGGTGTAGGTGGCCATCCAGGCCAGCATGGCATCCACATCCTCACCGAACCACAGGTCGTGGCGCTGGTCGGCATGCAGGAATTTTTCGCCGACCATGTGGTCGATCATCGCCATCAGCGGGCTGTAATAGCCGTTGATGTTGAGGAAGGCGATCGGCTTCTGGCCGATGTTGAGCTGGCGCCAGGTCAGCATCTCGAACACTTCTTCCAAGGTGCCGAAGCCGCCGGGCAGGGCGATGAAGCCGTCGGCCAGGTCGAACATGCGCGACTTGCGCTCGTGCATGGAGCCCACCACTTCCAGGCTGGTCAGGCCCTTGTGCGCAACTTCCCAGTCCACCAGGTGCTGCGGAATCACGCCGGTTACTTGCCCGCCGGCATCGAGCACGCCATTGGCCACCGCGCCCATCAGGCCGGTGTTGCCGCCGCCGTAGACCAGGCGCAGGCCGTCGCCGGCCAGGCGATTGCCCAGGGCAGTGGCGGCTTGCTGGTAGATCGGGTCGGCGCCGGCATTGGCGCCGCAATAGACACAGACAGACTTCATGAGTACTCCAGTAATGCAAAAGGCAAAGGCCCTGCGGATGCAGGGCCTTCGCTGTCACAGATCAACCGATGGATCAGTTGGTCTTGTGGATGGCGCGCTTGGACACGGCCATGGCCGCATCGTGGATCGCCTCCGACAGGGTCGGGTGGGCGTGGCAGATGCGGGCCAGGTCGTCAGCCGAACCGCTGAACTCCATGGTCAGCACGCCTTCGTGCACCAGCTCGGACGCATTGGCGCCGATGATGTGCAGGCCCAGCACGCGGTCGGTTTCGGCATGTGCCAGCACCTTCACAAAACCGGTGGCTTCGGCCATGGCCACGGCGCGGCCGACAGCGGCGAACGGGAAGCTGCCGGCCTTGTACGGCACGCCTTCTTCCTTGAGCTGCTGCTCGGTCTTGCCGACCCAGGCAATTTCCGGGCCGGTGTAGATCACGTACGGGATGGCGTCGAAGTTGACGTGGCCCGGCAGGCCAGCGATCAGCTCGGCCACCGCGATGCCTTCCTCAAAGCCCTTGTGGGCCAGCATCGGGCCGCGCACGCAGTCGCCGATGGCCCACACGCCATTGACGCCGGTGTGGCAGTGGTCATCGACCACGACCTGGCCGCGCTCGTTGAGCTGCACGCCGGTGCCTTCGCCCAGCAGGCCCTTGGAGGCAGCCTTGCGGCCAACGGCGACCAGCAGGCGGTCCACGGTGATGGTCTGCTCGGCGCCCTGGGCATCGGTGTAGGTGACCACGACTTCCTCGCCGACCACTTCGGTCTTGGAGACCTTGGCGCCGAGCAGGATGTTCAGGCCTTCCTTCTTGAATTCACGGGCGGCCAGCTTGGACACTTCCGCATCGGCGGCGGCCAGGAAGGTCGGGGCGGCTTCCAGGATGGTGACTTCCGCGCCCAGGCGCTTCCACACCGAACCCAGTTCCAGGCCGATCACGCCGGCGCCAATCACGGCCAGGCGCTTGGGCACGTCGGTGAAGTCCAGGGCGCCGACGTTGTCGACGATGTACTTGCCGTCGAACTTGGCAAACGGCAGTTCGATCGAATCCGAACCGGCGGCGATGATGACGTTGGTGCCCTTCAGCTCGACGGTGGAGCCGTCATGCTGCTTGACGCTGACCACGTTGCCGGCCTGCAGCTGGCCGAAGCCGTAGTAGGTGGCAATCTTGTTGGCCTTGAACAGCATGGCGATGCCGCCGGTGAACTGCTTCACGATGGCGTCCTTGCGGGCCACCATCTTGTTCACGTCCATCGCGGCATTGGAGAAGCTGATGCCGTGCTGGTCGAACTTGTGCAGCATGTTCTCGTACTGGTGGGTCGAGTCCAGCAGGGCCTTGGACGGGACGCAGCCCACGCGCAGGCAGGTGCCACCCAGGGCCGGATTGCCGTCCTTGCCGATGGCGGCATCGATGCAGGCGGTCTTCAGGCCCAGCTGGGCAGCGCGGATGGCGGCATGGTAGCCGGCCGGGCCAGCACCGATGACGACGACGTCGAAGTTTTCAGACATGTGCGGGATATCCCTTGTTCAATTCGCTTGGTGACAAGGAACGAGAAAAGAGAAACGAGAAACAAGGGAAAAGCATGGCCTTCCTCTCGTTTCCCGTTCCTCTCCACTCGTTCGTGCTTGACGCTTACAGGCCCAGCAGCATGCGGCCCGGGTTTTCCAGCTGGTTCTTGATGTCAACCAGGAACTGGACCGAGTCCTTGCCGTCGATGATGCGGTGGTCGTAGGACAGTGCCAGGTACATCATCGGGGCGATCACGACCTGGCCGTTTTCGGCGATCGGACGCTCCTTGATGGCGTGCATGCCCAGGATGGCGCTCTGCGGCGGGTTGACGATCGGGGTGGACAGCAGCGAGCCGAAGGTGCCGCCGTTGGTCACGGTGAAGGTGCCGCCCTGCAGTTCTTCCAGGCTCAGCTTGCCGTCACGGGCCTTCTTGGCGTATTCGGCAATGGCCTTTTCGATATCGGCAAAGCCCATGCGCTCGACGTTGCGGATCACCGGGGTGACCAGGCCCTTCTCGGTGGACACGGCGATGGAGACGTCCGAGTAACCGTGATAGACGATGTCGTTGCCGTCGATGGAGGCATTGACCAGCGGGAAGCGGGCCAGGGCGTTGGCGGCGGCCTTCACGAAGAAGCTCATGAAGCCCAGCTTGATGCCATGGGCCTTGACGAACTCTTCCTGCAGTTCCTTGCGCGCGGTCATGACCTTGGACAGGTTGACCTCGTTGAAGGTGGTCAGCATGGCGGTCGAGTTCTTCGACTGCATCAGACGCTCGGCAATGCGGGCGCGCATGCGGGTCATCGGCACGCGCTCTTCGGCGCGGGCGCCGGAGGCCTTGGCGGCACCGCCGTTGCGGGCGAAGTTGACGATGTCTTCCTTGGTCACGGCGCCGCGACGGCCGGTGCCGTCCACGTCAGACGGGTTGACGCCTTCGGTGATGGCCGAGAAGCGGGCGCCCGGGGGCAGGGTGGCAGCAGCGCCGGCAGCAGCCGGGGCCGGAGCGGCAGCAGCCGGAGCGGCCGGGGCAGCAGCGGCCGGAGCCGGAGCAGCAGCGGCGGCCGGGGCGGCAGCCGGAGCAGCGGCAACGGCGCCCTCCTCGATGATGGCAACAATCTGGCTGGAGGTGACGGCGTCGCCTTCGGCGAACTTCAGTTCCTTGATCACGCCGTCAACCGGTGCCGGCACTTCCAGAACAACCTTGTCGGTTTCCAGATCCAGCAGGTTCTGGTCGCGCGATACCTGGTCGCCGACCTTGACGTGCCAGGCAGCAATGATGCCGTCGGCAACGGATTCGGGCAGAACCGGGGCTTTGACTTCGGTGGCCATGTGTGAATTTCCTGATTTGCGATTCTGTGGGAAGGGGAGGCTTAGTCGACGTACTTGTTGTCGTCAAAGGCATTGACCAGTGCATCGGCCAGCAGCTGCTTGAGCTCGGCCAGATGGTCGGCCATGTGGCCAACGGCCGGCGACGGCGAGCCCGGACGGCCAGCGTAGTGCAGGCCCAGAGTGCCGACCACCGCCTGCAGGTGGTGACGGATCTGGTACCAGGCACCCTGGTTCATCGGCTCTTCCTGTGCCCAGACCACATCGGTGGCATTCGGGTACTTGGCCAGCTCAGCCTTCACGGCGGCGCGCGGGAACGGATACAGCTGCTCCACGCGGACCAGGGCGACATCTTCCTGGTTGCGCGAACGGGCGTCTTCGAGCAGGTCGTAGTAGACCTTGCCCGAGCACAGCACCACGCGCTTGACGGCGGCTGCATCGGTGGCGTTGCTGTCGGCGATCACGGTCTGGAACTGGCCGTTGGCCATTTCTTCCAGGCTGGACACGGCCAGCTTGTGGCGCAGCAGCGACTTCGGGCTCATGACAACCAGCGGCTTGCGGGTGGTCAGGTGCATCTGGCGACGCAGCATGTGGAATGCCTGGGCCGGGGTCGACGGCACGCAGACCAGCATGTTTTCCTTGGCGCACAGCTGCAGGAAACGCTCCAGGCGTGCCGAGCTGTGTTCCGGGCCCTGGCCTTCATAGCCGTGCGGCAGCAGCAGGGTCAGGCCGGAAATGCGGCCCCACTTGGCTTCACCGGAGGCGATGAACTGGTCGATCACGACCTGGGCGCCGTTGGCGAAGTCGCCGAACTGGCCTTCCCAGATGCACAGGGTGTTCGGATCGGTGGTCGAGAAGCCGTACTCGAAGGCCATCACGGCCTCTTCGCTGAGCAGCGAGTCGATCACGGCAACCTTGGACGGACGGTCCACCAGCTGGCGCAGCGGCAGGTAGTAGGCGTCGGTGGTCTGCTCGTGCAGGATCGCGTGACGGTGGGTGAAGGTGCCGCGGCCCACGTCCTGGCCGACCAGACGCATGCCGTAGCCTTCGTCCAGCAGGGTGGCGTAGGCCAGGTTCTCGGCAAAGCCCCAGTCAGCCAGCTGCTCGCCGGCGGCCATCTTGCGGCGGTCGTCATACACCTTGGCCACGCGCGAGTGCAGCTTGACCTCGGCCGGGATGGTGGTGATGTTGGCCGCCAGGGCCTTGAGCTTGTCCAGCGCCACGGCGGTGGAGATCGCATCGGACAGGTTGCCGGCCAGGTACTTGGCCCAGTCGACAAACAGGCGCGAGGAGGTCGGGGTCTTGCCCAGGTCGGCCAGCTCGGTGGTCACTTCACCGGCGTCCAGCTTGTCGCGGAAACCGTCCACCAGGGCCTTGCCGGCACCGGCTTCGATCAGACCGGCGCTTTCCAGCTTTTCAGCGTAGAGCTCGCGGGTGGTCTTGTGCTTGCGGATCACCTGGTACATCAGCGGCTGGGTGATCGACGGCTCGTCGGCCTCGTTGTGGCCCCAACGGCGGTAGCACATCAGGTCGATGACCACGTCCTTCTTGAACTGCTGACGGAAGTCGTAGGCCAGCTGGGCGGCATACACGACGGCTTCCGGGTCATCGCCGTTCACATGGAACACCGGGGCGTCGATCATGCGGGCGACGTCGGTGCAGTACAGGGTGGAGCGGGTGTCATCCGGATTGGAGGTGGTGAAGCCAACCTGGTTGTTGACCACGATGTGCACGGTGCCGCCGACGGTGAAGCCGCGGGCCTGGGACATCTGGAACAGTTCCATCACCACGCCCTGGCCGGCAAAGGCCGAGTCGCCGTGGATGATGATCGGCATCACCTGGTTCATTGCCGCGTCTTCGCGACGTTCCTGGCGCGAACGCACCGAACCGACGACCACCGGGGCCACGATTTCCAGGTGCGACGGGTTGAAGGCCAGGGTCAGGTGGGCCGGCTCGCCGTCGGTGACCACATCAGCGGAGAAGCCCATGTGGTACTTCACGTCGCCGGCGTGGGCACGGTCGTCGTGCTCGAACTTGCCTTCGAATTCGTCAAACAGCTTGCGCGGGCTCTTGCCCAGCACGTTGACCAGCATGTTCAGGCGGCCGCGGTGGGCCATGCCGATGATGATGTCCTTGACGCCATCGCCACCGGAGCGGCGGAACAGGCGGTCCATCATCGGGATCAGCGATTCGCCGCCTTCCAGCGAGAAGCGCTTCTGGCCGACGTACTTGGTGTGCAGGTAGCGTTCCAGGCCTTCGGCAGCGGTCAGGCGCTCCAGGGTGCGCTTCTTCAGATCAGTCGACAGGCCGTAGTTGCCGCCGTCCTGCTCCAGGCGCTTGTACAGCCACTGGCGCTGCTCGACTTCTGCAATGTGCATGAACTCGGCACCGATCGAGCCGGTGTAGGTGGCCTGCAGGCGGGCCAGCAGGTCGCGCAGCTTCATGCGCGGCTGGCCGGCGATGCCGCCGGTGCTGAACTCGGCGTTCAGGTCCGACTGCGACAGGTTGTGGAACGGCAGGTCAGATCCGGCGCATTGTTGGGCGGGGTCAGGCCCAGCGGGTCCAGCTTGGCAGCCAGGTGGCCGCGCGAGCGGTAGGCAGTGATCAGGCGGCCGACGTTGCGCTCGCGCTCGTCGCCAGTACCTTCAGCAGCAAGGGTCGGGCCCTTCTTGGCAGCATCGGCGATGTGCGCGATGACGGCCGAATGGGGGATATCGCCAGCCTGACGGCCATTGAATCCATCGAAGTAGGTTTTCCACTTCGGATCGACGCTGTCAGGAGAGACCAGGTACTGCTCGTACAGGTCTTCGATGTAGGCGGCGTTGCCGCCGGCGAGCTGCGATGACTGCGCAAACTGCTTGAGTAGATTGTCCACGATGGAGTTTTGGTTCGCTTGTGGGGTAAGTCGACGGTAAGACGTGCCTGGCCGGAGTGCTGGTCAGCCAACGTTGGTTTTTGAACCTCGTGATTATACCCCCGGGGATGCTTAACGGGGTATCGAGGGTGTGTATGGGTCTGATCCTTTAGACCAATGCGTGCATACCAGTACAGCGCCGGGCCGCCACGCGTGCGGCGCTTACAGGCGCAGCGGTCGCAGCTCCGGGCAATCGGCGGCGCAGGACCAGTCCTGCTCGAAGGCCTGCAGCACGCGTTGGGCCGACGGCCGCCATGGCAACCCGGCCTGGCCGTCGGGGCTGGCGGCACTGGGCCGTTGCAGCCAGTAGCCGCGGTCATTGACAGCCAGGGCATTGGCGCTGGTGGTGTGGTCCAGGGAGCGCTGGCGGATGCTGAATACGCTGGGGCGACGCTGCAACAGGGCCAGCACCGCGCCGCCACAACGCACGATCGCGGTGGGGTCGTCGACCAGGATCTGCACCTGCACAGGCTGGCGGCGGGCGGCCAGGGCCCTCAGGCTGTCCAGCACCAGCGGGGCATCGAGCAGGCCGGGGTCGAGCAGGGGCGCGAGCAGACGCAGCTGGCGGCCGGTGGTGCTGATGATGCAGGCCAGGGCGGCCTGCGCGGCCAGCTCCCCGCCCACGGCCATCGCGCCATCCAGGCGTTTGTGCAGGGGCAGGTGGGGCAGGCCGGCCTCGTCAAACTGCGGGCCGCAGGGCAGCCAGCCGGCGCGCAGGTACAGCGCCAGAGCCGGCAACTGGGCATGCAGCTGGAGCCGGCTGACACCGCGCTGGCGTGCCTGCTGCTCCAGCCGCTGCAGCATGGCTGCGCCCACCCCCTGGCCACGCCAGTCCGGCAGCACGGCCATGCGCCCGATGCGGCCATGTTCGCCGGCCGCATCGATGACCAGGCGCCCGGTGCCCACCCACTGGCCATCGGCGGCCATGGCCAGCACGTGCACCGCGCCGGCATCGGCGCTGTCGCGCTCCAGAGCCGGGTCGATCCCCTGACCGTGGACGAACACGCGCTGCCGGATCGCATGCAGCGCGGCCGACTGGCTGGGGTAATCGACCGCCTGCACGGTCACCGCAGTGTGCATGGGCTGTTCCTGTGGCTCAGGCCGGGTCGTTGTCGCCGGCAATTTCGGTGTATTGCACTTCCATTTCCGGCGCGTCGTCGTCCTCACCGTCCTGGTCGTGCTCATCGCTGTCCTGGTCGGCGACCAGCTCGATGTATTCCACTTCCAGCTCCGGGCCGTCCTCGTCCTCGCCCTCGTCAGCACTGACCTCGGCGGCAATCAGGGCGCGGGCCTGGTCATCGGCGTACTGCTCGTCTTCCAGCTCGTCAAAGTCCTCGTCCTCGGCCTGCGGGTCCAGCAGCTGGTAGCCGCCGGCGGCCACCAGGGCCAGCACGGCCTTGCGGCCCTTGGCGCTGAGCTTGCGCCACAGGGCGTGGTCAATGACCTCGGCCGCGGCGATCAGCGGGGCGTCCTTGGCGGCCACGGCAAAATCACGGCCGCTGAAGAACACAGTGGCGCCGCTGGCATTGCCGCGCCAGGCCACACGGGCCCACGGGTGGCGGTGCAGCTCCCAGCCGGCGGCCAGGGAGGGCTCGATGTGCACCGCATCCGGGGTGTCCGGCGACGGGCTGATGTCGGTGGCGCTGCGGTAGGTGGTGATGAAGCGGCCGAACCAGTTTTCCAGCTGCTGCGCATCATCCAGGCGGATCGCGTTGAGGGCCTTGACCACGCGCTTGAGGGCGGCGGTGTCGATCTCGTTGGGGTCGACCGGGGCCTTCAGGTCGCCATCGGTGTAGCGCACGTCATCGCAGGCGCCAGCCACCAGTTCGTCGACAAAATCGCTCAGCAGCTCGGCCGCCGAGGGGGCGCGCATGCCGAAGGAGAAGGTCAGGCAGGGGTTCACTGCCACGCCGTCGTGCGGCACGTTGGGCGGCAGGTACAGCATGTCGCCCGGGTTGAGCACCCAGTCGTGGCTGGCCTTGAACTTCTTGAGCAGCTTGATCTCGGCGTCATCGCGGAAATCCAGCGACGGGCGCTTGCCCTTGGTCGACTCGGAGGCGTCGATCTTCCAGCGGCGCTGGCCGAAGGCCTGCATCAGGAACACGTCGTACTGGTCCACGTGGGCGCCGACGCCGCCGCCGGTGGCGGCAAAGGAGATCATCACATCGTCCATGCGCCAGCGCGGCAGGAAGCTGAAGTGTTCGGTCATCGCGCGCACGTCGCCGTCCCACTTGTCCACGTCCTGCACCAGCAGGGTCCAGTCGTGGTCGGGCATGCCCGGGAAGTCTTCCTCGGCGAACGGGCCGGTACGTACGTTCCAGCCGTTGTTGTTGCCGTCATGGCTGATCAGGCGGGCCAGCACGCCCTGCTCGCAGGCCAGGCCGGCCAGGTCCTCGGGCATCACCGGGGTCTGGAAGTTTTCGAAGGCGTTGCGGATCAGCAGCGGGCGCTTTTGCCAGTAATCGCGCAGGAAGGTGGCCACCGGCATGCCGAGCATCTGCCCGGGCTTGGCGTGGACTTCGATCGGGAAGGGCTTGGGCTGCTTGGCGGTGGCCATGGGGTAATCCTTGCTGCGGGTGAGGGTGGGGCCACACGGGCGCCCAAGTAGGCCATTGTCCAACGACGCGCCGGTCAGTGCACCCCCGGGATGTGCGCTGGATCAATTGCCGGGGCGAAAACGCAAAGACCCGCACGCGGGCGGGTCTTTGCTGAATCGGGCAGGTGCCGATTTAGATGGCGCGGGCCAGATCGGCAGCCAGGCCGGTGTAGCTGCCCGGGGTCATGGCCAGCAGCGGGGCCTTGGCCTCGGCCGGCAGGTCCAGGCCGTCGATGAACTGCCGCATCGAGGCTTCAGTGATGCCGTGGCCGCGGGTCAGGGCCTTGAGCTGCTCGTAGGGGTTGGGCAGGCCGTAACGGCGCATCACCGTCTGCACGGCTTCGGCCAGCACTTCCCAGGCCGCGTCAAGATCGGCGTCCAGGCGCTCCGGGTTGACGGTCAGCTTGCCCAGGCCCTTGGCCAGCGACTCCAGACCGACCTGGCCATGGCCGAAGGCGGTGCCCAGCGCGCGCAGCACGGTGGAGTCGGTCAGGTCGCGCTGCCAGCGGCTGATCGGCAGCTTGGCGCTGAAGTGTTCCAGCAGGGCGTTGGCAATGCCGAAATTGCCTTCGGCGTTCTCGAAATCGATCGGGTTGACCTTGTGCGGCATGGTCGAGGAGCCGACTTCGCCCTCCTTGAGCTTCTGCTTGAAGTAGCCCTGGGAGATGTAGCCCCAGATGTCGCGGGCCAGGTCGATCAGGATGATGTTGGCGCGGCGGGCGGCATCGCCGATCTCGGCGATGTTGTCGTGCGGCTCGATCTGGGTGGTGTAGGGGTTGAACACCAGGCCCAGCGAGCTGACGAACTTCTCGGCGAAGGCCGGCCAGTCAACGGCCGGGTAGGAGGCGATGTGGGCGTTGTAGTTGCCGACCGCGCCGTTGATCTTGCCGGTCAGCTCGACGCTGGCGATCTGGCTGATCTGGCGCTCCAGACGGGCCACGACATTGGCCATTTCCTTGCCCAGGGTGGTCGGCGAGGCGGTCTGGCCGTGGGTGCGCGAGAGCATCGGCTGGCCGGCCTGGTCGTGGGCCAGCTGGCGCAGGCTGGCGGCAATGCCCTGGTAGGCCGGCAGCACCACGGTGCGGCGGGCTTCTTCGAGCATCAGGCCGTAGGACAGGTTGTTGATGTCCTCGCTGGTGCAGGCGAAATGCACGAATTCCAGGGCCGGGGCGAGCTCGGCGTCATCGCGCAGCTGCTCCTTGATGAAGTACTCCACTGCCTTGACGTCATGGTTGGTGGTGCGCTCGATTTCCTTGACCCGGGCAGCCTGTTCCGGCGAGAAATCCGCGGCCAGGGCGCGCAGGCGGGCAGCGGCGGTGGCAGAGAACGGGGCCAGTTCGACGATGCCCGGCTCGCCGGCCAGGGCCAGCAGCCATTCGATCTCGACCTTGATGCGGGCACGGATCAGGCCGTATTCGGAGAAGATCGGCCGCAGGGCGTCGACCTTGGAAGCGTAACGACCATCGAGCGGGGACAGGGCAAGCAGGGCAGAGTGCGACATGTCAGTGACGGAGCTGTAACGGCAGGGGGCCATATTCTACGCGACCGGAAGGATGCGGCCGCAGTGCCGGGCAGGCATCATCGGGTTTTATTTTCCTTACCCAAGCGTATTGGTGGTGGTCATGGACAAGGACAACGGGCGCACCGAACACGATTCGATGGGGCCGCTGCAGGTGCCGGCCGAGGCTCTGTGGGGCGCGCAGACCCAGCGCGCGGTCAACAATTTCCCGGTTTCCGGGCGGCCGATGCCGGCCCGTTTCATCGCTGCGCTGGGCCTGGTCAAGAGCGCGGCGGCGCGGATCAACGGCCGTCTGGGGGCACTTTCCGCGGAGCGGGCCCAGGCCATCGACAGTGCCGCCACCGAAGTGGCGGCCAACCGCCATGACGCCCAGTTTCCGGTGGACATCTACCAGACCGGTTCGGGCACCTCCTCCAACATGAATGCCAACGAGGTGATCGCCAGCCTGGCCAACCGGCACCTGCCGACCGAACTGGCGGTGCACCCCAATGACCACGTCAACTACGGACAGAGCTCCAATGATGTGATTCCCACCACCTTGCGGGTGGCCGCGGTGGGGGCGGTGGCCGGACGCCTGCTGCCGGCCCTGGCGCACCTGTCCACGGTGATCGGCGGGCGGGCGCAGGAACTGCAGGACGTGGTCAAGACCGGCCGCACCCACCTGATGGACGCCATGCCGCTGACCTTCGGCCAGGAATTCGGTGCCTGGGCCGCGCAGCTGGACAGTGCCCGACTGCGCTTTGACGACACCCTGGTGCGCCTGCGCCGCCTGCCGCTGGGCGGCACCGCGGTGGGTACCGGGGTCAATGCCGACCCGCGCTTTGCCCCGGCCGCGGTGGCCGAGCTGGCCGAGATCACCGGTCAGCCGTTCGTGGTGGCACCCAACCTGTTTGAAGGATTGGCCTGCCAGGACGATGCGGT
>X237_Red_shanked_Douc_Langur__coassemble_28_pt1 | contig 26728 bp, 25 predicted proteins | sample X237_Red_shanked_Douc_Langur__metabat2_high_PE_002 | metagenome-assembled genome bin X237_Red_shanked_Douc_Langur
CCGTGGTCCTGGCCCTGACCGGTGCGATGCTGCTGGCGTTGACCTTCGTGCCGGCAGCCATCGCCCTGTTCCTGGGCGGGCGGGTGGAGGAGAAGGAAAACCGGCTGATGGCCTGGTTGCGCCGGCGTTATGCCCCTCTGCTCGATGCGGTGTTGCGGCGTGGCCGCTGGGCGGTGACCGGTGCGCTGGTGCTGGTGGTGTTGAGCGGGCTGCTGGCCACCCGCCTGGGCAGCGAATTCGTGCCGAACCTGGACGAAGGCGATGTGGCGATGCACGCCATGCGTATTCCCGGGACCAGCCTGACCCAGTCGGTGAGCATGCAGAAGCAGGTGGAGAGGAGCCTTGCGCAGGTGCCGGAAGTGGCCAAGGTGTTCTCCAAGATCGGCACCCCGGAAGTGGCGTCTGACCCGATGCCACCGTCGGTGGCCGACACCTTCATCATGGTCAAACCGCGCGCGCAGTGGCCGGATCCACGCAAGCCGCGCGTGCAGCTGCTGGCCGAGCTGGAAGCGGCGGTGGAGGAGCTGCCGGGCAACAACTACGAGTTCACCCAGCCGATCCAGATGCGCATGAACGAGCTGATCTCCGGCGTGCGGGCCGACGTGGCGGTGATGCTGTTCGGTGACGACATGGACACCCTGGAGCAGGTCGGCCAGCGCATCGCCGAGGTCGCTGCGAAAGTGCCGGGGGCGGCCGACGTACGCCTGGAGGAGACCAGTGGCCTGCCGTTGCTGACGGTCACGCCCGATCGCAGCGCGCTGGCCGGCTACGGACTCAACCCGGGCCAACTGCAGGCCACCGTGTCCACCGCGGTGGGCGGACGTGTGGCAGGGCAGCTGTTCGAGGGTGACCGCCGCTTCGACATCGTTGTGCGTCTGCCCGAGGCCTTGCGCCAGGACCCGGCGGCGCTGGCTGACCTGCCGGTATCGCTGGAACCGGCCCTGACCCAGGGCAACGCCGATGAGTCCAGTCGTGGCGGTGGTTGGCGCAGCGGCCAGGCCAGCACCGTGCCGTTGCGCGAACTGGCCCGCATCCACAGCAGCGAGGGACCGAACCAGATCAACCGCGACAACGGCAAGCGGCGCATCGTGGTCACCGCCAACGTGCGCGATCGTGACCTGGGCAGTTTCGTCGCCGAGCTGCAGGCATTGGTGGATGCACAGGTGCAGGTGCCGGCCGGTTACTGGGTGGAATATGGCGGCAGTTTCGAGCAGCTGATCTCGGCCAGCCAGCGCCTGGCGGTGGTCGTGCCGGTGACGCTGGTGCTGATCTTCGCGCTGCTGTTCTGGGCATTTGGCTCGGGCAAGGACGCGGCCATTGTATTCAGTGGCGTGCCCTTGGCATTGACCGGTGGTGTGCTGGCCCTGGCGCTGCGTGGCATCCCGCTGTCGATCCCGGCCGGCATCGGCTTCATTGCCCTGTCCGGGGTGGCGGTGCTCAACGGGTTGGTGATGATCAGCTTCGTGCGTCATCTGCGCCAACAGGGGCGTCCGCTGGAGATGGCGGTACGCGAAGGCGCGCTGGGTCGTCTGCGCCCGGTGCTGATGACCGCATTGGTCGCCTCGCTGGGTTTTGTGCCGATGGCGTTCAATGTCGGGGCTGGCTCGGAAGTGCAGCGCCCGCTGGCCACGGTGGTGATCGGCGGCATTGTCTCCTCCACCCTGCTCACCCTGTTGTTGTTGCCGGTGCTGTACCGCTGGCTGCACCGCAACGGGAAGTAGCATAGAACGAAGCGACTGCCTCGCTTGCCGCCGCTCTCCCGTTGATGGGAGAGCGGCGGGAGGCAGCGGCCTTCAGCCAGGTACAGCGTGGGTAAGGGCATGCTGTGGCCGCCAATGCCGCGGTGATCATTACTGTCCGGTTGGTGCCAACCAGCCTTGCAGTGTGGCCACGGCGGTGGTCACGCCATTTTCGGTATCCATGGCCTGGCCCAGGGCACGGGCGCGGGCCACGGTGCCGGCATCGCTGGCGATGGCGATCGCGCGTTGCAGGGTGGGGCGGTCAAAGCGGTTGAGCGACAGTGGCGGCCCGGCGACACCGCGCCGGAACAGGCGTTGTGCCCAGAACGGCTGGTCGGCCACCATCGGCAGCACCAGCTGCGGCACCCCGGCACGACTGGCCGAGTGGGTGGTGCCGCTGCCACCGTGGTGGATGACCAGCGCGCAGTGCGGGAACAAGGCTTCGTGCGGCACCGGCGGGCAGAGCCGCACATGGGCCGGTGCTTGCCAGCCATCAGGCAGGTCGGCCCAGCCGGGGGAGAGCAGGATCGGACGTGGCCCCAAGGCATCGATCAAACCGCCGAACACACGCTGCCGGTCAAACCCACGCATTGAACCGAAACCGATGAACACCGGTGCCCCGTGACTATCCAGCCATTGCAGCAGCCCGGCCGGCAGTGACTGCGCAGGCCCGGGCAGGCGCCATTGCCCGCACACCACATGGTTGTGCGGCCAGTCGGCCGGGGCTGGCAGCAGGGACGGCGAAAAGCCATACAGAAATGGCGCATCCAGGGCGGGACGACGCTGTCGCGGCAAGCCCAGTTGCTGTGCCCGGGCCGCATCGAGCGGGCGGCGGAACTGGCGCCAGATCTGCCGGGTGGCCAGCACGTGGCTGGGCCGGTTGACCCAGCGCGGCCACGGGCCTGGAGGCAGGAAGGTGCTGGGGAAGTCGCGGGTGGGGGTGACCGGCACCGTACCGGTGCCGTCCACCGGGATGCGGTGACGTTCGGCCACGCTGATGCCGATGAAGGCGGCCAGGCCACCGGCCAGCACCACATCGCTGCCCGCGGCGGCGGCATCTGCCTGTTCCACCCAGGCCGCGCTCAGGCGTCGGGCCATGCGCGCCAGACCCCGACTGGCCGCGCGCAGGCTGTTGCCCTGGCCGACCAGGGCGTCAACCTCGCCGTCGATGGCACCGGCCAGGGCGGTATGTGGCACGCCCAGCTGAGCGGCCGTGGCCAGGGCCTGCTGTTCACCCAGCAGGGTGACCTGATGGCCGGCATCGAGCAGCCCGCGGGCCAGCATCACCTGCGGCCGGGTGTCGCCCTCGGTGCCGTAGGTGACCATCATCACGCGCATCGTTCATCTCCGGGCCTGTGGACAACTTGCACGCGCCGGCATTGGCGCGCATAATTGGCGGCTCGCTGTAGCCGGTTTACCGGGCGGTGGTCGGAAACACGTCCTCTGACTGCCATTGCTGCGAACCCCCGATACCCGTGACGTGTGGTGGGCAACCACCGGGGCCGCTGTCTTCCTGGCTAAGGAGGACATAATCGACATTACCGAGGTGCGCAATGTCCCGAGTTTGCCAAGTTTCCGGCAAGAAGGTGCAGACGGGTAACAACGTCTCGCACGCCAACAACAAGACCCGTCGTCGCTTCCTGCCGAACCTGCACGAGCGCCGTTTCTGGGTTGCCAGCGAAAACCGCTGGGTGAAGCTCCGTGTTTCCGCGCATGCACTGCGCACCATCGATAAGAACGGCATCGAGTCCGTTCTGGCCGAGCTGCGTGCTCGTGGCGAAAAGGTCTGAGGAGTAAACAATCATGGCAGGCAAGCGCGATAAGGTCCGTATGATTTCCTCGGCCGGTACTGGCCACTTCTACACCACGGACAAGAACAAGAAGAACACCCCCGGGAAGATGGAATTCCTGAAGTACGATCCGGTCGTGCGCAAGCACGTCCTGTACAAGGAAGGCAAGATCAAGTAATCGCCCCGGCGATCACTTGCTTGCACAGAACCTTTCCGGTTCTTCTCGACAAACCCGCCCTCGTGGCGGGTTTGTTGTTTCTGCGGGGCAGGCTGGCGGCACTGGCTACAATGCGCCCATGCAGACCCAAGACACGCCCGTGTTCGACCTGGCCATCGTTGGCGATGGCGCAGCCGCGGCCCTGGTGGCCATCCATGCCTTGCACCAGGCCGGTGCAGGCCAGCGCATTGCGCTGGTCGGACCGGCCACACCGGGGCTGGGCATTGCCTATGCCACCACTGATCCGGCCCACCGTCTGAATGTGCCGGCCGGGAGGATGAGCGCGCTGCCGGCGCACCCCGGCGACTTCGTCGATTTCCTGCGCAGCGCGGGTCTGGCCGATGACCGCGATGGCGACCTGCTGGCCGAGCGCTTCGTGCCGCGGGCCTGGTATGGCCGCTACCTGCAGCAGCGTTTGCAGCAGGCCATTGCTGCTTCGCCGGCACAGTTGCAGTGGCTGGCACAGCGGGTGGTAGCCATCGACGGTGCGGCCGGTGCGCGCGTGCTGCAGCTCGATGATGGGCGCCACCTGGGAGCCGCCTGCGTGGTGCTGGCCGTCGGCAATGCCCTGCGGCCGCTGCCGATGGCCACGCAGATTCCGCCGTTGCAGCAGGTGCAGGCCTGGGATGTACCGGCGTTGCAGGCGATCGATCCGGGCGCCAGCGTGCTGGTGGTGGGTACCGGGCTGAGCATGGTGGATGCCCTGCTCAGCCTGCAGGGCAATGGCCACCATGGCCCGGTGCAGCTGGTCTCGCGCCACGGCCTGATGCCGCTGGGCCATGCCGCGCACCTGTCCTGGCCGCTGGATGGCCCGGCCCTGCTGGCCATGCCGCTGCGTGCACGGCTGCGCTGGCTGCGTGCCCAGGCCGCTGCGGCGCAGGCTGCCGGCCTGCCCTGGCAGGTGGTGTTGGATGCGATGCGGCCGCTGGGCTGGCGTTTGTGGGCCAGCCTCACGCCTGCCGACCAGGCGCGCTTCCTGCGCCATGGCGTGCGCCTGTGGGATGTGCACCGCCACCGCATTGCCCCGGATCTGGCCGTGTTGATCGAGGACGGGCTGGCGAGCGGTCGCTGGCAGCTGCATGCCGGCGGCATTGCCTCCATTGCCGCGGCCACCGATGGCCGCCTGCATGTGCATCTGGCCAGCGGCCAGGCCGTCACCGTGGATGTGGTGGTCAATGCCACCGGCCTGCAGGTGCGCACTGCTGCGATGGACGATCCGCTGCTGCGCCAGCTGCTGGACAGCGGCCTGGCAGCCGTCGGTGCACATGGCCTGGGCCTGGCGGTGGCCTGTGACAACGGCGGTGCGGCACGCTTGCTCGATGGCAGCGGCCAGGCGCAGCCGGACCTGCTGCTGGTCGGCAGCCTGCGCATGGGTGCGGAGTGGGAAACCATCGCCATTCCCGAGCTGCGGGTCCAGGCCGCGGCCAGCGCGGCGGCCGCCCTGGCCTGAGCCGGCAGCCGCAGGCGGGCCGGCGTTCGGGGGCGATCCCGTAGAATGGCGGCATGGATGTCTCTCACTTGCTCGATGGGCTCAATGCCGCCCAGCGCGAGGCCGTTTCCGCGCCTCCCGGTCACCACCTGATTCTTGCTGGCGCAGGTTCCGGCAAGACCCGTGTGCTCACCCACCGCATCGCCTGGCTGCACGAAGTCATGGGCGTGCCCACCCATGGCATCTTCGCGGTGACCTTCACCAACAAGGCCGCCGGCGAGATGCGCCACCGCATCGATGCGCAGATGCGTGCCGGCAGCCGTGGCATGTGGATCGGCACCTTCCACGGCCTGGCCCACCGCCTGCTGCGCCTGCATTTCAACGAGGCCAAGCTGCCGGAAAGCTTCCAGGTGCTCGATTCGGACGATCAGCTGCGTCTGGTCAAGCGGGTGGTGCAGGCGCTGGAGATCGATGACGCCAAGTACCCGCCCAAGCAGATTGCCTGGTGGATCAACGAGCAGAAGGACGAGGGCCGCCGCGCCCACCACATCCAGGCCGCCCCGCATGATCCGTGGACGGAGACCATGCGCCAGGCCTATGCCGCCTACCAGGAGCGCTGTGACCGCGCCGGCCTGGTCGACTTTGCCGAGCTGTTGCTGCGCGCCCATGAGCTGCTGCGCGACAACCCGGCCCTGTTGATGCACTACCGTGCCCGCTTCGGCCACCTGCTGGTGGACGAATTCCAGGACACCAATGCCATCCAGTACGCCTTCGTGCGGGTGCTGGCCGGCGAGACCGGCCAGGTCTTCGTGGTCGGTGACGATGACCAGGCCATCTATGGCTGGCGCGGGGCCAAGGTAGAGAACGTGCAGGCCTTCCTGCGTGATTTCCCCGGTGCGCAGACCATCCGCCTGGAGCAGAACTACCGTTCCAGCGGCAACATCCTGGCCGCGGCCAATGCGGTGATCGAACACAACCCGGACCGCATCGGCAAGCAGCTGTGGACCGAGGCCGGCGAGGGTGACCCGATCGACCTGTACGCGGCCTACAACGAAATGGACGAGGCCCGTTACGTGGTGCAGCGGGCGCGCCAGTGGGTGCGCGATGGCGGCAGCTATTCCGATGTGGCCGTGTTGTACCGCTCCAACGTGCAGTCGCGGGCGATGGAAGAAGCCCTGCTGGCCGAGCAGGTGCCTTACCGCGTGTATGGCGGCATGCGCTTTTTCGAGCGTGCCGAAATCAAGGACGCGCTGGCCTACCTGCGCCTGATGACCAACCGCAGCGATGACGCGGCGTTCGAGCGTGCGGTCAACACCCCGACCCGCGGCATCGGCGAGCGCACCCTGGATGAGGTCCGGCGGCTGGCGCGCGAGCTGCGCATTCCTCTGTGGGAGGCGGCTGGCCTGGCTGCCCAGGGCGACAGCCTGGCCGCGCGCGCGCGCAATGCGCTGGCCGGTTTCCAGCAGCTGATCACCGCCCTGGCCGGCGAGAGCGAGGCGATGACCCTGGCCGAGCGCATCGACCACGTGCTGGTGCGTTCGGAACTGCACGCGCACTGGGCCAAGGAAGGGCGCAACGGCCTGGATTCGGAATCGCGTACCGAAAACCTCAACGAACTGGTCTCCGTGGCCAGCCGCTTTGCCCGCCGCGAGGACGACCTGGACGAGGTCGGCGAGAGCATGAGCGAGCTGGTGGCCTTTTTGTCCTACGCCTCGCTGGAGGCCGGCGAAGGCCAGGCCCAGGCCGACGAGGACGGTGTGCAGCTGATGACCCTGCACGCGGCCAAGGGCCTGGAGTTCCCGCTGGTGCTGCTGGTTGGCATGGAGGATGGCCTGTTCCCGTCGGCCCGTTCCATTGATGAGTCCGGCCGGCTGGAGGAAGAGCGCCGCCTGGCCTATGTGGGCATCACCCGCGCGCGGCAGAAGCTGGTGCTGTCCTATGCCGAGAGCCGGCGCATCCACGGCCAGGAAAACTACAACGTGCCTTCGCGTTTCCTGCGCGAGATTCCCAAGCCGCTGCTGCACGAGGTGCGGCCCAAGGTCCAGGTCAGCCGCCCGTCCTCGCTGGGCGCGTCGCGTTCGGCCGGGCATGCGTCGCTGGAAGTGCCGGCCATCGCCCTGGGCAGCAGCGTCAGCCATCCCAAGTTCGGCGAGGGCATGGTCACCGACTTTGAAGGCAGCGGCAGCCATGCCCGCATCCAGGTCGAGTTTGCCGAGGCCGGCAGCAAGTGGCTGGTGCTGGCCTATGCCAACCTGAGCGTGCTCTGAGCCCGCTCGTCGTTTCTTTCCCGGTCGCGGCGTGTGCCGTGGCCGGTTTCCTGCTCAAAGGTATTGCCCATGTCCACTGACACTGCCGCCGCGCCGGCCGTTTTCACCTTCACTGCCCGCCTCAATGCCCGCCTGCAGCCCGAGCACGCCCAGGAGCTGTTCGTCGAGCCGCTGTCGGCCTGGCTGCGCGATGCCGGGCAGGGCGATGCGTCCCTGGGCCAGGTGGGCCTGAGCCCGGAAGACGAGGTGCTGTATGTGGACCTGCGCATCGCCCTGCAGGCCGACAGCGAGGTGGCAGCGGTGATCGTGGCCCTGGAAGAACTCGGCGCGCCGCTGGCTTCGACCCTGCTGCTGCCCGAGGGCGAGCATGATTTCGGCCGCATGCAGGGCCTGGGCCTGTACCTGGACGGGCAGAATCTGGCCGACGAGGTGTATGAGACCTGCGACCCGTTCGAGGTGTACGAACAGGTGGCCAGCCGTATCGACGGCATCGGCGATGTGTGCAGCTTCTGGCAGGGGGAGAGCGAGACCGCGCTGTACCTGTATGGGCGCGATGCCGCCGCGATGCAGGCGGCCATTGCCGATTTCGTGGCCAGCTACCCCTTGTGCCAGGGTGCCCGGGTCGAGCGCATCGCCTGATATTTGATCCTGCGCAAGGCGGGGGCGATGATGGCAGGGTGTAATGGCCGCATCTTCCATATCCGCCGAGGACAAGACGATGTACAAGCGCATTCTGATCGCCGTGGATGGTTCGCCGTTGTCCAACCGCGGCCTGGAAAAGGGCCTGGAACTGGCCGCCGGCCTCGGTGCCGAGGTCGACATCCTCACCGTGTGCGAGCCGTGGGCGGTGGGCATGTATGACGCCATGGGCTGGAGCGCCGGTTACGAGAACAGCCCGCAGTACCTGGAAGACCGCCGCAAGCAGGCGATGGAAGTGCTCGAGCCGGCCGGCGTGGCGGCCACGGCCGCCGGGGTCAAGGCCAACCTGCTGCATGTGATCGACCGCTATGCCGCCGACGGCATCATCGACACCATCGCCAGCCAGAACAGCGACCTGGTGGTGCTGGCCTCGCATGGCCGTCGTGGCATCAGCCGCGCCCTGCTCGGCAGCCAGACCGCCGAAGTGCTGGCCCGGGCCACGGTGCCGGTGCTGGTGATCCGCTGAACCGCTGAGTTTCATTCAGCTTGCTGCAGCGACAACGGCCGCCCCTGGCGGCCGTTGTCATTTGCCGGCCCTGTGCCTGCGGCGCGGGCAACCCATGGCCTGGGGCACAGCGGCCGGGCGGTGCGGCCGGTAGAATCACGGCCATGAGCAGACTTGTCCTGATTGATGGCTCCAGCTATCTGTACCGCGCCTTCCACGCGCTCCCTCCGCTGACCAATGCCCAGGGCGAGCCGACCGGCGCGTTGTTCGGTGTGGTCAACATGCTGCGTGCCACGTTGAAGGAGCAGCCGGCCCACGCCGCCTTCGTGGTCGACGCGCCGGGCAAGACCTTCCGCGACGACATGTATGACCAGTACAAGGCCAACCGGCCGTCGATGCCCGATGACCTGCGCGCGCAGGTCGAGCCGATGATGGCCATCGTGCAGGCCCTGGGCTTTCCGATCCTGCGCATCAGCGGGGTGGAGGCCGATGACGTGATCGGTACCCTGGCCCTGCAGGGTGCCCAAGCCGGCCTGCAGGTCACCATCTCCACCGGCGACAAGGACTTTGCCCAGCTGGTGCGCCCGGGGGTGGAGCTGGTCAACACCATGACCGGCAGCCGGATGGATTCCGATGCCGCAGTGATGGACAAGTTCGGCGTGCGTGCCGACCAGATCATCGATTACCTGTCGCTGATGGGCGATGCGGTGGACAACATCCCCGGCGTGACCAAGTGCGGGCCGAAGACCGCGGCCAAGTGGCTGGCCGAGTTCGACACCCTGGATGGGGTGATCGCGGCGGCCCCGGCGATGAAGGGCAAGATCGGCGAAAACCTGCGCGAGGCGCTGGAGCGCCTGCCGCTCAACCGCGAGCTGGTGACGATCAAGACCGACGTGGCGCTGGAGCAGGGCCCGACCGAGCTGAAGCTGCGCGAGCGTGATACCGAAGCGTTGGCCACCCTGTATGCCCGCTACGGTTTCAACCGCGCGCTGGAAGAGCTGGGTGTGTCCGCCCCGGTGGCCGAAGTGACCAGCACCGACCTGCGTGCCACCCCGGCCGGCCATGCCAAGGCAGCCAGCGCAGCGGCACCGGCGCCGGCCGATCCGGCCCTGTCCGCCCCGGGCCAGTACGAGCTGGTGACCAGCAGCGAACAGTTGCAGGCCTGGGTCGCCCAGCTGGCGGCTGCCGAGGTGTTTGCCTTCGATACCGAAACCGATGCGCTGGACGCGATGAGCGCCAACCTGGTCGGCATCAGCCTGTGCGCACAGCCGGGCGTGGCCTGCTACATCCCGGTCGGTCACATGCTGGGCGATGCCGGCGGCCTGCTCGGCCCGCAGCTGCTCGATGGCCAGTTGCCGATGGCCACGGTGCTCGATGCCCTGCGTCCGCTGCTGGAAGATCCGGCCAAGGCCAAGGTCGGCCAGAACGGCAAGTACGACCTGCATGTGCTGCGCCGGCATGGCGTCAACGTGGCCGGTTACCGCGAGGACACCCTGCTGCAGAGCTTCGTGCTCAATGCCACCGCCACCCGCCACGACATGGATTCGCTGGCCCGGCATTACCTGGGCTATGAAACGGTCAAGTTCGAGGACGTGGCCGGCAAGGGCGCCAAGCAGGTCAGCTTTGCCCAGGTATCGCTGGACGATGCCCTGCGCTACGCCGCCGAGGATGCCGACATCACCCTGCGCCTGCACCGCGTGCTGCGCCCGCAGGTGGCCGCCGTGGCGGAGCTGGAGCGGGTCTACAGCGAGATCGAAATGCCGCTGGTGCCGGTGCTGGCCCGGATCGAGGCCAATGGCGTGGCCATCGACAGCGCCGAGCTCAAGCGGCAGAGCGAGGACCTGTCCGCGCGCATGCTCGCCGCCCAGCAGCAGGCCACCGAACTGGCCGGGCATGCCTTCAACCTGGATTCGCCCAAGCAGCTGCAGGCCGTGCTGTTTGACGAGCTCGGCCTGCCGGCTCTGGTGAAGACGCCCAAGGGCGCGCCCTCGACCAACGAGGAAGCGCTGGAAGCCATTGCCGATGCCCACGAGCTGCCGCGCATCATTCTCGAATACCGTGGCCTGACCAAGCTGCGCAGCACCTATACCGACAAGCTGCCGGAGATGGTCAATGCACAGACCGGCCGCGTCCACACCAGCTACCACCAGGTCGGTGCGGCCACCGGGCGCATGTCTTCCTCGGACCCGAACCTGCAGAACATCCCGGTGCGTACCGCCGATGGCCGGCGCATCCGCGAGGCCTTCATCGCCCCGGCCGGGCAGCAGCTGGTGGCTTTTGACTATTCGCAGGTCGAACTGCGGATCATGGCCCACCTGTCCGCCGATGCCGGCCTGATCGCCGCCTTCCAGGCCGGTGCCGACATCCACCGCGCCACCGCCGCGGAGGTGTTCGGCAAGTCGCTGGAGGAAGTCACCGCCAACGAGCGCCGTTCGGCCAAGGCGATCAACTTCGGCTTGATCTACGGCATGGGCGCCTTCGGCCTGGCCAAGAGCCTGGGTGTGAGCCGGCCCGAGGCACAGGACTACATCACCCTGTACTTCAACCGTTACCCGGGCGTGCATGCCTTCATGGAACGGATGCGCGAGCAGGCGCGTGAACAGGGCTACGTGCAGACCCTGTTCGGCCGCCGCCTGTACCTGGCCGACATCAACGCCCGCAATGCCAACCTGCGTGCCGGCGCCGAGCGTGCGGCGATCAACGCACCGATGCAGGGCACCGCGGCCGACATCATCAAGCGCGCGATGACCGCCGTGGATGCCTGGCTGGCCGGTCAGAATGGCCAGGCACGGATGATCATGCAGGTCCACGATGAACTGGTGTTCGAGTGCCACCAGGACTTTGTGCCGACCCTGCGCGAGAATGTCAGCCGCCTGATGGCCGGCGCGGCCGAGCTGGCCGTACCGTTGGTGGTGGATTGCGGTGTCGGCCTGAACTGGGAGCAGGCCCACTGAGGCCGTAGAAGCTGAATTGCCGAATACGTGCCTGCCATTGCCGTATGTGTGCCAAGTGACTGAATCACCGCTTAATTTAATTAAAAGTGAGCGGTTTCCTTCACGCAATATCAAGGCGAATGGTGGTGTTATAGGTCCCGACAGATGCAACGTCTGTCGCGGATCTCTCCCATCCCCTGGAGACGATCTGGGAACGGGACCCCTCCCCAGGTTTCCGTTCCCCTGGCCCCGCCGACCCCCCCCTGGTCGTCGGGGCTTTTTATTGCCTGCGTCTTTGCCGGCGCAAGTGTGGCTAGGTGAAACCCGCTGCCCTGAGCCCGATCCGGCCATGAAAAACGCCGCGCTGGGCGCGGCGTCTGCTGATGGCGTGCGGTTGGGCAATCAGCCCAGCCAGTCGCGCGGGACCAGGTAACGGGCCAGGCGGGCCTCGTCGCTGCCATCGGCCGGCTGGAAGCCGTATTCCCAGCGCACCCGCGGCGGCAGGCTCATCAGGATCGACTCGCTGCGGCCACCACTCTGCAGGCCGAACAGGGTGCCGCGGTCGTAGACCAGGTTGAACTCGACGTAGCGGCCGCGGCGGTAGAGCTGGAACTCGCGTTCACGTTCACCGTAGGGCGTGTCCTTGCGGCGCGCGACGATGGGCAGGTAGGCGTCCAGGAAGCCCTGGCCGACCGCCTGCAGGTAGGCAAAGTCGGTGTCGAAGTCGCCGTGCAGGTCATCGAAGAACAGCCCGCCCACGCCACGGGTCTCGTTGCGGTGCTTGAGGAAGAAGTACTCGTCACACCAGCGCTTGTGTTCGGCGTAACGGGTCGTGCCGAACGGGGCGCAGAGGTCGGCGGCGACCTGGTGCCAGTGCTGGACGTCCTCGTCGAACGGGTAGAACGGGGTCAGGTCGAAGCCGCCGCCGAACCAGGACGCCACGATCTGGCCGTCACGCTCGGCCTGGAAGTAGCGCACGTTGGCATGGGTGGTGGGCAGGTAGGGGTTGTGCGGGTGGAAGACCAGCGACACCCCGCAGGCGCGCCAGGTGGCGCCGGCCAGCTCGGGGCGGTGGGCCGAGGCCGAGGGCGGCAGGCGGGTACCGGCCACATCGGAAAAGCCGATGCCGGCCTGCTCGAACACGCCGCCGTCGCGCAGGATGCGGGTACGCCCGCCGCCGCCTTCGGCGCGCTGCCACAGGTCCTCGACGAAACGGGCCTTGCCGTCAGCGGTTTCGATGGCGGCGCAGATACGGTCCTGCAGGCCGGTCAGGTAGTCGCGTACGCGTTCAAATTCGTTCATGGCGCCACTTTAGCCGATGCACGGCCATTGGCCAGTAGGCGTTGCCGATCAGCCGAACAGGGCGCGCATATCGGCCTTGCGGTAACGCTGTGCGAGCCAGACGTGGATGGCCGACAGGGCCAGGATCGGCAGTGAGGAGCTGACCCAGAGCATGATCCGGGTATCACGCAGCTCGCTTTTGATCTGGGCCAGGTCGTCCTGGCTGCTGAACTCGCCGCTCTGCGCCAGCAGCATGTCGAGCATGTCCATCAGCAGGCGGTCCATCAGCGGCACGGCGGCCAGGTTCAACAGCGCGGTAAGCAGCAGCAGGGCGATGAAGCCGCGTCGGGCCCAGTTGCGCCCACGCAGCATGCCGGCGGCAATGGCTACGCAGGGCAGGCAGCTGAGCAGCTGCAGCGCGCTCAGGCCGGTGGCATGGGCGGCAATCCAGCCCAGCAGGCCGCTGGGCACCAGGTTGTAGGTGGCAAACCAGCTGCGCACATCCCAGGCTTCCAGCGCCAGCACCCCGAGCAGCTGGAACACGCTCCAGACCAGGGTCAGCACGCTGAGCACCAGCAGGGTCCAGGCACAGATGCGGTTCAATTGCCCGGCCTGGGCGGAGTGGGTGAGCAGGGACATGGGCGATCCGGAATCAGGCCAGGCCGAGGGCGGCGCGGGCGGCGGGCAGGATGTGCTGGCGGCTCAGCGGCGCCAAGGGGAAACAGGCTGGCGGGTCGATCGCAATCCAGGCCAGTTCGGCAATCTCGGCGGCCGCCAGCGGCGTGCCGGTCACGCTGACCAGGAAGGCTTCACCGCTGACGGTGAAGCCCGGCTCGTTGACCGCGCCGGCCTGGAACTCCCCCAGCCGGCGCGCGCTGCTCCGATCCAGCACCACACCCAGTTCCTCGTCCAGCTCGCGGGCCAGGGTGGTCAGCGAATCCTCGCCGGCGCCACGCTTGCCACCGGGTTGGATGAAGGTGGACGAGCCGTGCTTGCGCACGACCAGCACCCGCTGTTGGTCATCGAGGATGACCGCGGCCACGGTGCGGATCGTGCGCGTGGCCTGGCTCACGGCTTCAGGGTCTGCTCGAACAGCTTGTGGATGCGGCGGTACTGGTCATACCAGGAGTCGGAACGGGTATAGCCGTGGCGTTCCAGCGGGTAGGCGGTCATGTTCCAATTGTCCTTGCGCAGTTCGATCAGGCGCTGGCTCAGGTTGACCGAGTCCTGGAAGAACACGTTGTCATCCATCATGCCGTGGCCGATGAACAGGTTGTCCTGCAGACCTTCGGCGTACCAGATCGGCGAGGAGGTGCGGTAGGCCTGCGGGTCGATGTCCGGGGTGTTGAGGATGTTGGAGGTGTAGGCGTGGTTGTACTGCATCCAGTCGCCGACCGGGCGCAGCGCGGCGCCGGCCTTGAAGGTGCCCGGTGAACGGAACAGGGCCATGAAGGTCATGAAGCCGCCGTAGGAGCCGCCATAGATGCCGGCACGCGCGCGGTCACCCTGCTTGGTTTCCACCAGCCAGTCCAGGCCGTCCAGGTAGTCCTCCAGCTCCGGGTGGCCCATGTTGCGGTAGATCGCGGTACGCCAGTTGCGGCCATAGCCTTCGCTGGCGCGGAAGTCCATGTCCAGCACGATGTAGCCCTGCTGCACCAGCAGGTTGTGGAACATCTGCTCGCGGAAGTAGTTGGGGTAACGGGCGTGCACGTTCTGCAGGTAACCGGCGCCGTGGACGAACATCACGATCGGGTACTGCTTGCCCGGCTCCATCACTTCCGGGCCGTAGTACTTGGCCCAGACCACGCCGGCACCGTGCTTGGAGGGCACCTGCACCATCTGCGGTTCGATCCAGTTGCGGGCCTTGAATTCGGCGCTGCGGGTGTCGGTGAGCTTGAGCGCCTGGCCGCCAGCGGCCGGGACCACGGCGATCTGCTGCGGGATGTAGCTGTCCGACCAGCGCACCAGCACCTGCCCGCCATCGGGCGAGAGGCTGAAATCCTCCACGCCGTCCAGTGCGGTGACTTCACGCACGGCACCGCCGGCTACCGGCACGTTGCAGACTTCGTAGTCGCCCGGCCAGGCCTGGTTGCACAGGAAGTAGAAGCTGCTGCCGTCGTGGCTGAGCACCGGCATCGAGGCTTCCCAGTTGCCGCTGGTCAGGGCCTGCGGGCGGGCGTTGCCGGCCTGGGTGTACAGGTGCGAGTAGCCGGACTGCTCGGACAGCATCCACAGGGTGCGGCCATCGGCCAGCCAGCCGAAATCGTTGTAGTTCCAGTTGATCCAGGCCGGGTCGGTGAGGCGGTGGCGCGGGCTCAGGCGGTCGCTGCCCGGGGTCAGGGCGGCGATCCAGCGGTCCTTGTTGTCGACCGAACGCAGCATCACCGCCGCCTGGCTGCCGTCGGCATTCCAGACCATCGACGGGGCACCGAAGCCGGCACCGATTTCCACGTCACGGTTGCCCTTCAGCGCGTCCTTGCCGGCGGCCTTGCGCAGCTCGGCCAGCGGATCGCTGGCGATGCCGGGCAGGGCGTCGAGGCTGACCTTGCTGGCCTTGCCACTGGCCAGGTCCACCTGCCACAGGGTCTGCGGGGCCGGGTCGTTGCGGCCGACGCGGGTGCGCACGTTCTCGAATTCCTCGTAACCGGATTCGGTCACGTACAGCGGCATCTTGCCGCCCTGGCCGGTCTCGGCCTTCTTGCTGCGGGTGGAGACCAGCAGGTGGTTGGCATCGGGCGACAGGGCGCTGTCCACGATCACCACGTCATCGCCGAGGTAGACCGGCGCGGCCGCGCGGGTGGGGTCGGTGGCCCGCCACTGTTCGGCCTGCTCACGCAGCGCGTCGCGCTGCTCGCGGTCGCGGCGCAGGGTCTGCAGGGTGGCCATCTGCTGCTCGCGCAGGCCATCGGCCGCCGGTGCGGCATTGGGGTCCTTTTCCGCACGCAGGTTGGCCACCTGGCGGGTGCCGGCGGCCTGGGTCCAGTGGAACCAGGTGTGGTTGACGTGCCAGATCACCCCGCCGTTGTGCGAGAAGCCCAGGCCGCGCGCGCGCTCGTTGCCGTGGCTGAGCTGGGTCAGGCTGCCGTTGCGCAGGTCGCGCAGGAACACGTTGCCATCGCGGACAAAAACGGCCTGGGTGTTGCTGGCGTTGTGGATGCGGCTGGCGGTATCCAGGTCGCCACGGGCGGCGCCCTCGATCCGGCTGGCCGGGCCGCCGCTGCTGGCGATCTGGAAGGTGTCGCGCACCGGGCTGGCATCACGCTTCTGGGTGTACTGCACCTGCTGGCCATTCCAGCTCCACCAGGCCGATTCGACCGGGTTGCCGATCCAGTCCGGCTCGGCCATCGCCTGTTCCAGGGTGATCGGGGTCGGGGCCGCCTGGGCGGCGCTGCCCAGGGCCAGCAGCAGGGACAGGGACAACAGTCGGGTCATGATGGTTTCCAGCAAGTTGATCCGTTCAAGCGTAGCAGCCTGCTGCCGTCCAGGGCCGGGCCACAGGTCATGGGCAGGCCCAGCGCCTACAATGGAGCCCCGCCGGGCGGCTTGCCCGCCACTGTCGCTTTGCCGGTCTGTTGCCATGCCTGCTGCTGTTGCTGCCTCTTCCCCTGTTGCCTACCCGCTGCTGGCCGGGCCGTTGACCCGCCTGCTGGCGCTGGACGGTGCGCGTCGGATCGATGTGGCCGGGTTCCTGCGCCATGTGCACGGGGTGGCCGCGTGGCTGCCCGAATCGGCCCATGTGGTGAACCTGTGCGAGGACCGCTACCACTTCCTGGTCCTGCTCTGCGCCGCGGCGGTGCGCGGCAAGGTGACCCTGCTGCCGCCCTCGCGTGCGCCGCAGGTGGTGGCCGACATCCAGGCCAGCCATGGTGGCTGCCCGGCCATCGGTGATCAGGCCCAGGAGGCCTGCGTTGCCGATTACCGCCTGCCAACACCGCTGCCCGAAGCGGACGGGCCGATGCCGCAGTTGCCGGCGCAGCAGCTGCTGCTGATTGGCTTCACCTCCGGCAGCACCGGCAAGCCCTCGGCCAATGCCAAGACCTGGGGCAGTTTCCAGGCCAGTACCGCGCAGAACATGGCGGCACTGCGGCCATGGTTCGGCCAGGCCAGCGCGTCGGTGGTGGCCACGGTGCCGGCCCAGCACATGTACGGCATCGAGATGTCGGTGATGCTGCCGCTGCTCGGCCCGGCCCTGGTCCATGCCGGGCGCCCGTTCTTTGCCGAGGACGTGGCCCGTGCGCTGGCCCAGGCCCCGGAACCGCGCCTGCTGGTGACCACCCCGTTGCATCTGGATGCCCTGCTGCGCTCGGGTGTGGCCATACCGTCAGTGCAGGCCATCGTCACCGCCACCGCGCCGTTGCCGGCCGAGCTGGCGCTGGCGGCCGAGCAGCAGCTGGGCTGTGCGGTGCAGGAAATGTTCGGTTCCACCGAGACCTGCATCATTGCCAGCCGGCGCACCGCGCACGAGTCGGCATGGACGCCCCTGCCCGGGGTGAAGCTGTTGCCGCAGCCCGATGGCACCACCGTGATGGCGCCGCACCTGGCCCAGCCTGTGGTGCTGGCCGACCTGGTCGAATGCGCTGACGATGGCCGCTTCCTGCTGCGTGGCCGGCGGGCTGACCTGCTGGAAATTGCCGGCAAGCGGGCCTCGCTGGGCGATCTGACCCGCCGCCTGCTGGCCATCGAGGGTGTGCAGGACGGGGTGATGCTGCAGCTGCCGGCCGAACCCGGGCGTCGGGTCGGGCGCATTGCTGCCCTGGTGGTGGCACCGCAGCTGGACGAAGCCACGCTGATGGCTGCTTTGCGCCCGTTGATGGACCCGGTGTTCCTGCCGCGGCCGCTGCGTCTGGTCGGTGCGTTGCCGCGCAACGAGACCGGCAAGCTGCCGCGCGATGCCTTGCTGGCCCTGCTGCAGGGCGGATGATCGCCGTTCCCCGGCCACGATGGTCGGGGCCGGCCGGGCACTGCAACCGGTTGCTGGCTGGATGCATCTATTACCTGCAATCCACCACGAGAACGTGCCATGCAGGAACTGATCCCGATCACCCTTTTCATCTGTGTTGCCCAAGCCATCACCGCGCTGGCCGATGCACGTGCCCGCAGCCGCTTGGCGGCCCCGCACATTGCCGAGGAGGTGATCCACGCCTTGGTCCGGCTGGAGGAAAAGCGCCGCCTGCTTTCCGGCCTGCGCTGGGGGGTGAGCCTGCTTTGTCTGGGCGTGGCCTTCGCTGCGCTGGAAGTGCTGGGGGCGCGTGAGTTGAGCTTTGGCGCAGCTGCCGCCCTGGTCGGCAGCGCGGGCGTGGGCCAGCTGGCCGGCCACTGGCTGACCCGGCGCGCCATCAGCGCAGCGGCCTGAGGGTGGAGCCGATGCCGGCCGACGCTGGGCAAGCGGTGCCGGCGCTGGACGAGCGGGCCCTGGTGGCGGCGGTGCTGGCTGGCTCGCAAGCGGCCTTCAGCCAGTTGATGGGCCTGCATCAACGTACCTGCGCGCAGATCATCGGCCGCATGGTCGGCGACCGCCAGCTGGTGGCCGACCTGTTGCAGGAAACCTTCCTGCTCGCGTTCCGCCAGCTGCACCGTTTCCGTTTCGAGTCTTCGCTGCGCACCTGGATTTCGCGTCTGGCCTATACCACCGCCCTGCAGTACCTGCGCAGGCATCGCCGACAGGCGCAGTGGCTGGTGGAACTGGATGGACAGCAGGTGCCGCAGGCCGAGGATCCGGGCGTGCCGCCAGAACTGCTGGGGCACCAGCTGCAGCTCGGTCACTGGTTGACCCAGGCCCTGGAACGGCTGACACCGGTACAGCGGCTGGTGGTGCACATGCACTACGTGCAGGACTTTGACATTGCCGATATCGTCCAGGTCACCGCGATGCCCTCGGGTACCATCAAGAGCCATCTTTACCGGGCCCGGCAGGTACTCAAGACCGAACTGCTGCGCCGGGCGCCGGCCGGAGAACTGCTGTGAGCCATACCCCTGATGAGCAGGCGTTGAAGCAGGCCCTGCGCCAACTGGAGCAGGACCAGTCCCGGTTGCCGGACGTAAGCGAGCAGGTCAACCGGCTGCTGGAGCAGCAGCCGCGGCCCGGGCGCTGGGGCTATGTGCTGGTACAGGCCGTGCTGCTGCTGGTTTTGCTGCTGGGCGGCGGCTATTACCTGCTGGGCGGGGCGGGGTAGGCAAGCGCCCGGCGGGGCTCAGCGGTGCCAGCCGTCGATTTCCACGTGCAGGTCGGGCCGGCAGACGCGGGCATGCAGGACCATGCGCGGCACCGCATCGGGCAGGTACTGGGGCAGGGCCTGCTGGACCAGGTCCAGTTCGCTGGCGTCTTCCAGGTAGACCTTGAGCAGGCTGCTGTCGTTGAAACGGGCCGGCAGCTGGGCCTGTTGCTGGCGTGCGCTGTCGATCAGGGCATCGAAGTTGGCGAAGGTTTCCTGCAGCTGGCGCAGGGTCTGGCCGGCATGCAGGCTCTGGTGGCCGACCACGCTGGCGGTGCCGGAGAGCATCAGCGGCAGTGTGGAGTCGGGCGCCGGCAGCATCGCGCGGGCGAAGCTGGGCGGCTGCGGGCCGTACTGGCGCGGGTAGTTGTAGGCGCTGACCTGGCGCGGGTTCTCCACCGGCTGGCCGGGTTCGCGCGCTGCCAGCCAGTACAGCTGCAGCACGCGTACCCCGTCGATGCGACCGATCGCCGTGGCCGCCGGCAGGCGGGCATTGTCCAGGCTGCCCCAGCCTTGGGCCCGGCCCAGGCAGAACTGGCGGTAGCGTTCCTGGTCACCATCGCCGTCGACGATGCCGTCCAGGTAGTTCCAGATCCGCAACAGGTGCGGGTAGCCATGCCGGCCCAGGCTGTCCTGCATCAGGCGGTAGGCATGGGTGGCGGCCAGGGCGATGTCGCCATCGAAATCGGCCTCGTCCACCTGCAGCACGCCCAGTTGATGGGTGCCGTCACAGGCCCAGGCCAGGCCATCGGCATCCACCCCGTGCTGTACCGGGGCCGAGCTGCGCCACACTTCCAGTACCGGGCCATCCAGCGGTTGCAGGCCGACCTGCAGCCAGCGCGGGTCATCCTGTGGGTCGGGGCGGGCGCCGGCCGCAAAGCCGATCACGGCCAGGGTATGCGGGTCGTCGAGCAGGGCCTGGCGTTGTTGCGGCGGGGCAAAACCGATCTGCAGGGTGGCCGGTGCGGCTGCCACCATCACGCCAGCACCGCCGGCAGGGCAAGGCTGGATCGATGATGCGGGCAAAGGCAGGCAACAGACATGGCGCACAGATCTAGGTAAACAGGCTGGCATGATAGCGTGCAGGCCGTCGCGCGGTTGTTGTGCCAGTTGCACTGGCGGCGCGAATGGCCGACTGTTGCGCCCATCGTGTTGTCCTGTCGGAAACCTACTTCTATGTCTACTGCGTCGCCTGCCGAACTTGAACTTGCCCAGCTGTTGATCGAAAGCCTGAACCTGGAAGACATCCAGGCCAGCCAGATCGATCCGGAAGCCCCGCTGTTCAATGATGGCCTGGGCCTGGATTCGATCGATGCGCTGGAACTGTCGCTGGCCATCGGCAAGCGTTATGGCTTCCAGCTGCGTTCGGACAACGAGGAAAACCGTCGCATCTTCGCTTCGCTGCGCGCCCTGAGCGCCCACGTCCAAGCCAACAAGACCCTGTAAGCATGGTCAGCGCGGCGCTGCCTGACGCGCCGGTGTCGCTGCGTCTGGGCCTGGTGGTGGCCTATCCCCTGCTGTGTCACGTGGCCAGCGTGGCCGCACCGGCCACGGCCGGGCTGTGGTCGGCGCTGACCCTGGCCAGCCTGCTGTTGTGGTGCCTGCTCGATGGCCTGTGGCAACGTCGGCTGTCGGCCTGGCTGTGGCTGCTGGCCAGTGTGGCGGGGCTGGTGCTGCTGGCCGGCAGCGCGTGGGCCTGGATGTTGTTGCTGGCGCCACCGGTGGTGTTCCCGTTGTGGGTGGCCTGGCTGTTCGCGCGCACCCTGGCGGCGGGGCGCACACCCTTGATCGCCCGCATCGTCGATGCGGTGCATGCGCGTGCCGGCATGCCGGTGGAGCCTGCCCTGCAGGGCTATGTGCGGCGTCTGACCGCGGCCTGGGCACTGGTGCTGGTGCTGCTGGCGGCCATCAACCTGGTCCTGGCCTTGTCGGTGGTGCCCGGCGGGGTGTTGTCCGGCCTGGGCCTGCAGCCGTGGTGGCCGGTCAGTGCGGTGCAGTGGTCCTGGCTGGCCAATGTGGCCAACTGGGGCCTGCTCGGTGGTTTCGGCCTGCTTGAGTACGCCTGGCGCAGCTGGCGCTTTCCGGTGCGGCCGGACCGCAACCTGTGGCACTTCGCCCGCCTGATGGCCGGCCTGGGCCCGGCCTTCTGGCGTGACCTGCTGCGCTGAAGGCCGCATCATTGCCGTATTCGTTGCCCGATCGCCGTGCCCATGCATTTTTCCATCCCTGCCGACCATCCCTGCCTGCCCGGGCACTTCCCCGGTCACCCGCTGGTGCCCGGCGTGGTGGTGCTGGAGCAGGTGATCGCCGCAGTGGCCAGCCAGCACGGCCTGCCGGCCGGGCGTCTGCGCCTGCCGCAGGTCAAGTTCCTGGCCCCGCTGTACCCGCAGCAGCACGCCGAAGTGGTGCTGCAGGGCCAGGCGCCGCGCTGGAAGTTCCAGGTGCTCGGCCCGGCCGGCACCCTGGTGCGTGGCGAACTGGTCATCGATGCCGCCGATGTCTGAGCATCCGGAGCAATGGAAGCAGCGCCCGGAGGGCGGCGGCCGCTGGCCGATCCGCCTGATCGGCTGGATCAGCCGGCACTGCCCGCGTGCATTGACCGGGCTGCTGCTGTACCCGATCACCCTGTATTTCGTGATCGTGCGCGGTGCCGAGCGCCGTGCCTCGCGTGATTACCTGGGGCGGGTGTTCGGCCGGCCTGCCACGTTGTGGCAGGTGGCGCGGCATGTGCACACCTTCGCTGCCACCATCCTGGACCGGATCTACCTGCTCGGTGGCCGTGACCGGGGCTATGCCATCGACAGCCAGGGCACCGAGGTGCTGCTGCAGGCACTGGACCAGGGCCGCGGGGCACTGCTGTTCGGGGCCCACATCGGCAGCTTCGATGCCCTGCGCGCGTTTGGCCGGCAACGCCCGGACATCACCATCCGGGTCTTGCTGGACATCTCCCACAACCCCTCCATCAGCGAGCTGATGGCCGAGCTGGACCCACAACTGGCCGCCGGCATCATCGATGCCGGGCAGGACGGGCCGGCCATCGTGCTGGCGGTGGCCCAGGCGCTGGAACAGGGGGCCCTGGTGGCCCTGCTGGTGGACCGTGCCGGGCCTGCCGAGGCCGGCGTGCAGGCCCCGTTGCTGGGCAACCCGGCGCGCTTTGCGGCGATGCCCTGGCTGCTGGCGGCCAGCCTGAAGGTGCCGGTGGTACTGGGTTTTGGCCTGTATACCGGTTACTGCCGCTACCGCATGGTGTTCGAGCCGTTTGCCGATACCCTGCACATCCCGCGGCGCGAACGCAGCCAGCTGCTGCCGCAGCTCATCGCCCGTTATGCCGCCCGGCTGGAACATCAGCTGCGTCAACAGCCCTACAACTGGTTCAACTTCTATGAGTTCTGGCATGACCCGGTCAACCTTCCTGCTTCCGTGGCTGAGCACGATCGCGCTGATCAGCGGCCTGCTCGGCGCTGACACCGCCCGCGCCGCTGCCCCGAGCCCGGCCCGGCTGGTGGCCCGGCTGGCCCAGCCGGTGCCCAGCCAGACCCCGTTTGTCGAGGTGCGCCAGTCACCGATGCTCAAGCAGGCCTTGCAGGTCAGCGGTACCTACCGGCGTCCGGATACGGCCACCCTGGTGCGCCAGGTGCAGCAGCCCTACCAGGAGACCTCGACCATCGCCACCGGCCAGGTGCGGGTGCAGCGTGCCGGGCGCAGCGAGCGGGTGTTTGCGATCAGCCGTGCGCCCGAGCTGGCCAGCCTGCAGGACAGTTTTGCCGCCTTGCTGGGCGGTGACCTGGCCACCCTGGAAAAGGCCTTCACCCTGCACAGCCTGGGCAGTGACGGGCAATGGCAGCTGCAGCTGACCCCGCGTGCCCCGGCCGTGGCCGCACGCCTGCGCCAGCTGGTGCTGCATGGTAGTGGCGATGACCTGCGCTGCATCGAAACCCAGCCGGTGCAGGGCCAGGTGCAGCGCACCCTGGTCGGCGGCACCGCCCAGGCCGCCCTGGCCGAGGGGGTGGTCGATGGCCAGGCGCTGCAGGCGCTGTGCCAGGGAGCCGCGTCCTGAACCTGTCATCGACCCAGCGCACGGCGCTGGCCCTGGCCTGGCTGACTCTGCTGGCCGTGGCCGGTTGGCTGCTGGCCAGCCAGCTGCAGGTCAGTGGTGACCTGCGCAAGTTCATGCCCGAACCCCGCACCGCCGAGCAGAAGCTTCTGATCGAGGAGCTCGGTGACGGCCCCGGCTCGCGCCTGCTGATGCTGGCCATCCACGGCGGGGATGTGCCCGTGCTGGCCGCGCAGTCGCGCCAGCTGGCCAGCCAGTTGCGTGGCGATGAACGTTTTGAGTGGGTGCTCAACGGCGACAGCCCGATGGCACTGGAAGACCTGCCTGATGCGCTGCTGCCGTACCGCTACCTGCTGGCACCGGTGGCGCCGGGGCAGCTGCAGGCCGATGGCCTGCGCCAGGCCCTGGACGAGCGCGTGGCCGACCTGGCCTCACCGGTGGGTGGGCAGCTGGAGGCCTTGCTGCCGCGTGATCCGACCCTGCAGCTGCTGACCCTGCTGGAACAGCAGCCGCGCACCCCGCCGGTGATCGAAGGCGTGTGGTTCAGCGAGCAGGCCGACCAGGCCCTGCTGTTGCTGCAGACCCACAGCGCCGGGTTTGATCCGTCCGGCCAGCAACAGGCGGTGGATGCGGTCAATGCCGCCTTCGCGGCGGTCAGTGCCGACACCGGCACCCAGCTGGAGATGACCGGCCCGGGCGCCTTTGCGGTGAAGATCGGCAACCAGACCAGCCGTGAGGCCAGCACCATCGGCAGCATCGATTCGCTGGGCCTGGTGCTGTTGCTGCTGCTGGCCTACCGCGGCTGGAAATACCCCTTGCTGGGTTTCCTGCCGCTGGCCAGTGCCGGCCTGGCCGGGCTGTGCGCGGTGGCCATCGGTTTTGAAGGCGTGCACGGCATCACCATCGCCTTCGGCTTCACCCTGATCGGCGTGGTGCAGGATTACCCGATCCACTTCTTCAGCCACCAGCGCCCGGGCCTGTCGCCGTGGGCCAACGTGCGCGCCCTGTGGCCGACCCTGGGCACCGGTGTGGTGGCCACCTGCATCGCCTACCTGACCTTCCTGTTCTCCGGCGTGGACGGCCTGCGCCAGCTGTCGGTGTTCACCATCACCGCCTTGCTCACCGCGGCCCTGGCCACCCGCTACCTGTTGCCGGCCCTGGTCGACCCGGCCCGGCGTGACATGGCCGACCAGGCCTGGCTGCAACGCCTGTGGCTGGGCATCGAGCGCCTGCCGCGTCCACGCCACAGCCTGTGGCTGCTGGCCGTGCTGGCCGTGGCGGTGAGCGCACTGGCCCCGGGCGCGTTCTGGCAGAACGACCTGTCGCGCCTGACCCCGGTGGACCCGGCCGACCTGGCCCGTGATGCGCAGCTGCGCAATGCCCTGGGCGCGGCCGATACCCGTTACCTGATCAGCGTGGATGGCGCCGATGCCGAGCAGGCCCTGGCCCGCTCGCAGGCGCTGCTGCCCCTGCTGCAGGCCCAGGTCCAACAGGGCAACCTGGTCAATTTCGACATGGCCGCGCGCTGGCTGCCCAGCGCCGCGCTGCAGCGTGAGCGCCAGGCCGCACTGCCCGAGGCACCGGCCCTGGCCGCGGCCCTGGCCGAGGCGGTGGCGGACTCGCCGTTCCGTGCCGATGCCTTTGCCCCGTTCCTGGCCGATGTGGAACGCGCGCGTACCGCGCCACCGCTGGGCGTGGCGGATATCCAGGGCACCCCCTTGGCCGGGGCGGTGCAATCACTGCTGATCCAGCGCCCGCAGCACACGCTGGCCCTGATCACCCTGACCGGGGTCGAGCAGCCCGACGCGCTGGCCGCCGCGGCGGCCGCCCACGGCGGCACCTGGGTGGACCTGAAACAGGCCAGTGAATCGCTGGTTGCCGCGTGGCGTGTGCGGGTACTGCTGGCCCTGGGCGTGGCGATGCTGCTGCTCACCGCCACCGTGTGGCTGGCCCTGCGCGACCGGCGCCGGGTCTGGCGGGTGCTGCTGCCGATGCTGCTGACCACCCTGGTGGTGCTGGCAGTGCTGCGTGGGCTGGGCATCGAGCTGAACCTGTTCCACCTGATCGGCCTGATCCTGGCCGCCGGCCTGGGCCTGGATTACGGGCTGTTCTTCGAACATGCCGGTGACCAGCGCGCCGCCCAGCTGCGTACCCTGCACGGCCTGCTGGTGTGCAGTGCGATGACCCTGCTGGTGTTCTGCCTGCTGGCCACCTCGTCGATCCCGGTGTTGCGGGCAATCGGCAGCACGGTGGCCCTGGGCGTGGCCTGCAATTTCGTGCTGGCCCTGCTGGTATCGCGCCATCTGCACAAGGAAATCGCCCATGCGCATTGAACGCGAACAACTGCAACAGCTGGTGCCGCACCAGGGCAACATGTGCCTGTGGGATGCGGTGCTGGCCTGGGATAACGAGAGCATCAGCCTGCAGGCCGGCAACCATACCGATCCGAGCCACCCGCTGCGTATGGGGGATGCGCTGCATGCGGTGCACCTGTGCGAATACGGCGCCCAGGCGATGGCCGTGCACGGCGGCCTGCTGGCCGATGGCCAGCCCAGTGCGGCCGGCATGCTGGTGGCCCTGCGCGATGTGCAGCTGCACTGCGCGCGCATCGATGACCTGGACGGCCCGCTGCACGGGCGCGCCACCTTGCTGGCCGCCGGCGCCGGCAGCCAGCAGTACCAGTTTGAAATCCACCATGGCCAGCAGCTGCTGGCCCAGGGCAGGGCGGCGGTGATGCTGCAGCTGCCCAACGCGCAAGCCTGAGGAAACGCACATGCAAAAACAACGACGCGCCCTGGTCACCGGTGGCAGTGGCGATATCGGCGGGGCGATCTGCGTGGCCCTGGCAGCGGCGGGCATGGAGGTGATCGTGCATGCCAACGGCAACCTGGCCCGGGCGCAGACGGTGGTGGATGCGATCACCGCTGCCGGCGGCCAGGCCCAGGCGCTGGCCTTTGATGTCACCGATGCCCAGGCCTGCGATCAGGCCCTGGCCGCCTTGCTGGAACACGGCCCGGTGCAGGTGGTGGTCAACAATGCCGGCATCCATGATGACGCGCCGATGGCCGGCCTGGATGCCGCGCGCTGGGGCCGGGTCATCGATGTCTCGCTCAACGGCTTCTTCAACGTCACCCAGCCGCTGCTGTTGCCGATGGCGCGCACCCGCTGGGGCCGGGTGGTCAATATCTCCTCGGTGGCCGCGGTGCTCGGCAACCGTGGCCAGACCAGCTATGCCGCGGCCAAGGCCGGCCTGCACGGGGCATCCAAGTCGCTGGCCCGGGAGATGGCCAGCCGTGGCATCACCGTCAACGTGGTGGCCCCGGGGGTGATTGCCGGGCAGATGGCGGCCGAGGCCTTCCCGCCGGAGATGATCAAGCAGACCGTGCCGGCCGGGCGTGCCGGCAAGCCGGAAGAAGTGGCCGCACTGGTGGCATTTCTGTGCAGCGATGTGGCCGGCTACATCAACGGCCAGGTGATCGGGATAAACGGCGGCATGGCCTGAAGGCACCGCCGGCCCCGCGCCATCAGTTTTCGTTTGCGCTGCTGCGCCGGGCAGGCTCGGCCGCTGGTTGAGGGGCAGCTCGGTGGGAAGAGAACAGGCTCAGCAGAGGCCCGGTCATCCGCGTGGTGGCAATGGCCAACACCAGCAGAAGGGTAAACAG
>X237_Red_shanked_Douc_Langur__coassemble_29_pt1 | contig 25975 bp, 27 predicted proteins | sample X237_Red_shanked_Douc_Langur__metabat2_high_PE_002 | metagenome-assembled genome bin X237_Red_shanked_Douc_Langur
TGCAGGCGCATGCCGCCGGCATCGCTGACCAGCAGGCCGCCTTCCGGGGTCAGGGCCAGGCCCGCCGGGCGCGACAGGCGCACTGACGGATCGCTGCCGAACACGGTGCTCAGGTGCCCCTGCACACTGCGCTGGAGCACCCGCCCGCTCAGCCGTTCGCCGATGTAGAGCACGCCGTCAGCGGTGATGGCCAACGCCTGTGGCTGCCACAACTGGCGCTCGGCAGTACCGCCGACCAGGGTGTCCACCCGGCCATCGGGATGCACCCGGCGGATCGCGTCATTGCCCAGGTCGGCCACCCAGAGCACGCCGGCGGCATCGATGGCCAGGCCGGTCGGGGTATCAAAACGTGCCTCCGCGCCCGGGCCGTCGACCAAACCGGGGCCACCGCCACCGGCCAGGGTCCGGACCTGGCCATCGCGGCCGATCAGCGCAATGCGGTCATTGAAGGTATCGGCCACGTAGACCTGGCCATCGGCAGCCACGGCCACGGCCATCGGCGCATCGAAGCGGGCCTGCGCGGCCGGGCCATCGCCATCACCGGGCTGGCCATTGCCGGCCAGGGTGCTCAGCTGGCCATCGCGCAGCACGCGCACCGCATGGTTGCCGGTATCGGCGATCAGCAGCGCGCCATCGCCGGCCAGGGCAATGCCGGAAGGTGTATGCAGGCGCGCCTGCGCAGCCGGGCCATCGGCATAGCCTTCGCTGCTGCCGGCCAGATCGTGCAGCTGGCCGTGGATGTCCAGGTAACGGATACGGTTGTTGTCGCCGGCATCGCTGATGTACAGCCCGCGCAGGCCGTCACGGGCAATGCCCCAGGGCTCGGCAAGGCGGGCCTGGCGGGCCGGGCCATTGCGCAGGCCGGGCTGTCCGTCACCGGCCAGCCACCAGGCCTGGGCCTGCCAGGCCAGTGCCGTGGCCGGCGCCGGTGCTGCGGGCTGCGGCCGCGTCCACCACCAGCCGGCGGCCATACCGGCCACCACCACGGCCATTGCCGGCCCCGTCCACCATTTGCGCTTGCCCACACTCACACCTGCTCATTGCACCGGCGTGCACCATAACCGACCTCCCCGTCACCGCCTACGCTGGCAAGGCTGGCCGCATGCTGAGCTTGACCCTGGACCAGGCACTGGCCGTGCACGGCGCACAAGGCCAGCTTCTGCTGCGGCTGACGCTTTCTATGCCGGCACAAGGCCGCTTCCCGCCCACACCCGTGCAACTGGAACAGGCCATTGCCGACATCGAGGATGCGCTGATGCCGCAACTGCCCGCCCTGGCCGGCCGGCCCGGGCCATTGCACAGCCACAGTGCGGCCGGCAATGCCCTGCGCGAACCGGCCGGGCTGCCGTCCGATGGCGTCCAGTGGTTGTCACGGCAGAGTCTGGAAGCGCTGTTCAACCGCCTGGCCGATGCCGCCAACGGGGCGCCGCTGCGCCAGCTCGGCCTGCCTGAAGACCGGCTCTTCGCCGCCCATCTGACCGCCCTGCGCGAGCTGCTGCATCACGCCGACCTGGACGGCGTCTGGCTGCACCCCTGAGCCGGGCGGCTCAGGCCTGCTGCAACTTGCGCACCATGCGTGCGTGTTCGCGCAGGTAGCGGCGGGCCTCGCGGCTCTTCTGCGCCTGGCTGAGGATCTTGCCGGAGACCTGGAAGAACTTCTTCTCTTCCTCGCGCAGGTGATGATGGACTTTTTCCGACAGCTCGGCTGCCTTGTCCGCCCAGGCCTGGCCGTCGATGGCCAGGGCCTGCAGATCGGCCACCAGCTCATCGATCTGGTGGTGCTCGTGCAGGGCATGCCGGCTGGCATCCAGGCCGGAATCGTCCATCAGCATCGGCACATACAGCGCGCGCTCCTCGGCCGCCTCGTGGGCGGCGAGCTCGATGCGCAACTCGGTGAACACCTGCTGCCGACGCTGCACATCACGGATGCGTACCAAAGAGCGCAACAAACCACGCTGGACCTCATGGCTGGCACGCAAGGCGTCATACAGGTTCTCACTCATGTCCGGCTCCTGTGGGTTGGCCCGGGCCAGCCTGCACGGGTGCCGATGAACATGACGTGCGTGCTCAGGCCGGCTCGTTGCCCAGCAACTGCTCGCGACGCAGGCGCCGCACCAGCGCGCGGCTGCCGGCATCCAGGCCCAGCACCCGTACCTGCACCTGGTGCTGGCGCAGGCGTTTGACCACCGTGTCCAGTGCGGCCACCGCGGTGATGTCCCACAACCGGGTGGCCGACAGGTCGATCACCACCGCGCGGCCTTCCAGGCCCCGCGCATCGAAGGCATCGATGAAGGCATCGGCCGAGGCGAAGAACACCTGGCCACTGACCCGGTAGTGGCGCTCGGCGCCGACATCCTCGTGCACGATCTGCATCAGCCCGGCCACCTTCAGGGTGAAGAACACCCCGGACAGCAGCACACCGATACCCACGCCGGCGGCCAGGTTGTGGGTGGCCAGGGTCACTGCCACGGTGGCCAGCATCACCAGCGAGGACAGGCGCGGGTAACGCACCAGGGTGGACAGCGAGGCCCAGTCGAAGGTGGCCACCGAGACCACCACCATGATCGCCACCAGGGCCACCACCGGCACCTGGGCCACCCAAGGCTTGAGCAGCACCATCAGCACCAGCAGGAAGATGCCGGCAAAGGCGGTGGACAGGCGGCCGCGGCCGCCATAGGTCACATTGCCCACGGCCTGGCCGATCATGCCGCAGCCGGCAATGCCACCGAACAGGCTGGAGCCGATGTTGGCCAGGCCCAGGCCGGTGCACTCACGGTTCTTGTTGGACGGGGTGGCGGTCATTTCATCGACCACCCGCGCGGTCATCAGCGATTCGAGCAGGCCGACCATGGCGATGGCCAGGGCCGGCATGGCAATGATGCGCAGGGTGTCCCAGCTCCACGGCACCTCGGGCAGGCCGACGAAGGCCGGCAGCGAAGCCGGCAACTGGCCCAGCTCGTCCACAGTCTTCAGCGGCAGGTCCAGGGCCACGGCCAGGCCGCTGAGCACCAGGATGCAGATCAGCGGCGAGGGAATCGCCTTGACCCCGGGCAAGGGCAGCCGCGGCAGGCCCCAGATGATGGCCAGGCCCAGGCCCAGCATCGCCCAGGTTGCGGTGTTGGCATCTTCCAGCTGCGGCAGCTGGGCACTGAAGATCAGGATCGCCAGCGCGTTGAGGAAGCCGGTGCGCACCGAGGAGGACACAAAGCGCAGCAGCACGCCCATGCGCAGCAGGCCGAAAGCAATCTGCACCACACCGGCCAGCAGGCCGGCGGCAAACAAGTAAGGCAGGCCATGGCTGGCAATCAGCGGCGCGGCCACCAGGGCCACCGAACCGGCGGCGGCGGTGATCATCGCCGGGCGGCCGCCGAACACCGCGATGATGATGCTCATCACGAACGAGGCGAACAGGCCCACCTGCGGGTCAATGCCGGCGACAAAGGAAAACGCGATCACTTCCGGGATCAGCGCAAAGGTGGCCACCGCGCCGGCCAGCATTTCCCGCACAGGGTTGGCGCGCCACTGCGCCAGTTCGTTTTTCAGCAAGGACATACGACCCGCCAGCAGCGCTCGCACGCCGCCGTGATTGTCAGGAAGGGGCGCGCATTATGCGCCGCCGGAGCCGGCCACGGCGCCCACCCCAGCAGGCGGGCAGGCCACACCGCGCTCCAACAAAAAGAGCGGCCGATGGCCGCCCCTTCCCCTTGACCGTATTGCCCCTGCTCAGCCATCGATGGCATCGAGTGCCTTCTGGATCTCTTTCAGGCCCAGGTTGGTCCAGTCCTTGGTGATTTCGGCCTGGATGCGGGCGTTGACCTGCTGGTGCAGCAAGGGGCGCAGTTCGCCCATGGAAATCGGGTCGGCGACCAGCACCAGGTGCTCGAAGCCATGGTTCAGGGCCTGGTTGTTCAGCCACAGCGCCAGCTTGCGGTTGAAGGTGGCCTCGGCAATGTCCACGCTCTGCGGCTGGCTGCCGGACGGGCCCAGATGCGGGTCATCCAGGTCGGGCATGTCCTGTTCCTGCAGGCGGACCTCGGTAGCATTGCCGGCGTTGCGCAGCAAACGCACGCTGCCGCCGTTGGCCAGCACGATCCAGGTATTGGGTTTGAGCAACAGCATCGCCATCTGCCTTGTCAGCCGCACCACCGGTGCCGGATGGGCCATGGTCACCAGCGGCGGGTGAACGCAGCGTCCTTTGCCTGCCCGCCTCCGCCCCGCACTCGGGTAGGATCGGCACCCCGATTGTTGCCCTGCGGCGTTGCCCGCCCCCTGCCCGTGCCCCATTACTCCGGCCCCCTGCTCACCCATTCCGTGTTCGATGCCATGAGCCGCGCCCGCCGCAAGGGGCAAGGCGTGCTCAGCGCCAGTTTCGATCTCGGCGTCAGCCAGGCCGAAGCGCGGCTGGAAAATGACCACTGGGAGCTGCACGGGCAGCGCTACCCATGGCCGGAAAAGATCCGCGAGCGCACCATCCACTACTTCGATGGCGAGGGGTTTGCCAACCTGTCGCGCTTCGGCCAGTACGGCCTGATCAAGCTGGTGCCCACCGACTGGGGCGTGCCGACCTTCGAGATCGACGGCATCAAGATGCTGCTCAGTGCCCACATCAATCCACTGGACGATGCTCGCAACAAGGTGGCCATGGTGCAGCCGGCCGGCAAGGTGGTGCTCGATACCTGTGGCGGCATGGGCTATTTCGCCCGTGCCTGCCTGGAGGCCGGGGTGGCCCGCATCCATTCCACCGAGCGCAACGAAGACGTGCTCTGGCTGCGCCGGCACAACCCGTGGTCGCCAGACCCGGACAGCGCCTTTGCCGGTGGCCGCCTGTTGCTGCGGCACGGCGATGTCACCGACACCATCAGCGCGGTGGCCGATGCCAGCGTGGATGCGGTGCTGCACGATCCGCCGCGTTTCGGCATCGCCGGCGAGCTGTATTCGTTGGCCTTCTACCAGCAGCTGGCGCGGGTGATCCGTCCCGGCGGCAAGCTGTTCCACTACACCGGCAGCCCGAACAAGCTCACCAGCGGCCGTGATGTGCCGGCCGAGGTGGTCAAACGTCTGGAACAGGCCGGCTTCCGCGCCGAAAAGGCGCTGGATGGGGTATTCGCCGTACGCCGCTGAAAATCCCGCCTCAGCGCATCGCCAGCGTCTGCGCGGCCGGGGCCGGCAATTCCCCATCGAACCAGGCCTGGCCACGCGCCGTGGTCAGGTTCAATGCGCCCTGGGCATGGCCGTTGCGCCACAGCGCGGTCAGCTGCACATCCCCGTCCGGGCATTGCCAGCTGACCGCACGCAGGTAGGCCTGCCCATCCAGGGGCAGGTGGCTGTCCACTTCCGGCGCACCGCACAACTGGCCCAGCAGCAATGGCAGGCCTTCCAGCGCAATGATGCCCTCGAACTGCAGGCTCACGCTCTCCAGTGCCTGGCCCAGCTGCAGCACCACGGCCTGCTGTTGCAGGCCCGGCAGTGGACCGCTGTGGGCCAGTTGCAGGGTCTGCAGTGGCGTGAGCGCGGAGGGCTCGGCGTGACCGGCAGCGTCCGGATGCAGACAGGCCCGGGGCGGCACCTGCCCGTGCTGGCAAGCGAGCAACGGCAAGCCCTGCCCCAGGGTCAAGCCGGTCAGCACCGGCGCGGCCGGTCCCGGCCCATGAGCCGGCGCGGCAGAGGCGGACAGCGCTTCGGAGCGCGACCCGGCAACCATGCCCAGTACGGCGGCAACCACGACCCATCCTGATGTCCAACGCGCCATCACATCCCCCCTGGATGTGTGAGTGTCGGCAAAAGTGCATATCAGGTCACACTTTTGGTTGGTGACATCATTTTCACCCGGCACTGCCCTGCGCACAGCCCGGCAACAAGCGGTCCACCTGCCACAGGGCCCGTCTGGCCAGGTTGTACTGCCGCCCGATTTCGTGGGTCAAGGTGTGCCGGCGCTCTTCCGGCGAGCTGCCATGGCCCATGCGGTATTCGGCCTGCTGCAACAGGCCCAGGTGCTGCTCCAGCGCCGTCCATGCCGAGGCCACGGCCGGCAGGCGGCAGGCATGGGCGCGATCGCGGCGCTGGGCCTGCTGCGGCCGCAACTGCGCGCTGGCCTGGCCATCCAGCCCGGGTGCGGGGGCATCGGCGATCGGCGCGGCCAGATAGGCCTGCGGGCCATCGGCGGCAGCCAGGTCGGCAGGCCGCTCGTGCAGGCGCGGGTTGTACGCCAGCGCCGGTGCCTGGCGCGCCTGCGCGGCCTGCACATCACGCCCGAACAGCGCGCGTTGCGCCCGGGACTGGGCAGTGCCGGCCGTTTCGGCACGCTCGAACAGGCCCCGGTCCGGATGCTCGAAGGCCGTCTGGTCGTGCTGTTCAAACATCCGTTGCGCGCTGCTGCGCCGTTCCACCCCATCGGCCACGGCCTGGGATGGCAGCTGTGCCCGGCCCCCACGATCAAACAGGGTCGCCGGCGCTGCCGGCGGGGCTGGCGACGCTGGCGTGGAAATCACCGGCGCGGCGCTTGACGGCGGGGTGGCAACCGGCCCCGGCACGCTGTACCCGGTGGTCGGCGTAGCGGCGGCCACCGCCTGCGGCATTCCCACCAGCGGCGGCGCAGAGGGAGGAACTGGCAGCACCGCGCCCGGTGCGCTCGGCATCATCCAGCGCAACTGCACCTGCGGCGTCGTCGCGGTGTGGCCGGGCAGGGCCGGCAGGCGTGCCAGCAACCAGGCCCCCGCAAGCAGGACCAGCAACGCCGCGCCCAGCGCACACACGACATCGGACAAGGGCACACGGGCAGGCGGGGCAACAGGCATCACATAAAACCAGGGTCAGCGTGGGGCTTTGACACCCACGCTGACCCCAAGTTCCACGCCATGCTGCCTTGGTCTACTGCTGGGCCAGGGCGGTGACGGCCGGTTCGACCACGGCCGCGCGTTCAAACACGATCGGCGCATTGGCATCGTTGCCATGCCGGCGCAGGCGCACCATCTCGTTGCGCTGCAGGCACTGCCCGTCCAGTGAATCGGGCGAGGTGCTCTCGTTGACGGTGAGCTGGCGGAACGGCACCCGCAGCACATGCCGCTGCTCCAGCTCGATCAGGTTCAGCGTCAGCGAACCATCGCGGTGCATGCACAGCTGTTCCCAGCGTGCATCGACCAATTGTGAAACCGGAACATCGCGCTGTGCCTGGTCCCCCAGCACACTGCGCACCTGCTGCACGAAGCCATTGCTGTCCGGCCCGCGCTCGCTCATCGCACAACCGGCCAGACCGGCGCTGGCCACGGCCAGGGCCAGCAACCGCGCCAGCCCTGACGACCTCTGCCCTGCATTGCTGCCCATCACCATCACCCACCTCCTGCGTTTGGAAGTCAGCGCCGTTTTACTCCCTGACTGGGCCCAATGCGAGGTGCACTGCAGCGAAAAACCAGTGGCCGACTGGACATTTCCTTGACAATGCGCAAACACTAGGGCTGCCCGCTGCGCTTTGCCAGTTCTGGCGGCACGATGCAGCACAGTAGTTGGGCACCGCCTTTCCGCATAGAGGAACGCCCCGATGCCGGTGTTGAGCGCGTACGTCCATTCGCTGTTCGCAGGCGGCCATGTAGCCAACCGCCATGCGGCACAGCCTGAAGATTGGCAGGCCGCCCTGGAAGCGGCCTACGCCGAAGGGGCACGCCATGTGCTGCTGGACGCCGGTTTTGATGCATTGGCCGACGACGCAGTGCAAGCCTTGCTAGCCGGCCTGCCTCCAGGCATTTACCTGACCGCCGCCGCCCTGCATGTGCGCCCGGCCGGATGGTGGCCCCAGGTCGGGCTGGTCGATGGCGCTCCCCACCTGTTCCGCGCCGACCTGCCACAACCGGTTACCCCGGGCTCCGGCCCCGCACCGTTACCTGTCCAGCGACGCCGCGGACGCCCACGCAAACACCCGCTTCCCACCGGCCTGGCCCCTGCCACAGCCGAAGCCCAGCCAGAGGATCTGGCACATTATCTTGAACAGGCCTGGGCACGACTGGGCGAACATGACCGCGACATCCTGCACGCCCGCCTGGGTATCGACGGCGAGCCGCGCACCCTGGAACAGATCGCCCAGCAACGGGTACCGGAAGTCAGCCGCGAGCGCATCCGCCAGCTTGAACAGCGCGCCCTGAAGACCCTGCGCGAACTGCCCGCCAGCGCCCACCTGCTGCGCCGACTGCGCACCCTGATCCGCTCCGACCAGCCGCTGCTGCCGCTGGACCAACTGCCCCGGCGCGACCCCTGGTTCAGCCTGGATGACGAGCACCACGCCTGGTTTGAAAAGCTGATCCGGGCCCTGGCCGAAGGCGAGATCGACACCATCGAACATGACGGCCAGGCCATCCTGGTGCCGTTCCCGCTGGCCCACTGGCAGCACTGCGTGCAGCAGGCACGCACCCTGCTGCACCGGCTCAGCCACGAGGATTGCCTGCTCAGCCAGGCCAGTGAACAGGTCGGCCACCTGCTCGAAGACCGTCATGCCACCTTCCGCCCGCTGCTGTGGCAGGCCGCCGGCGGTGACCAGGTGCAGTGTGCGATCGGCCCGGACGGGCAACAGCGGGTGGTGGCCATGGGCCAGGGCGCCAAGGAACTGGTCAAGGTGGTGCTGTTCGAGGCCAGCGAGCCCCTGCACCGCGACCAGGTGGTGCAGCTGGTGCGCGCGCGCACCGACCGCGACATCTCCGACATGTCCATCACCAATGCCCTGCCCGATGTCGGCGTGCTGATGGCGCGCGGCCATTACGGCCTGCGCCGCCACCTGCCCTACAGCGACGAACAGATCGACGGCCTGGTCGAGGCGGCCGAATCGCTGGTGCTCAGCGCACCGGTGGCACGCCAGTGGAGCACCGAGGAGATCTGCCGGGCGGTGCGCGATGAAGGCCTGTTCGACGGCGAACTGGACCCCTACCTGCTCGGTGCCTGCCTGCGCCTGCACGGCACCCGCCTGATCGACCTGAAGAAGGGCGTGTGGGAGCCGGCCGATGGCGCACTGGGCGGACGCATCATGATCCGCGACTTCATCGTCGACCTGCTGCAGGAAATGGGCCGGCCGCTGAGCACCGAGGAACTCAAGAACGCCCTGCGCGAACGGCGCGGGCTGGCCGCCACCTTCCAGATCCAGCCGCGTGACCCCCTGGTGCGCCTGGGCAAGGCGATCTGGGGCCTGATCGACCGCGACCTGCCGGTACCGGTGGCCAGCCTGGGGCCATATGTCGATGCCCTGCATGCCCACCTGCGGCGGACCGGCGAAGGCCTGCATGTGAGCGAGGTGATCGGCGTGCTGACCCAGGCCGGGCTGGACGTGGCCTGGGTCGAGGATGCCGAACTGTTCTTTGCCCTGGCCCAGCGGCGCAGCCAGATGCGCGTCACCCCGGCCCGCTACCTGGCCTTGAGCGACTGGTCAGACGAGCGCCGCCTGACCCCGACCGCGGCCATCCGCCAGGCCGTGGCCGATGACCCGATGCGTCCGGCGGCGGCCATTGCCGCCGATGCCTCGGCCCGCGCCCGGCGCGAGATCGGTGTGGATGCGGTGCGTTACATCCTCAACAACTGTGACTACACCTACGACCGCAACAGCGGCAGCTGGAGCCAGATCGCCCTGGGCTGAAGGCCAGGGCGCCTGGCCGGCAGGCAATCAGCTGCGCGGCGACAACAGGCCGCGGCGGCGGAACCACATTTCCAGCGGCACGGTCACCAGCGGCGGCAGCGCAGCCAGGATCGCCAGGCCCAGCGCCCACACCGGCCAGCGCTGGCGCACACCGGTCAACACCGCCACCACCACGTACAGCAGGAAGGCCACGCCATGGGCACGGCCGAACAGGCTGACCAGCGACAGGCCCAGGTCCACCGAGGCGGTCTGGTACTTGAAGAACATCCCGAGCAGCAGGCCGGCCCAGGTGATGGCTTCAATGAAGGCAGCCACGACAAAGACCTTTCCGATCGGGGACAACGCAGGTGCAGACATCAGCCAGACTCCAGTGGGGAGCCGCATTGTAGTGGCAGCCCCGGCGCGCCTGCATTGCCAGTACCGGCGATCAGGGAGACCATGGCAGCCTGTCGTCCAAGGAGTGCACCGATGCACGGCCAATACAAGATTCCCGGAGGCAAGCTGGTGGTGGTGGACCTGGAGCTGGATCAGGGCCGCCTGCACCAGGTCCAGGTCAGTGGTGATTTCTTCATCGAACCGGACAGCGCCCTGGCCTTGATCAACCAGGCCCTGCAAGGCCAGCCGGCCGATGCCGGCCACGCCGCCTTCAGTGCCGCCATACAGGCCGCCCTGCCGGCCGATGTGCAGCTGTATGGCATCAGCGCCGATGGTGTGGCGGTGGCCGTGCAACGTGCCCTTGGCCTGGGAGACGCCATATGAACGCCACCGGCTTTGCCGACCACCACTGGCAGCTGATCCACGCCGCGCCGCAGGCGCCGGCCCTGCACATGGCGCTGGACGAGGTGCTCACCGATGAAGTGGCCGCCGGCCGCCGGGGGCCGACCATCCGGGTCTGGGAATGGGCCGGCCCGGCCGTGGTGATGGGCCGCTTCCAGTCGCTGCGCAACGAAGTGGACATCGATGCAGCGCAGCGCCACAACATCACCGTGGTGCGCCGGATCAGTGGCGGCGGGGCGATGTTCATCGAGCCGGGCAACACCATCACCTATTCGATCTACGCACCGGATTCGATGGTGGCCGGGCTGGATTTCCAGCAGTCCTATGCACTGATGGACAGCTGGGTGATCCAGGCCCTGGCCGCATTGGGCATCAACGCCAGCTACCAGCCACTCAATGACATCACCTCACCGGCCGGCAAGATTGCCGGTGCCGCCCAGGCGCGGCGCGGCAAGGCGGTGCTGCACCACGTGACCATGGCCTATGACATCGATGCGGACAAGATGCTCGATGTGCTGCGCATCGGCCGCGAGAAGCTCTCCGACAAGGGCATCAGCAGCGCCGGCAAGCGCGTGGACCCACTGCGCAGCCAGACCGGGCTGAGCCGCGAACAGGTGATTGCACGCATGATTGCCACCTTTGCCGCGCAGTATCCGCTGCAGGCCGGTGCGGTCACGGATGAGGAAATGGCCAGCGCACTGCGTCTGGTGGAAGAAAAATTCGCCACCAACCACTGGACGGCCGCGGTGCCCTGAGCACGGCGGCCCTCAATGCCGGGCGCCGCCCTGAAGCACCAGGCGGCTGGCCGGCAGGGCACTTTCCATCAGGATCTGCAGCGCGATCTGCGCCGGCACCCAGGCACTGGCCTGGCCCATCAGCTGATAGGCCACCAGGGCGAACACCACATGCCAGTACCGGGCATCGATGCCGGACTGTTGCAGGCGGATGTGGCACTGCGGCCACAGCCGCTCCGGCCAGCAGTGCAACGGCTGCAACGGCTGCCATACCGGTTCGATCCGCATCACACCGAAGCTGGACGTCCCTACCGTAGCGCCCACATACGAATACAGCTGGCCGATGTTGGGCAGCTGCTCCGCACGCACGCCCTGCTGGCGTGCCGCTGCGGACAGCACACTCCACAGTGAGGGATGGTCTTCCAGCAACAGCCGGTCCACGGATGCGGCACGGCTGTAACGGCGGCCATCACCGAGCTGCTGCACGCGCAGGGCCTGTTCGGCAGCCAGCCCATGCTGGCGTGCCAGCGTGGCCACACTGGCCTGGCAGCTGTAACCGGCCAGCGCACCGGCCGCAGCGAGCAGGGTCGGCCAGTGCACGGCACCCTGGCTGGCCAGCTCCTGGTGCAGGGCCTGGGCCAGGTCATAGGCCAGCACCTGTACCTGGATCATCAACTGCTCGTTGCCCAGCAGGCTGGCCTGCGCGGCCGCTGCGCTGCTGTCGGCCAGTGGCCACGGCCCGGCCAGCGGCAGGTCCTGCGCTGGGTGTTCCTGCTGCATTGATGCACCGTGCCAAGCCTCGCTCAGCCGCTGCCACAGACCACTTGCCATGCTGCCCCCCTGTGCTGCCGGCCGCGGTGCGGGCAGCGCTGGATCCGCTGCCCCGTGCACCCATCAGCCCACTCACCCGGCCTGCCACATCCCTGGGCAGGCCCGCTGCCATCAAGCGTTTCACCCTAGCACAGACCGGCATGGGCACCTTGACGCAATTGCCGTGGGCAGGCAGACCTGACCATACTCAACGCCCCCCCCACGCACACACCCACGCACATGACCGCGCTGTCCGACACCACGGCCGCCATGGCCAACAGCGATGCCGCGCGCCTGCGCCGCTCGGTTTCCAACACCCTGAAAGGCTCGGCCGGCAACCTGGTGGAGTGGTATGACGTCTACGTCTACTCGGTGTTTGCGGTCTATTTCGAGTCGCAGTTCTTTTCGGCCGATGACAAGAACGCCACCTTGTACATCTGGGCGATCTTCGCCGTCACCTTCCTGATGCGGCCCATCGGTGCGTGGTGGTTCGGACGCTTCGCCGACCGCCATGGCCGGCGCCTGTCATTGACCATCTCGGTCACCCTGATGGCCGCCTGTTCGCTGCTCATCGCCCTGACCCCCACAGCCACCAGCATCGGCGCCGGTGCGGCGATCATGCTGCTGGCCGCCCGCCTGATACAGGGCTTCGCCGCGGGTGGGGAATACGGCACCAGTGCCACCTACATGTCCGAGGCCGCCATTGCCGGCCGGCGTGGTTTTCTTTCTTCCTTCCACTACGTCACCCTGATCGGCGGCCATGTGCTGGCCCAGCTGACCCTGCTGCTGATGCTCTACTTTCTGGACACCACCCAGATCAGCGAGTGGGGCTGGCGGGTAGCCTTCGGCATCGGTGGGCTGGGCGCGGTGGTGGTGTTCTGGCTGCGCCGGAGCATGGACGAATCCCTGCATGCCGATGACATTGCCGCCGCACGCAGCGGCAAGGCGCAGAAGAACGGTTCGCTGCATGAATTGTTCGTGGTGCAGTGGCGGCCGCTGCTGCTGTGCATCGGCGTGACCATGGGTGGCACCCTGGCCTTCTACACCTATTCGGTGATCGGCCCGAAGCTGGTGCAGGGCCTGTTCTCCGGCGGTGACGTGATGACCGGGGTGGTGATCAACCTGGTCGCCCTGACCCTGCTGATGCTGATGCAGCCGGTCGGCGGCTGGCTGTCGGACATCATCGGGCGCAAGACCCTGCTGGTGTTCTTCGGCATCGGCGGTGTGCTCTACACCGGTTACCTGCTCACTGCCCTGCCCCAGGCCAGCCACTGGTTCAGCGCGTTTGCCATCCTCAGCATCGGCTTTGTGATCCTCACCGGCTACGCCTCGATCAATGCGGTGGTGAAGGCCGAGCTGTTCCCGGCCCACGTGCGTGCGCTGGGCGTTGGCCTGGGCTATGCGCTGGCCAATTCCACCTTCGGCGGCACCGCGCCGCTGCTGTACCAGGCCGCCCAGCGCAATGGCCAGATGGGCGCCTTCATCACCTATGCCACGGTGCTGATTGCCCTGTCGCTGCTGGTGTATGTGTTCTGCCTGAAAAACCACGCGCCGACCTGGCTGGACCGCGATGGCCACTGAGCCTGACCACCACGATGCGATACCGGTGATGGGTTTTGCCACACCGGTGTTCGCCACCGGGCGCAACACCAGCGTGCGTCAGGGCACGCGTTGGCTGGGGGTGGCGCAGGTGCGCCTGCAGCTGGGCGATGGCCAGTTGTCGGCACCGCTGGCCCTGCATACCCGGGCCATGCGTTTTGACCAGCTCACGGCCAGCGACCTGGCCTGCGAGCACGACCCGACCTGTCGTGACCCGGCCGGCCTGCTGACGGTGCTGCAACAGCATTACCCCGGCTTCCAGGCCGGGGCAATGGTGACCGTCTGTGATTTCTGGCTGCCCGCGCCGCCGCTTACCTGAAACGGCGCAGGCGCAGTGCGGCCACGATCTGGAACAGGCCGTAGATCACCGCCAGCACGCCGATCCACAACGCGGTGACGGCAATGCCGGCCAGCGGGTTGAGGGCAAACATCACGCCCAGCGCCACCGCCAGCACACCGCTGAGGATCAGCCAGCCCTCGCCCTGGATCTGCTTGCGCCAGCGCACTGCCATCACGATGCGGTAGATACCGGCAATCAGCAGCCAGACGGCCAGCAACAGCAGCATCGCACTGGCCATGGCCACCGGGTTGAGCACCGCCAGCACGCCAAACAGCAACGAGGCCAGCGCATAGAACAGGGCCCAGCCGCGCGACACCGGCGCCTGCCCGCGGATCACCGCCAGCAGCGCAACCACCCCTTCAAACAGCGACAGCACACCGGCCCAGACAGTCAGGATGGCGGCCACCTTGAGCGGCTGGGTGATGGCCAGGATGCCGAACAACAGGGCCAGCACACCAAACAGCAACAGCACCCACCACTGCCGGGCCACGGCCGTGAGCAGGCCCGAACCGTTGTTGTCCATCGTCATTGCCGCGCTCCTGTGCGTGTCATCCAGCGCGCACTGTAGCCGATCGGCGTGAACGCCCCGGCAGGCGGGCTCAGGCCTTGTCTTGGCCCTGGGCGGCGGCGCGCAGGCGGTCCTTCTTGCTCGGCCGCTTGCCCTTGACCCCGCCATTGTCATCGCTGACAGCGCCGGCAGCGGCAGGTGCCACGTCCTGCGGTTCGAAACCGGCCACCTGCTCGCGCACCAGGCGCAGGCGATGGCGCTTTTCGATCAGGCGCATGTGCGCCTGGCTGGCGGCGGTGACCAGGCTGATGGCCATGCCGCTGGCCCCGGCACGTCCGCTGCGGCCGATGCGGTGCAGGTAATCCTCGGTGCTGCGCGGCAGGTCGTAATTGATCACCAGCGGCAGGCCGGCGATATCAATGCCGCGGGCGGCCACATCGGTGGCCACCAGCCACTTCACCCGGCCATCGGCAAAGCCCTGCAGGACCCGGCTGCGCCGGCCCTGGCCCAGGTCACCGTGCAGGGCCTCGGCCTGGATGCCGGCCTTGACCAGCTTCTGCGCCAGGTTCTCGCTGGTGCGCTGGCTGGCCACGAACACCAGCACCTGCTCCCAGCCTTCGTGCTCGGCCAGATGCTGCAGCAGGGCATTGCGGCGCGACTCATCCACCACGATGGCCCGCTGCACGATGTCCGGCGCCTGCTGGCCGTCCCGCAGGCGCACCTGCAGCGGATCACGCAGGCTGGCCAGGGCCAGGGCGTTGGCATCGTCGGCATAGGTGGCCGAGAACAGCAGGGTCTGACGCTGGCGAGGCAGCAGGCGCAGCAGTTGTTCCATCTGCTCGCCAAAACCCAGGTCAAGCAGGCGGTCGGCCTCGTCCAGCACCAGCGCGTGCACGCCGTCCAGCAGCAGGGCGTTGTGCTCGAGCAGGTCGAGCAGGCGCCCGGGCGTGGCCACCAGCACATCGGCACCGCCACGCAGGGCCAGCATCTGCGGGTTGATCGACACCCCGCCGATGGCCACCACCACCTTCGGCGCACGGGCCAGGCCGCGGCCGTGCTGGTTGAACACCGAGGCCACCTGTTCGGCCAGCTCGCGGGTGGGCACCAGCACCAGCTGGCGCACCGTGCGCGAGCCACGCTGGCCTTCGCCGATCAAGCGCTGCAGCAGCGGCAGCACGAAGGCCAGGGTCTTGCCCGAACCGGTCGGCGCCTGCACCTGCACATCGCGCCCGGCAAGCACCGCCGGCACCACCTCGGCCTGCACCGGGGTGGGCGCATCCAGCCCGGCATGGTGCAGGGCGGCGATCAACTGCGGGCAGACACCCAGGGAGGCAAACGACATGGCGATACACACAACGGCGCCGCGACAGGCGGCAAGAGGGCCACAGTGTAATCATCCACGCCGCGCGGGGCAGTCACTGCCCGTTGTGATGCTGCCCCGGGCCGGTCATTCCACCACTTCGGTGGTGGCACCAAGGCGCCGCAGCTCGGTCACCACCGGGGTCAGGCTGCCGGCGAACCGGGTACAGACATCGGCCTGCTGGATCTCGCGCAGCGCCGACTCCAGGTAGAGCACCCGCTGCAGATGTTCGCTCACCGCCATCAGCTCGACGATGCGCTGGCCGGTGGCCGCCAGCAGGTGGCTGTCTCCGGGCTGCAGGCCGGTATCCGGGCAGTTGTTGGCCACCAGGTTCATCAGCGGAAAAATGAACAACGACTCTTCGTTGAGCAGGCCGGCCAGCGCCGCATCCGGCGGCAGCTGTACCTGCACCTGTTCGTTGGCCAAGGCCTGCGGCCCGGCGCCAAGGCACAGGGCCAGGCTGGCAGCGGCCAGCCACGGGCGGCGGCAGGGCCGGCTCATTGCCGCACCTCGCCCAGCAACTGCAGCACCGGGCTGCGGGCCATGTCATTGGGATTGCTGCCCGGCACGTCCTGCGGCACGGCCATGCCGTGCCCGGCATAGAACTGCACCCACCAGTCGGCAATCACGCCGGTGTCCGGGTTGCGGAAATTCATCGGCTGCAGGGCAAAAATGCCGTGGGCACGGAAGGCCCGCTCGATCAGGTCCGAGCAGTACAGGCTGTCATCGTTGGGCACATAGGTGGCGTTGTAGGGCTTGCCAAGCAGGCCGCGGGCGCTGGCGATGCCATCGGCAATCACCGCCGCATCGGCCTGGCGCAGGCGGTAGGCATCGACCTGGCGCTGCTTGTCAGCGGCCTCGCGCAGGAAGTCGGACAGCGGCTGCGCACGCGAGCCTTCCTGGTCGGCATGCAGCACCTCGGCGGCCTCGCCGTTCCCGGCGACCAGGCCGACATGGTCATAACTGATCTGCCCGGCGCGGGCGGTGGCGTCGTTGATCGCCCCGCTCAGGCCGGTGTGGCTGGCACTGACAAACAGCAGGTCGCCCGGCTGCAGGCCGGCCGGAGACAACGCTGCCGACCACGCCGGCCCCGCGATGGCCAGCAAACCGGCCAGAAACACTCCCAAACGCATCACCAGCACCTCAACGCAGCTACCACGGCCGGGCATTATGCCGCCCCCTGCCGCGGCGCAGGCACGCCGTTGCCGGCGCATGCGCTACCGTGTTGTTTCCCGGCAGGCCGCAAGGCAAGCGCCGGCCGGGAGGTTTCCCTTCCTGCCTGATGAAGATGGTCATGTCCCGCTGGTTGCACATTCCCGCCCTTGCCGATGAGCGCAGCGTGCTGCGCACCTCGATCACCGCCACCCTGCTGATCGCCCTGCTCGGTGTCGGTTTCGGCCTGTATTCGGGCTCGTTCTCGATCGTGTTTGACGGCGTGTATTCACTGATCGATGCCGGCATGAGCCTGCTCTCGCTGCTGGCGGTCAACCTGATCACCGCCTATGCCAGTTCCAAGGGCCTGTCACGCAAGCTGCGCGAGCGCTTCTCGATGGGCTTCTGGCACCTGGAACCGTTGATCCTGGGCCTCAACGGCACCCTGCTGGCCAGTGCCGCGCTGTATGCGCTGGTCACCGCGGTGGACAGCCTGCTCAACGGCGGGCGCGAGCTGCAGTTCGGCTGGGCCATCGGCTATGCCAGCGTGACCTTGCTGGTGTGCGTGCTGGTGGCCATTGTCGAGGCCCGGGCCAACCGCCGCATCCAGTCCGATTTCGTGCGCCTGGACGTGCAAGGCTGGTTCATGTCCGCCGGCATCACCAGCGCCCTGCTGCTGGCCTTCGTGCTCGGCCATGCCCTGCAGGACACCCGCTGGCAATGGCTGACCCCGTACATCGACCCGGCCGTGCTGGCCGTGGTGTGCCTGTTGATCCTGCCCATCCCGGTGGCGGTGGTGCGCAAGGCGCTGTCGGAGATCCTGCTGATCACCCCGCCGGAGCTGAAGCAGCACGTGGACGAGGTGGCCAGCGCCTTCGTCAAGAAGCATGGCTTCCTCTACCACCGCGCCTATGTGGCCAAGGTCGGGCGCTCCAAGGAAGTGGAGCTGTTCTTCATCGTGCCGGCGGACTGGCCGGCCATGACCATCGGCCAGTGGGATGCGCTGCGTGAGGAAATCGGCGCGCTGATCGGCGATGAAGGCCCGGACCGCTGGATCACCATCATGTTCACCGCCGACCCGGAATGGGCCGAGTGAACCGCAACCACCGCCACTTGCGGTTACCCTGCCCGCCCCCTTCTTGCCACCGCCTTGCCGGCACCGCGCCATGAGCACCCTCCAGCACCGCGTCCAGGGCCTGAACAACGACCAGGTCGCCGCCGACTGGCCGGCCATCGGCATGGACGAGGTCCACGCCCTGCAGCCGCACTTTGCTGCCCTGCGCGGCGCCAGTCACGTGCGCTGGCACAGCCCGCGGCCGATGTCGGCAGCGGCCATCATCGACACCGACAACGGCCCGGTGTTTCTCAAGCGCCACCACCGAAGCGTGCGTGATGCCGTCACGTTGGGCGAAGAACACCGCTTCATCACCCATCTTGCCGCTGCCGGCCTGCCGGTGGTGCAACTTCTCGCCGCAGCAGACGGCGCCACCGCGATCGAACACGGCCAGTGGACCTATGAGCTGCACGCGCTGGCGGCCGGCGATGACCGCTACCGCGACCTGCCCTCGTGGCTGCCGCCGACCAGCGTGGACGATGCCCGTGCCGCCGGGGGGATGCTGGCGCGCCTGCATCAGGCCGCGGCCAGCTACCAGGCGCCCCAGCGCAGCACCCACATGCTGGTGGCCCGCGATGACCTGATCCGCTGCGCTGACCCGATCGCCGGGCTGCAGCAGCAACTGCCCGCGCGGCCGGCGCTTGCCGCCTGGCTGGCCGGCAAGCCCTGGCAGCAACAGCTGCAGCAGCACCTGCTGCCCTGGCACCAGCGTCTGGGCACGCGTCTGGCCCAGCAGCCACGGCTGTGGGCACACAACGACTGGCATGTCTCCAACCTGCTCTGGCACGGGCAGGGCGCACACAGCGAAGTGGCCTGCGTGTTCGACTTCGGCCTGGCCTCACCGACCAGCGCCCTGTTTGACCTGGCCACCGCGATCGAGCGCAACGCGGTGGCCTGGCTGTCCCTGCACGACGGCATGGCCGCCGTGCATACCGACATCGCCCTGGCCCTGCTCGATGGCCACCGCCAGCAGCAACCGCTGGGCCCGGACCAGGTGCAGTTGCTGGCCGACCTGCTGCCGCTGGTGCACCTGGATTTCGCCCTCTCCGAGGTCGAGTATTTCCATGCCGCCACCGGCTCGCCGGCCAATGCCGACATCGCCTGGCACGACTTCCTGCTCGGCCATGCGCAGTGGTTCCATTCGCCCGCCGGCCAGGCCCTGCTGCAGGCACTGCGCGCCGCTGCCTGAACCTGAGGGCGGGCGAAATCCTTTCGACTGTGCTCAAATACGGCCCTGAAGCGGGGGTGCCTGGCGTTGCCAGGCTGAGAGAGTCCCTTGGAACCTGATCCGGTTTGCACCGGCGTAGGGAGCTTTGAGCAGCAACACCCCCGGCCTTCGATGGCAGGGCCGTGCGTGCGTGCCTTCGCTTCGTCTCCCTTTTTCGGCTGATGAAGAACCGCATGAACCGCTGCCATTCGATCTCGCTGTTGACTGCCGCCCTGAGCGCCGCGCTGCCGCTGTACGCCAGCAATCTGGACACCGAAACCACCCAGGACTCGCCCACCGAGCTGGCCACCGTGCGCGTGCAGGCCAGCCAGCACAGCGATGCCGGCAACAGCCCGTCCGGCAGTTTCGGTGGCGGTGAATGGCGCAGCACGCCGACCGCAGCCACCGTGCTGGACCGCCAGCTGATCGACAGCCGCCAGGTGCGCAGCCTGTCCGAGCTGGCCCAGAGCGATGCCTCGCTGGGCGACAGCTACGCCCCGGTCGGCTACTACCAGAACATCGCCATCCGCGGCTTCGCCCTGGACACGGCCACCGGCTACCAGTTCAACGGCCTGAGCATGGCCGGCGAGCAGCGCCTGGCCCTGGAGCACATAGCCAAGGTGGAAGTGCTCAAGGGAGAAGCCGGCCTGGCTGCCGGGGTGATGGCGCCGGGCGGATTGATCAACTTTGTCGGCAAGCGCCCGCAGGCGGTGCGCGAACTGACCCTGGCCACCGATGCCGAAGGCAGCCGCTATGCCGCCATCGATGTGGGCCACTGGCTCAGCCCGCGCTTTGGCGTGCGCTTGAATGCCGCCTTCGATGACAACCACTCCTACATCGAGCATGCCGATGGCCGGCGCAATTTTTATTCGCTGGCCACCGACTGGAAGATCAGCGAGCGCTCCCGCCTGGAGGTGGATGCCAACTACCAGACCAGCGCCCAGCGTTCGGCTTCGGCCTACCAGCTGCTCGGCGCCAGCGTGCTGCCGGGCAAGGTGGACCGCACCCAGCTGATCGGTTACCAGGCCTGGCAGGCGCCGGTGGCCATTGCCAGCACCAACCTCAGCGCCGTGCACACCTACCAGTTCAGCCCGGCCTGGCAGTCACGCATTGCCGCCAGCCACAGCCGCACGGTGATCGATGACAACGTCGCCTTCGCCTATGGCTGCTACTACGCTGAAGGTTGCGCCGATGGCAGCGTGCCCGGAAATTTCTTCGCCCCCAATGGCGATTACGACATCTACGATTACCGCAGCCCGGATGACACCCGCCGCAACCAGCAGCTGCGCGCCGAGTTGCGCGGGCGCTTCCACACCGGCGCCATCAGCCACCAGCTGCTGCTGGGCGTGGATGGTTTCCGCCGCAGCGTGGACCGCCGCAGCAACGTCAACGAATACGTGGGCACCGGCAATATCTTTGATGCCCAGGTACCGCAGTTCAGCCCCTCGCCGCTGCAGCCCGGCGCATCGGTGCGTCGCCTGCACAGCGAGCAGAAGGCCGTCTTCGTGCTGGACCGCATGACCCTGGCCAATGGCTGGGAATGGCTGGCCGGTGGCCGTTTCGTACGCCTGGAAGAAACGGCCCGCAACAAGCGCGGCGTGGTGGAACGTGACAGCGAACTGTCGCGCTTCCTGCCGCAGACCGCCCTGCTGTGGCGTGCCAACACGCAGCTGAGTGTGTATGCCAGCTACGTGGAAGGCATCGCCCTGGGCCAGGAAGCCCCGTTCTGGACCAGCAATGACGGCCAGTTCCTGCCGGCACAGCGCTCACGCCAGACCGAGCTCGGGCTCAAATATGCTCCCAGCGATGCCCTGCAGCTGGGCGCCACCGTGTTCCGCACCACCCGCCCCCTGCAGTACGCACAGCCCGATGCCAGCGATGCCGGCTATACCTTCGTTGCCCAGGGCCAGCAGGCCCATACCGGGCTGGAGCTCAGTGCCAGTGGCCAGCTCGGTGAGCACCTGCGCCTGCATGCCAGCGCCAGCGTGCTGCGCGCACGCGCCGACAACAGCGGCAGCCCGGCACTGGAAGGCCACCAGCTGATCAACGTGCCCACCACCCGTGCCAGCGTGCACGCCGATTGCAGCCTGCCTGCCGTGCAGGGGCTGGGCATCACCGGTGGCTGGCGCCATGCCTCGGCCAATGTGGCCACCGCCGATGGCCGGGTGCGCGCACCGGGCTACCACGTGTTCGATGCCGGCCTGCGCTACCAGCACCAGCTCCAGGGCCATGCGCTGCGCTGGCAGCTGTCGGTGGACAACCTGTTTGACCGTTTCTACTGGCGTGACACCGGCAGCAGTGCCGGCGATTACTACCTGTTCCCGGGTTCGCCGCGTCAGGCCCGGCTCTCGGTCAGCATCGCGCTATGAGCCCGGCAGTGCTGGAGTGGTCGGCGGTCGCCTTCAGCATCCTCGGCGTCTGGCTGATGGCGCAACGGCACCTGCTGGCCTGGCCGGTGGGGCTGGTGTCGGTAGGCCTGTACGCGCTGGTGTTTGCCCAGGTCCGCCTGTATTCGGACGCCCTGCTGCAGTGCGCCTTCGCCCTGTTCCTGCTGTACGGCTGGCTGACCTGGCGCCGGCAGTTGCACGATCAGGGCCAGATCCGCATCGCGCCATTGCCGGCCCGGCAGTGCGCGCGTGACCTGGGCATCGGCCTGGTTGGTGGCCTGTGCCTGGGCGCACTGATGCATTACCACACCGATGCCGCCCTGCCCTGGCTGGATGCCCTGCTGGCCGCCTTCAGCCTGGTGGCGCAGTGGTGGCAGGCCCGCCGCCATGTCGCCACCTGGTGGCTGTGGATCGTGCTGGACGTGGTCTACATCGGCATGTACCTGGTCAAATCGCTGCATGTCACCGCCGCGCTGTACCTGCTGTTCCTCGGCCTGGCCGTGATCGGCCTGCGCGCCTGGCGCAAGGCCGCCAGCCAAGCTTGAAGGAGCAAACCGGACGTCGATGTCACCCATCGGCGTCCGGCCCATGTGCCTGGTACGTGCTGCTGCACACCTCGACCGCGGCACCGCCTTGAGGCATCGTGCGGGAAGCCGACACGCGCAAGGACCTGCATGGAAAGCACCAGTTCACCCGCACTCTCTACAAGCACTGCCACCGAGCAGAAAAGCGATATGGATACCGCCATCTGCATGCAGGAGCTCAGCTTTCCAGCACTGAACACTGCCTTGGATGAACACATTGCTGCCATCGACGGCCCACGGGCAGGCCCATGGGAACGTCGGTTCCTGATCATTGGCGCGGTGGGTGCCGGCGCAGGAATGCTGCTGGGCAGTACCCTGCCCGGCAATTACGGCCTGATTGCGGCGCTTGCCGGCCTGGCAGTGGAGATTCTGGGCTTCGGCTTTGGTGCCGTATTGACCCTGCGCCGTGACTGGCGCCAGCTGTGGTTCGCCCGCAGCGAACATGCCCACCAGCTTGAACGTGGTTATGCCAACTACCAGCTGCTGATACAGCAGGCCCGTCATTTCCCGTTGGCCGAGCGGCAGTTGCGCCAGCGCTACATCCAGGACCGGCTTGCCACCGTGCACCAACGCTTGGGGCTATTTACTGGAGGCATGGAGCGATTGGGCATTCTGCCGATCCTGATCGCGGTGTACCTGCAGTTCAAGGATTGGCAATGGGGCGACTGGAATGTCTTTGCCAACATCAGCCTGGTCCAGGGCGTCATGGCATTCCTGATTCTGTTTTCTTATGCGATGGCATGGTTCCTGATCCGCCTGCACGCTCGCATGCAGGCCTATGCGCAGCTGCTTGCTGAAGCCAACGCGCAGGACGCGGGATAGGCAACCGGCCTCAACCTGCCGACCAGTACCGCCACAGGGCCAGCGCGGCCAGGTGGCCGCTGTAGTACAGGTAGAAGAACCAGCGCGTGCGGGGAATGGGCCAGCTGCAACGGCCCAGCAGTGCCACCAGTGGCAAAGCCAGCAGCGCCCAGCCGTTGCCGTTGAAAAGACACAACAGGCCAAGCGTGGCCACGGCCAGCAGGCCATGGAAGACCAGCTCGTGGCGCACCGCCGGGCGGGTGCACGCGCTGCGGTAGAACAGCCACCACGCCAGCACCAGGCCGGCACCGAACCAGCGGTATTCCACCCACATGCCACCCAGCGCGAACAACGCCATCGCCCAACCGCTGCGCCCCCGCTGCTGCAGGACCAGGCAGGCGGCGACCAGCGCAAATGTCCACAGCACGTTCAACGGCAACACACTGTTGAAGGTGAGCGCATAGAACGGCTGGGCCAGCACCGCCCAGGGCAGCAGGCGGCGCAGGGATTTCAGTGCATCGGCGCCGGGCTGGGCCAGGTTGCAGGCCATCACCATGGCAAACAACGGAAACGCCACCCGCCCCAGTTCGGACACCACCGGCACGTATCCGCCGTAGACGACCTTGGCCACGTGGTCGCCGGTCATCAACAGCAGCGCAATCCATTTGAGCCACTCGCGCGCCGGGCTGCTCAAGCTGTAGAGCATGACGTCCAGTTCCGTTGAACAAGCCGCCAGTATGCCTGTGCACCAAACCGGGCCGCTGGAAAGACGCCAGCCACATCGGCCGCAGCGCTGCATCACCCCGGTGCATGGCGGAGGGCAGTGATGTGGTGACACCGATCACCCCGGCCAGCGCCAGCCACAGGGGGCTCACCCACGCACTGAAACTGAATTGGCGAAAGCGGAGACAGCCGTCCCATTCGTGTCAATTTGGTGAAAAAAGCATCATTTGTGCTTAACGTCTGATCGGCAACGCGATGCTTTGCTATCGCCAGCCGCAGCCTGAAGCCGGGGCGCCGTCCCGACATGCTGCTGCATCGGAGGAAAGGATGTTTGATGCACTCATCCGTGAAGCCACCGAGCGCTTCGGGCTCGGCGACAAGGCGCGGCCATTCATCAGCCTGCTGATCAGCATGATCTTCGACAAGGGCCACAACGGCTTTGCAGGCCTGCGCGAACGTTTCCATCAAGTGGGGCTGGGCGATGCCTTCGGCTCCTGGATCAGTGGCCAGGCCGGCGACAACGTGCTGCAGCCGGACCAGTTCAGCAGCGTGGTCGGCAATGACCACGTCACCAGCATGGCCAGCAAGCTCGGCGTACCCAATGCGGCCGTCACCGTGGCCGGTGCCACCCTGCTGCCCAAGCTGATCAGCCTGCTTACCCCCAATGGCAGCATTCCGGTGGTGCCACCGGCCGAAGCCGGCCACCTGCTGCTGGACCAGCGTGACCGCCAGTCCACCGCCGCCGCCTTCCGCCACAGCCCGGCCAATGCCGCACCGGCCGGTGGCAGCACCGGTTGGCTGAAATGGCTGGTGATGCTGGCCATCCTGGTCATTGCCGTGTTGCTGGCACGCAGCTGCATGAAGCAGGACACCCCGGCAACCTCCGCCAGCAACGCCGGCACCACTGCCCCGGCAGCCAGCAGCCCGGCGGCAGAGGCCGATGCGCGTTTCGGCATGGAAACCGCCGCCGGCAAGGTCACCGTCAGTGGCCAGGTGCCCAGCGAGGCGGACAAGACCCGGCTGTGGGATGCGCTGGTGGCCAACTTCGGTGCCGGCAATGTCAACGGCGATATCCGGGTGGATACCAACACCCTGCCGGCAGGCTGGTTGGACAAGCTGATTGCGGCCCTGCCCGAACTCAAGGCCGATGGCATCAAGCTGGGCTTTGACGGGGACAAGCTGCACATCGACACCAATGGCCTGGATGACGAGCAGCGCTTCGGCCTGAGCGAGAAGCTGCGTGGCCTGTTCGGTGGCTACGAGATCAGCGGCCTGTGGGACCGTGCCGCTGCCGCCCTGTCGGGCCTGAAGGCCGGTTTTACCGGTGACGAGCTGGTGGGTGCATTGAACCTGATGAACATCTACTTCGACACCGGTTCGGCCAGCATCACCCGTGACAGCCAGCAGACCCTGCGCAGCGCTGCCGATGCGATCAAGCAGGCCCCGGCCGACACCCGCATCGAGGTGGCCGGGCATACCGACAACACCGGTGATGCCGCCGCCAACCTCACCCTGAGCCAGCAGCGTGCCGATGCGGTGGCCACGCGTCTGGGCGAACTGGGCGTGAGTGCCGGCGTGCTCAGCACCAAGGGCTATGGCCAGGAAAAGCCGCGCGCCGACAATGCCACCGAACAAGGCAAGGCACAGAACCGCCGTATCGAGTTCAGCGTGGTCAAGTAAACACGCCCGTACCAAGCCGTTGCCAGGCAGGACCCGGCAATGCAAAAAAAACAACAAGCCGGCATCTGCCGGCTTGTTGTTTTGGCCCAGGTGCGGCGCTGTGGCGGCCGGAAGGCCAGCGCCAGCATTACCGCACCGGATTATTCATTGTTGTCTGCAGCCGGTTCTTCAGCCGGGCGGTTGGCAGCCTGTTTGCGGGCCAGCTTTTCTTCCTTCTTCTTCTTGGCTGCCAGCTCGCGTTGGCGCTTTTCAAAAGCGTAATTGGGTTTGGCCATGACAGGCTCACAGGTCAGCGGAAGAGGCCTTCAGTCTACGCGCTATTGCCACAACCCCGGCCCAAGCCCGGTTACCCCGGCCTGCAGCACATGGCGCAAACCACGTTGAAAACCCATGCACATGGCAGCGTTTTGATCAGCGCCGGCACAGCCACAAAGGTGCCGCCGGCTGCATCCACGCCCTGACGGCATCGCATGCCTGTGGCTGCACGTACACCACAGGCCGGTAAATCACCGCCCCCGTCCCCGCACCTGGTCCCTCCCTGACAACTGCCTTGTCGGCGGGCAAACATGGGCGCAGGCAAGCTTGCCCAGGC
>X237_Red_shanked_Douc_Langur__coassemble_30_pt1 | contig 25678 bp, 24 predicted proteins | sample X237_Red_shanked_Douc_Langur__metabat2_high_PE_002 | metagenome-assembled genome bin X237_Red_shanked_Douc_Langur
ATTTGGACACTCCTGATCGTTAGGTCAGGGTGTCCACTAAACCGAAGGAACTACCCTCAGCGTCAGACCAGATTGTTATGTTCGCGGGAGGGGAAAGGTACATGCTGTTAAGATGGCGATTGTATTTCCAATCCGCTACAAAAGTTCGAACTTCCCAGTATCGATCTTCAGATACATGGTCGCCGTATTCTTCGCGCCATCGGTCAAATGTCTTTTCCCATGCGGCAGCTGACTCTCCCGATATGTATGGAACTAGTGAGGCTGGAACCGGTTCCAATATGTGTGGAAGTATGTCTAGTAGATCTTCGTACAGACGGGCAACTTGGTAGTAGCAATATTGCGTGGAGCCCGGCGGGCATGTCTCTCGCGTGTATTCAAAAAGGGTGCTTGAGCCCGCTTCTATCCAGTAGTGGCCATCCGTAAGGCCGAACCAAGACAAGCTTGGATTTTCTGGGCTGCCCCACGGGGCGACTTCTTGGATAGGGGTAAGTGTGAAGTTTATAAGCATGGGTCCGGGGAGAGGTTCAACTATGGGTACTGTTCGGCAAGGGCGTGAGCGCAGCTGCTCCGTTCACTGTACCGCGCGCTGGGCTTCAAACCCCAGGCCCAGACCCTGGAAGTGCACGGGTTGTGTGCCAACTTTGTGTTCGTTGTGTGGGCGTGTGATTATCGACTGCGTGGGCCGAGGGTGCCCCGCACCACGGTACAGGAGCGTTTGATGCGGGCAGGGACATGGATGGTCGCGCTGTTCTTCGTGCTGGGCGCACCGGCGGCAGCCAGCGGCGCGCAGCAGGACGCGTTGCAGGAGGTGTTGGAGTACACGCAGGCCAGGGCGCTGCATGCCGATCGCGTGGATTGGGTGCGGGTAACCGGGACCGCGGTTGAACTGCAACAGCGCCACGGGGGCGAGCTGGGTACCGATCTGGCCATCGCCTATGTGCTGCGTGAGCTGGGAGATGGCCATTCGTTTTACCGGCCACCGGCCGACCGCCGGCCTCCACTGCCGGCGCGATCAGACAAGATGCCAGCGAAACCGGCAATCGCGCAGGTCGATACCGATGGCGGCCGTTACCCGCGGTTGAGCATCAACGGCTGGGCCGGCAGGGGTGGCGAGATCGCCGAAGCAACCCGCCGTGTTCGGCATGCGGCGGTGCAGGCAATGGCTACTCCCCGGTGTGGGCTGGTGCTGGACGTCTCGCACAACCGCGGCGGCAACATGTGGCCGATGATGGGCGGCATTGCGCCGCTGTATGACGAGGGCATGCTTGAGCAGTTCCGCGCGCGTCACGGCAGGGGAACCCAGGTCCGCGTCGTCGACGGGGTGCTGCACAGCAACGCGGGCCCGTTTCCGGATGTGACTGGGTTGCCGCCGTTGCCGCATCGCCCGCGTTACATCGCGCTGATGCTGGGCAAGGCTACGGCCAGCTCCGGCGAGATCCTCGCGCTGGGGTTCCGCCATCAGGCCAACGTGCGCTCGTTCGGCACGCCCACGGCGGGGAAAACGTCGGCCAACAGCACGTTGAACCTGTCCAACGGCGGCATGGCGGCCATCACCACCGCAGTGCTGGTGGACCGCAAGGGGCAGGTGCAGCACGGCCCGCTCCTGCCCGATGTGGAAACAGACTCGCCATTGGCCGAGGCCGAACGCTGGCTAGATGCGCGCTGTCAGCGCTCGGCCGGCATGGAGTGAGAGGCTGTACCGGCGGCGGCTGTCGCGGAACATCGGGGTCAGTTTGACTTGCATTGTGTGAGTCGATGGCGCAACAACGGCGTTGCCATTAGGTAGTACGCGTCAGCGCTGCTTGAATGCAAAAAGCCTCCGCCAGCAGTGCTGACGGAGGCTTTCGTCCAATAACCGGGCCTGGCCGCTGGGCTCAGTAGCTGCCCATGTAATCGCGCTTGCCGATTTCCACCCCACAGTGGCGCAGGATGGCGTAGCTGGTGGTCACGTGGAAGAAGAACTGCGGCAGGCCGTACTGCAGCAGGTAGACGTTGCCCGGCAGCTTCTTTTCCTTCGGGGTGCCAGGGCGCAGCACGATTTCGCGCGATTGGCTGCCCTCGAATTGTTCGGTGCTGAAGCTGTCCACGTGGGCCAGTGCCTTGGTGAGCAGCTCCTGCAGCTCGGCGAAGCCAGCTTCGGGGTTATCCGGCCAGGACGGCACCTCGGTATTGCTCAGGCGCGAGCTGATGCCCTTGGCGAAATCCGCCGCGATCTGCACCTGGCGCAGCAGCGGGAACATGTCCGGGAACAGGCGCGCACCGAGCAGTGCATTCGGGTCGATCTTCTTCTCGCTGGCGTGTGCCTCGGCCTTGGCCAGCACCTCGGACAGGGCAGTGAGCATCTGCTTGAGAACGGGGACCGAGGCGCTGTACATCGAAAGGGACATGGTGGAACTCCGTGTAAAGAGGAAGCTGGCGCGGCCGAGGCCGCACACCGGGTGAAACCGGCACAGCATAGGCCGTTGCTGCCTGCCACGTCGCCTGCATGGCTGGCGTTCAAGCGCTGGCCGATGACAGGATCAGCCTCAATGGGGGGCGCGGAAGCAAAGGCTCCACGCTGCCGTGCAGGCGTAGGGCGGTGGCAGGTTTACGGGTTCGTGATGATGATGGCGGCTGGGCCAGGTGGCCTTGCCCGGCGATCAGCCGCCTGGCAGGGAGACGTTGATCTTGCTGATGTGGCGGCCACACACCGGGCTGCTCCGGGCAGACGAGCGTGTCTTTCTGCCGGATCAGCGGGCGCTGGCCTGCTGCAAGCCGGCGGCGGGGGCGGATATATCCAACCGCGCGGCCACCGACATGCCCGGGCGCAGGCGGCTGGCCAGCGGCTGGCCGGGATCGATGCTGATGCGCACCGGCAGGCGCTGCACCACCTTGGTGAAGTTGCCGCTGGCGTTGTCCGGCTTGAGCAGGGCAAATTCGGAGCCGGTGGCCGGGGCCAGTGACTGCACATGGCCGCGCAGGACCTGCCCGCCAAATGCATCCACGGCCAGCTCGGCCGGCTGCCCGGGGGCCATGGCCCCGGCCTGGGTTTCCTTGAAGTTGGCCACTACCCAGACCTGGTCGGGCACCAGATACAGCAGCTGGCTGCCGCTGGCCACGTACTGGCCCACATGCACCCCCGTTTCAGACAGCTGGCCGGCGCGCGGTGCACGCACCAAGGTCTGCTCCAGGTCCAGCTCAGCCATGGCCACGGCGGCCTCGGCGGTGGCCACGCGCGCGGCCAGGCCCTGCTGGCCGGTGCGGGTGCCGGCCTGGCTCTGCTGGGCAATGCGGATCTGCGCCTGGGCCTGGGCCACCCGGGCATCGGCGTTGTGGGCGCTGCTGTCCAGCCGCTCCACATCGTTGCGGGCAACCAGCTGTTGGCTGCCCAGGGCGCGGTAGCGCGCCAGTTCGCGCTGGGCCTGCTCGCGCTCGCTGCGCTGCACGGCAAGGGCGGCGCTGGCCTCGTCGATGCGCGCGGCATCCTGGGCCAGGGTCTGCTGCGAGGCGGCCAGCCCGGCCCGGGCCTGGGCCAGCTCGGCGCGCGCCTGTGCCAGCTTCTGTTCAAACGGGCGCGGGTCGATGCGCAGCAGCGGCTGGCCGGCTTCTACCTGGGCAAAGTCATCCACCAGCACCTCGGTGATGTGGCCGGCAACCTTGGCCGAAAGCACGGTGACCTGGCCACGTACATGGGCATCGTCGGTCTGCTTGATGGCGCTGGCAAACGGGCCCAGCTGCCAGGCGTAGAGGATCAGCGCCAGGCCGGCCAGGCCGGTCAGGCCCATGAGCAGGACGCTGCGCCGGCTCGGCAGCAGGTATTTGGGCGGTGCGGCCGACGCGGCCGGGGTGGAGGAAGACATGGCAAAGCTCCGGGGATCAATGCAGGGCAGGTGGGGCCGGGCGGCGCTGGCGCAGGGACTGCAGCCAGGGCAGCAGCAGTCCGCCGCCCAGGGTGAGTACGGCGATCAGCCCGCTCAGGGCGAACACATCGTTGAAGGCGCGCACATTGGCCTGGATGCGGGTGGCCTGGCCGAGCTGGGCGGCGGCCAGGGCCTGTACCCGTGCCGGGTCGGTCTGGGTGCGCGAAAAGGCCGGCAGGTACTGCGCCAGTTGTTGCTGGCGGGCCGCGTTGGCGGGGGTGTGCTGGGCGCTCAATGCGGCCGAGTACACATGTTCACGGTGGACCTGCCAGCTGCCCAGCAGGGCCGAGCCGGCCAGGCCGCCGAAGGTCTGGGTCAGCGACAGCACCACGATGAAGGACACCACATGGTCAGTGCCGCGGGCCAGGGTCAGGCGAAAGCCGATCAGCATCAGCGGGCCGAAGAAGATACCGGTGGCCGTGGCGGCGAGGAACTGGCTCCAGGCCAGGTCCATCGGTACCACCACGCTGCTGCGTTGCATGTCCAGGCCGGCGGCCACGGCAAACAGCAGGATCGAGCCGGCCAGCTGCCAGGGCAGGGCGCGTGGGCCGAAGGTCAGGGCGCTGAGCGCGATGCCGCAGACCATGCCCAGGGCGATCACGGCAAACAGCGGGGCCATCTGTTCCGGGCCCATGCCCAGCAGACGCAGCAGGCTGACCATGCCAAAGCTCTGCTCGTTGGTGAGCAGGCGGATGATGAAGGCGCCGGCGATGAAGCGCAGCATCAGCGGGCTCAGCAGCCAGCGCACCTGCAGCAGGGGGCTGTGGCGGTGGTGCTCCAGCGCCAGCCCGAGCAGGCCCAGCAGCCAGGCCGCCGCCAGGGCCCAGCCCAGCCAGGGCGTATCGAACCACCAGCGCAGCTGGCCCTGGCTGAGCACGGCCACCAGCAGGGCCAGGGCCGGGGCAAGCAGGGCAAAGGTGAGCAGGTCGGCACGCGCGAAGACCCGGGTCTGGATGCCTGGCGGCAGCTTGAGCAGGCTCACCGCGGCAAACGCACACAGGGCCAGGCCGGCCTCGAACAGATACAGCTGGTGCCAGTTGCCCAGCTCCAGCAGGGCCGGGGAAAGCATCCAGGCCAGCGGCACGGCCAGCTGCGGCAGGCCGGCACCGATGATCAGCGCCCGCCCCACATGCCGGCGCGGGAAGGCCTGCAGCATGTAGATGGTGCCCAGCGCGGTACACGCCGCACCGGCAAAGCCGCTGGCGATGCGCAGCAGCACGGTGGTCAGCAGGCTGCCGCTGCACAGGTGGGCGATGGCCAGCAGCGCATACAGGCCCAGCCCGACCTCGGTGAAAAGACGCAGGCCGAATTGCTGGCGGGCCTTGAACAGCAGCAGGTTGGCCGAGACATTGGACATCAGCCAGGCCGCCAGCAGCCAGTTGCCCTGGGCCGGGTCCAGCCCGAGCTGGGCCTGGATCTGGGCCAGGTTGACGCTGACCAGGGCATTGCCCAGGCCGCCGGTCAATGCCACCAGCACCGCAATGGCCGCATAGGCAAGGCGCCGGCGCAGTGGATGCCAGGGATAGGAGGCGGTGCCGGGCAGGGCGGGCTTTTCGTGTTCTTCCCAGTCCGGCAGGGGTTTGAGCAGCTCAGCCATGCACGTGGCCGGGCCCGCGCAGGCCGGGCATCAGCAGTTGCAGGGCGCGGGCGGCGAGCTGGCGCCGCTGGGCGGCGTTGCGCCCGCGCAGGGCCGCGCCAAGCATGCTGGCATACAGGCTGATGTCTGCCGGCTGCAGGTCGGCCCGGCACAGGCCGGCGGCAACGGCACGCTGCAGGGCCGGGGTCATTGCCGCCAGGATGCGTTTGCGTGCAGCAGCGATGGCCGGTTCATCCGGGTCCACGGCACGCCAGTAATCGGCCAGGGCCGGCGAATGGACGATGCGCGCGGCCATTGCATCGAGCAGCTCGAACAGGGCGTCGTCACGTTCGCCCAGCTCGGCGGTGTGCTGTTCGATGCGATCGACCGTGCGCAGCAGCAGTGCCTGGATCAGGGCGGCGCGGTCGGGGAAGTTGCGGTACAGGGTGGCGCGGCCAACCCCGGCGTGCTCGATGATCAGCTCCAGCGGCGCGGTGATGCCGTGGGCAGTGAACACCGCATCGGCCGCATCGAGCAGGCTGGCACGGCGGGCGGCGGCATCGGAGCGCTGGGAAGTCATGGTGCACAGTTTGCGGACAAAAGTGTCCGCTTACAACAGCGAGGTGCGTGGCATCTGCCCGTTGTTTTCGGGGATTCAGCTGCACGTGGCTGCCGGAAGTGATCAAGGGGCCCGCAGGCCCCTTGAGGGTTGGTCAGGTTTTACGCCCCAGGGCTCAGAACCAGGCGCGGATGCCGAAGGCCACGCCGCGGCCGGGCAGTACGGTGTAGTCACGCAGCTGCGAGGTGTGCTCGCGGGCCAGGCGGTCGGTCAGGTTGCGGCCATCGACAAACACCTCCCAGGCCTTGCCGTCGCTGCCGTCCTTGCGCCAGGCCAGTTGGGCGTTGACCAGGGTGTAGCCGGCGGTCGTCTCCTCATTGGCGGCTACCTTGTCCTGGCGGCTGTGGTGGGTGGCACCCACGCTAGCCCGCCAGTTGCCCAGGTTCCAGCGCAGGTCCGCCCCCACACGGGCCGGGGCGATGCGCGGCAGGTAGCCGCTGTTGGCCAGCTCGGCATGATGCTGGTGGGCGTGATCGCCATGCGGCACATCCAGGTCGACCTCGCGCACGCCGTGCCCGTCCAGCTTGGCGTTGACGATGTCGCCGAACAGGCGCAGGTCCCAGTCGCCGCTGTGGCCGTGGGCCAGGTGGAAGGTGGCCTCGGCTTCGGCACCGCTGAAGGTGGCATCGTTCTGGGTCCACGCCCGTACCGGCGTGCCGTGTGAGGCCAGCCCGGTCTGGGCCAGGTAGATGTAGTCGGCAAAACGGGTGTGGTAGAGCGCGGCGCTGAACTCGACCCGGTCGCTGTGCGCGTGCAGGCCCAGTTCCACCCGCTGGCCGCGTTCGCTGCCCAGCTGGTTGTTGCCGATCTCGATGCTGCCGGTGGCAATGTGCTCGCCGGCCGCATACAGCTCTTCATGGGCCGGCGCGCGCTCGGTATGGTCCAGGCCAAAACGCAGGTCCAGCTGCGGGCTCACCGTCCAGATGCCACCCAGCGAGGCGCTGAACGCATCAAAATCACGCGCCGGTTGCGCATCGTGTGGACGCAGCTTGCTGTGGTCATAGCGTGCGCCCAATTCCAGCTTCAACTGGCCAAAGCGCTTCTCCTGCAGCACGAAAAGCCCGGCGCTGCGGGTATCGGTACCGGGGACGAAGGCTTCGGCACCGTCGGCGCGGAAACGGGTATTGCTGGCCTGCAGGCCGAAGGCGCCGTCCCAGCCGTTGATGGTCTGCTGCACGGCTTCCAGCCGGGTTTCGATGCCCTGGTTGGCAAAACGGGTGACGGCCTGGCCGTCTTCCAGCTCGTGGTGTTCGTAGTCGGTCCAGGCCGTGCGCAGGTGCACCCCCTTGAGCCAGCCCACCGGATCGGTCAGGCCGGCGCGGAACTCGGCACGGTTGCTGACCATGTCCACGCGCACGCGGGGCTCGTGGTCATCGTGGTGGTCATGGTCATCATGCGCATCGTGGCCATGGTCGTGACCTTCCTCGCCGTGCACATGGGCACCGGGCGGGATGCCGTAATCGCTGCGGTAGGTGCTCAGCGCCAGGCCGGCATAGGCGCTGTCGCCGAACCAGGTGGCACCGACGCCGCCGGCGCGGGTGGACAGGGCGCTGTTGCCGAGCCGGCCGTTGAACGCTTGCGCGTGGTCATGATCGGCATGCGCATCGTGGTCGTCGTGGTCGTCGTGGCCGGCTTCAGCCCGTTGTTGGGCCGGGCCGGGGATGCGCACATCGCTGGTGTTGCGCACCAGACCATCGACATGCAACACCCAGTTGCCGTTGGCGATACCGTCCAGGCGGAACATGCCGCTGCGCTCGTCATTGACGCTGCCGCCGCGCAGCTCGGCACGGCCGGACAGCGCGCGCTCGGGCAGCTCGCGGGCGATGCGGCCGTCGGCCAGGTTCACTGCACCGCCCATCGCGCCGCTGCCGAACAGCAGGGTGGCCGGGCCCTTGAGCACCTCGATCTGGTCGGCCAGGAACGGCTCCACGCTGCCGGCATGGTCCGCGCTCAGGCTGGCGGCATCCAGGTTGGCCAGGCCATTGTTGAGCACCTGCACGCGCGGGCCGTCCTGGCCACGGATGATCGGCCGGCCGACGCCGGCGCCAAAGCTGGCGCTGTGCACGCCGGGCAGGCGGCCGATGGTCTCGCCCAGGGTGGCCCCCTTGGCCGCATCCAGGGCTTCGCCGGCCAGCACATTGACCGGGCGTGCCAGCGACTCGGCATCACCGGCCAGCGGCGAGGCGGTGACCTTGACCGCATTGAGCTCGGTCAGGTGGTCGCCATGGTCGTGCCCGGAGGTAGTGGACTGGGCCAGGGCCATCGGGGCGAGCAGGCTGCTGATGGCCAGGGCAAGCAGGTGGCGGGGCAGGGGGCTGGAGGTCATGGTCGTTCCTGTTGTTACTTTGTATCAATAGGATGGCAGAGAAAAACCGGTGGTCTGCCGGCTGGATGGAAATGTTATAGTATTCCAATTCCAGCTTCCACCAGCCAAAAGTCATGTCCACAGATTCCGCCCTGCGCACCTTGATCGACCGTTTCGGCGCGTTGTGGTCCTTGCTGTGTGCGGTCCACTGCGCGGTGTTGCCGCTGGTGCTGGTGCTGGCGCCCAGTTTTGCCCTGGGGGTGTGGTGGGATGACCAGGTCGAGCGGATCACGGTGATCGTGGTCAGCGTGGTGGTCACCCTGTCGCTGGGCCTGGGGCATCTGCGCCATCGTGGCTGGAGTGCGCTGGCGCTGATGGTGCCGGGGCTGCTGCTGATGTGGTCGGCCCTGCTGATTCCGGGGGTGCACCAGTCCGTGCCTGCCCATGCCCTGGCCATGGCCTGCGGCGGGGTGCTGGTCGGCCTGGCCCATCTGACCAACCTGCGCTTGAACCGCGGCCACATCCATGGCCCGCAGTGTGCCCACTGATCGGCGTGCTAGTCTGCAGTGACCTGCTGCTGGCGGGTGCTGTTGCAGCGCAGCCGCGCAGGCCGGTTGGATACCACTATTTTCCAGGAGTGAAGAAAGATGGGTAAGGGTGACCGCAAGACTGCCAAGGGCAAGCGTTTCAATTCCAGCTACGGCAATGCCCGCCGCCATGTGCTGCCGATCGCAGACAATGCCGGTGCTGCTGCCCAGGTGAAGCCGGCGGCTCCGGCTGCCGCGCCGGTAGCCAAGAAGGCGGTGGCCAAGAAGGCCGTGGCCAAGAAGGCGGCGGTGAAGAAGTCAGCGGCAGCCGAATAACGGCGCCGGGGCTTGCATGGAAAGCGCGACGCTGGGCGTCGCGCTTTTTGTTTGCCTGCCGCGCCGGTTCAGGGCGCCATTGCTTCCACGGTGGCATCGGGGTTGCCGTCGCTTTGCGGCAGCGCGATGTGCAGCAGGCGGCCCAGCAGCGGGTAGATGTCCACGTTGTTGATCGGCTCGATCACCGTGTGGCGGCGGAAATCCGGGCCGATGGCGATGAACGGCGAGCGCATCGAGGGCAGGGCATTGTCATAGCCATGCGAGCCGCGCACGCCGGGGCGGCGCTTGGCCAGTACCTGGCGGGTGTTGGCGTCCCAGCCTTCATGCATCTGGCAAATGATCGCCGGCACCCGGCGGTGCTGGCCGAAGTGCCAGCGTTCCGGCAGCTGCCCGCGCGGCCAGCAGTCGTAATTGGCATGGGCGCCCACCAGCTGCTTCAGGGCGGCATCCTGGTTGCCGGGGGTGGGGGCAAAGCCGATCACCTGGCCGACACTGACCGCGCGGGCCAGCTCCGGCGCGACCATGTCCTCCACCGCCACGGTGTTGCCGTCGGGCACTTCGCTCATGCCATGGTCGGACACGATGATCAGGTTGGTGTGCTGCAGCTGGCCGCGATCACGCAGGCCCTGCACCAGGGTGCCCACGGCACGGTCGATCAGGCCGATGGCCTGCACATACTGCGGTGAGTTCGGCCCGTAGGCGTGGCCGGCCTTGTCCACATGTTCGAAATAGGCCACCAGCAGGTCGGGCCGGTCACTGCGGTCCAGCCACTGCAGCATCAGCTCGGCGCGGTGCTGCGGGTCCAGGCTTTCGTCATAGGGATGCCACAGGTCGGCATGCTGGCCATCGATGGCCACCTCGCCACCGGGATAGCTCAGGGTGGCACTGCGCAGGCCGGCGCGGCTGGCCTGCAGCCAGATCGGCAGCGCATCGGCCCACCAGCCGGGCTTGCGCAGGGCCGGCAGGTTATGCAGCTCGAAGCGGCCGAGCTGGGCGTCCTCCATCTGGTTGTGGATGATGCCGTGATGGTCCGGGCGCAGGCCGGTGACCATGCTGTAGTGGTTGGGGAAGGTGATCGACGGATAGGACGGCGTCATCCAGCGTGCCTGCACGCCTTCGGCCGCCAGCTGGTCCAGGGTCGGGCTGTGGCCCTTGCCCAGGGCGCTGTGGTTCAGGCCATCGATGGACAACAGCACCACGCTGTTGACCGGGGCAGTGTCGGTGGTGGCTGGAAGGCTGCTGCAGGCGGCAAGCAGGCCGGCAGCCAGGCTGATCAACAGGTAATGCGCTTTCATGCAAACAGCATACCCAGCGTGGCTGCGGCAGGCATGTGTCGATGGTTCAGTCTGTGTTCGTCACGGTCACATGGCAACGCCTAGACTGCGCTACTGCTCTTGCGTGATGGATGGATCGTGATGAACCGTGTTGTGCGCTGCCTTCTGCCCTTGTTGCTGCTTGCCGGTTGCACCGTGCCGGACAAACACACCGACACCGCCGGCGATGCCGGGCTTGGTGCGCAGGCAGCCGATGGCGAGCACATGGTCTCGATCAACAGCGCCGATGCACCGCCGTTGCCGCCGCGCCCGCAGACCGACCAGTGGCCGGATGTGGACCTGGAAGGCAACCGCATCTTTGTCAGCTGTGATGTGGATTACGCCGGCGGCGGTGATGGCCAGGCGCTGGAAGCGCTGTCGCGCCCGGATATCGAACAGGTGCTGTCGGCCTGCCAGGAGCGCGGTCTGCTGCGGGTCCGCTACCAGGGCAAGATCACCGGCGTGTTCGTCGAGGCGATGTGGCGCATCACCCAGGTCGCCGACGCGCTGGCCATCAGCCGGCGCGTGCTGGACCTGGATTCCAGCGGCGGCCAGGTCGAGGCGGCCATTCGCGTGGGTGACCAGATCGGCGCCTCGGGCTGGACCATCTGGGTCCGTGAGGGCTCGGTCTGCCACAGCGCCTGCGTGTTCGTGCTGGCCGCCGGTGACAACCGCCTGCTGGCCGGCAAGGTCGGCATCCACCGCATGATGCGCATCTCCTCCAAGGCCACCTCGCGCGCCGAGCTCAATGACGAGCTGCAGCAGGTCTACGGCAAGGTCAAGGATTACCTGCAGCGCAACGGCGTGGCCGTGGGTGTGGCCGACCTGATGATGACCGTGCCCAACCGCAGCCTGCGTCTGCTCACCAGCGAGGAGTTGCGCCAGTACGGGCTGGACGGCACCAATGCGGTGCAGGACGACCTGGAGCGGATCCGCCAGATGCGCAAGTGCGGGGCCGATTTCGTCCGCCGCAAGGATGCCTTCCTGGTCTCCTTCGACCAGCGCTGCAAGAACGGCCGCAATGACCTGGAAGCATTGACCAGTTGCGGCCAGGGCCTGAAGGAGCGCTTCGGTTTCCCCGATGCGACCTGCCCGGATGAAAGCCCGCTGGCCGAAATCGACAACGGCCACGGCGAGCTGGTGCCGCCGGCAGCCCCCCCGGAACCGGAGGCCGAGGGCGGCGATGACGCCCGGACCGCGGATGCCGACGCTGCGCCGGCAGCGCCGCAGGCCAAGACCGCTGCCGCCGAACCTGCGGCAGACAAGGACAAGGGCAAGGACAAGGCCGCGTCCGGGTCGCGCCGTCAGTAATCCCGGGCCTGCGCCTCCAGCGCCAGCAGGGCCTGCTTGACCGCCAGCCCACCGGCAAAGCCGGTCAGGCTGCCGTTGCTGCCGACCACCCGATGGCAGGGCAGGATGATCGGCAATGGGTTGCGCCCATTGGCCGCACCCACCGCACGCGTTGCCGTGGGCCGGCCGACATGTACCGCCAACTGGCGGTAGCTCCAGGTCTGCGCATAGGGAATCTGTGCCAGTGCCTGCCATACCTGGCACTGGAAGGCAGTGCCGACCGGTGCCAGCGGCAGCGCGAAATGGCGCCGCTGGCCGTGCAGGAATTCCAGCAGCTGTCGTCGCGGCGCAGCCAGCGCCTCGGCCTCGGGGGCATAGAGCCACTGCGCCTGGCCCGGGGCTGGCCGGCAATGCTCGGCAAACAGCACATGGCGCAGGCCGTGAGCATCGGCGGCAATGGTCAGCGGCCCGATCGGGCTGTCAAAACGGTCGTAGTACACGGCGCTGTTTGTTGCAGTGCTCATATCGGTTCACGGGTCCGGGTGGCGGCCAGGTGCCACAGGTGCAGGACGGCATAGGCGCGCCATGGGCGCCAGGCCTGGGAATGTTGCTCGGTGCGGGCCTGGCTCAGCCGTTGGCCCTGGCCGATGACCTGCTGCAGCACCAGGTCGCCGGCAGGGAAGGCATCGGGCTGGCCAAGTGCGCGCAGGGCGATGTAGTGCGCGGTCCACGCGCCGATGCCGGGCAGGGCAGTGGCGCGTGCGATGAACCCGGGCAGGGACTGGCCCCGGCTGAAATCCAGCTGGCTGTCCAGGCAGGCCCGGGCCAGGCTGCGCAGGGTGGCAGCGCGGCTGCGCGGCAGGCCGATCTGTTCCAAGGGGGCGTTGGCCAGTTGCGCCGGGTCGGGAAAGCGCCGATCCAGCCCGGCCGGCATCCCCGGCAGAATGGTGCCGTACTGGTCCAGCAGGCGCCGGGCCAGGGTGGTGGCCGCGCTCACGCTGACCTGTTGCCCCAACACCGCGCGCACCGCCACTTCGAAGCCATCCCAGCCGCCGGGGATGCGCAGCCCCGGACGGGCGGCAATGCCTTGGGCCAGCAACGGGTCGCGCTGCAGGCAGGCATGCACCGTGTCCAGGTCGGCCTCCAGGTCGAACATCTGCCGGACCCGTGCCACCACGCCGGGGATGGCCGCCGCTGCGGTGTCGCCCAGTTCCAGCAGCAGTTCGTGCTGCTGGCTGCTGGCACGCACGCCGATGATGCTGGGCTTGCCGTCCACCACGATCACCCGGCGGTAATGCTGCGCCTCTATCAGTTCGATCCCGGGCACGCTGCGTTTGTCCAGGAAGGCCAGCATGGCCGCAAAATCCAGTGGTGGTCGCCAGGCCAGGCGCAGCACCGGCTGGCCGCTGTTGACCGCCGTGGACTGCCGGCGCAGCGCCGATGGCGGCATGTGGCAGGCCGCGGCGAAGGCGGCATTGAAACGCCGCAGGCTGTTGAAGCCGGCCGCTTCGGCAATCTCGGTGATGCCCAGGCCGGTTTCGCTGAGCAGCTGCTTGGCCAGCAGCAAGCGGTTGTTGCGGTGCAGTTGATGCGCAGTGGCGCCGAGTTGCTGGACGAAAATGCGTTGCAGCTGGCGTGGCCCCAGGCCAACGGCACGGGCCAGCGCGTCGCTGGACTGATGCTGCAGGAAACCGTCATTGACCAGGGCCAGGGCGCGTTGCAGGGTCTGGTCGTGCTGCCGGCCTGCATTGGCCGGGGACAGCTCGGGCCGGCAGCGCAGGCAAGGCCGGTAACCGGCCGCCGCGGCCGCTGCCGCACTGGGGTAGTACTCAACGTTGCGCGGCTGCGCCGGCGGTGCCGGGCAGACCGGGCGGCAGTAGATGCCGGTGGTGCGCACGGCGGTGTAGAACAGGCCGTCAAAACGCGCATCACGGGCCCGTCGGGCCTGTTCGCATTGGGTCGGGCTGGGCAGGGCGGCAGCGTGCATGGGGGCAGTGTAAGGGCCGGCCGGCACCGCCGCTGGCCGTTTTCAGACAGCAATGCCGACGGCCGCACACAGACCCGGTTGCGGTGTTCTATGCTGCCAGCGCCGGGTTGTGCCGGCCGCGATTACCGTCGGTAGTGGCGCCTTGAGGATGATCACGGAGCTGATGATGCGTTCGATGCTGTCTGTCGTGTTCTCTGCCGCCCTGGTGGCCACGCCCTTGCTGGCCTGGGGCCAGACGGCCGCCCCGCGGACTCCGGCCCCGGGGCCGACGCCGGCTGCAACCACCGCAAGCCCTGCAACCACCGCGGCAAGCGCGCAGCAGCGCGAGGCTCTGGCCCGTCAGGATGCCCAGATGTCGGCTGCAGCGACCCAGGTGGCCAGCCTGATCGATGCCGGGCGTGCCGGTGAGGTCTGGGACGGGGCGTCGGAGGTGATGCGCAAGGCGGCCAGCCGCGCCGATTTCATCCAGGCCATGGGCGCTGACCGGCAGCGTCTGGGGGCGTTGGCCCAGCGTGCCCAGCCCAGCGTGACCCGGGTCCAGTACACAGCCGGCGGTGCGGTGCCGCAGGGGCTGTATCTGAATGTGAGTTTTGCCACCCGTTTTGCCAACAGTGCACAGCCGGTGCGCGAGCTGGTGTCCTTCCGTCTGGATGAGGACCGTACCTGGCGTGTTTCCGGCTACAGCGTGCGCCCGGTCGGGCAGTGACCGCCGGCCCGGGCCGGCCCTGATCCAGATCAAGGCCGGCGGGGCCAAGCGCACTTAACGTGGTGCGCTGTCGTGGTGCAAGGAGTGGTGTGTGGACAAGGTGGATGTGGCAATCATCGGTGCCGGCCCGGTCGGTTTGAGCCTGGTCAACCTGTTGGCCGGCAGCGGCCTGGCGCTGGCGGTGATCGAGCAGCAACCCACCGGGCGATTGTCCAGCCCGGCCTTCGATGGCCGCGAGATCGCCTTGACCCATGCCTCGCGCAGCTGGCTGGAGCAGGCCGGGATCTGGCAGCAGCTGGACCCGGCGGCGATCTGGCCGCTGCGTCAGGCCAGCGTGCGCGACCGCCATCTGCCGTTCGCGCTGGATGTGGACAACCAGCGTGATCCGGCCGGCGCGCCGCTGGGCTGGCTGGTGTCCAACTGGCGCATCCGCCAGGCAGCCTGGGAGGCGGCCAGCCAGCATGAAGGCTGGCAGCTGCATGCAGGCGTCGGCCTGGAAGGGTTGCAGCGGCAGGCCGATGGCTGGCTGCTGCGGCTCGCCGATGGCCGGCAACTGCACGCGGCAACGGTGATTGCGGCGGACAGCCGCTTCTCGTCCACCCGCCGCCTGCTCGGGGTGGGGGCGCGCAGCCGCGACCATGGCACGGCCATGGTGGTATGCAACATGCGCATCGAAAAAGACCACCAGCAGGTGGCCTGGGAATGGTTTGGCGATGGCTGCACGCGTGCGCTGCTGCCGTTGCAGCCGGGTGTGGCCTCGGCCGTGGTGACATTGCCGATGGCCCGGGCCCAGGCCCTGGCCGGCCTGGATGAGCAGGCCTTCGGCAGGCAGGTGCAGGCGCTGTTCCAGTCACGCTGGGGGGCCATGCAGGTCTGCTCCAGCGCGCATCTGTATCCGATGGTGACCGTGTATGCCGACCGTTTCGCCGGGCCGGGTTTTGCCCTGGCCGGTGATGCGGCCGTGGGCATGCATCCGGTCACTGCGCATGGCTTCAACTTCGGCCTGCGCAGCGCCGGTGTGCTGGCCCGGGCCCTGCGCGGCAGCGGTGGCCCGGCCGCGCGCGATGCGTCGCTGGCGCGCTATGCACGCGAGCACCGCCTGGCCACGGCGCCGCTGTTCACTGCCACCGGCGTGGTGGCCGGGCTGTTTGCCGATTCGCGCTGGCCGGCGCGGCTGGCCCGGGGCGGGGCGATGGCCCTGGCCTCGTCGATGCCGCCGTTCCGGCAGCTGCTGCGCAGCCACTTGACCGGCTGAACGCCGCCGGCCGGGTGCCGCGTCGATGCGTCGGCGCGGCCTGGGTTCAGGCCGCTTCGATCAGGATCCGGGTCTGGCCGAACTGCACCACCTGGCCCAGACGGATCTTGCAGGCCTTGCGGGTCTCCACCTGGCCGTCCACGGTGACCAGGCCCTCGTCGATGACGACCTTGGCTTCGCCGCCGCTGCTGACCAGGTCGGTGAGCTTGAGCAGGGACTTGAGTTCGATGTAGTCGCCATCAAGGGCGAATGCGAGGGTGATCATGCTGTCGTTAACGCTGCGGTTGGGAGAAATGCATTATCCTCTCAAACCTTAGGGTCTAACCGTACTTCCGGCGTGCAGCGGTAGGGCCTGATTCCACAACTGCCCTGACCGAGTTCCTGACCGATACCGCGCAGGGCGCTCTTATGCGCCTTATCCCGCCCGTTGCCGCTTCCGGCAATGGTGCATCCCGGAGTTACCCCCATGTCGCAAGAAACCCCCTCCCTGCGTTTTGCAGATCTTGGCCTGTCCGATGCTGTGATGCAGGCCGTGGCCACCATCGGCTACGAAACCCCGTCGCCGATCCAGGCTGCCACCATTCCGGCCATGCTCGAAGGCCGTGACGTGCTGGGCCAGGCCCAGACCGGTACCGGCAAGACCGGCGCCTTCGCCCTGCCGGTGCTGTCCAACATCGACATGAACGCGCACAAGCCGCAGGTGCTGGTGCTGGCCCCGACCCGCGAGCTGGCCATCCAGGTCGCCGAAGCCTTCCAGAGCTACTCCGCTTCGATGCCGGGCTTCCGCGTGCTGCCGGTCTACGGCGGCCAGCCCTATGGCCTGCAGCTGTCGGCCCTGCGCCGTGGCGTGCACGTGGTGGTCGGTACCCCGGGCCGCGTGATCGACCATCTGGACCGTGGCACCCTGGACCTGTCCGAGCTGAAGACCCTGGTCCTGGACGAAGCCGACGAAATGCTGCGCATGGGCTTCATCGACGACGTCGAGGCCGTGCTGAAGAAGCTGCCGGAAAGCCGCCAGGTGGCCCTGTTCTCGGCCACCATGCCGCCGGCCATCCGTCGCATCGCCCAGACCTACCTGCGCGAGCCGGTGGAAGTGACCATCGCCGCCAAGACCACCACCAGCGCCAACATCCGCCAGCGTTACTGGTGGGTGGCCGGCATGCACAAGCTCGATGCGCTGACCCGCATCCTGGAAGTGGAAACCTATGATGCGATGATCATCTTCGCCCGCACCAAGGCCGGCACCGAAGAGCTGGCCGAGAAGCTGCAGGCCCGTGGCCTGGCCGCGGCGGCGATCAACGGTGACATGCAGCAGGCCCAGCGCGAACGCGCCGTCGGCCAGCTCAAGGAAGGCAAGCTGGACATCCTGGTGGCCACCGACGTGGCCGCCCGTGGTCTGGACGTGGAGCGCATCACCCACGTGCTCAACTACGACATCCCGTACGACACCGAAAGCTACGTGCACCGTATCGGCCGTACCGGCCGTGCCGGCCGCAGCGGCGAGGCGATCCTGTTCGTCACCCCGCGCGAGAAGGGCATGCTGCGTTCGATCGAGCGTGCAACCCGCCAGCCGATCGAGGAAATGCAGCTGCCCACCGTCGAGGCGGTCAACGAGACCCGCGTCAACAAGTTCCTCGGCCGCATCAGCGGCGAGCTGGAAAACGAGCACGGCCTGAAGTTCTTCCGCGAAATGCTGGAGACCTACATTGCCGAGACCGAATCGGACCCGCTGGATGTTGCCGCCGCGCTGGCCCGCCAGCTGCAGGGCGATACCCCGTTCCTGCTGACCCCGCCGGTGCGCCAGCCGCGCAGCGAGCGTCCGGAACGTGCCCCGCGCGAAGGTGGTTTCACCCGCGCTGCCGACCGTTTCGACCGGGGTGAGCGCCATGAGCGCAGCCAGGGCCGTTTTGACCGTCCCGAGCGCGGTGAGCGTTTCGAACGCGGCCCGCGTGAAGATCGCTTCGGCGGCCAGGAAGAGCGTCCGCGCCGCGAGCCGGCACCGCGTGGCAACCCGGAAAACGGCATGGAAACCTTCCGTATCGAGGTCGGTTACCGCCACGGTGTGAAGCCGGGCAACATCGTCGGCGCCATTGCCAACGAAGCCGGTCTGGAAAGCCGTTTCATCGGCCGTATCGACATCCATGACGAACACTCGGTGCTGGACCTGCCGGCGGACATGCCGTCTGACGTGCTCGGCCACCTGCAGAAGGTCTGGGTTGCCGGCCAGCAGCTGAAGATGCAGCGCATCGATGCCGAACAGGCACGTGCCGATGCCGAAGCCAAGGCGCGTGCACCGCGTCCGAGCTTCGAGCGTGGCCCGCGCGAGGGTGGCTTCGAACGCGGCCCGCGTGCCCCGCGTGAGGGTGGTTTCGAGCGTGGTCCGCGTGCCCCGCGTGAAGGTGGTTTCGAGCGTGGCCCGCGTGCCCCGCGCGAAGGTGGCTTTGATGCCCGTCCGCCGCGTCGCGAAGGTGGTTTCGAGCGTGGCCCGGGTGCCGGTCCGCGTGGCCCGCGCGGCCGTGGCCCGCGTGAGTTCTGAGCATTGAGCTGAGGTAATGAAAACGGCGCCGGATGGCGCCGTTTTCATTCCGGCATGCGTGCCCATGCACGACACTGCTGTGCAGCGCCACTCAAGGCGCGCGGGCAGGGGCCGATGTCATGGTTGCTGCGGCCGGAATTGACCATGTGGTGCAGGGGGCTGGGGTTGAGATCAACGGACGGAATGTGTGTTTCTGACGGAACTTGCCGGCAGCGCTGGGCCTGTGCCCTGTTGCTGGCCTTGCTGGCCTGCCTGCTGCCGTCCACGGTGCTGGCCCAGGGCTGGTCCACGGCCTCCTTCGAGCGCGGTTACGTGCTCGAAGGCCAGGCCAGTGACCACCTGGACCCGCAGCGCGGCTGCGATCCGGATGTCATCGGCCGGCTTGACCACCAGGCCCAGCTGATGCCGCCACCCGGTGGCTGGCCCGGTTCGCCACAGGCGGTGCTGGTGGCCAATGTGTTTGCCGGCGAGGTGATGATTGCCCATGGGCAACGCGTCACCTGCGGGCTGATGTCCGATGCGCGCACGCGCGATTCGCGCTTCCGCAGCAGTGTCGGCCAGGTCGTGGTGCCGGCCGCCGGCAACCTGGAGCCAATCGTGGTGGCCTGGCAATCACCGATACGGCCGGAGTGGATACCCACCATCATGCTCGGCGGGCCCAGCCCGCTGCAGCAGCAGGACACCGCGCGCCTGCTGGTGCGGGCGGCGTGCATGGCCGTCACCCTGGCCCTGGCCCTGAGCGCGCTGCTGGGCTGGATGGCCAGCCGCGACCGCATGTTCCTGCTCTACACCGCCAGTTGTGTGGTGTTTTTCATCTGGCAGGCCCTGATCACAGGCCTGTTCGGCTATCCGTATCCGTGGCTGCCGGTGGGCGACTGGGCGGTGCAGTGGCAGGCGGCCACCAGCCTGATGGCCACCGCCCTGATGCTGGCTGGCCTGTGGTTGCTGTGCGGCGGCCTGCGACTGTTGCCCGGCTCGGGCAAGGTGGTGGGGCGTCTGTTGCAACTGGTGCTGCTGCTCAGCCTGGGGGCGATGCTGTTGCCGGAAGCGGCGTTCTCCATGTTTGCCATCGCCCCGCAGGTGTTGATGACCCTGGGTGCGGTGCTGGTGGTGGGCATGGCCTTGCTGGCACAGCTGCGTGGCATGCGTGATGGCCTGCTTGGCTGGCTGGGGCTGGCACCGTTCCTGGTGCTGGTGGCGGGCGAGCTGCTCGGTGCGCGCTGGCTGGTGCTGTACCGGATCGAGGCGTTGCAGCTGGTGGCCACCTGGTTGCTGCTGATCACCGCCTTTGCCTTCAACCGCCGCCTGGGCCTGCTGCGCGAGCAGCGCGACCAGATGCAGCGTCTGGCCGATACCGATGGCCTGACCGGCCTGCCCAACCGGCGCGTGGGCCTGCAGCGGCTTGGCATGTTGATCGGCCAGGCCGGTGACCGTGGCCTGCTCTCGGTGGGCTTTGTCGATGTGGATCACTTCAAGGCCATCAACGATACCTACGGCCATGACGTCGGTGACAAGGTGCTGGTGGAAGTGGCACGGGTGATGTCTGAATCGGTGCGCAGTGATGACGTGGTGCGCATGGGCGGGGAGGAATTCCTGGTCATGCTGCCCGGGGTGGATCTGGCTGGGGCGCAGGCGCGCATGCAGCAGATCGGCGAGCAGCTGGCGCAGATCCAGCTGCGCTCCACTGCACCGGGGCTGCTGGTCACCGCCAGCATCGGCGTGGCCCAGTACCACCCCGGTGATGTGGACATGACCGCGCTGCTGCGGCGTGCCGACCAGGCCATGTACGCGGCCAAGCAGCAGGGCCGCAACCAGGTGTTTGCGGCCTGAATCCGCACCTCCGGCATTGGTCCGATGACCGGTGCATCAGCGATAATGCAGACATGACCAACCGACTCAACAAACACATCGCCGAAACCGGCTACTGCTCGCGCCGCGAGGCTGATCGCCTGATCAGCGCACGCCGCGTCACCGTCAACGGCAAGCCGGCGACGATGAGCGCCCAGGTGGACGAAGGCGACACCGTGCTGGTGGATGGCCAGCCGCTGCGTGCGCGCGCCGTGGTCAAGGCCACCGGCCGGCGCCATGTCTACATCGCCCTGAACAAGCCGGTGGGCATCACCTGCACCACCGAGAGCGAGGTCAAGGGCAACATCGTGGACTTTGTCGGCCATGAGCAGCGCATCTTCCCGATCGGCCGCCTGGACAAGGATTCGGAAGGCCTGATCCTGCTCACCAGCAACGGCGACATCGTCAACCAGATCCTGCGCTCGGAAAACAAGAAGCAGAAGGAATACCTGGTCGAGGTCAACAAGCCGGTCACCGACGAGTTCCTGCGTGGCATGGCCCGCGGGGTCCGCATCCATGACCAGATGACCCTGCCATGCCGTACCTCGCGCATTGCCAAGTACGGTTTCCGCATCACCCTGGAGCAGGGGCTGAACCGGCAGATCCGCCTGATGGCCGCCGAGTTCGGTTACCGCGTGACCCAGCTGCGCCGGGTGCGCATCGACAACGTCAAGCTGGCACCGCTCAAGCTGGGCCAGTGGCGCAACCTGACCGACCAGGAACTGCGCGGGCTGTTGCCGGGCAACGTGCAGTTCTGAGGCGGCCGCAGGCCGCGTCACAAACCAACAAGGGCGCCATCACGGCGCCCTTGTTGCATTCATCCATCAGAGCGCCAGCCGACGCCTTGTCAGGGCCTCGCGCAGCGGGTCGTAGAAGACCACGGCCAGGATCAGGCCGACACCGACATAGAAGGCGCTGGTCAGTTCGCGCTGTTCGCCCAGCAGGATCATCGCCAGCACGATGGCGTAGATCGGTTCCAGGTTGGTCACCAGCTGCACGGTGTAGGCCGACAGCTGCTTCAGCGCGACCAGGCACAGGGCGAACGGCAGCAGGGTGCAGACGATGGACAGCAGCAGCAACAGGGCGCCATCGCGCAGGTCCGGCACCACCCACAGGTTGCTGGCCAGGGCCGGGAACAGGCTGGGCAGCAGCGGCGCGATCAGGGTCAGCAGCACGGTACCGGCGCCCAGTTCCAGCGCGGTCACGGTCAGCGCATCACCACGTCCGGCCATGCGCTTGTTGAGCGAGCCGAACACCGCCACCAGGAAGGCCGAGGCGGCGCCTACCGCCACGCCCAGGCGCATGCCGTCGGGGACCCCGCCCACCACCAGGGCCACGCCGGGCAGCACCGCTACCCCCAGGGCCAGTTCGCGTGCCTTGAACGGGCGCTTGGCCAGCCAGGGTTCGACCACCGCGGTAAAGGCCGGCGCCAGGGCAATGCAGGTGGCCGCCACCGAGGCATTGGCCAGCTTGACCGCGCCGTAGAAGGTGAGCCAGTGCAGGGCGACCAGGGCGCCGATCAGGCTGTAACCGGCCAGGTCCTTGGCCGACATGGCGCGCAGGCCGCGCCAGACGCGCGGCAACACGGCCAGGGCGGCCACCACGATCAGCATCCGCCACCACACCAACGGCAGGGCATCCAGGCTGATCAGTTTGCCCAGGATGGCGGTGACACCCCAGAGCAGCACGCACAGATGGATCTGCAGGTGCGCAGTACGCAATTGTTGACTCATTGCCCATTGTCGCTGTTTGCGCCGCCGCTGCCGAGGGTGCCGGTGGTCATCCTCGTCAGCAATGCAGGTGGCAGTTACCATCAGGGACTGCCACTGGAGCGCTGCCATGACGTGGACCACCCCGGATTTGAGTGACCAGTTCGCCGATGCACGCATTGCCGTGGAGCACTGGCACCACTTCGGTGGGCGCCAGCATTTCAGCGGGCCGGCCGTCACCGTGCACTGTGTGGCCGACAACTCGCGCGTGCGCGAGCTGGCCAACACCCCGGGGCATGGCCGGGTGCTGGTGGTCGATGGCGGCGGTGACCGCCAGCACGCCCTGCTCGGTGACCTGATTGCCGCTGCGGCGCTGGCCAATGGCTGGAGCGGTTTTCTGATCAACGGCTGCGTGCGTGATGTGCCGGCACTGGCAGCGATGGATCTGGGCGTGGCGGCGCTGGGTGCCTGCCCGCGCAAGACCGACAAGCGCGGGGCCGGGCAGGTGGACGTGGAAATCGGCGTGGGCGGTGTGCGCATCGCCCCGGGTGATGTGGTTTATGTGGATGCCAGCGGAGTGCTGGTGTTGGATGCGGCCCAGGCGGCCTGCGTTGATGCGCAATAACAGGAGAGGCAAGTGGAAAAGTGGTTGCGAGGCACCGTGGCGGTGCTGGCGTCGATGGCCATGGGCAATGTGATGGCGCAGGCCCTGCCGGCCGAGCTGCAGGCTCTGGATGCCACGGTGGAACAGGTGCGTGGGCAGTTCCAGGTGCCCGGCATTGCCGTGGCCGTGGTCAAGGACGGACAGGTGGTGATGGCCCGCGGCTGGGGCGTGCGCGAGCAGGGCAAGCCGGCGCCGGTGGATGCCGACACCCTGTTTGCCATTGCCTCCAACACCAAGGCGATGACGGCCACCGCGCTGTCGGTGCTGGCCCAGGAGGGCAAGCTGAGCCTGGATGACAAGGTCATCGACCACCTGCCGTGGTTCCGCATGGGCGATGCCTATGTGACCCGGGAAATGACCCTGCGCGACCTGCTGGTGCACCGCTCCGGCCTCGGCCTGGGGGCGGGCGACCTGCTGTTCTGGCCGACCACCGACTACAGCACGCGCGAGGTGGTGCAGCGCCTGGCCAATGTGCCGCTGAGCGGTGGCTTCCGTGAGCGCTATGCCTACGACAACATCCTCTACGGGGTGGCCCAGCTGGTGATCGAGGAGGTGTCCGGGCAATCGTTTGCCGACTTCCTGCAGCAGCGCATCTTCACCCCGGCCGGCATGGCCGGTACCCGCTTCAATGCCGACCACCTCCAGCGTGGCGACAAGGCTGCCGTTGGCCATGCGTTGTACGACTGGAAGGAACTGCGCACGGTGGCGCCGCTGACCTGGCACAACAACTCGGCCGCCGGCGGGGTGTATTCCTCGGTCAACGACATGGCGCGCTGGATGAACGTGCAGCTCGCCGGCGGCCGCCTGCCGGGCGGGGATGCCCGCCTGTTCGATGACAAGCGCCAACAGCAGATGTGGTCGGTGGTCACGCCGCAGGCCGTGGCCGAGCCGGCGGTGCCGGAACTGGCACCGATGAAGCCGAATTTCGCCGGCTATGGCGAGGGCTGGAGCCTGAGTGATTACCGCGGGCAGAAGCTGGTCTGGCATACCGGTGGCTGGCCGGGCATGGTCTCGCGGGTGACCCTGGTGCCGGAGCAGAAGCTGGGCATCGTGGTGCTGACCAACCAGGAAGTGGGCGCGGCCTTCAATGCGATCACCTACAGCGTGCTGGACGCGATGCTGGGCGCACCGGCGCATGACTGGGTGGATGCCTATGCCAAGGCAGTGGCCAAGGGCCGCAGCAATGCCGATGAGCAGTGGGACAAGCATGTCGCCGCGCGCGTGGCCGGCAGCACGCCGTCGCTGGCGCTGGCCGGTTATGCGGCCACTTACCGCGACCGCTGGTATGGCGATGTCATCGTCGAACAGCAGGGCGATGCGCTGCGCCTGCGCTTCTCGCGCACGCCGATGCTGGTGGGCACGCTGGAGCACTGGCAGCACGACACCTTCATCGTGCGCTGGGACGACCGCTCCCTCAACGCCGATGCCTTCGTCAACTTTGCCCTGGACGTGGATGGCAAGGTCAGCAGTGCGCGCATGCAGGCGGTGTCTTCGCTGACGGACTTCAGCTTTGACTTCCAGGACCTGGACCTGCGCCGGCAGCAGCCTTGAGCCCGTGTCCAGCCCCGTCGCTCATGACCGGGGCTGGGCCGGCAGCGCGGACTGATCGCGCTCCCAGTGCAGGAAATCTTCCAGGTCATTGTTGATCCAGCGCCCGGCCAGGCCGAGCACGAACAGGTCGTCACCCACGCCCAGATGCTGCAGCAGGTGGTGCAGGGCGTCGTCCGGGTGCAGGGCATAGAACACGGCCGTGGCGCTGAGCAACGCCGTGTCCACACCCTGGTAACGGTAACGGCGGCGCAAAGCGGCATTGAGCAGGCGCGGGGCGGCCTGGCTGCGCAGGCGCAGGCCGGCGATGCTGAGCAGGGCAGGCAATGGCGGGGGCTGTGCGCGGCCATTGTCGGCAGCGGTTGGCTGCGCAGGTGCCTGCAGGGGTGTTTGCGGGTCCATGCTGGGCGGCTCGGATGAACGGTGCAGCCAGCCTGATCGATCACCGTGGCCGGGGTTTTGCCTGTTGTTGCGCCGATTGCACCGCCTGCGGCAACGGCCGCCTGGACCTGGCTGCCGGATGGCTCGCCGGGCACTCAGCCGGCCAGCAGCTGCACTGCCGTTGCACGCACCCAGCCACTGCGGCAGGGGCCACGATAGGGTTGGTGGGCAGGCACGGCCACGCTGACGCCGCAGTCCTGATCCGGATCATCGGCATGCACGATGCCGATCCATTGGCCGTCGCCGGCGCTGTCGCACAGCCATGCCGGGGTGCCGGGTTGCAGCCGGGCAATCACCGCGTGCTGGTTGCCGGGGCCGGCGTGCACGGCCTGCGGGCCGTTGCCGCTGATCTGGCCCAGGCCACCGCAGGCATCCAGATCGGGCTGCTCGCCGACCCACACCGGTTGCCGTTCCGGCGCGGCGGCGGCCGGGCTGCTGCAGGCGGCCAGCAGGGTCAAGGCGCAGGTCAAGGCAAGCGTGTAGGACGTGGGGTGCAGGGGCATGGCAGGGATGCTCTGTAGGGGCGCTGTGGCCAGAACCGGCCCCAGCGGTAGTGGAGGCCAGAGCCGCGGCAGTGCCACGGCCCTGGGGCGCGGTTGTCAGCCGGCCAGCTGCTTCAACGCGGCCAGGCTGACCCAGCCGCTCTGGCAGCTGCCGTTGTAGGCCTGGCGCTGGGCAATCGGGCTGCTCAGGCCGCAATCCACGCTGGTATCGGTGCTCCAGACAATGCCGACATACCAATGGGCTTCACCCGGGTCGCAGACATACACCAGCTGGTCATTGGTCAGTTCGGCCACGGTGGCGTGTTCGGTGCCCGGGCCGGCCAGCACGGCGGTCTTGCCTTCGCCCTGGATGGCGGCGGTGGAGCAGGCATCGAGTTCCGGCTCGCCGCCGACCATCACCGGCACGGCCGCGCCGCCAGCGCCGGCCGGAGCTTCGCCGCTGGTGCTGGCGGCCGGCGCGCTGTCAGCCGGCAGGAGGCTGGGGCCGCCGCCGGGGCCGCTGCCACCGGGGCGGTATCGGCGCCGGTGCCCGCCGGGCCGCAACCGGCCAGGCCAAGGGTCAGCAGCGCGGAAGCAGAAAGCAGGCAGATCTTGGTGGTCATGGTGTGTCCTCAGT
>X237_Red_shanked_Douc_Langur__coassemble_31_pt1 | contig 25200 bp, 25 predicted proteins | sample X237_Red_shanked_Douc_Langur__metabat2_high_PE_002 | metagenome-assembled genome bin X237_Red_shanked_Douc_Langur
GCTGGCTCAGGTCCGAACTGTTCTCGGCCTCGTGCACGGCGATGCCGAGCTGGCGGCCGAAGCCGTACAGCTGCTCGCGCGCGCCGATGCGGCGGGTGTCGGTGGTGACCAGGGCGATGTCACGCGCGGCGTGCTCGCTGGCAAAGCGGGCGGCCAGCTTGGCGATGGTGGTGGTCTTGCCGGCGCCGGTGGGACCGACCAGGGCAATCACCCCGCCATTGCGGATCGGGTCTTCGCTGGCGATCGGCAGCTTGCGCGAGATCAGGCCCAGCATCAGCCCACGCGCACGCGCCGGATCGATATCGCCGGGAATCTGGCTGGCCACATCGCGGGCCAGGCCGGCATCCAGGCCGTATTCGTCCATCAGGTCCAGGGCCTTGGCCCGGACCGGGTTGCCGCGCAGGCGTTCATCGGTGAAGCGGGCCATCTCGCGTTCGATCAGCAGGCGCATGCCGGCCATCTCTTCGCGCAGGGCACTGAGCTGCGGGGTGTCGGCGGCAACACCGCCTTCCAGCAAGCTCAGGCTCGGGGTGGTCGATGCCGGCGTGGCGGCCACGCTGGCCACCGCAGCCGGTGCGGCCACGGTCATGACCTCGTCGCTGATGGCGGCCTGTGCGGCTGGCCGGGCCGGCGCGAAGGCCACCTCCGGGGCCGGCGCCGGGTCGCTCCAGGTCACCGGCTGGGCCGGGCTGAAGCCACGCATCGGCAGGGTTTCGTCCTCGCTCAGCGGCGGGTCGATACGGAACTGGGCACGGGCGACCGGGGCCGGGCGCGGGGTGGCCGCCACGGCCGGCGCGGCGACCGGCATGGCCGGATCGACCACCACCGGGGCGTTGTGCAGGAAGGCCGGCATGGCCGCTTCCGGGATGCTCGGCGGCGGCAGGTCGCGGCCGCTGGCACCGACGGCTGCGCGGGCAATGGCGGCCACGCTGGAGGTGGTCATCGGCACTTCCGGCTTGGCCACTTCCGGCTTGCGGCGGCGGGTGATCGCGGCGATCACCGCTTCGGCGGCGCTGCGCGGCTTGCTCGGCGCTGCCGGCTGGCTGGCCTGCAGGGCCTGCTGTACGGCCGATTCGTCGTAGTTGGCGGCGGCAACGATCTCCACCCCGTTCTCGACGCGGCGGTTGGAAAGGATGACCGCTTCCGGACCATGCTCCCGGCGCACCAGGTTCATGGCGCTGCGCATATCCGCTGCGACGAAACGTTTGATCTTCATGTCTAGGTACCAGGATGGATGTGGAGGGGTGTCAGGTTTCCGACGCGCCGCGCCGGTGGGGTGTCACATCAGCTGATCGAACCGACCAGCTTCAGGCGTTTGTCTTCGGGTACTTCGTTGTAGGCCAGCACGGAAAGCTGCGGCACGCTGTGGCGGACCATGCGGGCCAGGGCCTGGCGTACCGGTGCCGGTACCAGCAGTACCGACGGCTCGTTGCGCGCTTCCTGCTTGGCCACTGCATCGGCCAGGCTCTGGTGCAGACGCTCTGCCAGGCCGGGTTCCAGCGCAGCGCCGTTGCCCTGCATGGAGTCCTGCAAGACGCGTTCCAATTGCGGGTTGAGCGTGTAGACCGGCAGCTCCGGCGTATTGCCGGCGATTTCCTGCACGATGAAACGGCCCAGTGCGGTGCGCACGGCGGCGGTGAGCAGGGCCGGGTCCTGGGTGTGCGGGGCGTTTTCCACCAGCGATTCGACGATCTTGCGCAGCTGGCGCAGGGCGATGCGTTCGCCCAGCAGGTTCTGCAGCACGCGCGCCACCACCGGCAGCGACAGCGACTTGGGGGTGAGGTCTTCCACCAGCTTGGGCGCGGACTTGGCCAGGGTGGCCAGCAGTTGCTGCACTTCCTCGTGGCCGAGCAGTTCCGGGGCGTGTTCGGCGATCAGGTGCGACAGGTGGGTGGCCACCACGGTGGCCGGATCGACCACGGTGTAGCCCAACGCTTCGGCCTGGGCGCGGGCGCCGGGCAGGATCCAGGTGGCATCCAGGCCGAAGGCCGGGTCCTTGCCGGCCAGGCCGTCGATCGGGCCCAGCGCGCCGCCCGGATCCAGGGCCAGTTCGCGGTCCGGATGGATGTCGGCACCGGCCACGGCCACGCCGTGGACCAGCAGGCGGTAGGCGTTGGGGGCCAGCTCCAGGTTGTCGCGGATGTGCACCGGCGGCACCAGGAAACCCAGGTCCTGGGTCAGCTTGCGGCGCACGCCCTTGATGCGGGCCATCAGCTCGCCGCTCTGGTTCTTGTCCACCAGCGGGATCAGGCGGTAGCCCACTTCCAGGCCGAGCGGATCGACCGGGCGCAGCTCGTCCCAGCTCAGTTCGGCCGTGGGCGAGGGGCGGCCGTCATTTTCCAGCAGTGCGCTCGGGCTGCTGCCGGCCACGCCGACATCGCCGATGTGGTGGTCACCGCCCTGCGCCGCTTCCAGGCTGCGCTTGTACATCAGCCAGGCCAGGCCGCCGAGGATGGCGGCAATGGTCAAAAAGGCCAGGTTGGGCATGCCCGGGATCAGGCCGACCAGACCCATGATGCCGGCCGCCACGGCCAGGGCGCGGTGCTGGCCGAAGACCTGGCCTACCATCGACTTGCCCATGTCCTGGGCACGCGAGGCACGGGTGACCAGCATGGCCACCGCGGCGGAGACCAGCAGCGCCGGCAGCTGGCTGACCAGGCCGTCACCGATGGTGAGCAGGGTGTAGGTGGCCGCGGCCTGGCCGACCGGCATGCCGTGCACCATCACGCCGATGGCCAGGCCACCGACCAGGTTGATGAACAGGATCAGGATGGCGGCGATGGCGTCGCCGCGGATGAACTTGTTGGCACCGTCCATCGCACCGTAGAAGTCGGCTTCCTCGCGCACTTCCTCGCGCCGGGCCTTGGCTTCCTCGCGGGTCAGCAGGCCGGCATTGAGGTCGGCATCGATGGCCATCTGCTTGCCGGGCATCGCATCGAGGATGAAGCGCGCCGACACTTCGGAGACGCGGCCGGCACCCTTGGTGATGACCACGAAGTTGATGATGGTCAGGATCGCGAACACCACGATGCCCACCGCATAGTCGCCGCCGATCACGAACTCGCCGAAGGCGGCGATCACCTTGCCGGCGGCCTCGTGGCCGTCCTGGCCGTTCATCAGGATCACGCGGGTGGAGGCCACGTTCAGGGCCAGGCGCAGCATCGTGGTGATCAGCAGCACGATCGGGAAGATGGTGAAGTCCAGCGGACGTTTGACGTTGACCACGGCCAGCAGGACCATCAGCGAGATGGCGATGTTGAAGGTGAAAAGGGCATCGAGCACCGGTGCCGGCAGCGGCACCACCACCATCGCCAGCAGGGCCAGCACGATCAGCGGAGCGCCAAGGCCATGGCGCAGCAGGTCGAAAACCCGACGCGCGGCCGGCGGCATGGTCATGGCGGTCATGCCTTGGCCTCCGGGTCGAATTCGGCTACCTGCAGGGCCGGCAACACCGGCGCAGGGCCTTGGCGCCAGTCATTGAGCTGGTAGACGTAGGACAGCACCTGGGCAACGGCCGAATACAGTCTCACGGGTATTTCCTTTCCGAGTTGCCCTTCCCGATACAAGGCGCGTGCCAAAGGCGGTGCGGCGACCACCGCAACCCGGTGCTGCTGGGCCAGGGCGCGGATGCGCAGGGCCACTTCGTCCACCCCACGCGCCACCACCACCGGGGCATTCATCTTTTCGCCCTGGTACTTCAGGGCCACCGCGTAGTGGGTGGGGTTGACCACGATGACGTCGGCGGTCGGCACGTCCTGCATCATCCGGCGTTGGCTGGCCTGCATCTGCATCTGCCGGATGCGGCCCTTGACCTCGGGGTTGCCCTCGCTTTCCTTCATTTCCCGCTTCAGCTCCTCGCGGGTCATCTTCAGCTTGCGCAGCCAGTTCCAGCGCTGGTAGGGCGCATCCAGCGCGGCAAGCAGGAAGAAGGCCATCGCCGTGGCCAGCATCAGGCGCAGGGCAAAACCCAGGCCATCGGCCATCGCCGTCTCCAGCGGCTTGTGCAGCAGGCCGCGCAGCAGCGGCATCGAACTGGCCATCATCAGCCCGCCGGCGACGCCGACAAACAGCACCCGCAACAGCGACTTGGCGAACTCGGCCACGGCCTCGGGCCCGTACAGGCGCTTGATCCCGGCAATCGGGTTCATGCGGTCGAACTTGGGCACCAGGCTCTTGTTGGTCCATTGCAGGCCGCCCATCAGCACCGGGCTGATGAACGAGGCCAGCAGGCCGATGGCCAGCAACGGGCTGATCACCAGCATCCCGGCCAGCAGCAGGCTGCCGACATGGCCGAATATTTCCTGGGGATGCTGCAGCAGGCGCAGGTCCGGTTGCAGCGCCTGTTTCATCCATTGCATGCCGCCACGGGCGAGCACGCCGGAAAAGGCCATCATCGCCACCACGCAGGCGCCGTACACCGCCGCTGTGGACAGCTCGCGCGAGCGCGGGATGTTGCCATCCTGGCGGGCGTCGTTGAGCCGTTTCGGGGTTGGCTGTTCGGTCTTCTCGCCGGATTGGTCGTTATCGCTCATTGTCACGGATCAGGCGGGCAGTGCCTGATCGGTGCAATTAACGTGCCAGCCTCGCGCCGGCGGTGTTGCCGCTGTGCGGCCGCAACGGGCCGGGAGCCGGGCTCAGGAGAGGGCCGGCGGCAGGTTGCGTGCGCCGCTCATGCTGTCGCCGTCCAGGCTGCTCAGGCGCCGTGGTGCGTGCAGCTGCTCGAAGCGGGCCGGGGCCACGGCCACCCCGATCAGGTGGCCGAGCAGGTAATCACAGCCCATGCGTTCCAGGCGCAGGCGCTGCTCGCGGGTGGTGATGCCATTGGCCACCACCGCCATGTCCAGGCCGTGGCCCAGGGCGATCAGGGCGGCCAGGATGGTCACCCCGTTGCTGCCCGGTTCCAGCTCCTGGATGAAGCTGGGCCCGAGTTTGAGCTCGGTGGCGGTGAGCTGCTTGAGGTTGAGCAGGCTGGCATGGCCGCTGCCGAAATCATTGATGGCGATGCCCACGCCCAGCGCCGACAGCGAGTTGAGCAGGGCCAGCGCTGCCTGGGCGTCGCGCATCACCGTGGTCTCGGTGATCTCCAGGATCAACTGGCGTGCCGGCAGCTGGTGCCGGGCCAGGCAGTCCTGCACATGGGCCAGCAGATGCGGATCCTGCAGCTGCAACGGTGACAGTGTCACCGACATGCTCCAGTCGCGGTAGCCGGCCCGGTGCCATTGCTGCAGCTGGGCGCAGGCCTGGTCGAGCACCCAGTTGCCCAGTTGCTGGCACAGCCCGCCGCGTTCGGCCAGGCGGGTGACGCGTTCGCTGGGGATGCTGCCCAGTTGCGAATGGTCCCAACGCAGCAGGGCCACCGCTCCGGCGATGCTGCCATCCTGCGCACGCACCTTGGGTTGGTAGTGCAGGCTGATCTGTTCACTGCCGATGGCCTGGCGCAGGTCGGCCAGCAGGCGGAACTGTTCCTGGCTGCTCTGGCTCATCCAGGCCGAATACAGCTGCCACTTGTTGCGCCCATCCAGCTTGGCCTGCTGCATCGCGGCCACCGCATGGGACATCAGTTCTTCTTCGCTGCCGGCATGGTCCGGGGTGATGGCCACGCCCAGGTTGGTGCTCAGGGTCATCGGCAGGCCATCGACCAGCACCTCGCTGGACAGGCTGGCGATGATCCGGCTGGCCAGCTGGTCGATGTCATCGCCATCTTCCAAGCGGGTCAGCAGCACATATTCATCGCCACTGGTGCGGGCCAGGGTGTCGTTGCTGCGTGCCAGCTCGCGCAGGCGCTCGGCCACGGCCACCAGCAGCTGGTCACCGGTGCGGTGGCCGTAGGCATCGTTGATGTTGCCGAAGCTGTCGATGTCCATCACCAGCAGGGCGTGGTGCTGCCCGGCGCCGGCGCTGGCGGCAATGGCGTCGGCCAGCCGGGTGTTGAGCAGATGGCGGTTGGCCAGGCGGGTCAGAGGATCACGCAGGCCGGCCTGGGACAGTTCGCTGGTGGCTTCCTCCAGTGACAGGCTGAGCATGGCATTGCGCATGCGCAGCATGCGCGCCTCCATGCGCTTGTCCATCATGCTCATCAACAGCACGATGGCCAGCACCCCCAGGGTGAGCAGGGTGACCAGCACGGCCATCTGCCCGGGCTTGAACTGCAGGCCGCCGCGCAGGGCGCCGCATACCGCGCCCTCGGCGACCCGGGTGGCGGCCATGCCGGTGTAGTGCATGCCGACCACGGCCACGCCCAGCAACACGCTGGCGGCCAGGCGCAGCGACCAGCGGCTGTTCTCGCGCATGGCAAAGAACACCCGCAGGGCGGTCCAGCTGGCGGCAATGGCCAGCAGGATGGAGAGCACGAACCACAACGGGTCGTAGCTCAGGGCCGGGCGCATCTGCATCGCCTCCATGCCCAGGTAGTGCATGGCGGCAATGCCGCAGCCCATCAGCACGCCACCGGGCAGCACCCGCCAGTTGGGCAGGGTGGACTGGCTGGCCAGCCACAGGGCAAAAGTGGAGGAGGCGATCGCCGCGCTCAGCGACAGCAGGGTGATCAGCAGGTCATAACCGACCGGAATGGGCAGGTTGAAGGCCAGCATGCCGATGAAATGCATCGACCAGATGCCGATGCCCATCGAAAAACCGCCGGCCAGCAGCCATCCGATGGCCACGTTGCGCCGGGACTTGTTGACCCGGTCCACCATGTCCAGCGCCGTCCACGACGCCAGAATGGCCACCAGCAGTGATGTTGCGACCAGAACGAAGTTGTAGTTGCCCTGCACGATGCCGCTCCCCTGTGCCTTTGTTCCGACTGATCGATGCCAGCGCAGTACCCGCGGCTGGCAAGCCGAACCCCCTCGGCGGCGGTCAGAGTGCAGAGAATGGCGTGAAATTTGTGTTCAGATCAGCGGAATACGGTCACAAAGTGAGGCTGCGTGCCGCATCAAAGGCATGATCGAACAACTGCTGCACCGGCGGGGCCATCTGTGCGGAGAGCACGGTCAGCAACAGCAGGCCCAGCAGCAGGGCCACCGGCAGGCCGAGCTGGATCGGATTGAGGGCCGGGGCGGCCCGGGCCAGCGCGCCGAACACCAGGTTGATGGCCAGCATCGCCACCACCAGTGGCAGGGCCAGCGACAACCCGCCGCGGAACACCTGCAGCATCAGGGTCGGCAACACGGCGATGAAGGCCGATGGATCGGGCAGGGCGGTGCCGATGGGCAGGGCGCGGTAGCTGTCCACCAGCAGGGCGATCATGGCCAGGTGGCCGTTGCTGGTGAAAAACAGCAGGCCGAACAGCAGGTAGAACCACTGCCCGACCACGCCGGAGGTGCCGCCGCGCAGCGGGTCGGTCATCTGTGCAAAGGACAGGCCGGTGCCCAGGGCGATCAACTCGCCGGCCAGGGCGCCGGCCTCGAAGATCAGGCGCAGGCACAGGCCGATGGCCACGCCGATGGCCACCTCGCGGAAGATCGACAGCACCGTGTTGGCATCAAAGCCCTGCCACACCGGCACCGGCGGCAGCATCGGGGCCAGCGCCATGGCCAGGGCCAGGCTGGCCATGACCTTGACCCGGGCCGGCAGGGCGGCGCTGCCGAGCATGGGCATGGCCGTGACCACGGCACCGATGCGCAGCATCGTCCACAACACGGTGGCGATGATGGCAAAGGCCTGTTGGCCATCAATGGCCATGCGGGTGACCGAATCCATCTGTGCTAACCGATCAGGTGCGGGATGCGCTGGTACAACAGGATGGTGAATTCCACGATGTGGCCCAGCAGCAGGTTGCCCAGCGCAAACAGGGCCACGGTCAACGCGGCGGCCTTGGCGATGAAGGCAATGGTGGGCTCGTTGAGCTGGGTGGCGGCCTGGATGATGCCCACCAGCACACCCACCACCAGCACCACCAGCAGCAGCGGGCCGGCGATCCAGAGCACGGCGACCAGGCCGCCGCGCAGTTCAGTCAAGGCAAGTTCCGGACTCATGGCGGTTCTCCGGATCAGACCGCGTTGAAGCTGGCGGCCAGGGTGCCCACCACCAGGACCCAGCCGTCCACCAGCACGAACAGCAGGATCTTGAACGGGGCCGAGACCAGCATCGGGGAGAGCATCATCATGCCCATGGACATCAGCACCGAGGCCACCACCAGGTCGATGATCACAAACGGGATGAAGATCAAAAACCCGATCTCGAAGGCGGTCTTCAGCTCGGAGGTGATGAACGAGGCGGTCAGCACCGGAAACGGGATCTCGGCGGTGCTGGCATAGGTGCCGTGGCCGGCAATGCCGGCGAAGGTCATCAGGTCGGTTTCGCGGATCTGGGCCAGCATGAAGGCACGGATCGGATCGGTGGTCAGGGTCCAGGCGGTCTGGAAATCAATCTCGCCATTGAGGTAGGGCGCCATGCCGCTGCCCCAGGCCTTGTCCCAGACCGGCAGCATCACCATCGCGGTCAGGAACAGGGCCAGGCCGAGCAGGACCTGGTTGGACGGGGTGTTGCCGGTGCCCATGGCCTGGCGCAGCAGGCCCAGCACGATGATGATGCGGGTGAAGGCGGTGAGCATCAGCAGCATCGACGGCAGCAGGGTGATGGCCGTCATCAGCAGCAGGGTCTGCAGTGGCAGGCTCACCGGCGCGCCGCCGACGCGGCCCACGGTCACATCCGGCAGTGCCGGCAGGGTCGGCCCGGCCGGGGTGGCGGCCAGGGCCAGGCCGGGCAGCAGCAACAGCAGCAGCATGCCGGCCATGGCCAGCAGGCGGCGGTCAACGCGAGGCATCAGGTGCATCGGTCTTGTCCTTGCGCAGGTGCCGGGTCAGCAACTGGGCGAAAGCGGGGAGAGGGGGCGTGCCCGGGGCCAGGCCGGGGGCCGGTTCGGGCAGGGGTTCGGTCAGGGTGTGCAGGGTCTGGATGCCCTGGGCGGTGACGCCCAGCAGCAGTTGCTGCTGGCCGACCTGGACCACCACCAGGCGCTCGCGCTGGCCCACGGCCAGCGAGGTCAGCACGCGCAGCTGGTCGTTGCTGCGCAGGCCGCTGCCGGGCAGGCGCTTGAGCAGCCAGGCCAGGCCGACGATCAGGGCCAGCACCGCCACCAGGGCCAGCACGGCCCCGCCCAGACCGGGCGATTGGGCCGCGTGCTGGCCGATGGCCGGGGAGCTGGCCGCGGCGAGGATCAACGCAGTCTCCGGATCCGCTCACGCGGGCTGACCACATCGGTCAGGCGCACGCCGAAGCGGTCGTTGATGGTCACCACCTCGCCATGGGCGATCAGGGTGCCGTTGACGTAGACATCCAGCGATTCACCGGCGCCGCGCTCCAGTTCCACCACCGAGCCCTGGTTGAGCTGGAGCAGGTTGCGGATCGGCAGGCGTGCGCGGCCCACTTCCAGGGACAGGGTCACCGGCACATCGAGGATGACGTCCAGGTCCAGTTCGTTGGTCGGGTCGTTGTCGGCGGTCAGCTCGTTGAACTGGGTCGGTTCGACCTGCGGGTTTTCGAGGGTCTGGGTCATTTCTGGTCTTCCTGGAGAACGGGGGGGCGGGCGCGGGCGATGCTGCCGGGCGGACGGTTGGCGAGGATCTTGACGGCGTTGCGTTCGTTGCTGGTGCCGAACTGGCCGGTGAACACAGGGATGCCTTCCACACACAGCGGGATCTGGCTGGGCAGGTCGATGGGCAGGATGTCGCCGACCTTCAGCCGGGCCAGCTCACGCAGGTTCATGCGCTTGCTGGCCAGCACGCTGGACAGCTCGACCTCGGCGCTGTTGAGCTGTTCGCGGACCATGCTCGACCAGCTGCCGTCATCGTCGTTGCGGTCGGACTGGATGCCGGCATCGAGCAGCTCACGGATCGGCTCGAGCATGGCGTAGGGCAGGGTCACATGGATGTCGCCACCACCGCCGTCCAGTTCGATGTGGAAACGCGACACCACCACGTATTCGCGCGGGCTGACGATGTTGGCGAAGTGCGGGTTGATTTCCGAGTTGATGTAGTCGAAATCGACATTCATAACCGGGCCCCAGGCTTCCTTGAGATCGGCAAACAGCTGCTTGAGCATCAGCTGGATCACGCGCATCTCGGTGGCGGTGAATTCGCGGCCTTCGATGCGGGTCGGGTAACGGCCGTCGCCACCGAAGAAGTTGTCGACCACGGCAAACACCAGGGTCGGCTCGAACACCACCAGGCCGGTACCGCGCAGCGGCTTGAAGCGGATCAGGTTGAGGTTGGTCGGCACATACAGCGAGTGCAGGTAGTCGCCGAACTTGACCAGCTCGATGCCGCGCACCGACAGCTCGGCCGAACGCCGGATCAGGTTGAACAGGCCGATGCGCCAGAGCCGGGCAAAGCGCTCGTTGACCATCTCCAGGGTCGGCATGCGGCCACGGATGATGCGGTCCTGGCTGGCAAAGTCATACGGCTTGACCTGGTCAGGGTCTTCCGGCGCGGAAGGGGTGGTATCCACCGCCCCGTCATCCACGCCGTGCAGCAGGGCGTCGATCTCATCCTGGCTGAGCAGGTCATTGATGCTCATGTCAGTGCGCTCACTGGGTCACGAAGCTGGTGAACAGCAGGGCCTCGGCGCTGTTGCTGCCGGTTTCGCTCTTCAGCAGTTCCTGCACTTCGCCCAAGGCGTCGTTCTGCAGGGTCTGCATGCCGCTGCGGTCATTGACCAGGGCCGGGTCGATCTGGGCGAAGAACATCAGCAGGCGCGCACGGATGGCCGGCAGGTTGGCGCGGATCTTTTCCAGTGCCAGCGGGTCGCGGGTCATCAGCTGGACCTCGACCTGCAGGTAGCGCGGGCCGTCATAGCTGACCGGCAGGTTGACCACGAAGGCCGGATCCAGGGCCACGTACAACGCCGGGGCCGGCAGCTGCGGTGCCTGCTGGCTGGCGGGAGTGGCGTGCTGCTGGGTGTAGTACCAGACGCCGGCGCCGGCGGCACCGGCGGCAATCAGGCCGACCAGCAGGATCGGCAGCAGGGAATTGCGGCGCTTGCCGGTGGCAGCGGGGGCATCGTTGGTCTTGCGGTTGGTGTCTGCGGCGGTGGCCACGGTGTGCTCCTGGGAACGTCCGTGTCCACTGATGCAATCACCGTGCCGGAACCGGCTGCCGGTTTTTTGTCGCCGCCGCAGCCTCAGGCATAGGTGTCGAGCAGGCGGTTGTGGCGCCACACCTGCGGTGCTGCCGCAGCCGGCGACGGTTCTGTGTCAGTGGCGCCGTGGCCCATGGCGGTGGCCGGCCTCTGGCCGTCACGGCCGTCAGTGCCCGGCCCGCTGCTGCCCTGGCCGACCGCTGCCTGGCCCATCTGCAGGCCATTGGCATCAAGCAGTTCGCGCAGGCGCGGCAGGCTGTCGTGCAGGGCCTGACGCACATCGGCATGGGCACTGCTGAAGTTGGCATGCACGCGGTCACCGTCCAGGCGCAGTTCGACCTCGATCATGCCCAGCTGTTGCGGGCTGATGCGGATACGGGCGGACTGCAGCTTGTGCTCGACCATGTACTCGATGCCCTGGGCCACATCGGCATCGAAATGCTCGCCGCCCATGTCGGCGCGGGTGGGCAGCACGCTGGCCTGGGTGTCATTGGCCGGCAAGAGGTTGGCCGCCGCGCTGGCGCTCAACCCGGCCAGGGCGACCACGCCGCTGCTGTCCAGCGCCGGGCTGGCGGAGGTGGTGGTGCCAGCCAGGCTGCCCAGGGCCTGGGCGAGCGCCTCGTCGGCCCCGCTGCCGGCTGGCATCTGGGCGTTGGCCGGCAGGCCTTCGGCCAGATCCGGATGGTTGCTGCTGGCTGCCTGGGCCAGTGCCGGCGTGGTCGTGGGTGCGGTGCGGGTGTTGGCCAGGGTGGCGGCCAGTGTCGTGTCCTTGACGCTGCCCATAGCAGCCGGGTTGCTGGCTGCGGGGGGCGGGCTGGCCGGCGGTGCCTGCATGGTCGTGGCGGCGGCCGCCGCCAGGCAGGCGGCAGTGGTGGTCGGCGTTGCCGCTGTCGCGGTGGGGGCGAGCAGGGTTTCCAGGCCCGGTGGCGGCCACGGCGCATCGGCCGGGGTCGGGCTGGCCTCGTCCTGCAGATCCTGTGCATCCGCATCGGCCGCGATGCTGCCATCGTCTGCCGGCAGGGGCTGATCACTGCCGGCCGGGCTGCTGCTGTCCAGCAGCTGCGAGAACCGGGCCGGGTCCTGCTGGCCGGCCTGGGCGCTGCTGGTACCGCTCTGGCCCTGCGCGGGCGTGGACGGTGCGGCCGGGGCGGTGAACAGGGCGGGCGTCAGGGCGGCTGTGCTCATGTCGGGCTTTCCGGTGTATTGGGGCGGTTGCGGCTGATACGCGCACCCAGGTCATCGAGCACGCGTTGGTCGCGGCGATCGGCCTGGTGCTGTTCCTGGGCCTGGTAGCGCTGCTGCAGCTGTTCCAGGACCTTGCGCTCGCGGCTGGCGGCGAGCAGGCGCTTGCGCTCGGCATCCACGTGCAGTTGGTTGCGCTCCACCGTCTGTGCCTGCAGCTTGACCGCCGTGTCCAGGCGGTCCAAGAAGGCACGGCGGTTGAGCAGCTGCGAGACCGAGGTGGCCGGCAGCGGGTTGTTGAGGTAGTCGTCAGCGTACTGGCGCAGGTCCTCCAGACGCTGGGTGTGGGTGTCCAGCGCCTTCTGCCGTTCGGCCAGCTGGCGCGCCACCGCATCCTGCTTGTCCTGGGCGCGGCGCAGCAGCGGCACCATGCGGCGGGTGCTGCTCATCGCCCGATCGCTCCGACCAGCTCGGCCAGGGCCTGGCCGCTGGCTTCCAGGCTGGCGGCCTGGTGCACATCCTGGGACAGGAATTCGGTGATCTGCGGCCACAGGGCCAGGGCCTGGTCGGTGGCCGGGTCGCCGCCGCGCTGGTAGGCGCCGATGGCGATCAGGTCACGGTTGGCCGAGTAGGCGGCCACCAGCTGCTTGAGCTGGCGGATGCGGCCGCGCCAGGCGTCATCGGCAATGTCCTGGACCACACGGCTGACCGAGGATTCCACGTCGATGGCCGGATACAGGCCCGAATCGGCGACCTTGCGCGAGAGCAGGATGTGGCCGTCCAGGATGGCCCGCGCCGCATCGGCGATCGGGTCCTGCGGGTCATCGCCTTCGGTGAGCACGGTATAGAAGGCGGTGATCGAGCCGCGCCCCTTGGCCCCGTTGCCGGCGCGTTCGACCAGGGCGGGCAGCTTGGCAAACACGCTGGGCGGATAGCCACGGGTGGTCGGCGGCTCGCCCACCGACAGGCCGATCTCGCGCTGGGCCTGGGCAAAGCGGGTCAGCGAATCCATCAGCAGCAGCACGTTCAGGCCCTGGTCGCGGAACCATTCGGCCACCGCGGTGGCGCGGTAGGCGCCATGCAGGCGGGCCAGGGGCGGGCGATCGGCCGGGGCGGCAATCACCACCGCGCGGCGCAGGCTTTCCTCGCCCAGGGTGGATTCGACGAAATCGCGCACTTCGCGACCACGTTCGCCGATCAGGCCGACCACGATGACATCGGCATTGGTGAAGCGGGTCATCATCCCCAGCAGGGTCGACTTGCCCACGCCGGAACCGGCGAACAGGCCCACACGCTGGCCACGGCCGATCGGCAGCAGGGCGTTGATGGTGCGCACACCCACATCCAGCGGCTGGGTGATCGGCTCGCGGGCCAGGGGGTTGATCGACACCCCGGCCATCGGCGCGCTGCCTTCATGCACGATCGGGCCCTTGCCATCCAGGGGCACGCCGTCGCTGTCGATGACCCGGCCCAGCAGGCCTTCGCCGACCTCGATGCCGCCACCGGCACCGGCCGGCACCACCCGGGCATTGGGCAGCAGGCCATGCAGTTCGGCGCTGGGCATCAGGTAGGTGCGCTCGCCGGCAAAGCCGACCACTTCGGCATCGATCCAGCCGCCATCGGCCACTTCGATGCGGCAGTTCGAACCCAGCGGGGCCTGGCAGCCGGAGGCTTCCAGGGTCAGGCCGATGGCCCGGCGCAGCACGCCCTCGCGGACCAAGCCGGCATCGGCCTGCGGGCGTTGGTACAAACCATCCAGCCGGTGGGCCAGGCGCAGGTTGCGGGCAGCGCGCCAGTGCGCCGGATCGATGACGGTGTCTTTGTTCATGGCCGTGTGCTGCCTTGCCCGATGGACTGCAGGGCGGCCTGCAGGCGGGCGCCCAGGCTGCCGTCGATACGCACTGCCTCGGCATGCACGCGCAGGTCGCCGCGGCCCAGTGCCGGGTCCGGGCTCAGGCTGCAGTCGGCCGGCAGGCTGAGCAGGGGGGTGAGGTTGGCGATGTCTTCCGGGTGCAGGCGGACCTGCAGCGGCCGCTGGTGCGCGGCAACGCTGGCCACGGCCTGTTCCACCAGCTGCGCCAGCAGGGCCGGGTCGGCCTGGTAGGCACGCCCGACCAAAGCCCCGGCAATGCGCACGGCCAGATCGCCCAGGGCCTGCACCACCTCGTCCTCGAGCCGGGCCAGGGGCCGGCTGAAGTTGTCCAGGATGCCCTCGATCTGTGCGCTGAGGCGGCGGATCTCGGCCTGGCCACTGGCCAGACCCTCGGCATGGCCTTCCTCGCGTCCCAGGGCCAGGCCTTCGGTATGACCGGTCTGCAGGCCATGGGCATGGCCCTCGTCGTGGGCCTGCTGTTCGATCAGGGCGATCTGTTCCAGCGTCGGCAGGCCGGGCCCGACGGGTGTGTCGGTGCCGATCTCCTCGCTGTAGCCGTCCTGGTCCAGGGCCTGCATCTCGTCGAGCAGGGTCTGGTCGACCTCGGCCAGGTTCAGGTCAGGGGCTACCCAGCGCTGGATCTGTGCGCTCACAGCATGTCCTCACCGGCGCCACCCAGGCTGATGGTGCCTTCGTCGGCCATGCGCTTGACGATGGCCAGGATCTCGCGCTGGGCGGTTTCCACATCCGACAGGCGCACCGGGCCACGCGCTTCCATGTCCTCGAGCAGGATTTCGGCCGCACGCGAGGACATGTTGCGGGTGATCTTTTCCTTGACCTTGTTGTCGGCCCCGCGCAGGGCCAGGCCCAGGCGCTCGCCGGAGACCTCGCGCAGCACCAGCTGCATCTCGCGGTCGTCCAGATCCACCAGGTCGTCGAACACGAACATCAGGTCCTGGATGCGGGTACCCAGCGGATTGTCGATGTCGCCGATCTGCTTGAGGATCACCTGGTCCTGGCCGCCATCCATGTAGTTGAGGATGTTGGCCGCGCTCTGCACGCCGCCGATATTGGAGGACTTCAGGTTCTGGTTGCCGGCGAACTGGCGCTCCATGATCTCGTTGAGCTCGTTGAGCGCATTGGGCGGAATGCCGTCCAGGGTGGCGATGCGCAGCACCACGTCCACGCGGGTGCGTTCGGGCAGCAGCTTCAGGGCCTGGGCGGCCTGGTCCGGCTCCAGATGGCTCATCACGATGGCGATGATCTGCGGATGCTCGTTGCGCACCAGGTCGGCCACCGCACGCGGGTCCATCCACTTCAGTGCGTCCAGGCCGGTGGTGTTGCGGCCCAGCAGGATGCGGTCGACCAGGTTGCCGGCCTTGTCCTTGCCCAGGGCCTGCTCGAGCATGTTCTTGATGTACTCGTCCGAGCCCACGCCCAGCGAGGTGGTGTTGCCCAGTTCGGCGCTGAACTGGTCAATGACCATCTGCACCTTCTCGCGGCTGACATCGGTCATGGTGGCCATGGTGATGCCGATCTTCTGCACCTCCTTGGGCTCCATGTGCTTGAGCACTTCGGCAGCGTCGGATTCACCCAGCGACAGCAGCAGCACAGCCGCGCGCTGGACGCCGGTCATCGCGGTTTCAGTCATTTCAGTCATTGGCCACCCAGCCCTTCACTACCTGTGCCACGCGCTTGGAATCGGCGCGGACGGCTTCGCGCGCCATGCGCAGTCGTTCTTCGTAGTTGTCCACCGGTGCGGCGAGCACGGCCGTCGGCGACAGTTGCACCTGGTCGTTGGCCAGTGCCGGCAGCGGCTGGCCGTTGATGTCCACCAGTTCCACGTCGGCACTGGGCGGCACATCGGCGGCCGGCTCGGCCTTCTTGCCGGCGCCGGTGATCTGGCGCAGGGTCGGGCGCAGCACGCCGAACACCAGGGCCAGAATGATCAGGGCACCGAGGATCAGGCGCAGCGCGTTCTGCGCCATCGGCTGTTCCCACACCGGTGCAGCGGCAACCGGGGTGGTCTCACGCACGAACGGGGCATTCATCACCGAGACGCTGTCACCGCGTTCGGCATTGAAGCCGACCGCCTGCTTGACCAGGGCCTCGACCCGGGCCAGTTCGGCATCGGACAGCGGCTGCGGCACGATCTTGCCTTCGGCATTGGCGCGCGGAACGTGGTCCACCAGCACCGCAGTGGTGACCCGGGCGATGCGGCCACCACTCTGGCGGGTGTGCTGCAGGGTGCGGTCCAGCTCGTAGTTGCGGGTGGCGTTGCGGGTGGACTGGGTGTTGCCGGCGGTGGCGGCCACCGCTTCCGGGCCCGGCGGCATGTTGCTGGCCGCACCGGGCACGCCCTGCGGGCCGGGCTCGCTGTTGCTGGTTTCGTTGATCTGCTCGCTGCGCACCTTCTGCGGCTCGCCGTTGTAGACCTCACGGGCCTCTTCAACGGTGGCAAAGTCCATTTCCACGGCCACTTCCGGCTGCACCCGGCCCACGCCGGTCATCGGCTCGAGCAGGTCGCGGATGCGCTGGTTGAACGAGGTTTCCTGGCGCCGCACCTGCTCGAACTGCTGGGCGTTGAGCTCATCGGCGGTGTTGCCGTTGTTGCCCGACAGCAGACGGCCGTTCTGGTCGACCACAGTGACCCGGTCCGGGGCCAGGTCGGGAATGGAGGAGGCGACCATGTGCACGATCGCATCGACCTGGTTGCGCTCCAGGGTCGAGCCGCCACGCAGGGTCAGCACCACCGAGGCGCTGGACAGCTCGCGCTGGCGGGTGAAGGCGCTGGGCTTGGGGATGGCCAGGTGCACGCGTGCATCCTGCACCGGGCGCAGGGTGGTGATGGTGCGTACCAGCTCGGTTTCCAGGGCGTGCTGGTAGCGGGCATTTTCCACGAACTGGCTGACGCCGAAGCCCGGGTCGCGCTCGATCAGCTCGAAGCCCAGGCGGCCGTTGTCGGTGGCACCGGCGCCGGCCAGCTTCAGACGGGCATCGTGCAGGCGGTCCGGGGCCACGGTGATCGCACCGGTGGCCGGGTCCAGCTTGAACGGGATCTGCGCGGCCCGCAGCAGGTCGGTGGCCTCGGCGGTGGCCTTGGCATCGGTGCCGGTGTACAGGGCCACCATTTCCTGTTCCTGGGACCAGAAGAACACGGCCAGGCCCACCGCCACCGAGGCGGCGATCATGGTCATCATCCCGAGCTTGCGGGTGATCTGCATGCCCTGGACCTTCTCGAACAGCGCCGCTGCCTTCTCGGTGCGGTCCGGCTTGTCGTTGGGCAGGGGTTCGTTGGGGAGCGCGATTGCCATCGTCCGGTCTTCCTTACAGCGGCATGTTCATCACGTCCTGGTAGGCCTGGACGAGACGGTTGCGGATTTCCACAGTGGCCTTGAAGGCAATCTGCGAATGCTGGGCAGCGACCATGACCTTGGCCAGGTCGGCACTGGGGTCGCCCATTTCAAAAGCGCGTGCCAGCTGGCCGGATTCGTGCTGGGACTGGTTCACCGCGCCCAGGGCGCCGCGCAGGGTCTCGGTGAAGCTGGGCTGCTGCGGTGCCGGCTCGCTCAGCCCGGCGGTCAGCGCCGGGGAAACCGGGGCATCGGCGGTGGCATCCACCGACAGGTTGCTGACCTGGGTCTGGTAGCTGCGGATCTGGCTGAGAACGGAGTTGACGGAGTAGGACATCGGGCGATTTCCGGGCGCGGGAGCGTATGTCGGTACTCATGCAAAAGGTGTGCCTGAATGCGGTGACGGCTTTCTGCCGTGGTCCCTGCGCGCCGTGCTGTGCGGGCATCGGCCCGCCGCGCCGGTGGACGCGCGCCACTGCTTGGCCCGGTGCAAGAAAAAGGCCACCGCATGCGGTGGCCTTGGTCGGTGACAGGCGATGGACAGGCGTCAGCCGGCCATTTCGGCCTGCTCGCGGTCGATGCCGTACTTGCGCAGCTTCTCCACCAGGGTGGTGCGACGCAGGCCCAGCAGCGCGGCGGCATGGGCGACCACGCCCTGGGTGCGTTCCAGTGCCTCGCTGATCAGCTTCAGCTCGATGCGTGCCATGTGGTCCTTCAGGTCCAGGCCGTCATCGGGCAGGGCATTGTCGGCGCTGGCCGGTTCTTCCTCGCTGCTGACCGCGGCGGCAACCGGCACCTTCTCGGCCAGGGCCGGCAAGGCCGAGGGCAGGTTGTGGATGGCCAGGCGCAGCTCGTTGCGTTCCTCCGCTTCGCCCACCGGCATGATCGGGTAGTCACCGCGGTAACGCGCCGGCAGGTCCTGCACCCGGACCAGGCCGCCCGGATGGAGCACGGCCAGGCGCTCGACCAGGTTGGTCAGCTCGCGCACGTTGCCCGGCCAGCGGTAACCGGCCAGGGCCTGCTGGGCCTCGCTGGAAAAACGCACTTCGCCGCGGCCGGTACGAGCCAGCTGGCTGGCGATGGTGTCCACCAGTGCCGGAATGTCGGCGCTGCGCTCGCGCAGGGCCGGCACATCGATCGGGAACACGTTCAGACGGTAGAACAGGTCCTCGCGGAACTTGCCTTCGGCGATGCGCGTTTCCAGGTCGCGGTGGGTGGCGGCAATCACCCGCACGTTGCAGCGGATGGTCTGGTTGCCGCCCACGCGCTCGAAGCTGCGCTCCTGCAGCACGCGCAGCAGCTTGACCTGCATCGGCAGGGACATGTCGCCGATTTCATCCAGCAGCAGGGTGCCGCCTTCGGCCATCTCAAAGCGGCCCTTGCGTGCGTTCAGTGCGCCGGTGAAGGCCCCCTTCTCATGGCCGAACAGTTCGCTTTCCAGCAGTTCGGCCGGAATCGCGCCGCAGTTGATGGCCACAAACGGGCCGTCGCGACGCGGCGAGTTGGCGTGGATGGCGCGGCTGACCACTTCCTTGCCGGTGCCCGACTCGCCCAGCACCAGTACGGTGGTGTCGAAATTGGCGACCTGCTCGATCAAGCGGCGCAGTTCGGACACCGCCGGGCTGCTGCCGGTCGGGCCGCTGTCACTGGGCGCGCTGACCTGGTGCTCGGCATCCAGGCGCTTGAGCGAGGCGCGGCGCAGCAGGCCTTCCAGCTGGGCGTGGCGCAGCGGCCATTCCAGCGGCCACAGGTTGGCCTCATGGATGCCGGCCTCCTCGGCCTGGGCGGTGATGGCCGGGTCCAGCACCATCAACGGCGGCGGCAGTGCGCTGCGTCCGAGCCAGCTGAAGAACTGGCCGCTGGCCGCATCGGCGGCCACTTCGCCGACCACCACCGCCATCCAGTCGTTGGGGCGGTTGCGGCCCAGGTCCAGGTCGGCCGGTTCGGCCACCCAGCGCGGGTTGAAATCCATGAACTGGAGCAGGGCGATGGTGCGTTCAGCGCGGACAGCATCGCTGTCCAGCACCAGGATGCGTGACTCACTCATGGGTGGTTTCCCCCTGCAGATGACGCTCCAGGATCGGCATCACATCCTGGATGTAGGACAGTTTGCTGACAAAGCCGTCGGCACCGGCACGCTGGGCATGCTCGCGGTGTTCGGCATCATCGAAGTGGCTGGCGATGACGATGTAGGGCGCATCGTCCTGGGTCTTGATCAGGCGGGTGGCCTGCAGGCCACCCATCTCCGGCATGGCCAGGTCCATCAGCACCACCTGCGGGCGCAGGGCCTCGGAGCGCTCGATGGCTTCCAGGCCGTTGGCCGCGGTGCCCACCACGTCCAGCCAGGTGAAACGGCGGAAATGACGCAGGGCGGCGTTGATGAAGCCCTCATGGTCATCCACCAGCAGCACGGTGACTTTGCTCATCGTTGTCATCTCCTCAGCTGGCCCGGGCCAGCGGTGCGGTTTGGTTGCGGCGGCGCTCGCGGGCCGGGGCGATATCCAGTTGTTCGCGGTACTTGGCCACGGTGCGGCGTGCCACCTGGATGCCCTGGCGCGACAGCAGCCCGGCGATGGCTTCATCGGCCAGGGGCCTGCCGGCCGGTTCGTTGTCAATCAAGCGTCGGACCATGGCCTTGACCGCGGCGCCGGACACGCTTGCCCCTTCCAGTTTGACAGCAAAGAAGCGTTTGAGCTCGAAAGTGCCACGCGGGGTCTGCAGGTACTTGCCGGTGGTGATGCGCGAAATGGTCGATTCGTGCATGCCGATGGCATCGGCCACCTGCTTCAGGGTCAGCGGGGCCATGGCTTCCTCGCCGCGGCTGAGGAAGCCGGCCTGGTGGGCAACGATGACCTGGGTGGTGCGCAGCAGGGTGTCGTTGCGGATGCTCAGGCCACGGGTCAGCCAGCGGGCCTGGTTGAGCTGTTCGCGCATGGCCGGGGACAGCTCGTCAGCGCAGCTGGCCAGGGCCTGTTCGTAATGGGCCGGCACGCCCACGCGCTGGGTGCTGCGCCGGTTCAGTGCCACCCGCCAGCTGGCGTCGGCAAACCAGCACACCACGTCCGGCACGATGGCCGGATCGGCGTCCTCCAGCAGCGACTGGGCCGGGTAGGCATCAAGCTGGCGCAGCAGGGCGCGCGCTTCGGCCACATCGGCCGGCTCGCGCTGCAGGGCCTGGGCCAGCACATCGGTGCAACCGGTCAGCAAGACTTCCCTATCCAGCTTCAGCAACTGCCGGGCCAGCGGCCGCGCCGCAACCGTGCCGGGCAGGGCATCGAGCTGGGCCCGCAATGCCTCGCGTGCATCTGCCGCGCACATGCCGGCAGGCTCGCCGTGCAGCAGGCGCTGGCGGATCCATTCCATCTGCCCGGCATCGCAGCCCAGTTCGGTGGCCGCCAGGGCCTGCAGTGCCGGCAGGCTGTCATCCAGATAGCCGGCCTCATCGATGTGCTGCAGCCAGAACGCGGCAATGGCCAGGTCCTGGCCCTTGAGCTCCAGCGACAGGCCCTGCAGCAGCTGCCAGCCCGGATCGGTTGACGCACCGGCGGCGATGTTGGCCATGCGGTCGGTGTCACCCTCGCTCCAGCTGGCGGCCGGAATGTCCCACATCTGTGATTCGGGCAGCTCGTCAAAGGCGGCCGTGTCCAGCTGCGGATCCTCGCTGACCTGGCGCTGTTCCGGCTCACTGTCCTCGATGCGTTCAAGCAGGGGATTGCTCTCCAGCGCCTGGGCCACTTCCAGTTCCAGTTCCAGCCCGGTCAGCTGCAGCAGCCGGATGGACTGCAACAGGGCGGGTGTGAGATGGAGCTGTTGTCCAAGTTGTGCCGAGAGTGAAGCTTTCATGCCGATCCCCTGATCTGCGCCAGCGCCAAAGAGTCGGCGCGATGGCAGGCATGATCGGCCTGTGCCGCCATGAAAATAATCGGGAGGTACCTGACCGTATGCGGGCCGGGCCTGACAGGATGTCGGGAATACCCCTACATTCACCGCCTGTTGACATGGAAGTGATTGTTTGCAGGGGATAAAAGCGTCAGGAGTCCGGCGTATGCCTGCACATCGGGGAGCAAGGCAAGCACTGCATGGCGAAATTGTGACGCTTACTGCAGTTTTTCGCCCAGGCGTACGGCCAGCACCAGCAGGTCATTGGCGCGACGGCAGCCCAGTGCTTCCATCATACGTGCGCGGTGGGTTTCCACCGTCTTGACGCTGATTTCCAGGTCCGCGGCAATTTCCTTGTTGCTCAGGCCCTGGCCGATCAGGCGCAGGATCTGGCGTTGGCGCGGGGGCAGGGCGGCCACGCCGCTGGGCTTGTCGCGGCTGAGCAGGTTGCCCATCAACTTGCCGGAAATCTGCGGGCTGAGGAACAACTGGCCGTTGTACGCGGCGCGCAGGGCCAGTTCCAGTTCCATCGGTGCGGCATCCTTGACGATAAAGCCGCTGGCGCCACGGTCCAGCGCATCACGCACGTGATCGGCGTCATCGTGCATGGACATCATCACCACGGTGGACTTGTTGCCCAGCGCCTTGATCATGTCCAGGGCATCCAGGCCGCTGCGTCCGGGCAGGGACAGATCCATCAGCACCAGATCGGGCAGGGTCTGCTTGTGCTGCTGCGGTGCCTCGTCGGCCGAGCTGGCCTCGGCAACCACGTCCACACCGGCAAATCCCTGCAGCAGGCGGGTCAGTCCAGCGCGTACAAGCGTATGGTCGTCAACGATAAGGACGCGCACGGACACATCGTGAAGAAGGGAAGCCTGCACCATACCGAAGCCGGTGCAGGGCGGCAATCGCAAGCGTCAGCGCTGGCGCCGGTGGTTGGCCACCTGGCGGCGGTGCAGACGGAACACATGCCGTTCCAGTGCGGTCTGCAGCCCGTCGCCGAGGGCGTCAAAGGCCAGCCACAGGCGGCTGGCGCCATCGATGCGCTGGCTGGCCAGCAGCACCACCGGCAGGCTGATCGGGTCGGGCAGCCAGTCGGCGGCCTGCAGGGTGATCGAGCTGGGCTGGGCCAGGGGTGTGGCGTCATCGGGCCAGTCCACGCGCAGGCCGCGTGCCGACCAGCGTACCGGCACCTGGCGCAGGGCCGGGCGTTGCTGGGCGACCAGACTGGCGCACAGGGCCAGGACCAGGTCCAGCTTGGCTTCCAGACGGTGCAGGGCCGGGTTGCCCTCGCCGCGCTCCTCGCCTTCGTCGCTGCGGCTGTCCTCGACCAGGGCAATGGCGCGCAGGCGCAGCTCGCTGCCGGTCAAGGCCACGCTGGTGGCGGCATCGAGCATCAAGGGCAACGGCAGATCGTTGTAGAGGGTGTCATCAAACAGCTGCTGCTCGGCGATGCTCGGGTCCATTACAGCTCCTGTGCGTGTTGGTAGGCCGATGCGGCGGTGCGGGCCTGGCGCTGGCCACGCAGGTGGGCGGCGGCACGGTCGCGCCGCTGCAGCATCTCCCGGCTCAGGCTGTGCTGCAGGGCCAGCAGCTCGCGCAGGCTGTCCATGTCGGCGCGGGCGCCACGCTGGTCGATGTATTGGCGCAGGTGGCGGTCATGGCTTTGCATGATCTGCTGGGCGAGGGCGCTGTCATCGGCCTGCAGGGCATCGTGCAGGGCGGCCAGGTCGGCATGCAGCAGGGAGGCATCGCAGTGGTCGGCGTACATCTCAGCCATTCCTCGCGTTGGCGGCGATGGCACTCCAGCCAGCCTCGATCTGGGTCAGCAGGTCCAGGGCTTCCTGCAGGGCGGCACGGTCATTGTGCAGGTTGCCTTCGGTCAGCTTGAGCAGGATGTAGTCATACAGTGCCGACAGGTTCTGCGCGATCTCGCCACCGCGCTCGTGTTCCAGGGTCGCGGCCAGGTGGCTGACGATGTCGCAGGTGCGGCTGATCGCCTTGCCCTTGGCGGCCTGGTCGCCACGTTCCAGGTGGGCCATGGCCAGACGCAGGCGGCTGCAGGCACCTTCCAGCAGCAGCTGGACCAACTTGTGCGGGTCAGCCTCCAGGATGGAACTGGTGGCGCCGACCTTGCGGTATTGCTCGGCAAACTGACGGCTGGACGCGTACATGGATGCATTTACTCCTGGCTGCCCGCCCCGCTGGGGATGGGTCAAAAGTGGCCGCATGCGGCCGACGGATTATTTCTTGGAGGAAGACGAGGACAGGTTGGCCAGCTGGGTGGTCAGGTAGTTGGAGGTGTTCTGCATCTGCGCCACCAGGGTGTCCATGGCGGTGAACTGCTTGGTGTAGCGCTCGTAGTTCTTCTCCATGCGCACATCCAGGTCATCCAGATCCTTTTCCAGCTTGCTGATCTGCTTGTTCAACGAATCGGTGCGCCGGACCAGCACACCGGTGCCCGTGTCCAGGTTGGATTTGAGCAGGCTGTCCAGGCTGGAGGCGATGCTGCCGTCCTTGCCCAGCACCCGGGCGGCCAGGGCGGGCTGTTCGGCCATGCCCTTTTCGAAGCTGGAAGCATCAAAGCTGAGCGTGCCGTCCTTGCCAACGCTCACGCCCAGCGCCTTCAGGTCACTGACGTTGTTGTTGCCCATGATGCTGCGCAGCTGGTTCTGCAGTCCGCGCACCATCGAGTCACCGGTCAGGGCCGAAGCGGTCTTGGTATCGGCGTTGTAGCTGCTGGCCGACTTCAGCGCATTGAGGGTGGCGTTGTAGACGCTGACGAAGGCCTGCATGCTGGTCTTGGCGCCGCTGTTGTCGGCGGCGATAGACAGATTGCCGGCCGTGCCGACGGTGGTCTTGGTCAGGGTGATGGTGGCGCCTTCGACCAGATCGGTGAAGGTGTTGCTGGTGTTGGTGCGCAACTGGCCATCGATACGCACCTGGGCATCGCTGGCGGTGATGTTTTCGGTCATCCCGCCGGCACTGCCGTCCCAGCTCAGTTCAGCCAACCGGCCATCGCCGCTGCTGCTCAGGGTGACCGCACCGTTGCTGCCGGTGCCCACGGCATTGAGGACCAGGTGCTGGCCGGCATCGGAGGTGATGACCGAGGCGGTCACGCCCTTGCCGCCGGCGACACGGTTGATTTCACGCGCCAGCGAGGACAGGGTCATGTCATCGGCGACCTCCACCTCCAGGGTGGTTTCACCAAAACTCAGCTGCAGGTTGCCGCTGCCCACCAGCTCGTCGCTGGCAAAGGCGGAGGAGGTCAGTTTGTTGCCCTTGGCCAGGCTGATGACCTCGATGTCGTAACTGCCGGCAGCCGCACTGCTGGTGGTACTGGCACTGAAGCCGGCATCACTGGCCACCGTGGGCTTGAACGCAGGCGTGCTCAGGGCAGTGCTCAGGCTGGACAGGCTGGCCTGCAGGTTGCTCATCGCACTCTTGATCGTGCCCAGCGCCGACAGCTGCGCGGTGGCCGTGGTGCCTTGGGTGTTGATGCGGTTTTCCGCCGGTGCGCGGTCGGCGGCCACCAGCTGGGACACCAGGGTAGGAATGTCCAGGCCCGAACCAACGGCATAAAGAGACGACATGACAACTCCCAGGTCAGGGGATGAATCCAAGTTACAGCCTACCTATCGGCCGGATTGGCGACGGCTTTCGTGCGGCGTGATCCCCGGGTGAGGCAAGAAGCATGCCAGCGCAAGTGACAAACCCTTGACAGCAAAAAGGCCCCGCAATGCGGGGCCTTTCCAGCGTGCTGCCCATCACCACAACGGCCGTGACGGGCAAGACGCGCTGTCGCGCCAGTCAGTGATCAGCCCAGCGGGCTGA
>X237_Red_shanked_Douc_Langur__coassemble_32_pt1 | contig 25143 bp, 26 predicted proteins | sample X237_Red_shanked_Douc_Langur__metabat2_high_PE_002 | metagenome-assembled genome bin X237_Red_shanked_Douc_Langur
GCGGGCCCCAGCACAGCACCACCATCAGCACGCTGAAAACCGCGCCGGGCATGCCATACAGCCAACCATGCAACGCCCATTGCAGCAGCCCCACCAGCAACAAGGGGGCCAGCCAAACCGGCAACCAGCCCCAGGCCGACTGCCCGGCCACCAGCCGCAACCAGTGCGGCCACCAGGCCAGCGCGGCCTGTCGCCACTGCGCCACCGGCAATATCTGGGCTACCAGAATGGCCAGCACCGTGGCCACGACTGCAACCAACATGTCATCTCCCGCAGCCTGGCCGCGCCTATTGATCGGCGCGATCGTACCAGTGGGCGATCAAACTCCGTGCGATGGAAAGTTCGCCCGGGAGGTCGATCTGCGGGTGCTTGCCGGCCAGCGCCAGGCCGATCTCTTCACGGCTGTACCAGGCCGCATGTTCCAGCTCGCCATCCACCTGCGGCTGCCCGCCCTTGGCGCTGGCGGCAAAGCCGAGCATCAACGCGCCGGGGAACGGCCACGGCTGGGCCCCTTGGTAGCGGCAACTGGACGGCACGATGTGGATCCGGGTTTCCTCGTGGACCTCGCGCACCACCGCCTGCTCCAGGGTTTCACCGGGTTCGACAAAGCCGGCAATCAGGGAATGGCGGCCCGGGGCCCAGCCGGCCTGACGGCCGAGCAACAACCGGCCCTCATGCTCCACGGCCACGATCACCGCCGGGTCAACGCGCGGGTAGTGCTCAAGCTGGCAGCCCTGGCAACGGGCGACAAAGCCGGCCTTTTCAAGCCGCAGCGGGTGGCCACAGACACTGCAGAACCGGGTCCGCTGCTGCCAGTGCAGCATGCCGCGGGCATAGGCAAAGCGTGCGGCCAGCGCCGCCGGCCACTGGCTGGCCGCCTGGCGCAGCTCCAGCAAGGGCTCGGCCGCGCCCTGCACATCGATCCGCGCAAACCACGGCACCTCGTCGCTGCGGTCGATGCCCAGGAACAGGGCGTCATCGGGCAGGGCATCGGGCTGGTTGACGCGGGCCGCCTGCCACTGGCCATCGGCAGCCACCACCGCACGCAACTGTGGGTCCAGACGCAACACGCGCGCACACGGCCACAACGCGGCCAGCGCGTCCGGGTCATTGCGCAGGGGGTCGGCACGGTCCAGCCCGGCCTCGGTATAGGCGTGGGCGGCAAACGCGGCAAAGGTCGGGTTCATGTTTGCCAGCCTGCCCGCTTGCGGGCCGGCCGGCAAGCGCGCTTCAGACGCTGAAGCTGGAACCGCAGCCGCAGGTGGTCTTGGCGTTGGGGTTGCGGATCACGAACTGCGCGCCGGTCAGGCTCTCGCTGTAATCCACCTCGGCCCCCATCAGGTATTGCAGGCTGAGCGGATCCACCAGCAGGGTCACGCCCTCGGTGACGATGGCCAGGTCATCCTCGGCACGGTTCTCGTCGAACTCGAAACCGTACTGGAAGCCGGAACAACCACCGCCCTGGATGTACACCCGCAGGGCCAGATCGGCATTGCCTTCCTCGGCGATCAGCTCGCGGACCTTGGCCGCCGCGGCAGCGGTGAACTGCATCGGGCGGTCAAGGGACTGGTAGTCAGGCGCCGGGGCGGCAGCCCCGGGCAGGGAAATCAGCGTGCTCATAACGCATCAGGATGGGGGTTGCCCCCCACCGATTCAAGCGTTGGATGCGGCCAGCTTCAGGCTGACAGGGGCCGATTCAGTCTCTTCGGCCGAAGTGTGCAGCAGACGCCCGGTCAGCTGGGCACCGGCAGCCATTTCCACCACCTGGTAGTGGACGTTGCCGTTGACCCGGGCCGAGGCGGTCAGTTCCACGCGCTCGCTGGCGTGCACATCGCCGTCCATACGGCCACTGATGACCACGGTGGAAGCCACCACCTGGCCCTCGATCACGCCGTTTTCGGCGATGGTCAGCACCGCCTGGGCACCCTCGGTGGCGATCAGCTTGCCGATCACCTTGCCCTCGACGTACAGGCCGCCGGCAAATTCCACGTCGCCACGAATGACGACCTGCGGGCCGATCAGTGCGTCCACGACCATCTGGCTGTCACGCCCGTTCTTCTTCCCCAACATGGATGTCATCCCCCTCTGGCGCCGGTGGCCAGTTTCCAATCAAAAACCTGCGTGGTATTGCCGCCCGAGCCGGAAAGGCTGACCCGTACCCGCTGCGGCGTGAAATCGGCAGGCAGCATCACGCTGCCATTGAGCTGCTGGAAGTAGCGGAACGAATACGCCTGTCCTGCCACCGCCTGCCGTTGATGCAGCCCGTCCCAGCTCACCGTGGTCAGCTTGCCGCCCTGTACGCCCTCCACGGAGAAGCGCATCTGTCCCTGGCTGATCGCACCACGGTTGAGGTTCTGGGTAAGCACCACAGTGTAGTGCCAACTTCCCGCCGCTTCCTGGCTGAATTCCACAGAATGGGCATTGAGGCCTTTGCGCTGGCTGGTGGATCCGACCAGACGCTCGTAAAAGGCCACATCGGCACGCAGGCCGGCGATCTCCTCCTCACGCTCGGCCAGCGAGGCCTGCACATCGGTCAGGGCGGCCCGGCTGATCCGGTCCGAGGCCTGGGCGGTGGCCTGCTGGCGGGTCAGTTGTTCGATCTGCGATTGCGCCTTGGCCAGGGCCTGCGACTCCTGACGGGATCCACCGCCAGCGGCGCCACCCATGCCGGCAGCCAGCCAGGCCACCAGCAGCAGGGACAGCAGCCACAGTGGCAGCAGCCACCAGTAACGCCGCCATGGCGTGACCTGCGGGCCATCGGCCACGATCCTGAAGCGTTTCGGGCTGGGGGATGTCATCACCTTCTCCTGACAACAGCCGTGTGGGATACGGCCGGCAAGCGAGTGTAGCCAGCAAGCCGTGGACAAGGGAAAACTGGCAATGTCTGCCGCCATCGCAGATAGTTGTGGTCCTCACTCCCGTTCATGGGTGTATTGCCATGTCTGAAGCCCATATCTTCACCATCGGTATCCTGCTGGCATGGCTGGCCGGCATCCGCGTCTACCTGACCGTGTTCGGCGTGGGCATTGCCGGTGCCATGGGCTGGGTGGACCTGCCGCCGGCCCTGCAGGCCACCACCTCGTGGTGGGTGCTGGGCACCTCCGGCGCGCTGGCCGCAGTGGAGTTCTTCGCTGACAAGCTGCCCGGCGTGGATTCGATCTGGGACCTGCTGCAAACCCTGACCCGGGTCCCGGCAGGTGCCTTCCTGGCGGCTGCCGCGCTGTCCCCGGACGGCGAACTGAGCAATGGCGTGCTGGCCGCAGGTGCCGGTGTGGCCCTGACCAGCCACAGCATCAAGAGCGGCACCCGGATGCTGCTCAATACCTCCCCGGAGCCGGCCAGCAATTGGCTGGCCTCGCTATGGGAGGATGCCGTCGCTGTTTTTTCCCTGTTGCTGGCCGCTATCTCCCCTGTAGTGGCCTTGGTCTTCGTGCTCGGTGCCAGTGTGCTGATCGCTGCGTTGATCTGGATGACCTGGTCGCTGCTGCGGCGTGGCATCCGCCGCTTCCTGGCACGCCCCGAGCGTGATGTTTCCGTCTCACCGAACGCTTCACCCTGATCCAACGGGTTGGCGGCCTGTAAAGGAGTTTTCATGGCCAAGCACGACACCCCCTCGCGTCCCGTCCGGGCGGAAACCCCGCCGGCCGATTACGCACAGCGCTGGAACAATGCCCCGGCAACCGCCGGGGTAGCGCCCCCTGCGCAGGAAAGCGCAGCGACGCCCGCCAGCGCCGAGGCTCCTGCCGCCATCGCATCGGCCATCAACCCGCCCGAGCTGCCGCCGGCCATGCCTGCCGCTCCCGCGGCTGCCCCGGCACCGGCGCCGGTGCTTGCTCCTGCCACCCCTGCCCCGGCCGCCACGCCCGCGCTGGCCGATGTCACCGCCACCCCGTTCCGCGTGCTGGTGGTCGAGGATGACCGCTCCCAGGCCCTGTTCGCGCAGAGCGTGCTGCATGGTGCCGGGATCGAGGCGGTGGTGGAGAACGACCCGTTCGCCGTGCTCACCCGCCTGCCGGAGATCAAGCCGGACCTGATCCTGATGGACCTGCACCTGCGCGAGATGGACGGCATCGCCCTGACCCAGAAGATCCGCCAGCAACCGCACCTGCAGCTGCTGCCGATCGTGTTCCTGTCCGGTGACCCGGACCCGGAACGCCAGTACGAGGTGCTGGCCATCGGTGCCGATGACTTCCTGGCCAAGCCGATCCGCCCGCGCCACCTGATCGCCGCGGTCTCCAACCGCATCGCCCGTGCCCGCCAGCAGGCCATGGCCCTGGGCCTGGCCCACCCGCCGGTGGCCATTGCCGTGGACAGCGCACCGCCGGCACGCCCCAACACCAACCCGGAGACCGGCCTGCCCACGCGCCAGTTCGTGCTCGGCCAGCTGGACACCCTGCTGGCCGAAAAGCGCAGCGGTGGCCTGCTGTTTGTCGAAGTGGCCGGCGCGATCGGCCTGCGCGAGCGTTACGGCTATGCCCATTTCGAACGCCTGATGGTCAAGGCCGGCCATCTGCTGCTGGGTGCGGCCCGCCCGCACAGCCTGGCCCGCCTCAATGACAACAGCTTCCTGGTACTGGCCCCGGGAGTGGAACCGGTGCAGCTGGTCAGCCTGGCCCAGACCCTGCGTGACGGCCTGGCCAGCGAGGCCCTGCCGGCCGGCCAGAGCGACCACATCAAGCTGCGCGCCAGTGTCGGTTATGCCCCGCTGGATGCCGGTTTTGCCGATGCCAGCCAGGCCATCGATGCGGTCGAGCGCACCACCTTGGATGCACGCCTGCTGCCCGGTGCGGTCGCCCAGTGGCAGCCGCGCCCCACCCCCAGCCAGCAGGAGCACCTGAAGCTGCTGGAAGGCCATCTGGAACCGGCCTACCAGCCGATCGTGGCGGTGGCCGACAGCAGCAGTGCCCAGTTCCAGGTGCTGCTGCGCCTGCGCCAGGCTGACGGCACCCTGCTGCCCGCCGCCCAGGTGATTCCGGCCGCCGAGGCCGCCGGGCGCATCGCCGACCTGGACCACCAGGTGATGGAGCACGCGCTGGACCTGCTGGACCGCTATCGCCACGCGACCCTGCCGATGCGCCTGTTTGTGACCCAGTCCGCACGCACCCTGATGGCCGACGGTTATGCTGAATGGATCAGCCAGGCCCTGCGCAGCCGCAATGTCGGCGGCTCCAGCGTGGTGATCGACATCCGCATGCCCGATGCCCTGGTGCACGGCTTTGTACTGGCCCAGCTGGCCGACCGACTGGGCCAGTCCGGCATCCGCCTGTGCCTGAGCCAGTTCGAGGCCTGCAACGACGCCAATGCACTGCTGACCATGATGCCGGTGGCCTATGTGCGTCTGTCCGCGCGCTTTGCCAGCGACCATGCCGATCCCCAGGTGCGCCAGTTGCTGGCCAGCACCATGGAGCTGGCACGCAGCGTCAATGCCCAGCTGATCGCCCAGCAGATCGAGGACGCCCAGGCGGCCGCGGCGATGTGGATCAGTGGCATCGATTACATCCAGGGCAACATGGTCCAGTCCGTCGGCAACGACCTGGACTTTGATTTCCACAACAGCACCTTGTAAGGCCACATGAACCGCATCGTCGTCCGCCCTGAATTGATTGCCCCCGGGCTGGCCGCTGCGGCCGTGCTGATTGCCCTGCTGGCCACCGTTGGCCTGGCCCCCCAGCTGCTGGCCTTCGTGGCCGGCGGCCTGGCCGCCGCGGCCGGCTGGTATGCCTGGCATGCCCACCTGCGGGCAGTGGCGCACAGCGCCAGCCAGGACGATGCGGTCACCCATGCACTGAGCAACCAACGCCGGCTGCAGGCCGAGAACGAACGCCTGACCCGCGAGCTGCGCCGGCATGACCAGCTCAAGGCCGAGCTGGTCCAGGCCAAGCAGGCCGCCGAAGCGGCGGTGCTGGCCAAGGGCGAATTCCTGGCCACCATGAGCCATGAGATCCGCACCCCGCTCAACGGCATCATCCCGATGCTGGACCTGCTGGCCCGCGGCAACCTGGACCGGGCCCAGCAGCAGATGCTGCACACCGCCACCCTGAGCTCGCAGCAGCTGCTGAGCATCGTGGACGACATCCTTGATTACTCCAAGCTGGAAGCCAACAAGCTGGAGCTGGAAAACACCGCACTGAACCTGCGCGGCGTCTGCAACGAGGTGATGAACCTGCTGCAGGGCTCGGCCGAGCAGAAGGGCCTGCGCATGCAGGTGGAGATCGACCCGGCGGTACGCCTGTCGGTGCGTGGTGATCCGGTCCGCCTGCGCCAGGTGCTGGGCAACCTGGTGGTCAATGCGATCAAGTTCACCGAAAAGGGCCAGGTCGGGATCAAGGTCCGTCGCCTCGGCGAGACCCCGACCCAGCACCTGCTGCGCTTCGAGGTGATCGACACCGGCATCGGCATCGAGCCGGACCAGCTGAGCCGGCTGTTCTCCTCCTTCGCCCAGGCCGATGCCTCCACCACCCGCCTGTACGGCGGTACCGGGCTGGGGCTGGCGATCTGCAAGCGCATCATCGACCTGATGGGCGGGCGCATCGGCGTGCACTCGCAGCCGGGCCAGGGCTCGACCTTCTGGTTCGAGGTGCCGCTGGCCAAGGTGGTCGGCGACCTCAACCTGGATGACGAACAGGCCCGCGCCCTGCAGATCCTGCTGGTGGGCAACGAACACCGCCTGCGCCAGCGCCTGGAGCGCCTGGTACCGGGCTGGGCGGCCAACCTGATCTGTGTGGATACCGCCCACGAGGCCCTGGAACACCTGCGCCTGGCCGGCCAGGGCCAGCTGGTGCGACCGGACGTGGTGGTGGCCGATTGCGACGCCCTGCGCCAGACCGTGCACGCCCTGCACCGTGCGGTGACCCGTGGCGACGCCTCGCGCCCGCTGCGTCTGGTCTGGCTGCTGGGGCAGACCCCGCTGGCCGACGAACTGCAGGAGGACAGCCAGCAGCTCAGCCGCAGCGCCGGCGATGGCGAGCTGCGTCATGCGATCGCCCCGATGCCGGTGCAGGAACAGCCGGCCAGCGTGCTGCAGGCCGCGCCTGCAGCCAGCCTGGTGGCCGACGTGGTGGAACACAACCTGTTCGACCTGTCCGGCATGCGCGTGCTGCTGGTGGAGGACAACCCGGTCAACCAGATGGTTGCCCACCGCATCCTGGATACCTTCGGCATCGAGGTACTCAGCGCCGACAACGGTGCCCAGGCCCTGGCCCTGCTGCAGGACGAGCTGGTCGATGTGGTGCTGATGGACTGCCAGATGCCGGTGCTCGACGGCTACAGCGCCACCCGCCAGTGGCGCGACCGCGAACTGCTCAGCGGGCAGAAGCGGCTGCCGATCATCGCCATGACCGCCAACGCCATGGCCGGCGACCGCCAGCGCTGCCTGGAAGCCGGCATGGACGACTACCTGTCCAAGCCGGTGGAACCGGCCGGCCTGGCCAAGTGCCTGCGCCGCTGGTGGCAGGCCGAGCGTCCGGTAGCTGCGGCACATGCCCCCGGCGCGGAAGGCGCTGCAGCCAACGGCAGCAACGAGACGACCGAGGCCATGCCGTCGGCACCGCTCTCGCAGAGCGCCCTGCCGGCGCTGGACAGCAGCGTGCTGGACGAGCTGGCCCAGGTGATCGGCAGCCAGACCGCCAGCGTGATCAAGCTGTTCCTGGATGACGCCCCGGTGCTGGTGGACCGCATGCAGCTGGCCAGCCAGGACCATGACCTGGAAGCCCTGCGCGAGGCCGCGCACAGCCTGAAGTCGGCCAGTGCCAATGTCGGTGCCCTGGGCCTGGCCGATGCAGCGCGCCGCATCGAGCTGGGCGCACGCGGCAATGCCCTGGACAACCCCAGCGTCGCCGTGGCCCTGTTGATCGCCGAGTTCGCCCGCGCACGCATGGCCCTGCGCGGCTGGCTGGCACGCTTCCAGGCAAGCTGACCGCCACGCACAGCGCAACTACCGGGCATGAAAAAGGCGGGCCATGGCCCGCCTTTTTCGTTGCCCCGCGGCCGGCTGGCCGTTGGTGCCTTCAGTCTTCCAGCTTGGTCAGCAGGTAGTTGGCCTCACCGATGCGCTCGATCAGCTCCAGCTGGGTATCGGCCCAGTCAATGCGCTCTTCCGATTCGTCCAGCAGGCGGCTGAACAGGTCACGGCTGACGTAGTCACCCACCTGTTCGGCGTGCACCACGGCTTCGCGCAGGATCACCACCGCATCCTGCTCCAGGGCCAGGTCGCAGCCCAGCACTTCGGTCGGGTTCTCGCCGATGCGCAGCTTGCCCAGGGCCTGGAAATTGGGCAGCCCTTCCAGGAACAGGATCCGCTCGGACACGGTGTCGGCGTGCTTCATCACCGCGATCGAGGCCTTGTAGTCATGCCTGGCCAGGCCATTGATGCCCCAGTTCTTGAGCATCTTGGCGTGCAGGAAGTACTGGTTGATTGCGGTGAGTTCGTTGTAGAGCACCTTGTTCAGATGCTGGATGACCTTGGCATCGCCCTTCATGGCCGTGTCCTGTGCAAATCGTGGGAACCGCTGCACTTTACCCAAAGCCGCAGCGCAATGAAGGAACGCGAATCGTGATCAACTGCAATCGCCTTGCCCCGGGCGGGCAGCACCTGGCGCACAGGCCGGGCCAGCATCGCCAGCGCAACGAAAAAGCCCCTGGCCAGGGCCAAGGGCTTTGACAGTGACGCCGCGGCGGTGGATCAGGCGACCTTGGCCAGGCCCAGCACCGGCAAGCCCAGCGGGGCGGTGTTGCGTGCCTTGTCCAGCAGCTCGGCGGCCATGTCCAGGCAGGAGCCACAGGTGGCGCCGCAACCGGTACGCATGGTCAGCTCGGCCACGCTGGCAACGCCCTGTTCGGCGGCCTCGCGAATCTGGTGGTCGGTGACTCCATTGCAGATGCAGACGTACACGTGATTGACCCAGCAACTGGCCGGAATGGCCTGATGGGCATTTGAATGCAAATGAGAACGGTTGTCAAACCCATGCGTGAATGGTTATCAACCACCCAGTCAGGTCGCGGCCGAGTCCGTTTTGACCTTTTTCGGCCAGTAGCCACGTTTGCGCGAACGCTTGCGCGGCCGCTCGTCGCCACCCACGCTGCCCGGCAGCCAGGCCTCGGCCACGGTGGTGGGCATGCTGCCGATCTGGGTGGAGGCGGCGGTGTCGGCCATCGGCGCCAGATGGCGCAGGGCCCGCGCATAGACGCCGCGTTTGAACATCACCACGTGCTCGACCGGATACCAGAAATCCACCCAGCGCCAGTTGTCGAACTCCGGCGTCTCGTTGGCATCCAGGCGCACGTTGTCCTCGTCACCGGTCAGGCGCAACAGGAACCAGACCTGCTTCTGGCCGATGCAGACCTGGCGTTCATTGCGACGGATCGCCCGCGGCGGCAGCCGGTAGCGCAGCCAGCCGGGCGTGCAGCCGAGTACCTCGACGTGCTCGGGGAGCAAGCCGGTCTCTTCCTGCAATTCACGGTACATGGCCTCAACCGGGGTCTCGTCACTGTTCATGCCGCCCTGGGGGAACTGCCACCCATCACGGCGTACCCGGCGCGCCCAGAACACCTGGCCATCACCACGCATCAGAACAATGCCGACATTCGGCCGGTAACCGTCCGGATCGATCACGATGCGGACTCCTGAAATAAATCTACTGGGGCCGACAATGCCACGCAGTGCGGTTTGCCACAAGTTTGAAAAAAAGTGTTGACACGGCCGATCCGGTACTGAATAATTGCGTTCTCCCAAGGCTATGTAGCTCAGCCGGTTAGAGCACAGCACTCATAATGCTGGGGTCGGTGGTTCGAGTCCACCTATAGCCACCATGGGAGTATAGCCCCGTCGCCAAGCGGTAAGGCATCTGACTCTGACTCAGACATTCGGAGGTTCGAATCCTTCCGGGGCTGCCAATTCAAAAGACCAGATCATCGATCTGGTCTTTTTTTATGCCCGCTACATGCAGCACACGCCAACAAGGCGCAGCGCGCAAGGCCTTCGGCCATAAATGCCTGAAACATTACACCGGAGTTGAGACCACATCCGGCATCCGGCATCCGGCATCCGGCATCCGGCATCCGGCATCCGGCATCCGGCACAAGCCAATAGATCGCCAGCACAACCCGCAAGAGCCCAGGCCACGGGAACGAAAAAACCCGGCACGAGGCCGGGTTTTTTCTGTCGCAACCCGGCCCACCGAAGTGGACCAGACAGCCTCGCAGCGATTAACGCTTGGAGAACTGGGTAGCGCGACGTGCCTTGTGCAGGCCGACCTTCTTACGCTCGACTTCACGGGCGTCACGGGTCATGAAGCCAGCCTTGCGCAGCTCGGACTTCAGGGTTTCGTCGTACTCAACCAGAGCGCGAGCGATGCCCAGACGGATCGCACCGGCCTGGCCGGTGGTGCCGCCGCCAGCGGCGGTGACCAGGATGTCGAACGACTCGGTGTTGTTGGTCAGTTCCAGCGGCTGACGCACGATCATACGTGCGGTCTCACGGCCAAAGAACTCGTCCAGCGGACGGCCATTGACGGTGATGTTGCCGGTGCCCTTGCGCAGGAACACGCGGGCGGTGGAGGACTTGCGGCGGCCAGTGCCGTAGTTTTGAGTGATAGCCATGATTAGATATCCAGAACCTGCGGCTGCTGTGCGGCGTGCGGATGCTCAGTGCCAGCGTAGACCTTGAGCTTGCGGTACATGGCGCGACCCAGCGGGCCCTTCGGCAGCATGCCCTTGACGGCGATTTCCAGAACGCGCTCCGGGTGACGCTCCAGGGCCTGCTCCAGGGATTCGGTCTTCAGGTTACCGATGTAACCGGTGAAGCGATGGTACTTCTTGTCCTTCAGCTTCTTGCCGGTGACGTGGATCTTCTCGGCATTGATGATGACCAGGTAATCACCGGTATCAACATGCGGGGTGTAGGTCGGCTTGTGCTTGCCGCGCAGACGGCGAGCCAGCTCGGTGGCCAGACGGCCCAGGGTCTTGCCCGAGGCGTCAACGAGGTACCAGTCGCGCTGGACGGTCTCGTTCTTTGCAGTGAAAGTGCTCATAAAGAACTCTAGTTAGGTCGGGCTGATTGCGGTGGATTGCCCACCGGAACTTTGCCACGCGTTGTAAAGGGTGAAGCTCAAGCGGCGAGATTGTACGCGAGTGCCCGTGGCAATGCAAGTTGTCCACAGACTGGCTTGGCAGTGCCCCCTGCAGGCGGCGACAATCGTTCATCCCTACCGGAGGCCATCCAGATGCCCGCCGTGCGCACCCCCACCCCGATCGACCACCTGTTCACCGAAGCCCAGCGGGCACTGGACACGGTATTTGGCAACCCGCCTGCGCAACGCGCCTATCCCGGCCGCGATACCGCCGATGTGGTCATGGACGCCCCGGCCCGTACCCATGCGGCCGGCCTGATGCGCATCAACCATGTCGGCGAGGTCTGTGCCCAGGGCCTGTATTTCGGCCAGGCCGCCGTGGCCCGCGAGCCGGCCACCCGCGCCCACCTGCTGGAAGCGGCCCAGGAAGAAACCGACCACCTGGCCTGGTGTGCGCAGCGCCTGCGCGAGCTGGACAGCCGCCCCAGCCTGTTCAACCCGCTGTGGTATGCCGGCAGCTACAGCATCGGCCTGCTGGCCGGCCTGCGTGGCGATGGCTGGAACCTGGGCTTTGTGGTGGAGACCGAGCGTCAGGTCGAGGCCCACCTGGACGAGCACCTGGTTGACCTGCCGGCCGAGGACCTGCGCAGCCGCGCCATCCTGGCGGTGATGAAGGAAGACGAGGCCCGTCATGCCGACCACGCCGAACAGGCCGGTGCACGCATCCTGCCCTTCCCGATCCCTGGCGTGATGGCCCTGGCCTCCAGGGTGATGAAGGGCGTGGCCTACCGGATGTAAGCGCCGCTTACATCGCACATGCGCAAAAGCAACAAGGCCCGGGCTTGCGCACCGGGCCTTGTCGTTTGCAGCGTACCTGGGCTTATTCGCTCAGGTTGCGGCCGTGGAACAGCTCTTCGATCTCGCGCTTGAGCAGCGCTTCGATCTTCATGCGTTCCTTGAACGAGATGTTCTTGGCCTTCTCTTCGAACAGGTACTGGTCCAGGTCGAAGTCCTTCAGGTGCATCTTGGTGTGGAAGATGTTTTCCTGATAGACGTTGACGTCGAACATCTCGTAGCGCGACTTGATGTTCTTGGCCAGGAAGTTCTGGATCGAGTTGATCTTGTGGTCGATGAAGTGCTTCTTGCCCTTCACGTCACGGGTGAAGCCGCGCACGCGGTAGTCCATCACCACGATGTCCGAGTCGAAGCTCTCGATCAGGTAGTTCAGGGCCTTCAGCGGCGAGATCACACCACAGGTGGCCACGTCGATGTCGGCACGGAAGGTGGCGATGCCTTCCTGCGGGTGGGTTTCCGGATAGGTGTGCACGGTGATGTGCGACTTGTCCATGTGCGCCACCACAGCATCGGAGATCAACTCCTTGCCGGCGGCCTTCTTGTCGATCACCGGTTCCTCGGAAATGAGGATGGTCACCGACGCGCCCTGCGGATCGTAATCCTGGCGGGCGATGTTCAGGATGTTGGCTCCGATGATCTCGGCCACATCGGTGAGGATCTGCGTGAGACGATCGGCGTTGTACTCCTCGTCGATGTACTCAATGTAACGCTGACGTTCTTCTTCCGTACGTGCGTAGCAGACGTCATAGATGTTGAAGCTCAGCGCCTTGGTGAGGTTGTTGAAACCCTGCAGCCTCAGGCGAGGCAACGGCTTGACCACGGGCGTGGTTCCTGTAGTTGGGAAAAGGGGGGGCATTATGGGGCAAACATCCGTGCAGCGGAACGTAGTCACGTTCACAAGTCAGCCTGCACCCCGGAATATGACACTCTATACCCTGTCAATTGCCAAACCGTGCGCCACCGCACGGTTTGCCGCTGTCCCTCCCCGCGTTTAAGCTTCAGAATTCTCGCCGTGAAGTCACTATGAATACAGGGAATGCCCACATCGTGTCTGCCGTGCGTATAACGACAAGTCCGCTCATGCTCGACAACGTTACCGTTGATCGTTTCCTGGCCTACAGCCATCGCCGCCGTTATCCGACCAGGACCGACATCTTCCGCCCGGGCGACCCGGCCGGGACGCTGTACTACGTGATCAGTGGCTCGGTCAGCATCATCGCCGAGGAAGACGATGACCGCGAACTGGTCCTGGGCTACTTCGGCCCCGGCGAATTCGTCGGTGAAATGGGTCTGTTCATTGAATCCGATGCCCGTGAGGTGATCCTGCGCACGCGCAGCACCTGCGAGCTGGCCGAAGTCAGCTATGAACGCCTGCACCAGCTGTTCCTGGGCCCGCTGGCCCCGGATGCGGCCCGCATCCTGTATGCGATCGGTTCGCAGATCTCCAAGCGCCTGCTGCACACCAGCCGCAAGGCCAGCCGTCTGGCCTTCCTGGACGTCTCCGACCGTATCGTGCGCACCCTGCACGACCTGGCCGAAGAGCCCGAATCGATGAGCCACCCGCAGGGCACGCAGCTGCGCGTCTCGCGCCAGGAACTGGCCAGGCTGGTCGGTTGCTCGCGCGAAATGGCCGGGCGTGTACTCAAGAAACTGCAGGTCGATGGTGTGCTGCATGCCCGCGGCAAGACCGTGGTGCTGTACGGTACCCGCTGAGGATACCGGCGTGTTGCCGGCCTGAAGGGGGCGGCAACCTTGATCGAACTGTCTGGCGAGCTGTTCTACTGGTTCATCCTGATCGGCCTGGGCGCGCAGCTGGTGGATGGCGCACTGGGCATGGCCTTTGGCCTGGTCTCTTCCTCGGTACTGCTCAGCCTGGGCGTGCCGCCGGCGGCCGTCAGCGCCGCGGTACACAGCGCCGAAGTGTTCACCACCGGCGCTTCCGGCCTGTCCCACCTGGTCGCCGGCAATGTGGACAAGCGTCTGTTCCTGCGCCTGGCCGGGGCCGGCGCGCTGGGCGGCATCTGCGGGGCCTATGTCCTGACCCAGCTGCCGGCACACATCATCCGCCCGCTGATCTACCTCTACCTGTTTGCGCTGGCCCTGCTGATCCTGCTGCGCGCGGCCGGCAAGCTGATGCCCAAGGGCCAGGTGCGCCGTGTTGGCCTGCTCGGCTTTGTCGCCGGCCTGCTTGATGCCAGCGGCGGCGGTGGCTGGGGCCCGGTGGCCACCTCGACCCTGCTGGCCCGGGGCGGCACCGCCCGCACCACCATCGGCACGGTCAATGCGGCCGAATTCGTGGTCACCCTGGCCATCTCCCTGACCTTCCTGCTGACCATGGGCATTGCCCACCTGGAAGTGGTGGCCGGCCTGCTGATCGGCGGCATGCTTGCCGCGCCGCTGGCAGCCATCCTGGTCAAACGGGTACGTGAGCAGTGGGTGCTGGTCGCCGTGGGCATCCTGGTACTGCTGATCAGCAGCTACAACATCGCCATGACCCTGCTGCACTGGCAGGGCCGGGGCTGAGCGCAGCGCGACAAGCGAGCGCGCCGCACCCACTCTCAGCCACCTTCACACACCCCGACCCGCTGCTGGCGGCGCAGGGAGCGGGCCGAGCCGAACACCAGCAACAGTGCAGACGTGGCCAGCAAGGCCCCTGCCACCGGCACGGCGGCATGCCCCAGGCCCAGCTTGAGCACCAGCCCGCCCAGGGCCGCTCCCAGTGCATTGCCCAGGTTGAAGGCACCGACATTGACCGAAGAAGCCAGGCCGGGAGCGCCGGCAGCCGCACGCATCACCCACATCTGCAACGGCGGAATCGTTGCGAACGCCGCAGCCCCCCACAACAGCAGCATCACCGCCGCGCCCGCGATGCTGGTGGCCAGCGATGGAAACAGCAGCATCACCGCGATCTGGGCGGTGAAAATGCCCAGCAATGCCCGCTCCAGCGAGCGATCTGCCAGCGCCCCGCCGATGCTGTTGCCCACCGTGAAGCCGATGCCCACCAGCACCAACAAGCCGGTGACCTGGGCCGGCGAGCCCCCGGCAAGGGTCTGCAACACCGGGTTTATGTAGGTGTACAGGGTGAACATCGCCGCCGCCCCCAGTACCGTGGTGGCAATACCTGCCAGCACCTGTGGCTGCAGCAGCTCCAGCACTTCGCTGCGCACATCCGGAGCAGCCCCGCGCTCACCGACCGGCAAGGCCCAGCGCAAGGCCAGCATCGCCAGCACACCGAGCAGGGCGATGGCCGCAAATGCCTCGCGCCAACCGATGACCTGCCCCAGCCAGGTTGCCACCGGCACCCCACCGATGTTGGCCACGGTCAGGCCCAGGAACATGGTTGCAATGGCGCTGGCCTGCCTGCCCGGAGGAACCAGACTGGCCGCCATCAACGCCCCCAGGCCGAAGAAGGCACCGTGACTGAGGCTGGTGAGCACCCGTGCCAGCAGCAGGCTGGTGTAGCCGGGAGCTGCCGCCGAGGCCAGATTGCCGGCCACGAAGACCGCCATCAGGGCGATCAAGGCCGTACGCCGCGGCCAGCGCGCCAGCAGCAAGGTGGTGACCGGTGCACCGAGGGTCACTCCGATCGCATAGGCCGACACCAACAGGCCGGCGGTGGGGATGGATACCCCCACACCATCGGCAATTGTCGGCAGCATGCCCATCGGGCCGAATTCGGTGGTGCCGATGCCGAAGGCACCAATGGCCAGGGCAAGCAGCGGCAGGGCCGCTGGACGGTGACGCGGGGAGGTGGCAGAGGACATGGGCATCAATGCGCTGACCGCCGTACAACGGCCGGGCTGCGCCTTCATCTATGGAGGGGCAGCGATTGTGACCCTTCGACTTTTGCCAATAAACTCGGCATTCATCAAAAAATATTTGCTGAATCAGGAAATATGTCGAAGCTCACCCTTGCCGAACTGGAAGCCTTCATCACCGTGGTCGATACCGGTTCGATGACCCGCGCGGCACAGGTGCTGGACCAACCGGTGTCTTCGGTGAGCCGCCTGCTCGGCCGTCTGGAAGAAAAACTGCAGACCACCCTGTTGCGGCGGACCACCCGCCGGTTGGACCTGACAGACGAGGGCTGCGTGTTCGTGGAGCAGACGCGCGCCATCCTGGCGGCACTGCAGCAGGCCGAGCAGAGCGTGACCCAGCGTCTGGGCCATCCTTCCGGACCACTGCGGGTGGATGCGGCCACGCCCTTCATCCTGCATCGATTGGCTCCACTGGTCGGCCGCTATCGCCAGCGCTACCCACGGGTGGTGCTGGAGTTGAGCAGCAACGAAGGCTATGTGGACCTGCTGGAACGACGCATCGACCTGGCCATCCGCTTTGGCCCGTTGAAGGACTCCAGCCTGCACAGCAGGCTGCTGTTCCATTCGCGCCAGCGGATCGTGGCCAGCCCCGGCTACCTGGCCAGCCGCGGCAGGCCAACCAGCATCCGCGATCTGGCCGCGCACGAGCTGCTGGGCTTCAGCGAGCCGGATTCCTTGAACCACTGGCCCCTGCGCAATGGCGACAACCGGCAGTTCCACATCCGCCCCACCCTGTATGCCTGCAGCGGCGAAGTCCTGCGCCAGCTGGCCGTACATGACCAAGGGCTGGCCTGCCTGTCCGAATTCTCCTGTGATGCCGACATTGCCAGCGGCAACCTGGTCGAAGTGCTGGCTGACCACCACAGCGGCGCCACCCAGCCGGTCAATGCGGTCTACTACCGCAACACCGCCGTATCGGCACGGGTGGCATCGTTCATTGATTTTCTCAGCGAACAGCTGGGCAGCTGAGCCGGACCCGGCCCGCTACAGCTGCCTCAGGTCCTGTCCCCGCCACGCTCCACACAGCCCCAGTTGAGGATGGGCGTGCCCGGTGGCAGCACCTGACGGAAGAAGGCGACCTTGCCGGGCTTGGGATTGACCACCACCGGCGAACGGGCCGCCAGCAGCAAGGGCAGGTCGGCACTGGAATCGGTGTAGGAGCGTTCGATGTCGCCGTAGCCGCGCTCGCGCAGCATGCGCATCTTTTCCTCGTTGTGGCAGTGGCGGGTGGCGATCATGGCGCCGGCACGCGGGCCGACCTCGCTGCCGATCACCGGCACCTCGTGCTGGGCGACAAAGCGCAGGATCTCCCGCGCCAGCTCCGGCGGCGCGCCGGTGGCCACCACCACCCGGTCACCGGCATCGCGGTGGGCCTTGAACACATCCAGCGCCTTGGGCAGCAGGCGCGAGCGGATGTCGGCCTCGTGCCGGTGCACGTACTGGTCGATGATGCGGTTGAACTGACGCGCACCACGCAGGCCGAAGGTGGCAATCCACACATAACCGGAGATACCCCGGCGCCGGGTCGGCAGCATGGCCACCAGCGGCCCCAGCAGTGGCGTGGCCAGCACCGCGGCGGCCAGGCGCAGCGGGTTGCGCTTGAGCAGCCACGCAAACAGGTGGCTGCCCGAATCCCCGTCGTACAGGGTGTGGTCGAAATCGAAAACGACTAGCGGGGCATCGGCCCGCGGCGGCGGATAAGCGTCACTCATGCCGCAAAGAATAGCTCACGCAGGCCCGCGCCGGGCTCGTCAAAACGCATGAAGGCCTCGCCGACCAGGAAGGCATTGACGTTGGCCGCGCGCATCCGCGCCACGTCGGCCGGACCGGTGATGCCGCTTTCGGTGACCAGCAGGCGGTCGGCCGGGACCATGTCCTTCATCGCCAGGGTGTTTTCCAGCGATACCTCGAAGGTGCGCAGGTTGCGGTTGTTGATGCCGATCAGCGGCACCGGCACCTGCAGGGCGCGCTCCAGCTCGTCCACATCATGCACTTCCACCAGCACATCCAGGCCCAGCTCCAGCGCGGTGTTGGACAGGCTGGCCAGCTGCAGGTCATCCAGCGCCGAAACGATCAGCAGGATGCAGTCGGCGCCCAGCACCCGGGCCTCGACGATCTGGTAGGGATCAACCACGAAATCCTTGCGCAGCACCGGCAGGCTGCAGGCCTCGCGTGCCTGCTGCAGGTAGGCATCGCTGCCCTGGAAGAAGTCCACATCGGTGAGCACCGACAGGCAGCTGGCGCCGCCCATTTCATAGCTCATGGCAATCTCGGCCGGGCGGAAATCCGGGCGGATCACCCCCTTGGACGGGCTGGCCTTCTTGACCTCGGCAATCACCGCCGGTTCGCCGTTGGCAATGCTCTCGTGCAGGGCACGGGCAAAACCACGCAACGGCGGCGCATCGGCCAGACGCGCCTGCAGTTCGGCCAGCGGCACGGCGGCACGGCGGGCGGCCACTTCTTCGGCCTTGCGGGCCAGGATGGTGTTGAGGATGTCGCTCATCGCATGGTTCCTGCAAAACGGGGCGCCGCGAGGCGCGAGTGATCAAGCCAGACCGGCCAGCTGGCGGGTGGTGGCAACAAAGGCATGCAGACGGGCGCGGGCACTGCCATCGGCAATCACTGCCTGCGCCCGGGCCAGGCCATCGGCAATGGAGTCGGCCACGCCACCCACATACAGGGCAGCACCGGCATTGAGGGCAACAATGTCACGCGCCGGGCCGGGCTGGTTGTCCAGCACGCCACGCAACATGGCGATGGACTGCTCCGGGCCATCCACGGCCAGGTTGCGGCTGGCCGACATGGCCAGGCCGAAATCCTCCGGGTGGATGTCGTATTCGATGACCTTGCCATCGCGCAGCTCGCCAACATAGGTGGCCGCGCCCAGCGAGATCTCGTCCATGCCGTCACGGCCCCAGACCACCAGCGCCCGCTGTGCGCCCAGCTGCTGCAGCACACGGGCCTGTATGCCGACCAGGTCGGGATGGAACACGCCCATGACGATGTTCGGTGCACTGGCCGGGTTGGTCAGCGGCCCGAGGATGTTGAAGATGCTGCGCACGCCCATCTCGCGGCGCACCGGGCCCACCACCTTCATGGCCGGGTGGAAGATCGGCGCGTACATGAAACCGATGCCGGCCTGCTCGATGCAGGCAGCCACCTGGGCCGGCTCCAGCTCGATGGCCGCGCCCAGGGCCTCGAAGGCATCGGCGCTGCCGCTCTTGGAGGAAACGCTGCGCCCGCCATGCTTGGCCACCTTGCCGCCGGCAGCGGCAATGACAAAGGTCGATGCGGTGGAAATGTTGAAGGTATTGGCGCCGTCACCGCCGGTACCGACGATATCGACCAGGCCGGTGGTGTCGGCCACCTCGACCTTGCGCGAGAACTCGCGCATCACCTGCGCCGCACCGGCGATTTCGCCAACGGTTTCCTTCTTCACCCGCAGGCCGGTGAGGATGGCCGCGGTCATCAGCGGCGAGACCTCACCGCCCATGATCTGGCGCATCAACTCGACCATTTCGTCGTGGAAGATTTCGCGGTGTTCGATGGTGCGCTGCAGGGCCTGTTGTGGGGTGATGGCCATGGACAACTCCTTCAGTTCAAGACGATGTAATCGCACAGCACCGGCTGCTCGGTGTAATCACCGCGCTCGAGGTGCACGTGCAGGCGGCCGATGGCACCGATGTGCAGGCAGTCATCCACCTCCACCAGGGCATCGCGGTGCGGCTTGTCCCAGCTTTCGGCGCGAATACGTGCCAGCGCCGCGGCCTTGGCCGCCGCGGCATCGTCGGCCACCACCAGCTCGTAGCGGTGTTCCTCGCCAAAGCGGCCGGCGATGTAGCCACCCAGGTTGACGAAGAACAGCTTCGGCGCCGCCGGATCCGGCGCGGCCTCATCCAGCCGCACGCGCCAGCCATCCACCCCGGCAATCACCTGCCAGGCATCGATGTGCAGGCCGGCGCTCTGGCCGAACCAGGCATCGCGCAGCTGCGCGTACAGGCTTTGCAGGTCGCTGCCGACGGCAAACACCACGTCATGCAGCTCCACCGTGGCCCGCGGCGCACGCCCGCCCAGCATCACCCGGTACAGCTGCAGCGCGTTGCCGCCATTGCCCTGGCCACTCATGCCGATGGCCGCGCAGTCATGGCCAGACGCAGGCCGAAACCAATGAACAGCACACCGGCCGGACGGTCCAGCCAGTGCATGCCACGCGCCACCGCCGCACTGCGACGGGCCCAGCCGGCCAGCAGCACATAGGCCGCATTGACCGGCAACGCGTTGACCGTGAACAGCAGGCCCAGCAGCGCAAATGCCAGGCTCTTGTTTTCCACCTGCGGGGCGATGAACTGCGGCACGAAGGCCAGGAAGAAGATGACCACCTTGGGGTTGAGCACGTTGGTCAAAAAACCACCGGCAAACACCTTCCACAGCGAGCCCGTCTCCCCTGCCCCGCCTGCATCGGTGTGCAAGGGCGATTGCCCGGCGGGCGTGCGCAGCAGGCGCAGCCCACTCCACAGCAGATAGGCCGCACCGACCCACTTGAGCACGGTAAACGCCGTGGCCGAGGCGGCCAGCAGCATGCCCACACCCAGAGCGGCCACCAGCACATGCACCAGGCAGCCGGCACTGATCCCGGCAACCGCGGCGAAACCGGCCTGGCGCCCACGGCGCAATGACTGGCTGATGATGTACAGCACATCAGGCCCCGGAGTGAGGTTGAGCACCCAGCCAGCCAACAGGAACAGCAGCAGCTGCGACGGCTCCATCAGCGCACACCGTCCAGGAAGTTCTTCAGCAAGGCATGGCCGTGCTCGGTCAGCACCGACTCGGGATGGAACTGCACGCCCTCAATGGGAAGGGTCCTGTGGCGCAGGCCCATCACCTCTTCCATCGAACCGTCCTCGTTCTCTGTCCAGGCGGTGATCTCCAGGCAGTCCGGCAGGCGCTGCTTGTCCACCACCAACGAGTGGTAGCGGGTGGCGGTGTAGCCATCGGGCAGGCCTGTGAACACGCCACGGCCGTGGTGGCGCATGGCCGAGACCTTGCCGTGCATGATCTTGCCGGCGCGGATGACATGGCCACCGAACACCTGGCCGATGGCCTGGTGGCCCAGGCACACACCCAGCAACGGAACATGCGGGCCAAGCTGCTCGATCACCGCCAGCGACACGCCGGCCTGGTCCGGGTTGCCCGGGCCGGGCGAGATCACGATCTGGTCCGGCTTCAGCGCGGCAATTTCCTCCACGCTCATGGCGTCATTGCGCACCACGCGCACGTCGGCACCCAGCTGCTGGAAGTACTGCACGAGGTTGAAGGTGAAGCTGTCGTAGTTGTCGATCATCAAGAGCATGACGTTGCCTCACAGCCCCTTGGCGGCCTGGGCCACGGCACGGAACAGTGCGCGGCCCTTGTTCATGGTTTCTTCCCACTCTTTCTGCGGGTCGGAGTCGTAGACGATGCCGGCGCCGGCCTGCACATGCAGGCGGCCGTCCTTGATCACCGCGGTGCGGATCGCGATGGCGGTATCGGCATCCCCGTGCCAGCCGATGTAGCCGATGCTGCCGGCATACACGTTGCGCTTGACCGGCTCCAGCGCACGGATGATCTCCAGCGCCCGCACCTTGGGCGAACCGGACACGGTGCCGGCCGGAAAGGCCGCGCGCAGCACATCGGTGTAGCTGAGGTTCTCGTTCAACTCACCGGTGACTTCACTGACGATGTGCATGACATGGCTGTAGCGCTCGATCACGAACTGCTCGCCCACCGCCACCGTGCCGGCCTTGGAGATACGGCCGACATCGTTGCGCCCCAGGTCGATCAGCATCACGTGCTCGGCGCGCTCCTTGGGGTCGGCCAGCAGCTCCACTTCCAGCGCCTGGTCCTGCTCTGGGGTGGCCCCTCGCGGGCGGGTGCCGGCGATCGGGCGCACGGTCACTTTTCCGTCCTGCAGACGCACCAGGATTTCCGGCGAGGACCCCACCACCTGCAGCTCACCCACATCCAGGAAGTACATGTAGGGCGAGGGATTGAGCGCACGCAGGGCGCGGTAGACATCCACCGGGCGCGCCTTGAACGGCACGCTCAGGCGCTGGCTCAGCACCACCTGGAAAATGTCGCCTGCAACGATGTGCTCCTTGCAGGTGCGCACCGCATCGATGAAGCCTTCATGGGTGAAGCCGGAGACGAAATCCGCCTCGTCCAGCACCTGCGAGGTGATCGGCGCCGGATAGGCCACGCCCTGGTCACGCAAACGGGCGGTCAGCGCATCCAGACGCGCCTGCCCCGCTTCCCAGGCATCGTCCTGCGCCGGCTGCGCGTGGGTGATCAGGTACAGCCGGCCCTTGAGGTTGTCCAGCACCGCCAGCTCGTCGGAGAGCATCAGCAGGATGTCCGGGGTGCCCAGCTCGTCACGCCCGGCCGGGCCGGCCAGACGCGGCTCGATGAAGCCGATGCACTCAAAGCCGAACCAGCCGACCAGGCCGCCGGTGAAACCCGGCAGTTCCGGCAGGCGCGGCACGCTGTGGGCGCTGCGCAGGGCCTCGACCTCGGCCAGCGGGTCGGCCACCTGCCGTGTCTCCACCACCACGCCGTCATCCACCACTTCCAGCGTATGGCCGAAGAAGCGGTACACCCGGCGCGCGGGCAGGCCGATGATCGAATAGCGGCCAAAGCGTTCACCGCCCTGGACCGACTCGAACAGATAGGTATTGGGGCCGTCAGCCAGCTTCAGATAGACCGACAGCGGCGTGTCCAGGTCGGACAACACTTCACGGACAAGCGGGATGCGGGTGTGGCCTTCAGCGGCCTGTTGCTGGTACCGGGCAAACGTGGACAAGGCAGGTTTCCTTCCAAACGGCGGCAGTGGAACGACGGACGACGGCTACGGGCCACCATCGCCAACCACGGCGAGCGGAAAGGGAAAACTGCTTGGTCGTCTGCGTAAACACGGCTCAACTTTACCGCAAGTTCCGCCTCCGGTGCAGGCAGATGCAAGCGGCTTCACGGTTGCATCTGCAAGCATCTGCCCACTCAGCGGGCAACACAGGCCGCCTGTACGGCCACCTCGCTCCCCTGTTCAAGCGCGCGCCCACACTGCTGCCGGTGCGCCTGCTCCTCCCACGCCGTGGTGCTGTGCTCCAGCGGCGTGCTGCGCCCCTGCACCACATCCACCGCGCTGCGCTTCTGGTATTCAATTCCCGGCCCGGCAAAGTCCTCGGCAATGACCCGGCGACAATCCCCGCTGAGGCTGACCCGCTCGATCCGGGTCAAACCGTCCTTGTAGGCCTGTACCGCCACAACGCCGGCAAGCTGGTCGCTGTGGACATCCGAGACAACCCCGCACTGCTGGTCAAGCTTGTGAACCCCGGCCTGTGCCATGACAAACAGCCCATTGCCCTCATGCCCGGGCTGATCGATGCGGTAGTTGTCCAGTGGGCCATCCTCACGCCCACGTACCGCAGCCAATTCGGCATAAGCACGTTGCTCGCTGTTGTGGACCAGCACTTCGATGCTGGGAACAACCGAATCCCTCTGGCTGTGGGCAAATTCGGCCTGTCCCGCCGCCAGTGACATGGAGCCCAGCAGTTCCTTGGCCTGAAAACCATTGCTCATCAAGCCATAGGCCGCCAGCGCGGGGCTGTAGTGCATGTTGTCATCAACCACCTTGCGGGTGGCAGCCACGGTTGCTGCAGGCACACCAGCAGACAGCAAGGGCAGCGCCACCTCGGCATGGTCACCGACAGTGCGCAACTTGTCGGCATAGGCAGTCAAACCATCACTCACGCCGTTGCGGACACGCTCGGACAGCTCACACGCTTGATGCAACAACCCTGGCCCGGTCATCCACGCCACGCTGCCGGGTGCAAACACGGAATCAGCCCCGCCCAATGACACGGCACGATCAAACACCGTACCCATGCCATCCCGGGCCTGCCCCAACACCGCGCCCGGATATCCAAGACCAGTGTCGATTACCTCGCGTGCCGCATCAACGGCATTGGCCTGAAAATGATTGGCGCTGCTGACATAACTCCCCAGCACCAGGCCAGGACCGACCGTATTTCCTGCCGTGTTGATCCCATCATGCAAGGCCGGCAACCACGGAGCCGCCCGGGCCACGGATGCACTCAGGGAATCCCCTGCAGGCTGTGCTTCCAACTCATTGCTGACCGGGTTGCGCTGGTAGGCCGGCAACACCTGCATCTGCCCGACCGCCCGGGGCAGGCGCGCCAACGCCCCCTGCCCTTCCGGCCCGGCCAGATGGTCGAAAGCCTGCAGATACATGCCGACTTCGCGCTCGCTCATGCTCTGGCCGAGCGTCTTGACCAACAATTCCCTGGCATTGGGCTCAGTGGCCATCCCCGCCAACATCCGCAACACCGGTTCAACCTCGTCACGGCTGTCCTCGGGCATACGCCCAACGGCATTTTGCAGGGTGTTGAGGATATCGTGCTTGACCTCGTAGCCACTGACCAATGCCTGCGCATCGTGCAGGGGCAGGCCATTTTCCTGGGTGAAGCGCAGTGCGGTATTGGGATGCAGTCCGGCCGGGTTGAACACGGTCGCCTGCACACCGGTAACCGCTGCAGCGGCTGCGGCCAGGCCTCCGCCAAGAGAATGTCCGGCCACTTCAAAGCCACCGGGAAAACTCTTGTTCAACCGGTCTGCCAGCTTCATTGCACGATCATAGATATCACTGCGCAGGCCCAGGCCCTGCAGGGTATTGTTGCCAAAGTCCTCGGCGGTGGTATCACGCAAGCCACTAGGATCTGCAGGGTCAAGGATTTCCCCGGCCGAGCCCTTGAAAACGACTACCGGCTTGGCATCCGGGCCATGGATGGCCTTGTCCGGCAGATAGATTTCGGCACGGAATGCCGAATCATCAGGGCGCAGTAGCTCTTTGAACTCATCATCGGAAAGCTCGAACCCGGCTGCACGTAAGGCTTCCGGGTCGGCACTGCCACGTGTCCAGCCATGAGGCGGCTCACCCTGGCCCTTGGCCGCCTCATACACATCAGCACACAACAAGGACTTTTGCTGCGCGGCATGCAAGCTTGCCAGCTCAGCGGCCTGCATCTCCAATCCCTGCTCACGTAGGGAGGCCACCAACCCGGCCTGCTCCTGCAAAACCATGTCCTCTTTGCTAGGCCTGGCCGGCCGCAGTCGATCATCCATATCGAACTCCTTGTCCGCATTTCAGCTTGCCACCCGGCAACAAAGCCGATTCAATCAAGAAACACGGCCAAAGCGCGGGAAAATAGCGATGAAACCGACACATACCAAAGCAGCACACATTTTCACCGTGCTGCTCATCACGCTTTTACTGAGCGCCTGCGATGCGATCAGCACTGCGCGCTCTCAGCATTTTGCCCACCGTTACTACGAGGGGCAGGCCCTGCAGCTGG
>X237_Red_shanked_Douc_Langur__coassemble_33_pt1 | contig 24739 bp, 18 predicted proteins | sample X237_Red_shanked_Douc_Langur__metabat2_high_PE_002 | metagenome-assembled genome bin X237_Red_shanked_Douc_Langur
GCCAGATCACCAACGTGGCTGCCGGTACCGCCGGCACCGATGCGGTGAACCTGGAACAGCTCAATGCTGTGGCCGATGTGGCCGGGCAGACCAACAAGTACTTCCAGGCCAGCGGCAGCGCCAACAGCGATGCCGGCGCCTATGTCGACGGTGATGATGCACTGGCCGCCGGTGAAGCGGCCAATGCCACCGGCAACGGTGCTTCGGCGCTGGGCGGCGGTGCCAATGCCGTGGCCGATGCGGCCACTGCGGTGGGCTTCAACGCTCTGGCTGCGGCCGGCAATGCCGCCGCCTTCGGTGCCAATGCCCAGGCCGTGGGTGAGTACAGCGTGGCAGTGGGTGCGGACAGCATCGCCGCTGGTGAAATGAGTGCGGCCTTCGGTGCCGCGGCTGAAGCCAATGGCGACGGCGCGCTGGCCACCGGCACCCTGGCCTCGGCCAACGGGGATGAAGCCACCGCGTCGGGCTTCTATGCCACCGCCGATGGTGTGGGCGCGACCGCACTGGGTGCCGAGAGCTCGGCCATTGGTGACGGCAGCACCGCGGTGGGCTTCCAGTCCGCTGCTTCCAATGCCCTTGCCACGGCCGTGGGCCAGGAAGCTTCGGCCTCGGGCCTGCAGTCCACTGCCAGCGGCTTCCGCTCCGAAGCTTCCGGCGATGGTTCGGCGGCTTACGGCGGCTACAGCGTGGCCGGTGCCTTTGGCGCCACGGCGCTGGGTTACGGTGCCGAAGCCACCAATGAATCGGCCACCGCGGTGGGCTTTGGCTCGGTTGCCAGCAACTATGACAGCACTGCGGTAGGTGCCAATGCGCAGGCCACCGGTGACAACTCGGTAGCCGTGGGTGGCGCGTTCTGGAGCATGGCGCCGACCACCGCTTCGGGTGATTACGCCACTGCGGTGGGCGGTGCGGCCACGGCGTCGGGCTACAACAGCACGGCCGTGGGCAACTTCTCCACCGCAGACGGTGACAGCGCAGTGGCCCTGGGCAGCGACAGCACCGCCAGCGGTCAGTACAGCGTGGCGCTGGGCAACAGCTCGGTGGCCGACCGCGACAACAGCGTGTCGGTGGGCTCGGCCGGCAATGAGCGCCAGATCACCAATGTGGCTGCCGGTACCGCCGGCACGGATGCGGTGAACCTGGACCAGCTCAACGCCGTGGCCGATGTGGCCGGGCAGACCAACAAGTACTTCCAGGCCAGCGGCAGCGCCAACAGCGATGCCGGTGCCTATGTGGAAGGTGATGACGCGCTGGCAGCTGGTGAGGCAGCCAATGCGGTCGGCAACGGTGCTTCGGCACTGGGCGGCGGTGCCAATGCCGTGGCGGATGGGGCTACCGCAGTGGGTTTCAACGCCCTGGCTGCGGCCGGCAATGCAGCGGCCTTCGGCAGCAATGCCCAGGCCATGGGTGAGTACAGCGTGGCCGTGGGTGCGGACAGCACCGCGACTGGTGAAATGAGTGCGGCCTTCGGTGCGGCGGCTGCTGCCAACGGTGATGGTTCGTTGGCATCGGGCACCCTGGCCGAAGCCAATGGCATGGAGGCCAGTGCCATCGGTTTCTATGCAACGGCCGATGCCGACGGAGCGACGGCAGTCGGCGCCGAAAGCCTCGCCAGTGGCCTTGAATCCACTGCCAACGGTTTTGCCGCCAATGCCCTAGGCGATGGCAGCAGCGCGCTGGGTGCAGGGACCTATGCCGATGGCGTGACTGCCACGGCCGTGGGTTATGGCGCAGTGGCTGATGGCAACTACAGCACCGCCATCGGTGGCTGGGCCGAGGTGCTGGCCGCCAACGGCACTGCCGTGGGCAACTCGGCTATCGCCTTTGAAGCAGATGCCTCGGCCTTCGGTGCCGATGCCTGGGCCATGGGCCAGGCCAGCACGGCGCTGGGCCAGGGAGCAACGGCTGCCGGCATTGCCTCTACCGCGCTGGGTCAGGCGGCCGAGGCCAACGGTGAGTTCGCCACAGCCGTGGGCAAGAGCGCGCTGGCCGATGGGGCCGGTGCGGTGGCCGTGGGTGAGTACAGCGATGCCGCCGGCAACGAGAGTGTGGCCATCGGTGGTACGGCCTATGGCTTCGTCAATGCCGCAGCGACTGGTGAGGGTGCCATTGCCCTGGGTGCCGGTGCCCTGGCCGAGGGCGATCGCAGCCAGGCACAGGGTTGGCTGGCCACGGCCAGTGGCGAGGGCAGTATTGCCCTGGGTGCCGAGGCCTGGGCCGAGAGTGACTACAGCACGGCCATTGGCGCAGGCAGCTACGCCGCTGCCGCCAACAGTGTGGCGCTGGGCAATGCCTCGGTAGCTGATCGTGCCAACAGCGTGGCGGTGGGTGCTGCCGGTGACGAGCGCCAGATCATCCATGTTGCTGCCGGTACCGCCGGTACCGATGCGGTGAACCTGGACCAGATGAACACGGCCATTGCCGATGTGAATCTCAGTGCCTACAGCACGTCGCAGTACTTCAAGGCGGATGACACTGGCAATGCAACAGTGGCCATTGCTTCCGGTGCCGGTGCCGTGGCGATGGGCAATGGCGCCCAGGCCAGTGGTGTGGATGCGGTGGCCATCGGTCGTGGTGCAGTGGCAGCCGCTGACGGTGTGGTTTCCTTCGGCAACGGTACCGGTATTGGCAGTGCAGCCAGCCGCAAGCTGGTCAATGTGACCGATGGCGCCATCGCCCAGGGCAGCACCGAGGTGGTGACCGGCAACCAGCTGCATGCCACCAACCAGCGCGTCGGAGCGGTCGAGGGCCGTGTGGATGACCTGGATACGCGCATCGGTGATGTGGGTGCAGTGGCCGCCAATGCCATCGCCTATGACGATGCCGGCAAGGCGGCGGTGACCCTGGGTGGTGCCGACGGTACGGTGATCGGCAACCTGGCTGCCGGCAGTGTGGCAGCCGGTTCGCTGCAGGCCATCAACGGTGGCCAGCTGTTCCAGTCACTCACTGACATGGCCGGCCTGCTCGGCGGTGGTGCCGCCATCGGTTTGCAGGGCAGCTTCGTGGCCCCGAGCTATGTGGTCCAGGGCCAGACCTTCAACAATGTCGGTGCGGCGCTGTCGGCCCTGGATGGTCACATCAGCAATCTGGCTTCGGTCAGCGTGCCGTCCTTGCCAACCAGTTCCTTCCCGTCGGGCACGGCCAATCACGCTACCGGCACTGCCGGCGGCGTGGACAGCTACGCCCACGGTGCCGGTGATACCGCCCTGGGCTACAACGCGCGTGTCGATGCCGACCAGAGCACGGCGGTGGGTGCCAATGCCAGCATCGCTGCCGCCGCAACCCAGGCCGTGGCCGTGGGCGAGGGCAGCAGCGTCACTGCGGCCAACGGCACGGCCATTGGCCAGGGCAGCAGCGTGACGGCCAGCAATGCCACCGCCATCGGCCAGGGGGCTTCGGCCACGGCGGCCAATGCGGTTGCCCTGGGCCAGGGCTCGGTGGCTGACCGCGCCAACAGCGTGTCCATCGGTGCGGTCGGCAGCGAACGCCAGCTGACCAATGTGGCCGCTGGTACCGCTGCCACCGATGCGGTCAACAAGGGCCAGCTGGACAGCGGCATCAGCAGTGCGGTGAGCCAGTCCAATGCCTACACCGACAACCGCATCCAGTCCCTCGGCGACACCTTCCAGATGTACAAGGGCGAGATGGATGACCGCTTCCGCCGCATGGACCGCCGTCTCGACCGCCAGGGTGCAATGAATGCGGCCATGCTCAATATGGCCACCAGCGCCGCCGGCATCAGCACCGTCAACCGCGTGGGTGTCGGTGTCGGCTTCCAGGCCGGTGAGGCCGCACTATCGCTAGGTTACCAGCGTGCGGTCAGCGAGCGCGCCACGGTCACCTTCGGTGGTGCTTTCAGTGGCGATGACAAGTCGGTCGGCATGGGTGCCGGTTTCGGCTGGTAAGTCCGGAATCCTGCGGGCAGCGTGTGCTGCCCGCAGCTTCCTTGGGTAACGCAGTAACCATCAAATGGATGTTGGCTGCCATGGGGCTGGCAATCGACATGCGGGTGGCCAGGTCCACCGCAGTCCGTACTGCCTTGATCAGCAATTCGAGGGAATGAGCATGACCAAGTCTTTCAACAAGCACCTGTTGGCCACGGCCACCTTGACTGCCATCGGTGCGATGTTCGCCAGCCAGGCGGCGATGGCCAGCAATGCAATGAGCACCTCGGCACCGCCACGTGCACAGGTCGGTGACCTGCGTGATGGCCAGACCGTGCAGCGCCTGATCGTCCAGTACCGCGACGGTACGGCCGAGCGCGCCAGTGCGGCCACGGCGGTGCGCGGTCTTGACCGTGCTCTGAGTGCCGCGGGTGTGAGCACCGCTGCCGCCGGGTCACGCCACCTGCGCAAGACCGCGACCGGCCGCGATGTGCTGGTGCTGCCGCGTGCCCTGGACCGCGCGCAGGCGCAGGTGCTGATGGCGCAGATCGCCACCGATCCGAACGTGGTGTCGGTGTACCCGGACATCCGTGAGCAGCTTGATACCCTCAGCGCGCCGCAATTTTTGCCCAATGATCCGAATTTTGCCCGCAACCAGTGGCACCTTCAGCCCGCTGACGGCGCACTGACCCCGGCCGGGCAGGTGCCCAACCGGGGCGGTGCCAATGTCACGGCTGCCTGGGACGTGGCTGATGGCAGCGGTATCGTGGTGGCGGTGATCGATACCGGCATCACCGCACATCCGGACCTGGACACCTCGCTGGCCGATGCCGGCTATGACTTCATCTATGACGGTGCGACCTCCGGTCGTCGCAATGCAGATGGTGAATTTGTTGATGGGCGCGTTGCCGGTGGCTGGGACCTGGGTGACTGGACGACCGAAGCACCCTGGTCCAGTGAATGCACTGCGGCCAACAGCTCCTGGCATGGCACCCATGTGGCCGGCACGGTGGGTGCACAGCTCACCAACAACGGGGTTGGCATGGCTGGCGTGGCCTATGGCGCCAAGGTGCTGCCGGTCCGCGCGCTCGGCCACTGTGGTGGTTGGTCCTCGGATATCGATGACGCCATCATCTGGGCCGCTGGCGGCACCGTGGCGGGGGTTCCGGCCAACCAGCATCCGGCCCATGTGATCAACATGAGCCTGGGCGGTAGCGGCTCCTGTGCCGCTGGCAGCCCGCGTGCCGAAGCCGTCAACCAGGCCATTGCACGTGGTGCCGTGGTGGTGGTGTCGGCAGGCAACCACAACGGTGAGGCCAGCACCCGTTCGCCGGCCAGCTGCGAGGGCGTGATCACGGTGGCTGCCAATGGCGTCACCGGCAAGCGTGCCTACTATTCCGGCTACGGCAGCGCGGTGGAAATTTCCGGCCCCGGCGGCGGTGTTTACGTCAATGACGCCGCCAGTGGCACCCAGGCCAACCCGGACGGGTTTGTCTGGCAGGCGGTCAACGGCAGCACCAAGGCTCCGACCACCACCACCACTTACGGCGGCAAGGCCGGTACCTCCATGTCCTCACCGCATGTGGCCGGTGTTGTTGCCCTGATGCAGGGTGCACGTCTGGATGCCGGCAAGCCGCTGCTGACCCCGGTGCAGGTCAATGCCCTGCTGCAGCAGACCGTTACGGCCTTCCCGGCCACGCCGGACCAGCCCATCGGCCCGGGCATCGTCAATGCCCATGCCGCGGTGCTGGCGGCCATTGCCGAGGGCGGCACCGACCCGACCGATCCGACGGATCCGACCGACCCGGTCGCCATCGAGCTGAGCAACAAGCTTGCCCTGACCGGGCAGTCCGGCGGCGAGAAGCTGTACAGCTTCCAGGCCGCAGCCGGCAGCGTGCTCACCGTGATGACCTATGGCGGCAGCGGTGATGTGTCGTTGTACGTCAAGCAGGGTGCCGAGCCTTCGGCTACGGACAACCACGGCTTCTCCAGCCGCACCGGCAACAGCGAAACCGTGCGCATCACCGCACCGGTGGCGGGCACCTACTACATCAAGCTCACCGGCACCTATGCCGGCCTGAGCATTGTCGCCCGGCAGTAAGGCAACCATGGCACAGGGGGTAGCTGCCCCCCTGTGCCTTGCATCGAGCAGCAGTGGACGTTCCGCATCATTGGTGGGTGGCAGCAAGCGGTTCAGCAACGCAAGACCATGCCGCATGTGCCAGCCAAGCAGTGGTCAATCCAAGACGAGAGGCAAGCCTGATGAAGAAGAACAACAACTCACGCCGTACCGTACTCACCCTGGCCATGGCGACCGTTCTGGTCGGCAGCGCCAGCCTGGCCCAGGCCGCTGATCTGGGCCCCGGCCGGCAGATGCAGGCGGTACCGGAGCATGCGCAGCAGCAGGCCCGCGTGATTGTGCGTTACAAGGACAACGCCGCTGCCGCCGCGAATCTGGCCGGCAAGTCGCGTCTGGTCACCCAGGCTGCCGGTCGCGCCGGTGTCGCCGGGCTGAAGGCCGCCACCGTGCAGCACCGCCGTACCCTGGGTACCGGTGCTGACCTGTTCAGTGTTTCCGGCCGTCCCAGCCGCGCCGACCTGCAGGCCCTGGTCGCCCAGCTCAGTGCCGATCCGGCGGTGGAGTTTGCCCAGGTCGATGAAATGAAGCAGGCCTTCGCACCCAACGATCAGTACTACGCCAATTACAACTGGCACCTGCAGAACACTGCCGGCGGCATCAATGCCGAAGCGGCCTGGGCCAGCAGCCAAGGCGAGGGCGTGGTTGTGGCCGTGCTCGACACCGGTATCCTGCCGGCACATCCGGATTTCGAGGCCGGCGCGTTGCTGGAAGGCTACGACTTCATCTCCGATGCCTTTGTCTCGCGTCGCCCGACCGATGCCCGAGTTCCCGGTGCGCTGGACTACGGTGACTGGAACCCGGTGGCTGGCGAGTGCTACACCTCGCCGAGCCCCTCGCCGGTGACCACCAGCTCCTGGCATGGCACCCATGTCGCCGGCACCGTGGCCCAGGCCACCAACAACGGCATCGGCATGGCTGGCGTGGCACCCAAGGCCACCATCCTGCCGGTGCGCGTGCTGGGCCGTTGTGGCGGCTACACCTCCGATATTGCCGATGCGATCGTCTGGGCCTCCGGTGGCACTGTGGCAGGCATTCCGGCCAACCCGAACCCGGCCCAAGTCATCAACATGAGCCTGGGTGGCGGTGGCGCATGTGACGCGCTCACCCAGACCGCGATCAATGGTGCGGTTGCACGCGGCACCACGGTGGTGGTGGCAGCGGGCAACAGCGGTGCCAATGCAGCCAATTACAGCCCGGCCAGCTGTGCCAACGTGGTCAATGTCGGTGCCAACCGCATCAACGGTGGCCGCGCCAGCTATTCCAACTATGGCGCCTCGGTGGACATCTCCGCCCCGGGTGGTGGTGGCGGTACCGATGGCAACCCCAACGGTTATGTCTGGCAGTCGCTGTCCTACAGCGATACCGGCCCGTACGATGACGAGCTGGGTTGGGGCGGTATGGCCGGCACCTCCATGGCTTCGCCGCATGTGGCTGGCGTGGTTGCCCTGGTGCAGTCGGCGCTGGTCGCCAACAACCAAGCCCCGCTGACTCCGGCGGCGATGGAGCAGCTGCTCAAGGACACCGCGCGTGCCTTCCCGGTCAGCATCCCGGCCAATACCCCGATCGGTGCCGGCATTGTCGATCCGGTGGCCGCGCTGGCAGCCGTGCTGGACCAGGCGCCCGAGCCGTGCGAGGGCGATGATTGCGGCCCGGCCGAACCGAGCGCCACCCCGCTGACCAACAAGGTGGCCCTGGTGGGCCAGAGCGGTGGCGACAAGCTCTACAGCTTCACTGCCGAAGCCGGCAAGACCCTGACCATCATGACCTACGGTGGCACTGGTGATGTCTCGGTCCACGTCAAGGCCGGTGCCGAGCCGACTGCCGCTGCCAATGATGGCTTCTCCACCCGTGCCGGCAATACCGAAACCGTGCGTATCACCGCGCCGGTGGCCGGTACTTACTACATCAAGCTCAGCGGCACCTACAGCGGTGTCACCGTGACGGCGCGTCAATAAGCCTTCCGGTCCGAGGTAGTGACAAGAACGGGGGAGGGCATGGCCCTCCCCCGTTTCATTGGGTGTGGGCAAGCGTTTTCATGGTTGGGCGGGGCAGTTGTGACCCGCTGCACAGCATGGCCGGACGGCCTGCCTGTGGATGTCTGACCGGGCGTGAATGAGCCATCAACACTGGTAGAGTCATGGCATGATCCGGGAGGCCCAACGTGAGTGCAGTGGCAGTGGATGAACCGGTAGTACCCGTCGCCGAACAACAGGTGATTGCTGCCCTGGTGGCTGCCTCGCGCCTGAAGGATGCTGACCTGGCCCGTGCGCGTCAGCTGCACGACGAACAGGGCGGCAGCCTGCTGGCCCTGCTGGTGCGCCTGGGGCTGGTGTCCGAGCGCGACCAGGCTGCCACCACGGCCAGCGTGCTCGGCCTGCCGCTGCTCGATGCACGTCAGGTGGCCGATGACAGCCCGGCCCTGCTGGCCGAACTGCCCGAGCTGCCGTTGCGTTTCCTCAAACAGTTCCATGCCTGCCCGCTGGCCGTTGAAAACGGCGTGGTGCAGCTGTGGCTGGCCGATGCGCATGATCCGTACCCGGCCCAGGCGGTGGGCCTGGCCTGTGGCCTGCCGGTACGCGTGCTGGTTGGCCTGCGCAGCGAGATCGATGAGTTGATCGAGCGCCGCTACGGCCAGGGCCGCAGCGAGATGGGCCAGATTGCCGACGGTGCCGAAGGCAGTGAAGGCAACCTGGATGACATCGAGCATCTGCGTGACTTGGCCTCCGAAGCACCGGTGATCCGCCTGGTCAACCTGGTGATCCAGCGTGCGGTCGAGCTGCAGGCCTCGGACATCCATATCGAGCCGTTCGAAACCCGGCTCAAGGTGCGTTACCGCGTGGACGGTGTGCTGGTGGATGGCGAAAGCCCGCCGGCCAACCTCACCGCGGCGGTGATCAGCCGCATCAAGATCATGGCCAAGCTCAATATCGCCGAGCGCCGCCTGCCGCAGGATGGCCGCATCATGCTGCGGGTGCAGGGCAAGGAGCTGGACCTGCGTGTGAGCACGGTGCCCACCGCGCATGGCGAAAGCGTGGTGATGCGCCTGCTGGACCGGCAATCGGTGGTGTTTGATTACGCCCGGTTGGGCTTTGATGGCGACTTCCTGCCGCAGTTCCAGCAGGTGTTGGCCCAGCCGCACGGCATCGTGCTGGTCACCGGCCCGACCGGTTCGGGCAAGACCACCACCCTGTACACCGCGCTGAGTCAGCTCAACACCACCGATGTAAAAATCATCACCGTCGAAGACCCGGTCGAATACCAGATCGAGGGCATCAACCAGATCCAGGCCAAGCCGCAGATCGGTCTGGATTTTGCCAATGCCCTGCGCGCGATCGTGCGCCAGGACCCGGACATCATCATGATCGGCGAAATGCGTGACGTGGAAACCGCGCGCATCGCCATCCAGTCGGCCCTGACCGGCCACCTGGTGTTGTCCACCCTGCATACCAACAACGCGGCCGGTGGCATCACCCGCCTGCTGGACATGGGGGTGGAGGATTACCTGCTCACCTCCACCATCAACGGCATCCTGGCCCAACGCCTGGTGCGCCGGCTGGATCCGGCCAGTGCCCAACGCTACCCGGCCACGGCCGAGCAGATCGAGCGCTTCGACCTGCGCCGGCTGCAGCCGCAAGGCGAGATCTTCCTGTGGAAGGCGCAGCCATCGGCCGGCAATGCCACCGGTTACAGCGGGCGTACCACCATCGTCGAGTTCCTGGTGATGAATGACGCCCTGCGCGCGGCGATCATGCGCCGCGCCGGCATGGGTGAGCTGGAACAGGTGGCCCGCGATGCCGGCATGCGCACCATGTTCGAGGACGGCCTGTTCAAGGCCCTGCGTGGCCAGACCACGATCGAGGAAGTGTTGCGCGTCACGGAGGAAGGCTGATGCCGCAGTTCCGTTTCATTGCCCTGGATGCGGCCGGCCAGCGCGTGGACGGGGTCATGGAAGCGGCCGACCAGGCCGAGGTGATTGCCCGCCTGCAGGCGCAGGGGCAGTTGCCGGTGGAGGCGCGCCCGCTCGATGCGCTAGGCAGCGCCAGTGCGGGCTGGCGGCAATGGCTGGTCAAGCCGGCCTTCGGCGCCGATGCGCAGTTGCTGTTCACCCGTCAGCTGGCCACCCTGCTGGCCGCCGGCCAGCCGCTGGACAGGGCGTTGGGCATCCTGATCGAGCTGCCCGATGCGCCCAAGGCACAGCAGGCCATCGGCCAGATCCGCGAAGTGGTGCGCGGTGGCGCACCGTTGTCGGTGGCCATGGAGCGCCAGCACGGCATGTTCTCGCGGCTGTATCTGAACATGGTTCGCGCCGGTGAGGCCGGCGGCAACCTGGCCAGCACCCTGGAGCGTCTGGCCGATTATCTGGAGCGTGCCCAGCAGCTGCGCACCCGCGTCATCAACGCCTTGGTCTACCCGGTGATCCTGCTGCTGGTGGTGGGCGCGGCGCTGCTGTTCCTGCTCGGTTATGTGGTGCCTCAGTTTGCCCAGATGTATGACAGCCTGGATGTGCAGCTGCCCTGGTTCACCGCGGCAGTGCTGGCGCTGGGCGCGCTGGTGGCCGATTGGTGGATCGTGCTGATCGTGGTGCCGTGCCTGGCCCTGTTGTGGGGCGAGCGCAAGCGCCACGATGCTGCCTTCATGCGCCGCGTCGATGGCGCCCTGCTGCGCGTGCGCCTGCTCGGGCCGCTGCTGGGCAAGCTGGATGTGGCGCGCCTGTCGCGCACCCTGGGCACCCTGCTCGGCAATGGTGTGCCGTTGCTGTCGGCCCTGGGCATCGCCGGCAACGTGCTCGGCAACCGGGTGCTGGCGGCTGATGTGGCGCAGGCCACCGGGCGCGTGCGCGACGGCCACAGCCTGTCCTCCTCGCTGGCCCGCAACGGCAACTTCCCGCGTCTGGCGGTGCAGATGGTCCAGGTGGGCGAGGAGTCCGGTGCGCTGGACGCCATGCTGCTGCGCGCCGCTGACACGTTCGAGGCAGAAACGGCGCGCGCCATTGACCGTCTGCTGGCGGCGATGGTGCCGGCCATCACCCTGGTCCTGGCCTCGATCGTGGGCCTGGTCATCGTCGCGGTGCTGGTGCCGCTGTACGACCTGACCGGTGCCATCGGATGAGCGGCCGGCCTGTTTTCGCAACACGTATCCCCAACGAAGAGTCCTGACCATGGCAAGCAAGCCGTACATGCGCTCCACCCCGAAACTGGGCACCCGCCAGGCCGGCATGAGCCTGCTGGAAATCATCATCGTGATCGTGCTGATCGGCGCGGTGCTGACCCTGGTCGGCAGCCGTGTGCTGGGCGGCGCCGACCGTGGCAAGGCCAACCTGGCCAAGTCGCAGATCGCCACCGTGGCCGGCAAGATCGAAAACTACCAGCTCGATACCGGCCGCCTGCCGGGCCGGCTGGAGGATCTGGTCAGTGCACCGTCGGGCAGTGCCGGCTGGCTCGGCCCGTATGCCAAGACGGCCGAACTCAATGATCCGTGGGGCAACCCCCTGCAGTACAGCAACCCGGGCCAGGGCCAGCCGTTTGACCTGGTCAGCCTGGGCAAGGATGGCCGCGAAGGCGGCAGCAGTTACGACGCCGACATCCGCTTTGAATGATGGCTGCTGCCCGTTGCCATCGGCCGCTGCCGCGTTCGGCGGCCGGCATGACCCTGCTGGAGATGCTGTTGGTGATTGCCCTGGTGGCGATCAGCGCGGCGCTGGCAGTGATGGCCATGGGCGGTGGTCGCGAGGGCCAGCAGCTGCGCTCGGCCGTGCGTGAGCTGTCGGCCCAGCTGCGCTATACCCGTACCCAGGCCATCGTGCACGGGCAGCCACAACAGTTCCGCATCGATCCGGGCAATGGCCGCTGGGAAGCAGCCAACGGCCGCCATGGCCAGTTGCCCGAGCGCCTGCGCGTGCGCTTCACCGGCGCAGCCCAGCTGCAACCGGCAGCCGGGATCGGGGTGATTGCGTTCTATCCCGATGGCGGCGCCAGCGGTGGCCGGATCGAGTTGCTCGGCGCGCGTGCCGGTTGGCAGCTGGACGTGGCCTGGATCACCGGCCAGGTCACTGGCCAGGGAATTGCCGAGGCCGGGCAATGACATCACGCCATGCCGGTTACAGCCTGCTCGAGGTGCTGGTGGCCTTTGCCCTGCTGGCCGGGGCCTTGACCGTGCTGCTGGCCGCGTTGTCCACCGCCTCGCGCCAGGTGCGCATGGGCGAGGACGCCGGGCGCGCGCGTCTGCATGCGCAGAGCCTGCTGACCACCTTGGGGGTGGAGCAGCCGCTGCAGCCGGGCAGCCAGAGTGGGCAATGGGAGCAGGGCCGTTATCGCTGGCAGCTGCAGATCCAGCCTTGGGAAGGCAATGGCAGCGGCCCCGCACAGGGCAGTGACAGCCTGCTGCAGCTGCAGCTGCAGGTGCGCTGGGGCGAGCGTGCCGGCGAGCAGTTGCAGCTGCAGACCCTGCGCCTGGCCACCGCCGAGGCGCTGCAATGAGCAACAGGCGCCAACGCGGTTTCACCCTGCTCGAAGTGCTGGTGGCCACCGCCTTGCTCGCGCTGGGTCTGTCGCTGGCCTTTGCCAGTGTGCGCAGCGCGCAGACGGTCAGCGCCCGTGGCGAGGCCCGGGCAGCGGCCAACGAACAGATGCGGGCGGTGCTGGATGTGCTGCGCGCGCGTCTGCAGGCGGCCCTGCCACTGGGGTTTGAGCACAACAACGAGGGGCAGCCGCCGGTGCGCTTTGACGGCACGCCGCAGCGTCTGCGTTTTGTCGCCGATGTGCCCGGGTATTTCGGCCGCGGCGGTCCCTATCTGCACGAGCTCGATGTGGTTGATGATCCGGACGGGGAGGGCATGCAGCTGCGCCTGCGTCTGGCCTTGGTAAGCGCCGGCGAGGTGGTGGAGGAAGCTCCGCCGCGTCCGGCCGAGGTGATCGCCGGGCAATTGCGCAGCGTCAGCCTGCGTTATCGCGGCTGGGATGCGCTAAATGGCCGCCTCGGTGAGTGGCAGGAGCAGTGGGACTGGGCCGAGCAACAGCGCCCGCCGCAGTTTGTCAGCATCCTCGTGCAGCCCCTGCAAGGCGCGGCCTGGCCGGAGATGATTGTGGCCATCCCGCAGCAACGCCCGGGAGCCGGCGCATGAGCGGCCGTGGCCAGAGCGGGGCGGCACTGGTGCTGGTGCTGTGGCTGGTGGTGCTGCTGGCCAGCCTGATCGGCGCTTTTGCCCTGACCGCGCGGGTGGAACAGCTGCAGGGCCATGTCGGGATGGAATCGCTGCGCGCCGGCCAGCTGGCCCAGGCCGGGCTGGAGTACGCGCTGTATCGGCAGTCACAACCGGCCCAGCCCGGGCAGCCGGCCTGGGTCAGCGATGGCCGAGCCTATCCCTGGCAGTTCGCCGGTGCCCAGCTGGAGCTGCGGGTGTTGTCTGAAAGTGCCAAGGTGGACATCAACCAGGCCGATGCCGGCCTGCTGGCCGCGCTGATGCAGCAGTTCGGTGCCGAGCAGGCCCAGGCCCAGCGTCTGGCCGCGGCCATGCTGGACTGGCGCGACAGCGATGACCTGCCGCAGCCGGGCGGCAGCGAGGCGGCCGACTATGCCGCTGCCGGCCTGCCTTACGGGCCCTCCAACGATGCCTTTGCCAGCATCGAGGAGCTGCGCCGGGTGCTGGCCATGCCGGCACCGTTGTTCGAGGCGATGCGCCCGTACCTGACCATCTGGAGCCAGCGCAGCCAGCCCGAGCCGATGCTGGCCGCCGACCCGGTGCTGCGTGCGATGGGCATTGATCCAGTGTTACAACAGGGCAAGCGGCAAATGGCGCTGGACAGTGGCAACGCCCTGGCCAGTGCCGGGGATACCTTCAGCATCCGCAGCCAGGTGCGCTTGGGGGACGAGCGCAGCCTGGTGCTGGATGCCGTGGTTCGACGCGGTCGTGCCGAAACGGCACAGAGCGCCTACACAGTGCTGTCGTGGCAGCAGACAACGGGGACACCATGAAGTCAGCGGCAAGCGTACCGGGGCGGGAGCTGCCGGGTCTGCGGGGATTCGCACGCTGGTGGGCCGATGGCCTGCTGGCCTGGCTGCCGGCGCGTTGGCGCGCCCGCCTGGTGCGTGCGCCACAACGTGTGTTGCTGCAGCAGCAGGGCGACCAGCTGCAGCTGTGGCTGGCCGCCGACGGGCCGGCACAGGCACTGGCCCGCCTGCCCTGGCCGCTGGCCGAGGGAGCCTTGGATACGGCCCTGCAAGGACCGGCACGGCAACTGCCGCGCTACTGGTTGCTGCCGGCCAGCCAGGTGCTGCGCCGCCCGCTGCGCCTGCCGCTGGCCGCGCGCTCACGCCTGCAGGCGGTTGTGGGTTTCGAGATTGACCGGCAGACCCCGTTCGCGGCCGACCAGGTCAGCCATGACGTACATGTGCTGGGCCAGCACGATGACCATCTGCAGGTGGAACTGGTGGTGCTGCCATTGACCACCGTGGCTGCATTGCTGACCCAATGCGGGTCGCTGGCCGGCAGCCTGGCCGGTATCGATGTCGATGCCGGCGGCCAGCGCACGCTGGGGGTGAACCTGTTGCCGGCCGCACAGCGCAACCGGCCCCGGCAGGGGCCGTACTGGCTGCATGTGGCCCTGCTGCTGGCCGGGCTGGTGTTGCTCGGCCTGGCTGGCGAGCGCATCCAGGACAACCGCTCCCAGGCCCTGCAGGCACTGCAGCAGCAGGTCCAGCAGCAGGCCGGGCAGGCCCGCGAGGTGGCCGTGCAGCGCCAGCAGTTGCAGAGCCTGGTCGATGGCGCCCGTTTCTTTGATGCCCAGCGCAACAGCAAGCCGACCACGGTGGAATTGTGGGAGGAACTGTCCGCCCGCCTGCCCGATGGCACCGTACTGGAAAAGCTGTCCATCGAGGGCGAACAATTGCAGTTGATCGGCATGAGTGACCAGGCCGCTGGCCTGGTGGCGGCACTGGAAGGCAGCACCCTGTGGAGCCGGCCGGCCTTGAACGGGGTACTGCAGGCCGAACCGGGGCAGCGGCGTGACCGCTTCACCCTTACCGCAACCCTGGGCAATCCCGCTACGGGAGGCGCCGATGGACGCTGATCTGCGCCGTCAACGCTGGTTGGCCCTGGGCCTGTTGCTGCTGGTGCTCGGCGCGATCTACGCGCTGTTGCTGCATCCGTTGTGGGTGCAGCCCATGCGCGAGTTGGACAGCGAACTGGCGCAGAGCCAGCAGCGCCAGGCCCGGGTACAGGCCGAACTGGCCCAGGGCCCGGCCGTGGCTGCGGCGCTGGAGCGGGCCCGCCAGCAGTTGGGTGGCCGCCCCGGCTTTTTGCACCAGGGCAGTGCCGAACAGGCGTCTGCGGCACTGGTGCAGCAGCTGGAACAAGCGGTCAGCCTGGCCAGCCCGGGCAACCGCAGCTGCGTGATTTCCAGCCGTGCACCGCTCACCGGGCAGGCCGGCAATGCGGCCTTTGCACGGGTGGCAGTACAGGCGCGCCTGCGCTGTGGCACCCCGGAAATGCTCAGCGTGCTGCATGCGCTGGAATCAGGCAGCCCGCGCCTGTTTGTCGACAACCTGGTGATCCTGGCCCAGCGCTATCAGGCGCTGCCCGGTGAGACCGGCAGCGGCCTGGATGTGTCCTTCGAGCTGTCCGGTTATCTGGATCCGGCCCACGCCGCCGTGGCAGGAGGTGAGCATGCGCCGTGATCCGATGCCAGCCGGCCTGCTGGGCTGCGTGGTGTTTGCCGTGTGGGCGCTGGCCCTGGCCGTTGCTGCCTGGCTGGGCCTGGGCAGCCGCCTGCCACCGGCCGAAGGCGGTGGCCCGCCGGCGCCGCTGCCACAGGTGCCGACCCTGGCGGACGAGCGCCTGGCCGACCTGTCCCATTACCCGCAGGTGGTCAGCCGCCCGCTGTTCAACGAAGGCCGGCGGCCACAGCCGTACTACATCGGCGGCGATGGGCAGGAGCAGACCGCGGCGGTGCGCCTGAGCGGAGTGTTGATCACCCCGCAGCTGAGCATGGCCACCCTGTCCGGCGAGGGCGGGCTGTCGCTGCGCCTGCAGCTGGGCGGGCCGGCCGTGCAGGGCTGGCAGTTGCTGGAGCTTTCCGAGCGCCAGGCCACCGTGCTGGGCCCGTCGGGCAGCCAGATCCTGCCGCTGGCCGTGTATGCCGGCGCTGGCGCCGCAGCTGCGCCGGCCACCGCCAGCGCGCCGGCCGAGACCGCAACGGTTTCCCGCGGCAATACCGGGCCGTTGCCGGCGCCACCACCGCCCCAGCCCCAGCCCGGCGCCAGCCCCGTGCCTGCCACTGCCGCACCTGCCGCTGCAGCGGCCGCCAATGAACCCAGTGCCGCGCAGATGCAGGCCATCCGTGCGCGCATCCAGGCGCGGCGTGAGCAGATGCGCCAGAACAACAACGGCCAGCAAACTGGCCAGAACCGATGAGCAATGTCATGCAATTGAAACTGCTTTCCGCGTCACTGGCCGTTTGCCTGGCCGCCTCCGGCTGCACCACCGTGCCGGCCCCGCACATCGCCCGTGCCGCGCAGCTGCCACCGGTGGCTACCGGCGCGGCCGCCCAGACCCAGGCGTTGACCACACCGGAAGCCACGGCCGAGGTGGCGGGCAGCCGCGCGGTATTGCGCCGTGGCAGTGGCAGCATGATCAACGAGCATGCCGCCGCCCGTCCGTCGCCGTCGCTGGCCGGTGCTTCCACCGGCAGCGCCACCTTCAATTTCGAAGGCGAATCGGTGCATGCGGTGGTCAAGGCCATCCTCGGTGACATGCTCGGCCAGAACTATGTGATTGCGCCGGGGGTGAGCGGCACGGTCAGCCTGGCCACGCCGCGTCCGGTATCGCCGAGCCAGGCACTGAACCTGCTGGAGATGGTGCTGGGCTGGAACAACGCCCGCCTTGTCTACAGCGGTGGCCGCTACAACGTGGTGCCCGCCGACCAGGCCCTGGCCGGCACGGTCGCGCCGAGCACCGCCTCGCCGGCGGCCGCGCGTGGCTTCGAAGTGCGGGTGGTGCCGCTGAAGTACATCTCGGCCACCGAAATGAAAAAGGTGCTCGAGCCGTATGCGCGGCCCAATGCCATCGTCAATGTCGATGACGGCCGCAACGTGATTTCCATCGGCGGTACCCGCGCCGAACTGGAAAACTACCTGCGCACGGTGGAAATCTTCGACGTGGACTGGCTGGCCGGGATGAGCGTGGGCGTGTTCCCGATCCAGACCGGCCGGGCCGACCGGGTCGCCAATGACCTGGAAAAGGTCTTCGGCGCCGACAGCAGCACGCCCAGTGCCGGCATGTTCCGTTTCCTGCCGCTGGAAAATGCCAATGCGGTGCTGGTGATCACCCCGCAGGCGCGTTATCTGGACCAGATCCAGCAATGGCTGGAGCGCATCGACAGCGCCGGCGGTGCGCCGCGCCTGTTCTCCTACGAGTTGAAGTACATCAAGGCCCGCGAGCTGGCCGAGCGCCTGTCTGAAGTGTTCGGCACCGGCAGTGGCAGCAGCCAGTCGCGCGGCGCTGACAATGCCTCGCTGGCCCCGGGCGCCGATGCCATGCAGATCGATGGCGGCCTCGGCGCCGGCGGTGGACGTGACGCCGGCAGCGGTGGCCTGGGCAACGAACAGGGCCTGGGCAGCAGCAGTGGCGGGATCGGCCAGGGCGGCACGGGCCAGGACATGGCCGGTGGCAGCATGAGCCTGCCCCAGCGCAGCAATGGCAATGGCGCGGTCAGCCTGGAAGTGGAGGGCGACCGGGTCGGGGTGTCGGCGGTGGAGGAGACCAACACCTTGCTGGTGCGCACCACGCCGCAGGCCTGGGCTTCGATCCGCGAGGTCATCGACAAGCTCGACGTGATGCCGCTGCAGGTGCACATCGAGGCCCAGGTGGCCGAGGTCGCACTGGAAGGCGATCTCAGCTACGGGGTCAACTGGTATTTCGAAAATGCGGTCAATGCGCCCACCAGTGCCGGTGGCGCTGGCCTGCCCTCGGCACTGGGGCGGCGGATCTGGGGTGACCTGAGCGGGATTGCCGGCGGGGCCGGCCTGGGCTGGACCTTCCTGGGCAAGAATGCCGCCGCGGTGATCACCGCGCTGGACGAGGTCACCGATGTGCGCCTGCTGCAGACTCCGTCCATCTTCGTGCGCAACAACGCGGTGGCCAGCCTCAACGTGGGCAGCAAGATTCCGGTGTATTCGGTCTCGGTCTCGGGCATCAGCGACAACCAGTACAGCCAGGTGCAGTACCTCAACACCGGCACCATCCTCAACGTGCGCCCGCGGGTGACCCGTGACGGCATGGTGTTCCTGGACATCGTGCAGGAGGTCAGCTCGCCGGAAGGCCAGCCCGATGCCAACGGCAACGTGCGCGTCAATACCCGCCGGATGAAGACCGAAGCGGCGGTGAGCGCCGGTGACACGGTGATGCTGGCCGGCCTGATCGAGGACCGCACTACCGCCGGCAGCAGTGGGGTGCCGGGCCTGAGCCGGCTGCCGGTGATCGGTGGCCTGTTCGGTACCAAGAGCCAGAGCAGCCGGCGCAGCGAGGTGATCGTGCTGTTGACCCCGACCATCGTGCGCAACCCGGAGGAGGCGCGCCGCCTGACCGACGAATACGGCAGCCGCTTCCGCGCGCTGGAGCCGATCGCGCCGCCGCGGCAATGAGTGGCAGGGCCGGTGATAATACCGGCCCTGTTGCATTGTCCTGCCCGCAAGGGATCGGAGTACCGCTTGCCTGCTGCCATCTGTGCCGTGGTTGTCACCTACAACAGCGCCTCGACCCTGGAGGACTGCCTGCTGCGCCTGCGCGCCGCTGACGGCATCAGCCAGATCCGGGTGGTGGACAACGGCTCGGTCGATGCCAGCGTGGCCATCGCCCAGCGTCATGCCGCGGCCGATGCGCGGGTGCGCTTCATTGCCAATGCCGACAACCCGGGTTTTGCCGCGGCCAACAACCAGGGCGTGGCCGATGGCAGTGCACCGTGGCTGGCCTTCATCAACCCGGACCTGATGGTGGAGGCCGATACCCTGGCCGCGCTGGTGGCACGTGGCCAGGCGCTGGGGGACTGCATCCTGGGCGTGGAACAGGTCGATGTGCAGGGCCGGCCGGACCCTGCGGTGCGCCGGCGCGATCCGGATTTTGCCGCGATGCTGCGCAATCCACGCAGCGGCATGCAGCTGGCGCTGCCGGCCGACCCGGCGCAGGCCCTGCAGCCGGTGCCGGCGCTGTCCGGTGCCCTGCTGGTGATGCCGCGCGGTCTGTTTGACCGCCTCGATGGCTGGGATGCCGGCTACCGCCTGCATGCCGAAGACCTGGACCTGTGCCGGCGTGCGCGCCAGGCCGGGGCCACCATCGCCATCGCCAATGACCTGCAGGTGGTGCATGTGCGCGGGGTGTCCAGCCGCTCGCGCCCGTTCTTCGTGGAATGGCACAAGCACCGTGGCCTGTGGCGGTATTTCCAGCGCTTTGAAGCGCCATCGCGCGGGCCGGTGCTGCGCGCTGCGGTGTGGGCGGCGATCTGGGCCCATGCCTTGTTGTTGGTGCCGAAGATCGTGCTCAAGCGTTGAGCTGCGGCTCACACTGCCGGTCAAGGGCGGCGGGCATAATGCGGGCATGATCATCCAATCCCTGCTCGACACCGACCTGTACAAGTTCACGATGATGCAGGCGGTACTGCACCAGTACCCCAGCGCGAACGTCCAGTACCGCTTCAAGTGTCGCAACCCGGGCATTGAACTGGCCCGTTACATCGACCAGATCAGCACGGAAATCGATCACCTGTGCAGCCTGCGCTTCAGGGATGAAGAGCTGGAGTACATGCGCTCGCTGCGCTACATCAAGGCCGATTTCGTCGACTTCCTGAAGCTGTTCCGGCTGGACCGCAAGTACATCAGCCTGCGTCCGTCGGCCAGCGTGCCCGGCGAGATCGAACTGGACATCACCGGCCCGTGGCTGCACACCATCCTGTTTGAAGTGCCGCTGCTGGCGATCATCAACGAGGTCTGGTTCCGCAACACCAGTGAAGCGGACTTTGCCGAAGGCGAGCGCCGGCTGGCGGCCAAGACCGCCCTGCTGCGCGATGCGCCGGGCTTCGAGAACTGCCGCATTGCCGATTACGGCAGCCGCCGGCGTTACTCGCATGCCTGGCACGGGCACATGCTGCCGCTGATCCGCCAGCAGCTGGGCAGCCAGTTCGTGGGCACCTCCAACGTGCATTTCGCCCGCATCTACGGCATGACCCCGCACGGCACCATGGCCCATGAGTGGCTGCAGGCCTTCCAGGCCCTGGGCCCGCGCCTGATCGATTCGCAATCGGTGGCGCTGGAGAGCTGGGCCCGCGAATACCGTGGCGACCTGGGCATCGCGCTGTCGGACGTGGTCGGGCTGGAGGCCTTCCTGCGTGATTTCGACATGTACTTCTGCAAGTTGTTTGATGGCATCCGCCATGATTCGGGCGACCCCTTCAGCTGGGGCGACCGCATCATCGAACACCTCAAGGCCAACCGCTCCGATCCGCTGAGCAAGGTGCTGGTGTTCAGCGATGGCCTGAACATCGCCAAGGTGATGGAACTGTACGACTACTTCCGTGGCCGCAGCCAGGTGGCTTTCGGGGTGGGTACCCACCTCACCAATGACCTGGGCCCGACCCCGTTGAACATCGTGATCAAGATGATCCGCTGCAACGGCCAACCGGTGGCCAAGCTGTCCGATTCGCCGGGCAAGAGCATGTGCGATGACCCCGGCTATCTGGCCTACCTGCGCCAGGTGTTCAACCTGCCTGCCGAGCCGGCGGCCTGAAATACGGCCGGCGCTGCCATAGCGCCGGCCTTGTCCTGTTCCACTTTTTTGGATGTCCCGATGAAAAATCCCGTGATGTGCCTGCTTGGCGCCAGTGTGCTGCTGGCCGTTGCCAGCCCCCCGGCTGCTGCCGGCAACTGGCGCGAACGCCTGCAGTCCATCGCCGCGGCTACCGCGGCCTCGCCGGTTGCCAGCCAGGCGCTGTCCAACAGCGAAGTGGCGGCCGGCCTGAAGGAGGCCCTGGCCAGCGGCGCGACCAAGGCGGTCAACCAGCTGGGCCGTAGCGATGGTTTCTGGGCATCGAGCCAGTACCGCATCGGCCTGCCGGCCAGCCTGGCGCGTTATGAAACCGCGGCGCGCCAGTTCGGTCAGGGCGAGCGTGTGGATGCCTTCCAGCTCAGCCTCAACCGCGCCGCGGAAGCGGCAGTGCCGGTGGCGGCCGAACTGCTGGGCGAGTCGATCCGCAACATGAGCCTGGCCGATGCCCAGGCCCTGTTGGCCGGTGGCGATGATGCGGCCACCCAGTATTTCCGCCGCACCTCCGGCAGCGCCCTGCGTGCACGCTTCCTGCCGTTGGTCAGCCAGCAGACCGACCAGGTCGGGGTGACCAAGCGCTACAAGGAGCTGACCTCGGCCAGCAACGGGCGTGCGGCTGGCCTGGCCGCCCTGGCCAACCAGCTGGGTGTGGGCAGCGGCATCGATGCCAGTGCGCTGGATCTGGACGGTTATGTCACCGACCGCGCGCTGGAAGCCCTGTTCACGGCAATGGCCGAGCAGGAAAAGCAGATCCGGCATGACCCGGCTGCGCGCAGCAGCGAACTGCTGCGCAAGGTGTTTGCCCGCTGAGCAGGGCAGGTTGATCCGGGCAGGCCTGGCGCCTGCACCGGATCGCTGGCGATGGTTGCCGGCTTACTCCAGCGCGTAGCGCAGGGTGAACAGGGCGGCCACCAGCCACACCGCCGGGTGCACGTCGCGCCACTTGCCGGTGCCGGCCTTGAGCACGGCATAGGCGATGAAGCCGAAGGCCAGGCCATTGGCGATGGAATAGGTGAAGGGCATGGCCAGCGCACATAGCGCGGCCGGCACCGCCTCGGTCAGCTCCTGCCAGTCCACCTCCACCAGCTCGCGCAGCATCAGCCCGGCCACGTACAGCAGGGCCGGAGCGGTGGCATACGGTGGCACCATTGCAGCCAGCGGCGAGAACAGCAGGGCGGCCAGGAACAGGGCGGCAATCACCAGCGCGGTCAGGCCGGTACGGCCACCGGCCTCCACTCCCGAACTGCTCTCGGCAAAGGCCGTGGTCGAACTGGTGCCTAGTACCGCACCGACGGTGATCGCACCGCTGTCGGCGAGCAGGGCGCGGCCGAAGCGCTTGTCGCCATTGGGCAGCTTGAGCAGGCCGGCGCGGCTGGCCACCCCGTACAGGGTGCCGGTGGCATCGAACACCTCCACCAGCACGAACACCAGCACCACGTGCAGCAACACCGACCAGGTGGCGCCGTCCTCCCAGTGCAGCAGGCCGGCCAGGTCCAACTGACCAAAAGTCGGCGCCAGCGAGGGTGGCAGGGACATCAGCCCCTGCCACTGCACCAGGCCCATGGCCCAGGCAATGGCAGTGATGCCCAGGATGCCGATCAGGATTGCCCCGCGCACCCGGCGGGCCTCCAGGATCGCGATCAGCAGGAAGCCGCCCAGGGCCAGCAGCGGCTCGGGGCTGTCCATCGGCCCGAGCCGGACCAGGGTGTCGGCATCGCCGATGACCACGCTGGATTTCTGCAGCGCGATGATGGCCAGGAACAGGCCGATGCCGGCCACGATGGCGCTGCGCAGCGAGGGCGGGATGCCGGCCACCAGCCACTGACGCACGCCGGTCAACGACAGGATCAGGAACACGATGCCGGAGATCAGCACCGCGGCCAGCGCCTGCTGCCAGGGCAGCCCGGCTGCGCCGACCACGGTGAAGGCGAAGAAGGCATTCAGGCCCATGCCCGGGGCCATGCCGACCGGGTAGTTGGCCAGCAGGCCGATGATGGCCGAACCCAGCGCGGCGGCCAGGCAGGTGGCCACGAACACCGCGCCCGGGTCCATGCCGGTGGTGCCGAGGATGGCCGGGTTGACGAAGACGATGTAGGACATCGTCAGGAAGGTGGTCATCCCGGCCAGCAGTTCGGTGCGTACCGAAGTGCCGTGGGCGGAGAGTTGGAACAGGCGTTCTGGCAGGGACATGGTCTTTTCACTGCAGTCTGGAGAGCCCCGGGCGGTGCTGCCGGGCAGGGGCTGGAAACGACACCGGCCGCCAAGGGCAGCCGGTGAAGTGGAACATGGGCGCGGTCAACGCCGTGCGGGCACGCTGGCTCAGGCCATCAGTGCGTCGTAAATGGCCTTGATCCGCTGCAGGCTGACGCCTTGCTGCTGTTCCCGTGCCAGCGGGTGATCGCCCTCCAGGACCACGGTCGGCAGCTGCCCAGGGGCATGGAAGTGCAGGTGCACGGGCAAGCCGTCGGTATCCTCGAAGCAGGGCACGGCGGTGGCCAGCTTGCCCGGCATCGGCGGCTGCTTGCTGGCCGTTTCCCACAGCTCGGCCGCACGGTCGAACTGCAGCTCGGTCACCTCGGCCCAGACACCCCAGGTGAAGGTGTGCTGTGGCGCATCGGTGACGGCGATCTGCAGATGCGCGCGCAGGAAGAAACGCGCGTCATCGATCACGCACTGGTCGCTGCCCAGCTCCAGCCGCTCTTCCCGCTCGGCCGCCGGAATGGACTCGGCGGCCAGCGGTGCACGCGCACCGTAGCCAAACGGCAGCTCGCCATGGGCCTGGTTACAGGTGGCGCATGCACTGGCCATGGCTTACTTCAGGGCCTTGAAGCGCAGACGCTTCGGACCGGCATCGTCGCCCAGGCGACGCTTCTTGTCCTCTTCGTACTCGCGGTAGTTGCCCTGGAAGAACTCCACGTGCGAATCGCCTTCGAAGGCAATGATGTGGGTGGCGATGCGGTCCAGGAACCAGCGGTCATGCGAGATGACGAAGGTGTTGCCCGGGAACTCCAGCAGCGCATCTTCCAGCGCACGCAGGGTTTCGATGTCCAGGTCGTTGGACGGTTCGTCGAGCAGCAGCACGTTGCCACCCTGCAGCAGGGTCTTGGCCATGTGCAGGCGGCCACGCTCACCACCGGACAGCGAGCCGACCATCTTCTGCTGGTCCTGGCCCTTGAAGTTGAAGCGGCCGATGTAGGCACGCGACTGGATCTCGACACCGTTGATGTTGAGGATGTCCAGGCCACCGGAAATTTCCTGGAAGACGTTGTGGTTGCCTTCCAGCTTGTCGCGGCTCTGGTCCACGTAGGACAGCTGCACGGTCGGGCCAACCACAATCTCGCCCGAATCCGGCTTTTCCTGCCCGGTGATCATCTTGAACAGGGTCGACTTACCGGCACCGTTGGGGCCGATGATGCCCACGATCGCACCCGGCGGGATGATCATGGACAGGTTGTCGATCAGCAGGCGGTCGCCGAACTTCTTGGTGACGTTCTTGAACTCCATCACCGAGTTGCCCAGGCGCTCGCCCGGCGGGATGAAGATTTCGTTGGTCTCGTTGCGCTTCTGGTAGTCAACGCTCTGCAGCTCTTCCAGGCGGGCCAGACGGGCCTTGCCCTTGGTGCGGCCACCCTTGGCGTTCTGGCGCGACCACTCCAGTTCCTTCTGGATCGCCTTCTGGCGGGCCTTTTCCTGGTTGTCTTCCTGCTTCAGGCGCTCGTCCTTCTGCATCAGCCACTCGGTGTAGTTGCCCTTCCACGGAATGCCGCGGCCGCGGTCCAGTTCCAGGATCCACTCGGCGGCGTTGTCCAGGAAGTAGCGGTCATGGGTGACGGCCACCACGGTGCCGGTGTAGCGGTGCAGGAACTGTTCCAGCCATTCCACCGACTCGGCGTCCAGGTGGTTGGTCGG
>X237_Red_shanked_Douc_Langur__coassemble_34_pt1 | contig 24338 bp, 28 predicted proteins | sample X237_Red_shanked_Douc_Langur__metabat2_high_PE_002 | metagenome-assembled genome bin X237_Red_shanked_Douc_Langur
TACTACGGTGGTTTCGACATCGGTCGCTTCATGTACATGAAGTACACCCAGAAGTTCTGATCGTTCTGATCTGAGCGCTGGATGAAGGGGCGGGCCGCAAGGTCCGCCCCTTTTGTTTGTCTGCCGACGCGGGCGATGGTCTGCGGCCGGCGTCGCAGGCGCAGGGCCTGGCAGCAGGTATGAAAAAACCGCGCCTTGGCGCGGTTTTTTCAGTGGCCCGGGTGGCTTGCTCAGGCCGGGTTGGCCGCCAGTCCGAGCAGGGCATCGGCCTGCTGCTGCCATTGCGGCAGTTTGTCCAGGCTGCCGGTCTGCTGCAGGTAGGCGGTGTTGACTGGTTCGCCGCGGATCAGGCTGTTGGCCACGTGCACCGCACCGGTGACCCAGAAGCTGCGGCTGTTGCAGCGTTGCGGGCTGAGCTGGAAGGCCACTGCTTCGATGATCGGCATCGGCAGGCCCCACAGGCCGAGCAGATAGGCGCCGGCGTCGGCATGGCCGAGGGCGTCGCTGTCGCTGCCCACATGGCGCTGGTCAACCACACCGGGCAGCAGCAGGCCAATGTCGGCCAGCAGGGCGGCGGTGGCGCCGAGTTCGGCACTGGAGGCCGGCAGCAGGCGCGAGGCCAGACGCGCGGACATCATGGCGCGCTGCTGCAGGTGGGCGCGCTGCTGCTCTGAAATGATGCTGGAGGAGAACACCTCGCTGGCCAGGACCAGGTCGCGCAGGGTGCCCAGGCCCAGGCGGGTGACGGCGGTGCGCAGGTCGGTGATGGTGCGGCCACTGTTGAAGAACACCGAGTTGGACAGCTGCAGGACCTTGGCCGCGATGGCCGGGTCGGCTGCCACCAGGTCGGCGATCTGGCCGTTGTCGATGGCGTTGTCCTGCTCCAGTGCTTCGGTCAGGCGCAGGTACAGGGTCGGCGGGGAGGGTAGCTTCTCGATCCGGCCGATGCTGTTGCGCAGGTGTTCGCTGTCCAGCAGCTCGCGCAGCTCTTCCACGCTGCTCAGTGCTTCGAGCAGGGATTCCGGGGCCAGCGGCGAGGGCAGGAAGCGGTGGGCCAGGCCGATCAGGCGTGCCGACGGCGGGCGCCCGGCATGCTGCTCGGAGACCAGGGCGATGCGGATCGCCTCCGGCCGCAGCGTGCGTGCCTGCAGCAGCAGCATCGTCGGCGGCAGGCCGACCACGTGTGGCGCCACGATCAGTGCATCGATCGGGCTGGAGGCCAGCTCGGCCACGGCTGCATTGCCATCGGCGGCGCGCGTGACTTCCCACTGTTCGCCCCAGGCATGGATGAATTCAGCCAGCTCGGCCGGCAAGGCGGCCTCGTCCCCTACAAGCAGAATATGCAAAGTATTTCCCCTGCGGCCGCGCAACACGGCAGCCGTCAACCCCATGACTTTAAACCAAAACAGGGGGCTGCCTGTTGCGCGCAGCCCCCTGTTTTGTGATGCAGCGCACCGTGTGGCAAGCCTGCCTGTCGGTGCGGTTCAGCCTTACTTGGCGTCGGCGTAGCGTGCCAGCGCCTCGACCAGGATCTGCTTGGCTTCGGCGGCATCGCCCCAGCCTTCAACCTTGACCCACTTGCCCTTCTCCAGATCCTTGTAGTGCTCGAAGAAATGGGTGATGCGGTCCTTGATGCCCTGCTCGACGTCGTTGACATCGTTGATGTGGGCGTAGTCCTTGAAGATCTTGGTCACCGGTACGGCGATCAGCTTCTCGTCCTGGCCAGCCTCGTCGCTCATCTTCAGCACGCCGACCGGGCGGCAACGCACCACCGAGCCCGGGATCAGGCCGTGCGGCAGCAGCACCAGCACGTCGGCCGGGTCGCCGTCACCGCAGACGGTGTTGGAAACGTAGCCGTAGTTGGCCGGGTAGCGCATCGGGGTGGACAGGATGCGGTCAACGAACAGGACGTTGGTGTCCTTGTCCACTTCGTACTTGACCGGCTCCGAATCCTTGGCGATTTCGATGATGACGTTGATTTCTTCCGGCGGATTCTTGCCGGGGGAGACGAGCTCCAGGCCCATGTGCGGCTCCAGTATTGGGATGAACAGGTGTGACCGGCAATTCTACGCTGGCCAATGCTGCGCTGCATGAGGCAAGCCTTGCCGTGTTGTTCAGGCGTCACGGTGAAGGCTGTGGGCCGGTCCACCGCCTGCCCGCGGAGTTGTGATGCGCATGAATCGCTTGTTGTCTTCGGCCAGCGGCCTGTCGCTGCTGGTTGCCCTGTCGGCCGCGGCCGCCGCCCCCCAGGCCCGCCCGCAGCGTCCGCCCGCCAGCCCGCAGGCCGATGGCGTTGCCCACACCCTGCGCCAGATTCCGGAGGCCTGCGTGCGCCTGCAGGGTGTGTTCACCGGGCGCGCCGACCAGCCCTATGCGTTGCAGGCCGTGCCCACCCATGAGCGCTGCCCGCGGCGAGCGGTGTTCACCGGCATCGGTGATGCGCCAGCGGCCAGCGAAGGCTGGCAGCTGGACGAGCAGATCGTGGTGCCGTCGGCGGCCTGTCCGGGCATGGCCATGCAGCTGAGCATGTGGCACCGGCAAGGGCAGGTGCAGGCGGCCGGCCGCGATGGCCAGGGACAGGTGCGGGTCTACCTTGACCAGCTGCAGCAGGGCCAGGCAGCGCGGGCGCCATCGGCACTGCCGCAGTGGCGGGCCAGTTGGCAGGTGCAGGGGCGTTGCCGCTGAGTGTGTGGCAACGCCGCAATCCGGCCAAGCGCCGGGGTGGGACGATGCGGTAAGCTGACCATCTTGCGGTGCGGCAGGGCGGGGTACTGGCCCGCCGGCGCGCCGTATCTTTCCCTCCCCTAATTTTGGAGTGCGCATATGCGTTTGGTTCTGTTGGGCCCGCCGGGTTCTGGCAAGGGCACCCAGGCAGCCCGCCTGAAGGATGAACTGCAGATCCCCCACATCTCCACCGGTGACCTGCTGCGTGCCGAAGTGGCAGCCGGCAGCGAACTGGGCCTGGCGGCCAAGGAAGTGATGGCCCGTGGCGAGCTGGTGTCCGACGAGATCCTGCTGGGCATGATCCGTTCGCGCCTGTCGCGTCAGGATGTGGCCAATGGCTTCATCCTGGATGGTTACCCGCGCAACGTGGCCCAGGCCAACGCCCTGGAAGCCCTGCTGGCCGACATCAACCAGCCGCTGCAGGCCGTGGTCCAACTGGACGTGGCCAACGAGCTGCTGGTCGAGCGCATTGCCGGCCGTGCCAAGGCCGAAGGCCGCGAGGACGACAACCCCGAATCGGTGCGCAAGCGCCTGCAGGTGTACAGCGATTCCACCGCACCGGTGATCGGCTTCTATGAAGGCCGTGGCTCGCTGGCCAAGGTGGATGGCGTGGGCAGCCTGGATGAGGTGTTTGCCCGCATCATGACCGCGCTGGGCAAGTAAGCCCGGCGTCGGCAGCAACAAAAAACCCCCGCTTTGCAGCGGGGGTTTTTTGTGCCGTCCCGGTGGGGAATGGCGTGGGGAAACGCCGTGGTACCGGGGATCGGCCGTCAGCGGGCTTGCTCAGGGCCTGGATCGTCGCCGTTGGGGATCATGCCCAGGGGAGGGGCATTACATTGACGGTCGCGCTGACTTCAGCAAAGTATCCAAGCGGTGAAGAAGGCTGGCTATCAGTATTTGGTCTGACACCCGGTAAGGAAATTCCTGACATCGCCCCGGCACCTGCCCTTGGCGCGGGCAATGGAGGACAATGCGCCGATGAGCACGATCCATATCCTCGGCATTGCCGGAACTTTCATGGGGGGCGTGGCCGCACTGGCCCGCGAACTGGGACACACGGTGCAGGGCAGTGACCAGGCGGTGTACCCGCCCATGTCCACCCAGCTGGAGCAGCTGGGCATCGCCTTGCGCCAGGGCTACCTGGCCGGGAACATCGACAGCGGCTGCGACAGCGTGGTGATCGGCAATGCCCTGTCGCGCGGCAATCCGGCGGTGGAGCATGTGCTGGACCAGGGCATGGATTACACCTCCGGTGCCCAGTGGCTGGCCCAGCATGTCCTGCCCGGGCGCACCACCATCGCGGTGGCCGGCACCCATGGCAAGACCACCACCACCTCGCTGGTGGCCTGGCTGCTGGAGCAGGCCGGGCAGGAGCCGGGTTTCCTGATCGGCGGCGTGGTGCCGGACTTCGGCGTCTCGGCCCGGCTGGGCAATGGCAAGACTTTTGTGGTCGAGGCGGACGAATACGACACCGCGTTTTTCGACAAGCGCAGCAAGTTCGTGCACTACCGCCCGCAGGTGGCCATCCTCAACAACCTGGAATATGACCACGCCGACATCTTCCCGGACCTGGCCGCGATCGAGCGCCAGTTCCACCACCTGGTGCGTACCGTGCCGGGCAAGGGCCGGCTGATCGTCAATGCCGCCGATGCCAACCTGGCCCGGGTGCTGGCGATGGGCCGCTGGACGCCGGTGGACACCTTCGGTTTCGAGGCCGGGCTGACCTGGCAGGCCCGCCTGGAGCAGGCCGACGGCAGTGTCTTCAGCGTGCTCCACAACGGCGTGGAACTGGGCCAGGTGCGCTGGTCGCTGCTGGGCAACCACAACGTGCTCAATGCGCTGGCCGCGCTGGCCGCAGTGCATGCGGTGGGCGTTGACCCGGCCAGCGTGCTGGACAGCCTGGCCGGCTTTGGTGGCATCAAGCGCCGCCTGGAAGTGGTGGGGCAGCTCAGCGGGATCACCCTGTATGACGATTTCGCCCATCACCCCACGGCCATTGCCACCACCCTGGCCGGGCTGCGCGCACGCGTGGGCCAGGCGCGGATCGTGGTGGCGATGGAGCCGCGCAGCAACTCGATGCGGTTGGGCGCGCATGCCCAGGCCCTGGCACCGTCGCTGGCGCTGGCCGATGCGGTGGTGTTCCTGCACCGGCCCGAGCTGGCCTGGGATGCCGCTGCGGTGATTGCCAACGTGCGCGGCCAGGCCGTGGCGGTGCCGGACAGCGATGCCCTGATCGCGGCCCTGGCCAGCCAGCTGGCCGCTGGTGACCATGTGGTGTTCATGTCCAACGGCGGCTTTGACAACGCCCCGCGGCGCCTGCTGGCCCAGCTGCAGGCCGCCCAGGCCTGAGCCTGGCCGGGCTCAGCTGCGCTGACCACGTGCCGGGGTTATGCTGGCACCTGAGTGTCTTGCAGATTTACCGGTCATGGTCAGTCCACTGTCGCCCCTGCCGTTGTTTCCCTTGCACGGCAACCTTCTGCCCGGCGCAGGCATCACCCTGCGCCTGTTCGAGCCGCGCTACCTGGAGCTGCTGCGCCAGTGCAGCCGGGACAACAGCACCTTCGGCATCTGCCTGATCCTGGAGGGCGAAGAGGTCGGCGCTCCGGCAACCCCGGCGGCCTGGGGAGTGGAGGCGCAGATCGAGGATTTCGATACCGGCGCCGATGGCATGCTGCTGCTGCGCCTACGTGGCAGCCGGCGTTTCCAGGTCCAGCAGGTAGCGGTGCGTGACAACGGCCTGGTGGTTGGCCAGGTGCGCTGGTGTGCGGCCGACAGTGATGACGAGGTGCGCCCGCAGCATGCGCTGCTGTCACTGCTGCTGGAGCGCATCATCGAGCAGGTCGGCGGCCCGTATGCCAAGGCCGGGCCGGAATTGTTCGACCAGGCCGGCTGGGTTGGCTGGCGCCTGGCCGAGCTGCTGCCGCTGGAAGAAGAACAGCGCCTGCAGTTGCTGCAGACCGATGATGTGCACCAGCGCCTGGACCTGTTGCTGGGCTGGATCCCGGACTGAAGGCCTGCGGCCCCGGGCCGGGGGGGCGGTCATTGGATCAAGGCGCGCTGGCCGTGTTCTCAGTGCTTGTGGCAGTGCCAATACCGGCAGCGGCCGGCAACTGCGCGCGCAGTACCGGCAGGCCGCTGCCCGGATGGGTGCCGATCACCGGTTGCCAGGGCTGCAGGGCCTGTTCCACCGCACGGATGGCCGGTACCGGGCCGGGGACTGGGCGCCACATCCCGACCAGGTTCCAGTGGCGCTGGAACTGCAGGGTCTGGGCAGTACCCAGCCACAACGGCTGGTTGCCCGGCTGCAGGCGCACATCAGAACGCCACAGGCGCAGGGCATGAACCTGGTCGGCCTGATCGCCGGCCTTGAGCATCAGCAATGATTCGACCCGGGTATCCAGGGTGGCCGGCAGCACCGGCACCTGGTCCGGGGCGCTGTCGCTGTCGAGCATGTGCAGGGCCTGTTCCCAGCCGGCTTGGCTCTGGCGGTGCCAGCCGGCCGCCTGCAATTGCTGGGCAACCTGGTCCAGCGGGCCAACCAGCTGGACATCCAGTGGCCAGCGCTGGTCATCATCAAACTCGTTGCGCACCGCCGGCAGCTGCTGCCAGCCCTGGTCATGCCAGGCCTCCAGCGGCAGGCTGATGGCCGCCGGGCTGTTGGGCTCGAACTTGGCCAGCTTGCTGTCCAGGTCGCGCGGGGCATAGAACAGGGCCGCGGCCAGGAAGGCGCCGTAGAACAGCCAGCACACCGGGGTGATCCAGAAGCCGCGGTTGAAGCGACGGCGGTAGGCGATGCCCAGCACCAGCAGCCAGAACAGGCCGAACAGCATCCCGCCGAGCACATCGCTGAGCCAGTGCGCGCCCAGGTACAGACGGGCAAAGCCAATCGTGGTGACGATTGCCCCGGACACCAGATATGGCCAGACCCGGTTGCGCCCGGGCAACTCGCGGCCGATCAACACGGCAAAGAAGCCGAAGGTGATCGTGCTCATGGTCACCGCCACGGACGGGAAGCCGAAACCGCTGCTGGCCTCGGCCGGGCGCACCATGTCCACGGTGGCGGTCAGCAGTTCGGTCAGGGCCAGGCCGAAGGCCAGGGCCAGCAGCCAGTGCACCACGGCCATCCAGCGCCGGCGCCAGGCCAGGTAGCCCATGCCGGCGGCGATGGCCGGCAGCAGCACCTGCCAGTCACCCAGCGAGGCCAGCGCGGCCAGCGGGTAGTCGGCCAGCGGGTTGCGCAAGGAGAGCATGGCCTGGTGCACGGCCAGGTCCAGCTGCAACGGCTCGCCGTGGCTGACCACGGTCATCAGCAGTGCAAAGCCACCCCAGCCCAGGGCCAGCAGCATCACTGCCAGCACCGCCAGCGGTACGGCTTCGCGCCGCTGGGGGTCGAGCACGCCGACGGTGAACTGGCCCAGCAGCGGGTGGCGTCCGGACCAGGCCAGCAGGGTGGCCAGCCAGCCGTCCAGACGTTCGGCCGACCAGCGGTAGGTGTACAGCACGATGGCCCAGGCCAGGCCGAGCACTGCCGCCAGTGCGGCCAGCACCACCAGCAGGCGCCCGGCCACCGCCGCCACGGCCTCGTAGGCCTGGCCCAGCACCCAGCCGGGCAGCAGGAACAGCACGGCCCAGGAGACGGCGGCAATCACGCTGGCGCGCAGGTACTTGTCCAGTGGCATCCTGGCCATGCCGGCCACGGCCGGCACGAACGGGCGGATGGCGCCGACATAGCGGGCGATCAGGATCGACTTGAACGCATTGCGGCGGAACATCAGTTCGCCGCGTTCCAGCAGTTGCGGATGCTTGGAGAAGGGCCAGACACCGCGCAGGTGGTCGCCCCAGCGGCGCCCGACCCAATAGCTCAGGCCGTCGCCGGCCAGTGCACCCAGGGTGGCACACAGCACCGTGTACGGGCCGGACAGCTCACCCAGGCCGATCAGCACACCCACCGCAATCAACAGCGGCAGGGCAGGCACGATGGCGCCCAGCACAATGACCGAATCGCAAAACGCGATGGCGAAGACGACCACACCGGCCAGTACGGGGTTGGCGGCGATCCACGCCAGCAGCCCATCAATCCAGGAAGCATTCATCGAAAAAGTATATCGATGCGGGGCGGTGTTGCCTGCATGCACGCCACTCCCATTCAGCGGCGATCCTTGTCTACACTGCCGGCCATGTGCAGTGAACCTTCCATCACCGTCTTCAAGGCCGACAGCTTCGGCCGCATCCTGCTGGTCCAGCAGGATACGCGTCGCTTCATTCGCCGTGACCTCAGTGTGACCCCGCTGTGGCTGCGTCTGCCGGCCTGGTGGCTGGCCCGGCGCGAGGCACGGGCGCTCGCCGCGCTGGGTGACATGCCGGCCACGCCGCGCCTGCTGCACTGGGACGGTGTGCACCTGGAGCGCAGCTTCATGGACGGGGCGGCGATGTTCAAACGCCCGCCGCACGGCGACCTGGCCTATTTCCGCCAGGCCCGGCGGCTGCTGCAGCAGCTGCACCGGCGCGGCATCGTCCACAACGACCTGGCCAAGGAAGCCAACTGGCTGGTGCAGGCCGACAGCAGCCCGGGGATCATCGATTTCCAGCTGGCCATGCTCGGCAAGCCGCGTTCGCGCTGGATGCGCCTGCTAGCCCGCGAGGACCTGCGCCACCTGCTCAAGCACAAGCGCACCTACTGCCCGCAGGCCATCACCGCAGTGGAACGGCGGGTGCTCAAGCGCCGCTCCTGGCTGCGTGAGCTGTGGTTTGCCAGCGGCAAGCCGGTGTACCGCTTTGTCACCCGCAAGCTGCTGCACTGGGAAGACAACGAAGGCCGCGGCCCGCGCCAGTGATGCCCTTGCCGCCCCGCCTTGTGCCGGGAGGCTGCCATTGCTGCAGCCGGCACTGCGGGCCGGCGTCAGCTGTCAGATTTGAGGGTGGCTGACGCGCCCCCCCATACACCTGCGGTCCGCCCCTTTGCGCGCCCGGCCCGGCAATTACTGGCCGAAGTGCTGGGGCAGCTCATGCCCGCACTGGTTGCAGTAGCGGGCCTTGTAGACATGGTCCTCGCTGCCGCAGATCACGCAGCCACGGTGATCGGGGCGGTTGCCGTCACGCTGCCGGCGCAGGATGTCGTTGGCCAGTTCGGCGGTGTAGATGCCGGTGGGCACGGCCAGGATCGAATAGCCGATCAGGATCAGCACCGAGGTCAGCAGGCGCCCCAGCGGGGTATGCGGGACCATGTCGCCGTAGCCCACCGTGCCCATGGTCACGATCGCCCAGTACATGCTGTGCGGGATCGAGGTGAAGCCGTTTTTCGGGCCTTCGATGACATACATCAGGGCGCCGGCGACCACGGTCACGGTGATCACGGTGAACAGGAACAGCAGGATCTTGCGCCGGCTGCGCCACAACGCGCCGATCAACACGCCGCTCTCGTCGATGTAGCGGGTCAGCTTGAGGATGCGGAACACCCGCAGCACGCGCAAAAAGCGCACTGCCAGCAGGGCCTGGGCGCCGGGGATGAACAGCGACAGATAGGCCGGCAGGATCGAGACCAGGTCGATGATGCCCCAGCTGCTCAGTGCGTAGCGGTGGGGGCGCAGCACCACCTTCAGGCGCAGCACGTACTCGGCGGTGAACAGGATGGTGAAAAACCACTCCACCCCGTACAGCCAGCCGGAGAAGCGCTGGTGGATGGCCTGCACGCTGTCGAGCATGATCACCGCCACGCTGGCGATGATGGTCAGCACCAGGGCCACGTCGAAGGCGCGCGAGGACGGGGTGTCGTGGCGGTGGATGATGTCAAACCAACGCTTGCGCCAGCCGGTCTCGCTGGCCGGGTTCAACTGGGGGGTGGTGAAAAGTTTCATGATCGGCATTGTGCCGCAGGGCGGGGAATGGAGGACAATGGCTACTTTCCCATCAAGCCCGTTACCGCCATGAGTGCTGACACCGCCAACCTGCTGTCCAAGTCTTCCTACTACCTGCCGGTGTATGCACCGCGCCAGCTGGTGCTGGAGCGCGGCCAGGGCGCGCGCGTCTGGGACGTGGAAGGGCGTGAGTTCATCGACCTGGCCGCCGGCATCGCAGTGTGCTCGCTGGGCCACAACGATGCCGACCTGAAGGCCGCCCTGCTGGCCCAGGCCGAGAAGCTGTGGCACGTGTCCAACGTGTTCTACACCGAACCGACCCTGCGCCTGGCCGAGGAGCTGGTGGGCGCGTCGAAGTTCGCCGAGCGGGTGTTTTTCTGCAATTCCGGCGCCGAAGCCAACGAGGTGGCGATCAAGCTGATCCGCAAGTGGGCTTCCAACGCCGGCCGTGATGCCGCCAAGCGCACCATCGTGACCTGCCGTGGCAGCTTCCACGGCCGTACCCTGGCCACGGTGACCGCCACCGCCCAGCCCAAGTACCAGGCCGGCTACGAGCCGCTGCCCGGTGGCTTCCGCTACATCGATTTCAACGACGTGGCCCAGCTGGAAGAAGCAATGGCCAGCGGCGACGTGGCCGCGGTGATGTTCGAACCGGTGCAGGGCGAGGGCGGCGTGGTACCGGCCAGCGCGGAATTCATGGCGCGCGCCCGTGAACTGTGCGATGCGCACGACGCGCTGCTGGTGTTTGACGAAATCCAGGTCGGCATGGGCCGCAGTGGCCAGCTGTTCGCGCACTGGAACTGGAACGTGACCCCGGACATCGTGACCCTGGCCAAGGCCCTGGGCTGCGGCTTCCCGATCGGCGCGATGCTGGCCGGCCCGAAGGTGGCCAGCGCCATGGGGGTGGGCTCGCACGGCACCACCTTCGGCGGCAACCCGCTGGCCACCGCCGTGGCCCGCGTCGCCCTGGCCAAGCTGTCCAGCGCCGAAATCCAGGCCAATGTGGCCCGCCAGTCGGCCGCCCTGCGCGCTGGCCTGGAGGCGATCAATGCCGAGTTCGGCCTGTTCTCCGAAGTGCGCGGCATGGGCCTGATGATGGGCGCCGTGCTCAAGGACGAATACGCCGCCGATGCCGGCAAGCTGCTGGATCTGGCTGCCGAACAGCAGGTGCTGATCCTGCTGGCCGGTGCCAGCGTGCTGCGCTTTGTGCCGGCGTTGAACATCACCGACGAGGAGCTGGCCGAAGGCCTGGCCCGCGTACGCAAGGCGCTTGCCGCTTACCTCGCCGCGCGCTGAGGCAGCACATCGCACCATTGCATGCATAAAAGAAGGAGGCCATTGGCCTCCTTTTTTGTGGGCCGGTGCTGCTCAGCGGATCAGTTGATGACGCTTGAGCACCTTGCGCAAGGACTGGGCGTGGTGGGCGGTGTCGGCCATCAGGCCGGCGCTGCGGGCACCGCGCACGTTGGTGAACAGGTTGTCGATGAACAAGGTCTGCGCCGGTGCCGCCTGCAGCTGCGCCAGCGCTGCCTGGAAGCAGGCCGGGTCGGGTTTGCGCAGGCCCAGGGCGCCGGCAGTGAGTACCCGGCTGGCATCCAGCCCGGGCAGGTCCAGCATCCGTGCAATCGGGGCGGCCAGGGCAGCCGGGTTGTTGCTCAGGATCGCCAGCGCGCAGCCCGGGTTGACCCGCAGCAGCAGTTGCTGGCAGTCGCGGCGTACGCTGGTGGCGGCGATGCGGGCGGCATGCCAGTGTTCGGCGCTGACCGTGCACTCCAACTGTTCCTGCAGACGCTGCAGCAGGGTGTCCAGTTGCTGCGGCTCGCTGCCGGCGACCGCGTCGCGGCCCAGGGCCGCAAGGGCGCTGGCAACGTGGCCGGGGGCCAGCGACAGGCTCCGGGCCAGGGCCTGGCTGCGCAGTCGGGGGCTGAAATCAGCCAGCACATCATCAAAGTCCAGCAACAGCAGGGCAGGGCGGGTGATCGGTGCAGTCATCGGCAAAAGTGTCGCAGGTATTAACGCATTGCGTGCAATCAGTGGTTGTCTGGCAGCTGCTGTCTAGAATGCCTCTTCCCTGTTGTAAGGAGTGTTCCTTGAAACTGCTTTCCTCCCTGTTGGCCCTTGCCGCGCTGGCCCTGGCGCCCTCGGCTTATGCACGCACCTGTGCGCTGAGCATCGACAGCAATGACCGCATGCAGTTCTCCACGGCCAGCTTGAACGTGCCCGCTGACTGCACCCAGGTCGATCTGACCCTGCGTCACACCGGCACCCGCCCGGTCGCGGTGATGGGCCACAACTGGGTACTGACCGAAACCAAGGATTTCACCCCGGTGGCGCAGGCCGGCATGCGCGCGCCGCTGGCCGACAACCACCTGCCCAAGAACGATGCACGGGTGATTGCCGCCACGCCGATGATCGGTGGCGGTGCCACCACCCGCGTGCGCTTTGCCACCAGCAAGCTGAAGAAGGGCGGCGACTACACCTTCTTCTGCTCCTTCCCGGGGCACTGGGGCATCATGAAGGGCAAGCTCACCTTCGGTTGATCGCGCGCTGCCAGCAGGCAGACAAAAGGCCGGCATTGCCGGCCTTTTGCGTTGCTGCACAACCGGGCTGGGTCAGCCGGCGGCAACCACCTTGAAGGCCTCGCGCGCGGCGGCCAGGGTCGCCTCGATCACTTCGTCGGTGTGGGCGGCGGAGATGAAACCGGCCTCGTAGGCGCTCGGGGCCAGGAACACGCCGCGCTCGAGCATGGCGTGGAAGAAGCGGTTGAAGGCGGCGGTGTCACAGGCGGTGGCCTGGGCGTAGGTGTCCACCTTCTCGGTGGTGAAGAACAGGCCGAACATGGCCCCGACCTGGTTGGTGGTCAGTGCCACACCGGCTTCGCGTGCAGCCTCTTCCAGGCCGGCGCACAGGCGTGCGGCGCTGGCCGACAGGCGCTCGTGGAAGCCCGGCTCGCTGACCAGCTCGAGCATGGCCAGGCCGGCGGCCATGGCCACCGGATTGCCGGACAGGGTGCCGGCCTGGTAGATCGGGCCGGCCGGGGCGATCTGGTTCATCAGTTCGGCACGGCCGCCGTAGGCACCCACCGGCATGCCGCCGCCGATGATCTTGCCGAAGGTGGTCAGGTCCGGGGTGATGCCGTAATGGGCCTGGGCACCGCCGAGGGCGACGCGGAAGCCGGTCATCACTTCATCAAAGATCAGCAGCGCGCCGTACTGGGTGCACAGGGCGCGCAGGTGCTGCAGGTAGCCCTCACGCGGCGGGATGCAGTTGGCATTGCCCACCACCGGCTCGATGATCAGGCCGGCAATGTCCGCGCCATGCTGCTCGAACAGGGCAGTGGCGGCATCGACGTCGTTGTAGGGCAGGGTCAGGGTCAGCTCGGACAGGCCGGCCGGCACGCCCGGCGAGGTCGGCACGCCCAGGGTCAGCATGCCGCTGCCGGCCTTGACCAGGAAGGAGTCGCCGTGGCCGTGGTAGCAGCCTTCGAACTTGACGATCTTGTTGCGGCCGGTGGCGCCACGGGCCAGGCGGATCGCCGACAGGGTGGCCTCGGTACCGGAATTGACCATGCGCACCATCTGGCACGACGGCACCAGCTTGGTGATGGTCTCGGCCATGGTCACCTCGGCGGCGCAGGGCGCACCGAAGGACAGGCCGTTTTCAATCGCGGCGGCCACGGCGCTGCGCACGGCCGGGTGGTTGTGGCCGACGATCATCGGGCCCCAGGAGCCGACGTAATCGATGTAGGCATTGCCATCGACATCGTGCAGGTAGGCACCATCGGCACGGGCGACAAAGAACGGGTCGCCGCCGACGGATTTGAACGCACGGACTGGCGAATTGACGCCGCCCGGCAGCAGGGTCTTGGCGCGGGCGAACAGGGCGGAGGACTGGCTGTGGTTCATGGGAAATCCTTCAAAACAGGGATTGGTAGGCGCGCAGGGCGGCAACCGGGTCAGGCGCGGCGTAAATGCCGCTGACCACGGCCAGCAGGTCGGCGCCGGCATCGACAAGGGGCCGGGCATTGTCCGGGGTCAGGCCGCCGATGGCCACCCGGGCCACGCCCAAGCCGGCGGCCTCGTGCAGCTGCTGCCTGTCCGCGCGTGGGGCATGCGGTTTGGTGATGCTGGGGTAGAACGCACCGAAGGCCACGTAGCTGGCACCGGCCGCGGCGGCCTGGCGGGCAAGCTCGATCTGGTTGTAGCAGGAGGCGCCGATGATCGCCTGCGGCCCCAGCAGCTGACGGGTGGCAGCGATGTCGCCATCGTTGACGCCAAGGTGCACACCGGCGGCGCCGATCTCGCGGGTCAGGACGGGGTCATCGTTGACCAGCAGCGGCACGCCATGGTCCTGACACAGCCGCTGCAGGGCGCTGGCCTGTTCCCGGCGCAAAGCGGCGCTGGCGGCCTTGTTGCGGTACTGCAGCAGGGCCACGCCGGCGGCCAGCAGGGGCGCGGTGGCGGCGAGCAGGGCAGTGGTATCGGGCTGGTCGGGGGTGATCAGGTACACCCCACGCAGGGCCAGGGCGGCAGTCATGGCTTGAGCCGGGCGGCAGGAAAGCGACAATGATCGCTCATTGCCTGCCAACGGTGGTTATCTGATGCTGGACTTGCCCGAACTGGATTTGCCCGGACTGGGGCTGGACGAGGGCCCGGGCGCGCGCTGGATGTGCCAGGTCTGTGGCTTTGTCTACGATCAGGCCCAGGGCCTGCCCGAGGAGGGAATTGCACCTGGCACGCCATGGGAGGCAGTGCCGGAAGACTGGGTGTGCCCGGAATGCGGCATGGCCAAGGCCGATTTTGCGATGGAGCGGCTGGACTGAAGGGCCGCGTGCCGGCCTCAGTGCAGGCGTCCGCTGCTGATCGGCACATTGCGCAGCAGCTCGTTGATCTTCTGGCTGTCGCTGGCCTCCGGTTCCTGGCGCAGGTAACGCTCCAGGTCGCGCCGGGCGGCGGCGGTATGGCCCAGCTGCAGGTAGGCCAGGCCACGGTCGCGCCGGGCCTCGGCATTTTCCGGGGCCAGCAGCAGCTGGCGGTCGGCACAGCGCGCCACCTTGTCCCAGTGTCCGGCCAGGCCCCAGCTGCGCTGCAGGTTGCGCAGCAGGCGCAGCACGATGCCGCGCACCGGGGTGGGCATCAGCAGGCGCACCAGCAGCTCGGCCTCCGGCACCTGGCCGCCCAGGTGCTGGGCGGCCAGCGCCTCGATCTGCTCCAGCCCCAGCGGATGGCCGCCGTGGTACGGGTCCATGGCCAGGATGGCGTCATCGCCCAGGTCCAGCGCGGTGAGGAAATGGCCGGGAAAGGAAATGCCGTGCACCGGCAGGCCGAGGCGGTTGGCCACCTCGATCTGCACGATGGCCAGGGCGATCGGGTTGCCGCGCCGCTGCGCCAGCACCCGCTGCAGGTGGTTGTTGTCGGCCGCGTAGTAGTCCTCGGCCGGGCCGTAGCCCTGTTCCTGGAACAGGTGGCGGTTGATCGCGGCCATCTTCAGTGGCAGCGAGGTGATGGAGGCCACCTCGGTGGCCAGGGCATCGGCATGGCCCTGCAGCTGGGCCTGGCAGGCCGCCACATCCAGCTGCGGGTCTTCATCGGCGGCCACCCGCAGCACCGCGGCCAGCAACGGCCACTGCTCGTCATCGGTATCGGCCAGGGTGCGCCAGTCCGGCAGGGACAACATCATCAGCAGATCAGTTGGCCGGGGGGATTCCCGGGCCCAGTATCAGGCGCTGGCCGTTCTGGAGTTGTAGACGGGCGGCATGCCCGGCGTTGAGTTCAAGCACATAACGGGCCGGGCCCTCGCTGGGATAGGGCGGGCAGTCACTGCGCGGCGGGCATGGCGGCACGTTGCGCTGCTGGCTGACCAGACGCAGCTGGCTGTCGAAATACAGGATGTCCAGGGGGATGCGGGTGTTCTTCATCCAGTAGGCTTGCCATTCCTGGCGGTCATGGATGAACAACATGCCGCGCCCGGCCGGCAGCTGGGTACGGTACATCAGGCCCTGGGCGCGGCTGTGGTCATCGGTGGCCAGTTCCACTTCGTAACGCTGGCCGGCCAGCTCCACCCACGGCAGGCCGGTGTTGCTGGCCGGGCTGCTGCCGGCACTGGCGCAGGCCGGCAGCAGGGCCAGCAACAGGGCGGGAATCAGGGCAGCTTTCATCGACAGGCTCGTTGCAGAAGGATGGCGCCACCATCGGCCAGAGCCGGCTCATCCGTCAAGACGGCGCTGGTGCTGTGCCTGGGCAATCACATTGAAACGGTTGTGGGCCTGCAGCCACAGCGGGTGCTGGTGGGCATCGGCCTCGGCGGCCACATCCGGAATCACGCTGAAGGGAATGCGCATCGGTGCGGCCCCGGCGCTGATGGCCGGCTGCAGGGCGCCGAAGTACAGGGTGTTGTTGCCGTAGCGCTGGTTGACCGCATCCAGTACCTGGTTGAGCGCGCGGCGACGGCGTTGCTGGCGGTCCTCGAACAGGTCCTGGCTGTGCCCGCTGTTGGCCTGCAGGCCGGTCAATGCCACCGAGATGGCCAGTGGCGGATGGGCGCGGCTGGCCATGCCCGGCAGGGGCGCCGGCAGCTGCCAGAGCAGGTGCAGCAGTTGCTGGCTGTCATCGATGGCGGCAAACCGGCAGCTGTTTTCCAGGCGTTCCTCGCGCCCGAGCAGACGCACGTTCAGATGCAGGCTGGTGGCCTTCCAGCCGCCACGGCGCAGGCGCATGGCCGCCTTGGCCAGCAGTTTGCCGGCCACCGCGCGGGCCCCGGGCAGGCTGCGCAGCTCCGGGCCGAGCACGTGGGAGTGGCCGATCGAGCTGGTGTTGCTGCGCCGGGGCGGGGTATCCACGCCGTGCAGGTCGGCCCAGAAGCGTTCGCCGCCGATGCCGCCCCAGATTGCCTTGAGCTGGCGCGGGCTGGCTGCGCACAGCTGGGCGGTGGTGTGGATGCCGGCGGCCAGCAGACGCTGCTGCATCGAGGGCCCGACCCCGCACAGCTCGTTGGGCTGCAGGCCATGCAGGGCCTGTGGCAGGTCGGCAGCGTGCAGCACGGTCAGCCCGTCCGGCTTGTGCATGTCCGCGGCGGTCTTGGCCAGGAAGCGGTTGGGCGCGATGCCGATGGAGCAAGTGATGGCCTCACCGTAGTCACGGCGCAGGGCGGCCTTGATCTGCCCGGCAATCGCGCGTGCGGCGTCCTCGGATTGCTCGTTGAGCATCAGGGCGCAGGCCACCTCGTCGATCGAGGCCGGGGTCTCGTGCGGGATGCAGCGGCCGATCAGGTCCATCAGCGCGTGGTGCAGGGCCACGTAGCGTTCGGGCCGGGCCAGGCGGAAGACGATGTCCGGACAGCGCTGGCGCGCCTCGCGCACGCCGGTGCCGGTCTTCACCCCGAAGGCCTTGGCCTGGTAGCTGGCGGCAATGCAGCAGGTGCCTTCGCTGGCCACCGGCACCACCGCCACCGGGCGCCCGCGCAGGGCCGGGTCGTCGAACTGCTCGACCGAGGCGAAGTAGGAATTGAAGTCGACGAACAGGTAGCGCAGGGTCATGGCGGTGCGGCAGGCAGCAGGCACGGCCAGTGTGCGCGCAGGCCGTCTCAGCAATGGAGACGGCCTGCCGGGGCCGGGGTCAGATCACCTGCGGCGGGGTGCCACCGACGATCACCACGTCGGCCTTGCGGCGGGCGAACAGGCCGACCGCGACCACGCCCGGGATCTGGTTCAGTTCACGCTCCAGCGCCACCGGGTCGGTGATGGCCAGGTTGTGCACGTCCAGGATCTGGTTGCCGTTGTCGGTGGTGGTGCCCATGCGCCAGACCGGCTGGCCGCCGGTGCGCTGCAGGATCTCGCGGGCCACCAGCGAGCGGGCCATCGGGATCACTTCCACCGGCAGCGGGAAGGTGCCCAGCACCGGCACCTGCTTGGACGGATCGATGATGCAGACAAACTGCTTGGAGGCCTCGGCGATGATCTTTTCGCGGGTCAGGGCCGCGCCGCCGCCCTTGATCAGGTTGTTGTTGCCGTCGCACTCGTCGGCACCATCCACATACAGCTCCAGGGTGCCGGCGTGGTTGAGTTCCATCACCTCGATGCCGTGCTTTTTCAGCTGCGCGGTGCTCTGCTCGGAACTGGAGACGGCCGCCTTGATCGGGAACGGCAGCTTGGCCAGGCCATCAATGAAATAGGCCACGGTGGAGCCGGTGCCGACACCGATGACCATGTCGCGTTGCACGTATTCCAGGGCTTTTTCAGCGGCCAGACGCTTGGCTTCAGACATCACTTCACCACACAGTTGAGGATTGCAAAAAGTGAAAGGCCCGGCGCTGGAGGCGGCCGGGCCGGGGGATCATTTTTCCAGCGCGAGCATGGTTTTCCATTGCGCCGCGGTGACCGGGAACACCGACAGCCGGCTGCCGCGGGCGGTCAGCGGGAAGCCTTCACCGAAATCCTGCGCATGCTGCTTGATCAGCTCCAGCGGGATCACAGCGTTCAACTTGCGCTCAAAGCCCACGTCCACCAGCATCCAGCGCGGGTTCTCGCGCGTGGCCTTGGGGTCGAAGTACTCCGATTCCGGGTCGAACTGGGTGTCATCGGGATAGGCCTCGCTGGCCACCCGGGCAATGCCGACCACACCGGGCACCTTGGCATTGGAGTGGTAGAACAGGATGCCGTCGCCGACCTGCATGCCATCGCGCATGAAGTTGCGCGCCTGGTAGTTGCGCACGCCGTTCCACGGCTCGGTGCCGACGCGCTGCAGGTCGTCGATGGAAAACACGTCCGGTTCGGACTTCATCAGCCAGTAGCGGGTACGGTGACTCATGGATGGGGCTTCGCAAGATGGGTGGCAGTAGGGGTGCAGACCGCGTCCAGGGGAACGTCCCAGTCGGCGCAGGGCAGGGCATCGACCTGCTGGCAGTCAAAGGCGGCACCCACCAGATACGGCGGGGCCGGTTGGCCGAGGCGGAAAGCGAAGCTGCGATCATACCAGCCGCCTCCCATGCCCAGTCGCCGGCACTGGCCATCAAAGCCGACCAGCGGGGTGATGACCAGGGCCATGGCCTGCGGCGGCAGCGCGTCTTCAATGGCGATGTCCGGCTCGGGAATGCCGTAACGGTTGGTGGTCAGGGCCTGGCCGGGACGCCAGGGCGCAAAGCGCAGCTGCTCGCCGGCCAGCATCGGCAGGCAGTAGGTCAGCCCGGGTGGCAGGCTGGTCTGCCAGCGGTGCAGGGCAATCTCGCCATCACCGGCCCAGTAGCCGGCCACCAGACCCTGCGCCGGGGCAACGGGCAGGGCCAGCAGCTGCGCGGCCAGGGCATCGGCCGCGGCCAGGCGGGTCGGGACATCCAGGGCGCGGCGGGCCTGGCGTAGTTGGGTACGCAGGGTCTTGCGCAGATCGGACATGGCAGGTGCCGGTTCATGGGTAGTGGCCCATTGTCGCCGCAGCGCCCGGTGGCGGCCAGTTCCGGCAGATGGCCCTGCGCGCGACGGCGGGGCTGCATGCCGGCATGCAGCGGTGCTGCGGAAAAAAGAAACGGCACCACGAAGGTGCCGTTTCAAAAGGTGGTTCTCCACTATGCCGATGCATGCGAAACGACCCTGAACCCGAGGTTCAAGTGGAGACGCTGAGACCCCATTGGGCTTTCCGCTCGTAGACGGACATGCACACCCGGTGTCGGCGCGCCCCCGGTGTCGTTCTTAAGGGACAAGGCGATATGTTTGCACATGCTGTCGGGCACGGCAGAGAACGCACTTGAAGTATACCCGCAGGTGCCGGCGAAGGTCACCCGTTGGTCGGCATCGGCAGGTTCAAGTTGGTGGCCGGGGTGTGCACTTTCCCGGGCCGGCCTTGCTCAGGGCGCTTCGTCCAGGGCGCGGTCCAGGCGCCGGTTCAATTCGCTCAGGGTGCGCTGCAGGTCGCTTTCCTGTTCGCTGAGCTGGTTGCGCAGCAACAGCAGTTCATGGGCCAGGTTCAAGGCGGTGAGCACGGCCACCCGATCCACCGACGCGGTGCGGTTGCCACCGCGGATCTCGCGCATGCGCCCGTCCAGGCTGCGTGCGGCCGCTTCCAGACTGTCGCGTTCGGCCGCATCCACGCCCACGGTGTAGTCGCGGTCTAGGATGCGGATGGTGACCGGGGTGCTGGCACTCATGTGTTCTGCTCCAGGGAACGCAGCCGGGTGATCATCGCTTCCACGCGGGAGCGGGCCATCTCGTTCTTGGCCAGCAGCTGGGCGCGTTCGACCATCAATTGCTCCTGGGCCACACGCAGGCTGCGGTTCTCCTCGGCCAGGCGGGTATTGCGCTCGACCAGGGTCTGGACCCGCAAGGCCAGGGCGTGCAATGCAGCGACGGGATCAAAGGCAGGCATGGGCGCACGATAGGCAGGCAAACGCTGGCCGGTCAAGCACCATCGGGGTTGGCCCCGGTACACTGCGCGCATGGCTGCACAGGACGTGGCGGCGCTTCGATTCCCTTCAATAGGCAATGCAATGAACGAACTTCCCGATTTCACCGCCGTTTCCCAGCAGGCCAACGCACTGGCCCTGGCCAGCACCCCGGCCGAGCTGCATGGCGGGCTGTGCGGCTGGCTGGCCGCCGGTGGCATCGACCGCAACGACTGGCTGGCGGCGGTACTGGCCGACCCGGGCCTGGCCGCGCCGGAAGCTGGCAGTGCCCTGGACCGCCTGCGTGCGGTGAGCGTGGCCCAGCTGGAAGACCGTGATTTTGCTTTCGAGCTGCTGCTCAGTGCGGCCAGTGCCACGGTGCTGGAACGCACCGGCGCGCTGTTTGACTGGTGCCGCGGCTTTCTGGGTGGTTTCGGCCTGGCCAGTGGCACCCGCCCGAGCCTGAGCGAGGAAGGCGAGGAGGCACTGGAAGACCTGGCCCGTCTGGCCGCCTCCAGCAGCGATGAATTCGAGGCCGGCGACGAGGACGAGGATGCCCTGGCCGAGATCGAGGAATTCGTGCGCGTGGCTGTGCTGCTGCTGCACGGTGACTGCGTGATGGCCGTGCGCCACCGCAAGAGCCTGAACTGAGGAGCCGGCGATGTCCTTGCGTGCATTGACCGGGATCAGCACCGGTGAGTACCGCGGCCGCCGCCGCCAGTTGATGGACGCAGTGGGCGAGCAGGCCATCATCGTGCTGCCGGCCGCCGCGGAGAAAGTGCGCAGCCATGACACTCATTACCCGTTCCGGCAGGACTCCAACTTCCATTACCTGACCGGTTTCAACGAGCCCGAAGCCGTGCTGGTGCTGGTGCCCGGGCGTCGTCATGGCGAGGTGATCCTGTTCTGCCGCGAGCGCCATCCCGAGCGCGAGATGTGGGATGGCCCGCGCGCCGGTACCGGCGGGGCGGTGTCGTTGTACGGGGCCGATGATGCCTACCCGATCGAGGACATCGACGAGATCCTGCCCGGCCTGCTGGAAGGGCGCAGCCGGGTGTACTACCCGTTCGGCCGTGATGCCCAGTTCGACCGCCAGCTGATCGGCTGGGTCAACCAGGTGCGTGCGCAGGTGCGCAACGGTGCACGCCCGCCGCATGAGCTGCTGGAGCTGGGCACCCTGCTGCACGAAATGCGCCTGTTCAAGAGCGAGGCGGAAGTTGCCCTGATGCGCCATGCCGCCCAGGTCAGCGTGCAGGCCCACCGTGCGGCGATGGCGATCGTGCGCCCGGGCATGCCCGAATACGTGCTGCAGGCCGAACTGGAACGTCATTTCCGTGCCAGCGACTGCTGGCCGGCGTATGGCTCCATTGTCGGTGCCGGTGGCAATGGCTGCGTGCTGCACTACGTGGCCAACAACGCGGTGGCTGCCGATGGCGACCTGGTGTTGATCGATGCCGGCGCCGAGTACCGTGGCTATGCGGCCGACATCACCCGGACCTTCCCGGCCAACGGCCGCTACAGTGCCGAGCAGCGCCAGCTGTATGATCTGGTCGAGCGTGCCCAGGCCGCCGCCATTGCCATTGCCCGTCCGGGCACGCCGTGGGAGGCATTGCACAACACCGCGCTGGATGTGCTGGTCGATGGCCTGCTGTCGCTGGGCCTGCTGCAGGGCACCCACGCCGAGGTGCTGGCCAGCAAGGCCTATCTGCGCTTCTACCCGCACAAGAGCGGGCACTGGCTGGGCCTGGATGTGCACGATGTGGGCAGCTACCGGATCGAAGGACAAAGCCGCCTGCTCGAACCGGGCATGGCGCTGACCATCGAGCCGGGGATCTATGTGCGCCCGGACGACAAGGACGTGCCGGCCAAGTGGCGTGGCATCGGTATCCGCACCGAGGACAACCTGGTGATCACCGAGCAGGGTCATGACAACATCACCGGGGTGCTGGAGCGCAGTGCCGAGGCGGTGGAGGCCTTCATGGCGGCCGCACGCGCCGGCTGATCGGCGCTGGCCTTGTCGCGCGGCGAGGACAAAGGGCGCCATGGGCGCCCTTTGTTGATTGTGCCGACGGCCGTTGGCTGGATCAGGACGGGGTGGCCGCAAACACCGGGCGGGTCAGGTTGTCGGCCTGGGCGTCGGTGCACAGCACCTCGTCCTCGATGCGGATGCCGCCGTAGGGCTTGAACAAGTCCACCCGCTGCCAGTTCACCGCATCGGCCTGGCCGGCCGCGCGCAGGTCTTCCAGCAGCATGTCGATGAAGTAGATGCCCGGTTCGATGGTGACCACCATGCCCGGCTGCAGCTGTCGGGTCAGGCGCAGGAAGCGCTGGCCGTCCGGGCGCTGGATGAAACCGCCATGCTCGCCTTCGGCAAAACCGGCCACGTCGTGCACCTGGGCGCCGATGCCGTGGCCGATCCCGTGCGGGAAGAAGGCATTGCTGACCCCGGTGGCCAGGGCTGTTTCGGCATCGACCTTGATGATGTCGAACTCACGCAGCACCCCGGCCAGGCCGAGGTGGGCATCCAGGTGCAGCTGCTTGTAGTCAAAGCCGGCGCGGACCTTGGCGCACAGCTGCTGCTGGACCCCGTCCACCGCGTCGATCAGGGCCTGGAACTCGTCGTGGCCGGCAGCGGCGTAGCTGCGGGTGATGTCCGAGGCGTAGCCAAAGGCCGAGGCACCGGCATCGATCAGAAAGCTGCGCGGGTCGGCCGGGCGCTGCTTGTCCAGTTCGGTGTAGTGCAGCACTGCGCCGTTCTGGTTCAGCGCGATGATGTTGCCGTAGGGCAGCTCGTTGGCATCCTGGGTGGCCGCTGCGCAGTAGGCCATGTGGATCTCGAACTCACTGGCCCCGGCGCGGAAGGCGGCCTCGGCGGCCTTGTGCGCGCGCACGGCCGGTACCTGGGCGGCGCGCATCAGGGCAATTTCATAGGGTGTCTTGAACGAGCGGTGCCAGTGCAGGTGGTCAAGCACGGCCTGCGGGTTGTTGGGCGCGAAAGCGCCTACTGCGCTGTTGGCCTCGCCGAGGATGGCGCAGCGCGCCGGGTCGGCCGGCAGCAGCGGCAGGGCCTGCTCGGCCTCGCGGATGATGTGGATGTCGAAATGCTCCACCCACCAGCCGTTGGGCGCGGCCGGCACCACATGCCAGTAATCACGCGGCTGGTTGAAGATCAGCTGCGGGCGCTTGCCCGGGGTATGGACCACCCAGCTGTCCGGCACCCGGGTCAGCGGCAGCCAGTGCTTGAAATGCGGGTTGACCGCAAACGGGTAGTCGCGGTCGTCAAACACCTGGTAATGCAGCCGGCCGGAAGGGATGACCAGATGGTCCAGGCCGGCGCGGGCCAGTGCGGCATCGGCGCGGGCGGTCAGGGTGGCCAGGTGGTCGGCGTACAGCGGGGCGGGATCAGGCAGGTGCATGGGCATGTATCCAGGAACGACAGCCCATGATTGTGCACCTGCCTGCCGGCGATTGCGCGCCTCAGCTGGTCTGGCCGGTGCTGATCCACTGCCGCAGCAGTTCGCGGTGGGTGGCGCTCAGGGTCAGAAAACGCAGGCCGGCCCAGTACTGGCCGGGCGCATGGGCCGGTTCACGCCAGAGCAGGTGCACGCCGACATCGATGTTGGCCGCCTGGCCGTGGCGGTCGGGCACCTGGAAGCTGAGCTGGTACAGCGCATCGTCCACCAGCGGGGCGTCGGAGAGGATCAGCATGCCGCTTTCAGACACATTGCCGAGCCGGCCGATCACCTGCTCGCGCATCTGGTCGGTGACCGGCACGTGTTCGGGAACGGCGCGGCGCGGGGCGCGACGGGTGTCTTCCATCATGCGGACTCCTTGTTGCCGCCACGGCCGGCCAGGCTGCGCAGGGTACGCAGGGTGGCCTGCCAGGCGCGGTCGATCAACCGGCCCTGGCTTTCATTGACGATGCGCAGCTGGCCGCTGGCCATCAGCCGGGCCAGGCTGTCCATGGTGTGTTCGGCAACCTTCTGGCCACGTGCGTTGACGAACAGGGCGTTGTCGGTGAGCTGGCTGAACCAGGACATGCGCAGGCGACGGGTGTCGCCCTGCTGGTTGGTGTGGAAATCAAACCAGGTGCCGAACGGCAGTTCACGCAGCTGCTGGTAGCACGATTCTTCGGTGGTGTTGCGCGCTGGCGGTGGTGCCGGGCGCTCGGCGGCTTCGTCCTGGCGGCCGCCCTGGTCGCCCAGGCGGCTGCGTGCCTGCAGGCGGGCGGTCAGCTCGGTGCGCGAGGTGATCGCATCCTCGCCACCCGGGGTGGACAGGCGGCGGGCAATCGCGCCGGCTTCCTCGCCGTGGTAGCCGACCTGGCCCAGGGCCTTTTCCAGGCTCTAGCCGAAGTCTTCGTCGGCCGGGTTGCCTGCGGCCTGGGTGGTC
>X237_Red_shanked_Douc_Langur__coassemble_35_pt1 | contig 23959 bp, 21 predicted proteins | sample X237_Red_shanked_Douc_Langur__metabat2_high_PE_002 | metagenome-assembled genome bin X237_Red_shanked_Douc_Langur
TTACTTGCCGATGCAGAAACTGGAGAAGATTTTTCCCAGCAGGTCGTCGGCGGTCATCCGCCCGGTGATCTCACCCAGCGCGTCATGAGCCAGGCGCAGCTGTTCGGCGGCCAGCTCGAGCACGTCATGTTCCAGCTCGACGGCCGCCAGCTCCAGGTGTTCCTGGGCCAGGGCGATGGCCGCCACATGGCGCTCGCGCGCTGAAAACTCCCCGCTCATGGCCTCGCCACTGCCCTGCCCGGCCAGTGCCGCCAGCCGTGCATGCAGGCTGTCCAGGCCCTGCCCGGTGCGGGCCGAGACCCAGACCTGGTCATCGGCAGCATCGTCCGGCCAGGCGGCCAGCAGGTCGGCCTTGTTGTGGATCAGCAAACGCTGCGGCACCCCGTCCAGCGCCTGTGCCACCGCCGCCAGGCCAGCCTGGGGATCGGTCGCATCCAGTACCACCAGGGCCAGATCGGCCTGGCGGGTTTCCGCCTCGGCCCGGCGCATGCCTTCGCGTTCGATCGCATCGCCGCCCTCGCGCAGGCCGGCGGTATCGACCAGGGTCAGCTCCAGGCCATCAATGCGGATGGTCTCGCGCAGCACATCGCGGGTGGTCCCGGCGATATCGGTGACGATGGCCCGCTCACTGCCGGCCAGGGCATTGAGCAGCGAGCTCTTGCCGGCATTGGGCGGGCCCAGCAGGACCACGTGCAGGCCATCGCGCAGCTTGCGCCCGCGTTCGGCCGCCTGGCGCAGCTGCTGCAGCTGCTCGCGCACCTGGGCCACGCCACGGCGCACCTGGCTGCCGCCCAGGGTATCGAGTGGTTCGTCGGCAAAATCGATCGCCGCTTCGACATGGATGCGCAGGTGCAGCAGCTGCTCGCCCGCCTCGTCGATGCGGCGCGAGAACACCCCGTCCAGCGAACGCCTGGCAGCCCGCGCCGCGCGCAGGTCACCGGCGGCGATCAGGTCGGCAATGGCCTCGGCCTGGACCAGGTCCAGTTTTCCGTTCAGGAAGGCGCGCTCGCTGAACTCCCCTGCCCGGGCCAGGCGCGCCCCCAGCGCACAGCACGCACTGCGCAGTGCAGCCAGCAGCACCGGGCTGCCATGGCCCTGCAGTTCCAGCACATCCTCACCGGTGAAACTGGCCGGGCCGGGGAAATACAGGGCAATGCCATCGTCGATGACCTCACCGCCGGCATCGCGGAAGCGCGCATAGCGCGCCTGCCGCGGTTGCAGCCCGGCGATGCCCAACCCGTGGGCAATGGCCAGGGCCTGCGGGCCGGACACCCGCACAATGCCCACCCCGCCCTGGGCCGGCGCGGTGGCAATGGCAACGATGGTCGTGGAAGCGCTCGACATATCTGTGGATAACCTGGTGGAGAAAACGGGGATGGTGGCGTGGCAGGCCAACTGCCCCAAGGGATTCGGGAATATTGTTGCAGTGGAAAAAACAAACCCGCCGGGTGGCGGGTTTGTCTTGGCACTTACTTGGCTGCTGCTGCGGCCGGCGCCGGATACTTGCGGATCATCAGCCACTGCTGGAGCAGACCCAGGCCACCGTTGACCACCCAGTACAGCACCAGGCCGGACGGCATGAAGGCCATCATGACGCCGAAGATCAGCGGCATGAACATCATCACCTTCTGCTGCATCGGGTCCATGCCGTTCATCGGGGTCAGGCGCTGCGTGGCCCACATCACTGCGACGTTGATGATCGGCAGGATGAAGTACGGGTCACGTGCGGTCAGGTCCTGGATCCAGGCAAACCACGGGGCCTGACGCAGCTCCACCGATTCCACCAGCACCCAGTACAGGGCGAAGAAGATCGGCATCTGGATCAGCAGCGGCAGGCAGCCACCCAGCGGATTGATCTTCTCCTTCTTGTACAGGTCCATCATCGCCATCTGGAACTTCTGGCGGTCCTCGCCATAACGCTCCTTGAGCTGGGCAATGCGCGGCTGCACGGCGCGCATCTTGGCACCGGAGCGGAACTGGGCGGCCGACAGCGGGAACATCACCAGACGCAGCAGGATCACCAGGCCGACAATGGCCCAGCCCCAGTTCTGCACCAGGTTGTGGACCTTGTCCAGGACCCAGAACAGGCCCTTGCCGATCAGTGCCATGGTGTCAAAGCGGCTGTAATCGACCACGCGGTCCAGGCCCTTCACGTCCTGGGCGTTGATCTGGTCCACCAGCTTCGGGCCCACCCACAGGCGGCCTTCGGTGCTGACCGTCTGCCCCGGGGCCACGGTGAAGCCCGGGCCATTGGCAGCGATGCTGTAACTGGCGCCGTCACGGTTGAGCTGGAACAGCGAGGTCTGGTCCTGCTGCGGGATCCAGGCGCTGTAGAAGTGGTGCTGCAGCATGGCCAGCCAGCCGCCTTCCACCACCTGGTTCAGGTTGCCGTCGTCCAGGTAATCCTTGTCAAAGGCACGGCGCTCGTAAGCGTCGTTGTACCAGGTCGCACCATTGAAGGAGAACGAATCCGGGTTGGTCATGCCCTTGGAGATGGTCGGCGGCACGCGCTGCAGGCGACGGTAGACATAACCCTGCCAGGTGCCGGCGCCGTCATTGCTGACCTCATCGCGCACGGCAATGGCATAGCTGCCACGGCTGAAGGTGTAGGTACGGCGGATGCTCACGCCGTCGGCGCTGGTCCACACAAACGGCACCACCAGCGACTGCTCGCCGTCGGCCAGGGTGTAGCTGGTCGCCCCTTCAACACGGAAACCGGCCGCTTCCGGCACGGCCGAGCCCTTCTCGCTGGCCCAGCCGGTCACCGCGCTGTACGGGTTGCCGGACTGGTTGGAGAACAGTTCCACCGGGGCGGCGCCTTCGGCCTTGCTCTGCGGGTAAGCCAGCAGACGGGCCTGGTCGATGGTGCCACCGTCCAATTCCAGGTCCAGCACGTCGGTGACCACACGCACACGCGGTGCGCTGGTGTTGGCAACAACGGCCGTTGCAGCCACGACGCTGCCATCGGCATTGGCCTGCGGAACGCCCGAACCCGGCACTGCCGCCGGCACAGCGGCCGTCGTACCCGAAGGGACGGTGGTCTGGGTGGTGGTCGCCGGGGTGGCTGGCGCGACTTGCTCGCGGTTCCAGGCCATCCACAACAGGACCGCTACCGCCATCCAGGCGAAAATCAGAAATACACGGGTCTGGTTCATCTGCAGGCTCGACTCAGCCGGGCGTGGATCCCGGCGTGTTCATGGGGAGGGAAGCAGTGTTCCCTGGCGAGGCGATTGTGACCTCGGCACCGGCTGGCGGCAACGCACCGGCACGGCGAAGCAGTCGTTCAAACGACTGACGGATCTCATCATTGCTGGCCGTCTTGGCAGCTGCTCGAGCGACCACGACAAAATCGCCACCCACCATCTGCCAACGCAGATGGCGTGTAGCGTCACGCAGTACACGCTTGATCCGATTCCGGCCCACGGCACGGGTATCCACTTTGCGGGATACAGCCAAGCCCAGCCGCGCCGGGTTTTCCCCGCGAAGCCAGTGGACAGTCATCAAGGGATCGGACACCCGTCGGGCGCCGTCAAAGACCGTACTGTATTCTGGACGCGTACGAACCCGCGCAGAGCGAGGAAATCGCTTGCACGGGTCAGTAGCGTTCACAGTCGTGTTGTTCGCAACTGCCGCCAGCGGCGGCGGCGCGATCAAGCGCTGAGGACTTTGCGGCCCTTGGCACGACGACGCGACAGGATCTTGCGACCGTCGGCAGTTGCCATACGGGCACGGAAGCCGTGATCGCGCTTGCGCTTGAGGTTGCTGGGTTGGAAAGTGCGCTTCGTGGCCATAGGGGGCCTCTGTTAGGAGTGAGACGGATAGAACCGGCAAATCTACAGGTCAACCCCTTGTTCTGTCAAGGAACACTTGACATTTCCATTCATCTGCCTGTGCAAACCTTGTGGATGGGATTGTGAATAACTGTGGATAGAGCATTCACGGCGGCTACGTCCGGTGGTAGTCTGATGACCCGTTTCCCTTGACTTGGCAGGACGTGCGGCGCGCTATCGGGCGCCTGTGCGCGCCGTGCTATTGATGAATTGTCCATGGATGTCTGGTCCCGCTGTCTAGAACGCCTCGAAGCGGAATTCCCGCCCGAGGATGTCCACACCTGGTTGAAGCCGCTGCAGGCGGACGTGCGTGACGACGCAACGGTGCTGTATGCGCCCAATGCCTTCATCGTCGAGCAGGTCCGCGAGCGTTACCTGCCGCGCATCCGGGAGCTTGTGCATTATTTTGCCGGGCACACCGAGGTCAACCTGGAGATCGGTTCGCGGCCCAAGGCGGTCGAACCGCTGCCGCCGCCGGTCACCGTTGCAGCGGCGCCTGCGCCGGCACCGCTGCCGTTCAATGGCAACCTGGATTCGCACTACACCTTCGCCAACTTCGTGGAAGGCCGCAGCAACCAGCTCGGCCTGGCCGCTGCCTTCCAGGCAGCGCAGAAACCCGGTGACCGTGCCCACAACCCGTTGCTGCTGTACGGCGGCACCGGCCTGGGCAAGACTCACCTGATGCTGGCCGCCGGCAATGCCATGCGCCAGGTCAACCCGGCCGCACGCGTGCTCTACCTGCGCTCGGAGCAGTTCTTCAGCGCGATGATCCGTGCGTTGCAGGAAAAGACCATGGACCAGTTCAAGCGCCAGTTCCAGCAAGTGGACGCGCTGCTGATCGATGACATCCAGTTCTTTGCCGGCAAGGACCGTACCCAGGAAGAGTTCTTCCACACCTTCAACGCCCTGTTTGACGGCAAGCAGCAGATCATCCTGACCTGTGACCGTTATCCGCGCGAAGTGGAAGGCCTGGAAGCACGCCTGAAGTCGCGCCTGGCCTGGGGCCTGTCGGTGGCCATCGAGCCGCCGGACTTCGAGACCCGTGCCGCCATCGTGCTGGCCAAGGCCCGCGAACGCGGTGCCGAAATTCCCGATGACGTGGCCTTCTTGATCGCCAAGAAGATGCGCTCCAACGTGCGTGACCTGGAAGGGGCACTGAACACGCTGACCGCACGCGCCAACTTCACCGGCCGGGCCATCACCACCGAGTTTGCCCAGGAAACCCTGCGCGATCTGTTGCGTGCCCAGCAGCAAGCCATTTCCATTCCCAACATCCAGAAAACTGTCGCCGATTACTACGGCCTGCAGATCAAGGACCTGTTGTCCAAGCGCCGTACCCGTTCGCTGGCCCGGCCGCGTCAGGTGGCCATGGCCCTGACCAAGGAACTGACCGAGCACAGCCTGCCGGAAATCGGCGATGCCTTTGCCGGCCGCGACCACACCACCGTGCTGCACGCCTGCCGGCAGATCAAGCTGCTGATGGAAACCGACGGCAAGCTGCGCGAGGACTGGGACAAGCTGATCCGCAAGCTCAGCGAATGATGCCGGTTGCTCCGGCGCACGTCACCGCACAACTTGGTGCACAGTACGGTGGCAAGGGGAGGAAAATCTGTGGATAAAAACCAGGCGCCGCGACGCTGAAAAGTTATCCACAAACTCCCCCACGGCTTCAAGGTCAACCATCCATAGGGTTGTAGGCCTTTAAAACAGATGTAAATCAAAGAGTTAGAAGCAAACTCAGGGTTATCCAGCGATACCAGCACCACCAAGCTTTTGATTTATTCCACATCTTTTAAAGCATAGGGGCACCGAACCACATGCGTTTTTCTCTCCAGCGCGAAGCTTTTCTCAAGCCGTTGGCACAAGTGGTCAACGTGGTAGAGCGCCGTCAAACCCTGCCGGTGCTGGCCAACTTCCTCGTCCAGGTCAACAACGGCCAGCTTTCGCTGACCGGCACCGATCTGGAGGTCGAAATGGTTTCCCGTATCACTGTGGAAGATGCACAGGACGGTGAAACCACGATTCCTGCACGCAAACTGTTCGATATCGTGCGTGCATTGCCCGACGGCAGCCGGGTCACCGTCTCCCAGACCGGTGACAAGGTCACCGTGCAGGCCGGCCGCAGCCGTTTCACCCTCGCAACCCTGCCGTCCAATGACTTCCCGTCGGTTGACGAAGTGGAAGCCACCGACCGCATTGCCATCAGCGAAGCAACCCTGAAGGAATTGATCGAACGGACCTCCTTTGCGATGGCCCAGCAGGACGTTCGTTACTACCTCAACGGCCTGCTGTTTGATGTCCGCGATACCCTGCTGCGCTGCGTGGCCACCGATGGCCACCGCCTGGCCCTGTGTGAAACCACCCTGGAAACCGGTACCGGCAACAAGCGTCAGATCATCGTGCCGCGCAAGGGCGTGACCGAGTTGCAGCGTCTGTTGGAAGGCGGTGATCGCGAAATCGAGCTGGAAATCGGCCGCAGCCACATCCGCATGAAGCGTGACGATGCCATGTTCACCTCCAAGCTGATCGATGGCCGCTTCCCGGATTACGAAGCGGTGGTGCCGATCGGTGCAGACCGCCTGGTCACCGTGGATCGTGAGCTGTTGAAGGCTTCGCTGCAGCGTGCGGCGATCCTGTCCAACGAAAAGTACCGCGGCGTCCGTGTCGAAGTGTCGCCGGGCCAGCTGAAAATCAGCGCGCACAACCCGGAACAGGAAGAAGCCCAGGACGAAATCGAAGTCGATACCCAGGTGTCTGACCTGGCCATCGGCTTCAATGTGAACTATCTGCTGGATGCACTGTCGGCCCTGCGCGACGAGCAGGTGGTGATCCAGTTGCGGGATTCCAACTCCTCTGCACTGGTGCGTGAAGCATCCAACGAAAAGTCCCGTCACGTGGTGATGCCGCTGCGTCTGTGACCGGATGTTCCACGTGGAACGTAGTCAAGAAACCCGGCGCAAGCCGGGTTTCTTGCAGCTCAATGTCGTGAAATCTGCGCAGTAGCCAAGGGAATTGGCTGCCGGAAATCAGCCATTTCCAGCGTGCTTCTTCCCTGTTTTTCCAAACCTCGAAGCAGATTGGACAAGCACGCAGCAGGCGAGGCGAATGGATCCAGACCGTTTGCGCAGTGTTTGACCCCGCTGACGAAAAGATCAGCTCCTGTGGACTGCGCCGTTATCAGCGCAGAGCGTGAATTTGGCGAAATCTGCACAGGCGTTGTAGCCGATGCCGGCCAGATTGCACGTATTTCACGGGGTGGAAACCAGCAGGCCGGCAAACCGTGGGTGGATTCCTGGTTGCGTGCAGAAAAGGCCGCGGTTGTGGCGAATTCTGCAGGGCTGGGGGGCTGTCCTGCAGCAGATTTCGCGATTTTTCAGTGGCTGCAATCCAGAGAGGATCTTTCCTGCTGGCAGCGGCGTACGGTTTGCCTAGCCATGCTTCAGATTGACTATAAATCTAAAGCTAGGTGGAGCATGGGGGCTGTGGATTTCGTCAAAAATCAAGGCAAATATCTGATTTTTATGACGAAAGTAGCCCTGAAAGGGCAGGGGAGAACTGCCCCTGGTGATGGGGTATTGCCTGTTGATAACTTTTCAGCTGGCTGAGAGTGTTCCTTTTATCCACAGGAACCGGCGCTCTACAGTCGTTGTTATCCAAGGCTTTGTCCCTGCATTGGCCTTTTTTTATCCATGCCGGATGGATTTTCCAGAGAGCGGTTGGCCTGTGCGGCGCGTTGCACCGATCTGTGAGCAGAAATCGGAGGGGAGTGGGGTGGTAAAGTGCTGCTTTCCGTTCTGGCCGCCGTGCTGATTTCCGATGCAAGTTCAGCGTGTGGCTGTTGGACAATTCCGCCGTTTCGAGCAAGGGCAGTGGTCTCCCGCTGCCGGCATCAACCTGCTGGTCGGCGACAACGGCATTGGCAAAACCAGTTATCTGGAAGCCCTGCATCTGATTTCCTACGGCCGCAGTTTTCGCGGCCGGGTACGTGATGGTTTGATCCGGCAGGGTCAGGCGGCGCTGGAAGTCTTCGTCCACTGGAGCGAGCAGACGGGGCAGGGCATCGAACATCGCGGTGGCCTGCGTCATGCCGGGCAGGACTGGACGGCGCGGCTGGATGGCGAGGATGTGGCCCAGCTTGGTCAACTGTGCGCAGCGCTGGCTGTCGTCACCTTCGAGCCCGGCAGCCATATCCTGATCAGCGGTGGCAGTGAACCGCGTCGTCGCTTCCTGGATTGGGGCCTGTTCCACGTCGAACCCGGATTCACCCCATTGTGGCGGCGCTATTCGCGGGCGCTGAAACAACGCAATGCCCTGCTCAAGCAGGGAGCCAGCCGGCATGCGCTGGCCGCCTGGGATCAGGAACTGGCCCAGGTCGGGGAGCCGTTGACGGCAGCCCGGACGCAATATCTGAGCCGGATGCAGGACAAGCTGGTGCCGTTGGCTGCGACCCTGGCCCCCGGGCTGGAGGTGCGAGGCCTGGATTTCCATCCCGGGTGGCGGCGGCAGGAGATGCCGTTGGCCGATGCGCTGCTGCTGGCCCAGGAGCGTGATCGTCAGCAGGGCTTCACCTCGGTGGGACCGCACCGGGCCGATTGGACTGTCCTGTATTCGGCACTGAGTGGGCGCGAAGTGTTGTCGCGTGGCCAGGCAAAACTCACCGCGTTGGCTTGCCTGCTGGCCCAGGCCGCCGATTTTGCCCAGGAGCGTGGCCAGTGGCCGGTGCTGTGCCTGGATGATCTGGGCTCGGAGCTGGACCGTCACCATCAGGGGCGGATTCTGGATTTCCTGCAGGCCACCCAGGCCCAGGTGCTGGTCACCGCAACCGAAGTACCGCCGGCGTTTGTGGATCGTCCGGTTTCGGTGTTCCACGTGGAACACGACGGAGCGGTGCTGCCGGGCGTCGGAATGACCGGCGAGGGCGGGGCGGGCCACGCTGGTATAATCGGGGCGTAACCCCCTTTCCAGGACCGGGCACCGGATGTGCCCCGGCCCATCATGCGGAGCCTGTGGCAAGCGCAATGAGCGAAGAACAGAACATCACCCCGACGAGCAACGGCACTTACGACGCCAACAGCATTACTGCACTGGAAGGCTTGGAGGCTGTACGCAAGCGTCCCGGTATGTACATCGGTGATGTCCACGACGGCACCGGTCTGCACCACATGGTGTTCGAGGTTGTCGACAACTCGATCGACGAAGCGCTGGCCGGCCATGCCGACAATGTCACCGTGACCATCCATGCCGATGGTTCGGTGTCGGTGTCCGACAACGGCCGTGGCATCCCGGTGGGCAAGCACGAGCAGATGAGCGCCAAGCTCGGCCGCGAGGTTTCCGCGGCCGAAGTGGTGATGACCGTGCTGCATGCCGGCGGCAAGTTCGACGACAACAGCTACAAGGTTTCCGGTGGCCTGCACGGCGTGGGCGTGTCGGTGGTCAATGCGCTGTCGCAGAAGCTGACCCTGGATATCTTCCAGGGTGGCTTCCACTACCACCAGGAATACGCCGATGGTGCGGCCAAGGGCCCGTTGACCAAGGTCGGGGAAACCAGCAAGCGTGGCACCACCGTGCGCTTCTGGCCGTCCACCGTCGCCTTCCACGGCAACGTCGAGTTCCATTACGAAATCCTGACCCGCCGCCTGCGCGAACTGTCGTTCCTGAACTCCGGGGTCAAGACCATCCTGGCCGACGAGCGTGGCGAAGGGCGTCGTGACGATTTCCACTACGAGGGCGGTATCCGCTCCTTCGTCGAGCATCTGGCCCAGGTCAAGAATCCGCTGCACCCGAACGTGATCGCGGTGACCGGCGAGCACAACGGCATCACCGTGGAAGTGGCGCTGCAGTGGACCGACGCCTACCAGGAAACGATGTACTGCTTCACCAACAACATCCCGCAGAAGGATGGCGGTACCCACCTGGCCGGTTTCCGTGGCGCGCTGACCCGTGTGCTGAACAACTACATCGAGCAGAACGGCATCGCCAAGCAGGCCAAGATCAGCCTGACCGGCGATGACATGCGCGAAGGCATGATCGCCGTGCTCTCGGTGAAGGTGCCCGATCCCAGTTTCTCCAGCCAGACCAAGGAAAAGCTGGTCAGCTCCGACGTGCGCCCGGCGGTGGAAAACGCCTTCGGTGCGCGCCTGGAAGAATTCCTGCAGGAAAACCCGACCGAAGCCAAGGCCATTGCCGGCAAGATCGTCGACGCGGCGCGTGCCCGCGAGGCTGCCCGCAAGGCGCGCGACCTGACCCGCCGCAAGGGCGCGCTGGACATTGCCGGCCTGCCGGGCAAGCTGGCCGACTGCCAGGAAAAGGATCCGGCCCTGTCCGAACTGTTCATCGTCGAGGGTGACTCGGCAGGCGGTTCGGCCAAGCAGGGGCGCAACCGCAAGAACCAGGCGGTGCTGCCGCTGCGCGGCAAGATCCTCAACGTGGAACGTGCGCGCTTTGACCGCATGCTGTCCTCTGACCAGGTCGGCACCCTGATCACGGCGCTGGGTACGGGCATCGGCCGGGACGAATACAACCCGGACAAGCTGCGTTACCACAAGATCATCATCATGACCGACGCCGACGTCGACGGTGCGCACATCCGTACGCTGCTGTTGACCTTCTTCTACCGGCAGATGCCGGAGCTGATCGAGCGTGGTTACGTCTACATCGGCCTGCCGCCGCTGTACAAGATCAAGCAGGGCAAGACCGAGCTGTACCTGAAGGATGACCCGGCCCTGGATGCCTACCTGGCCTCCAGCGCGGTGGAAAATGCCAGCCTGGTACCGGCGGCCGGTGAGCCGGGGATCGAGGGCGTGGCCCTGGAAAAACTGCTGTTGACCTACAGCAACGCCCAGGCCGCGATCGAGCGTAATGCCCACCGCTATGACCGCCACCTGCTGCAGGCACTGGTGGATTACACCCCGATCGACATCGATCACCTGCGCGGTGCCGGCCAGGGCCTGGACCAGTTGGCCGCCTCGCTCAATACCGGCCCACTGGGCGCGCCGCGTTTCCGTCTGGTGCTCAATGAAGCCCAGGGCGAGCGTGGTCCATGGATCAGCATCTTCCGTACCCACATGGGGGAAGTGCAGGAGCAGGAGCTGCCGCTGGCCGTGTTCGAAAACGGCGAGCTCAAGGCCATCCATGAAGCGCAGAAGCTGCTGCACGGGCTGATCCGTCCGGGCGCACGCCTGTCGCGTGGGCAGAAGTCCATCGAAGTGGAACGCTTCTCGCAGGTGCAGGGCTGGTTGATGGACGAGGCCAAGAAGGGCCGCCAGATCCAGCGCTTCAAGGGCCTGGGTGAAATGAACCCGGAACAGCTGTGGGATACCACGGTCAACCCGGACACCCGCCGCCTGCTGCAGGTGCGCATCGAGGATGCGGTGGCCGCTGACCAGATCTTCAGCACCCTGATGGGCGATGTGGTGGAGCCGCGGCGTGACTTCATCGAAGACAACGCGCTCAAGGTCGCCAACCTGGATATCTGATTGACCGGGGGCCGCAAGGCCCCCGTTGTTCATGGACGTACTGCAATGAAGCCGAGCCCGTCACCGTTGTCGCCCGCTCCTGCCGCTGCCGGTCGCAGTGCGGCCTGGCTGGGCTTTGCCGCCGACACCCTGTTTGCCATTGGCCTGACGCTGATCCTGAGCCTGGCCGGTGGCGTGATCTGGGCACTGATTGCCGCCGCCCGTGGCCTGGACATGGCCGCGCCGGGCGTCCTGGTACAGATGGCGATGGCGGTGATTGCCACCGGTGGCACCGCGGTGCTGCTGTACCTGCTGCGCCGCCGCGCCAGCGACGCGGAAAAACTGGCCTCGTTGCAGGCCATCTACCGTCCGTCGACCTGGGGCTGGACGCTGCTGGCAGGGGCCGCCGTGTTTCTGGGCAGCAGCCTGGTGTCCTGGCTGTTTGCCCAGTTCACCGACCAACCCACGCCCAGCAACATGGCCTTGATGGAACAGGCGCGTGCGCAGTACCCGCTGCTGCTGGTGTTGTTTGCCGTGGGCCTGGCCCCGTTCTACGAGGAGCTGCTGTTCCGACGCGTGCTGTTCGGGCGCCTGGCTGCGACCGGGATGGTGCTGCCGGGCATCGTGTTGAGCAGCCTGCTGTTCGCGCTGTCACATGAAATCCCGGGACTAAGTGGCCATGATTGGGCGGCAATGCTGCAGCTGTGGCTGGTGTACGGCGGCATGGGCGCCGTGTTTGCCTGGTTGTACCAGCGCACCGGCACCTTGCTGGCGCCGATCGTGGCGCATGCCATCAACAATGGCGTGGCCTTGACCATGCTGATGCTTGGCTTAAGTGCCAGTTGATCTGACGACAATTTGACTGCAACCCGATGTGCAGTAAGTCACACTGCGCACGGTCAACCTGGAAGCTTTTCGATGAAGCGCATAGTCCTGATGCTGACCGCAGCGGCTGTTGTTGCCGGCTGCGCGACCACCACCTCCCCGACCGGCCGCCGCCAGGCCACCGGTGCGGTTTCCCAGGCCCAGCTCAACCAGATGGGGGCCGAGGCTTTTGCCGAGGCCAAGAGCAAGCAGAAACTTTCCACCGACAGCCGCTCCAATGCCTACGTGCGTTGCGTGGTCAATGCGCTGGTGGCCCAGTTGCCCGAACAGCAGCGTGCGGTGGCCTGGGAAGTGGCCCTGTTCCAGGATGACAGCGCCAATGCGTTCGCCCTGCCGGGTGGCAAGGTTGGCGTGAATACCGGCATCTTCAAGGTGGCCACCAACCAGGACCAGCTGGCGGCAGTGGTCGCGCACGAGATCGTGCATGTGGTGGCCAACCACCATGACGAGCGCATCACCCGGCAGATGGGCACCCAGGTCGGCTTGAGCGTGCTCAGTGCCCTGGTCGGCGGCGCCTATGGTGATGCGGCCGGGCAGACGGTGGGACAACTTGGTGGCATTGGTGCCCAAGCGGGGTTCCTGCTGCCCAATTCGCGCCAGCAGGAAAGCGAGGCCGATGTCGTGGGCCAGCGTCTGATGGCCCAGGCCGGTTTTGACCCGGCCCAGGCCGTGGACCTGTGGCGCAACATGCAGGCGGCCAGTGATTCACGCTCGCCGCAATGGATGTCCACCCATCCTGATCCCAGCAACCGGATCAGCAAGTTGGCAGCCGATGCCCCCGGTTTGCAGCCGGTTTACCAGCAGGCACGTGCGGCAGGGCGCAATCCACGCTGTGGCTAAAACGTATAGATATTAAAATCGCCTCAAAGTGCGATTTCGTGCACACCCAGTTTCTGCTACGTTTGACGCCCTGTTGCCGCGGGCAACCCATCCCCTGCCATTGATGGCGGCCAGTACGAGGTCCTTCCATGCTATTCCGCAGCCATAAGCAAGTATTGCTTTCCGTTGTCATTGCCACCGCGTTGAGCGGTGCGGTGATTGTTGATGCCGCCGCCCAGTCGCGTTCGTCCGAGCGTGGCAACCGGGGCAACCGTCAGGCAGCAAAGCCGGAAGTGCTGTTCCCGGAAGCGACCCGTGTCGAGCCGGAAGCCAAGGCTTCCAGCCGTCTGCAGAGCAAGCTGAACAAGCTGTTCGCCGCGTACAACAAGGACGATTTCGAGCAGACCCGTACCTTGGGTGACGAAATCCTCGCCACCGACGGCGCCAATGCCTATGACAAGTCGGTTGCTGCCCAGCTGGCTGCCCAGGCTGCCTACAACACCGACGACAGCGCCGCTGCCAAGACCTATCTGCAGCAGGCGGTGGAACTCAATGGCCTGGACAACAGCGGCCATCTGCAGGCGCTGCTGATGTTGGCCCAGCTTCAGCTGCAGGACGAGCAGTACGACGTCGGCCTGGCGAATCTTGACAAGTTCTTCACCGAGAGCAATTCCAAGCGTGCCGAAGACCTGATCATCAAGGGCCAGGCGCTGTACCAGACCGAGCGCTATGCCGAGGCCATTCCGGTGCTGCAGCAGGCCATCGCCGCCTCCACCGAGCCGAAGGACCAGTGGAACCAGCTGCTGATGGCAGCCTATTCCAGCAATGACCAGGGCGCCGAAGCGGTGGCCGTGGCCCGCCAGATTGCCGAGCGCAATCCGGAAGACAAGCGCGCCCAGATCAACCTGGCCAGCATGTACATGCAGACCGACCAGATGGACCAGGCCGCGGCGGTGATGGAAAAGCTGCGCGCCGCTGGCCAGCTGACCGAAGAGCGCGAGTACCGCCAGCTGTACTCGATCTACGCCAATACCGAAAATTCCGAAAACAAGGTCATCGAGGTCATCAACGAAGGCCTGACCAAGGGCGTGCTGAAGGAAGACCACCAGGTCTACCTGGCACTGGCCCAGTCCTACTACTTCACCGAGCGCGTTCCGCAGGCCATCGAAGCCTGGCAGAAGGCTGCACCGCTTTCGCCCAACGGTGAGACCTATCTGAACCTGGCACGTGTCCTGCATGGCGAGGGTCGGATTCCGGAAGCACGCGAGGCTGCCCGCCAGGCCATTGCCAAGGGTGGGCTGCGCAAGCCGGAAGATGCACAGAAAATCATCAACCTGAAGTAAGTAGGAATAACGCCTGAATGCCTGCTACAAGTGTGCGCAGGTACTCAGGATTGGTATAAGCTTGGAGGTTCGTGCGGTGTCATGCACCGCTGAACCTGGGGCAGCCCTTGTGTTGCCCCGGCCCCAACAATGAGCTCTTAGGCGCATGACGGAACAACTGGTTTTCAACAGGCACGAAACCGCCGCTGACAAAGGCCTGAGCTGGCCTCGCATTGTCGGCTACGCTTTCGTAATTGCACTGCATCTGGCTGCACTGATGCTGCTGCTGATCCCGGCTGTGGCTCCCAAGGCCGCTGCTGAAAAAGAACGCACCGTGATGGTGACGCTGGTGGATGCCCCGCCGCCGCCGCCGCCGCCGCCGCCGCCGCCGCCGCCGGAAGACATCCCGCCGCCGCCGGTGAAGAATCTGGCACCGCCGAAGCCGTCGCCGATTCCGCCGCCGCCTGCTGCCCCGGTTGTCGATATCCCCGAGCCGCGCGCCACCGATATCGTGACCCCGCCGGCACCGCCGGCACCGCCGACGCCGCCGTCTGACATCGGCGCCAGCGTGGACCTCTCGTCCAAGGCCATGAACCCGCCGCGCTACCCGCCGGCCGCCTTCCGCGCTGGTATCCAGGGCGAGGTGCTCCTGATCATTGATGTCGACGCCAACGGCAACGTCACCAATGTGTCGGTCGAACGGTCCAGCCGTAACCGCGACCTCGACCGTGCCGCAATGGAAGCGGCCCGCAAGTGGAAGTTCAACGCTTCCATTGTCAATGGACAGAAGGCAGCTGGTCGCGTCCGCGTTCCGGTCAACTTTGCTCTGAACTAACAGTCGCCCGGCGGCAACTCCCGCTGCCACGACTTCGCAATACCCATTAACTCTTAACAAAGGTAAGCGTCATGCTGCAGGAAACCTTCATCGCCGCTGCTGGCGGAGCCAACGCTCTCTCGCAGATGGGCTTCGAACACATGATGGCCGAAATGGTCAGCAAGCCGGGTGATTTCGCCGTCTCCTGGATCGTGTTCCTGGTCCTGGTCTTCATGTCCGCCGCTTCGTGGTACTGGACTGTCATCAACATCTTCCGTTCCTCGCGCCTGAAGGCTGCTGCCGATCGCGTGCCGGCCAAGTTCTGGGATGCTCCGAATGCCCAGGCCGCCATCAGCGCCATGGAAGAAGAGCCGGCTTCCGAGCCGTTCTCCAAGATCGCCCTGGACGCTGCCCAGGCTGCTGCCCACCACTCGCGCGTTGAAAGCGCCGATGGCCTGAGCCGCTCGGAGTTCGTTGACCGCGCCCTGCGTCAGGCCGTTGTCCGTGAAACCGACGGCATCCAGGGCGGCATGATCCTGCTGGCCACCGTCGGTGCAACCGCTCCGTTCGTCGGCCTGCTGGGTACCGTGTGGGGCATCTACGGCGCTCTGATCAAGATCGGCGCCACCGGTTCTGCCTCGATCGACGCCGTTGCCGGCCCGGTGGGTGAAGCCCTGATCATGACCGCCATCGGTCTCTTCGTTGCTATCCCGGCCGTGTTCGCCTTCAACTTCTTCTCGAAGATGAACAACGCTGTTGTCGGCAAGTTCGACTCGTTCGCCCACGACCTGCACGACTTCTTCGCCACCGGCTCGCGCGTTCGCTAAGCCTGTAACGAAGTCCTCAAGTCCAAGCAACGAATAGACGGAGCCGGTTATGGCCTTCAGTAGTGGAAACAGCGGCGGCCCGATGGCCGACATCAACGTCACGCCCCTGGTGGACGTGATGCTGGTGCTGCTGATCATCTTCATCATCACGGCACCCATGATGTCGCACAAGGTTCAGGTCGACCTGCCGCAGGCCAACCTGATCCAGGATCCGGAGTCGGCGGAAAAGCGCACCAACCCGATCACCATCGCGGTGACCGAGGATGGTTCGCTTTACTGGAACGATGAGCCGATCACGAAGGAGTCCATGGAGGCTCGTTTCGCGACCGAAGCTCAGAAGACCCCGCAGCCGCCGCTGAACCTGCGCGGTGACCGCACCACCAAGATGCGAGTCATCAACGAGGTTGCCAAGATCGCACAGGGTCAGGGCATGCTCGACATCGGCTTCGTCGCAACGAAAGAACAGGGGCAGTAAGCCATGGCATTCAGTTCCGGAAGCAAGGGGCCAATGGCCGACATCAACGTCACGCCGCTCGTCGACGTGATGCTGGTGCTCCTGATCATCTTCATCGTCACCGCGCCGGTCATGACCTACCCGATCGCCGTTGACCTGCCGCAGCGGGTGCTGAACCCGCCGCCGGTTACCCAAGAGCCGCCGCCGCCGATCGACATCCGCATCGACGCCAGCAACCAGGTCACCTGGAACAACTCGCCGGTAGCCGTGGGTGAACTGCAGCAGCGCATGGAGCAGGAAGTGCAGCGTGACCCGACCAACCAGCCCGAACTCCGCATCGACATCAATCCCGATTCGGAATATGAGCTGACGGCCAAGGTCATGGCGGCTGCGAAGAATGCTCAGATGAAGAAGATTGCCTTCGTCCAGTAATACTCGCTGTATCGCAAGACCTCAGTCATGACGCGACTGGAATGCCCCCGCCCACCAGCGGGGGCATTTTTTATGCCCGCCTTGCAGACGCGGCCCACCAGGGCAGCCGGCAGAGCGCCCACCAAGATGTGGCTACCGAGCATGACCGCAAAGCCGCACAGGGCAGCGCAGGCCGCCGGCAAAGGGCAGGATCAGGTGATGGATGGGGATGGCGGCCGCAATGCTGCCTGCAACAGGAAACGCGCAGGAGGCAGGCCTGGACGTCATGGCCACGCCTGCCTGCAGCCGGTGGGCGGCCGCAGGGGCGTATGGCCGGGGTGTGGCGGCCTGGTGATGTCCAATCCGCCCACGCAGCCACACAGCCACGCACCCACGCACCCACGCACCCACGCACCCACGCGTCAGGGCGTGGGCTCAGCTGTTGTTGGCACTGGGCTCAGGTTGTGGCCGGCAGCGCTGACGTGCGGCCGACCGGATGTTTCAAGCGGCGTGGATGGCGGCCAGGTAGGCCTTCACCGTGGCTGTCAGGCCGTCATACAGCGCTTCGCTGATCAGCGCATGGCCAATGGAGACCTCCTGCACACCCGGGACCTGGCGCAGGAACGCGGTCAGGTTGGCCTGGGACAGGTCGTGGCCGGCATTGATGCCCAGTCCGACCGCCGCCGCACGCCGCGCAGCCGTGGCAAACAGGGCCAGGCTGGCCTGCGCGCTGCCGTCGGCATGGGCCGCGGCGTAGGGGCCGGTGTACAGCTCGATGCGGTCGGCACCGAGTTCGGCGGCGCGCTCCAGCAACGGGTTCTCGGCATCGACAAACAGGCTGACGCGGCTGCCCAGCGCCTTGAACTCGGCAATCAGGGCCGCCAGTTGTTGCGGCTCGTGGCGGAAGTCAAAGCCGTGGTCGGAGGTCAGCTGGCCATCGCTGTCCGGCACCAGGGTGACCTGGGCCGGAAGGGTGCTGCGGCACAGGGCGAGCAGGCCGGGATAGCCGACGCGCGGCGGGGCAAACGGGTTGCCTTCGATGTTCAGTTCCACCTGCGCGGCGCGGCACAGGGCGTCCAGGGCCAACACGTCATCGGCGCGGATATGCCGGGCATCCGGGCGCGGGTGCACGGTGATGCCATGGGCACCGGCCTGCAGGCAGGTACGGGCAGCCTGCACCACGTCCGGCTCGCTGCCACCACGGGAGTTGCGCAGCACCGCGATCTTGTTGACGTTGACGCTCAACGCAGTACGGGGGGAAAGGCTCATGCGCTCAGGCTTCCTCGCCGGGGCGACGATGCCGCGGACGGTTGGGTTCATCGGGATCCACCAGACCCGGCAGTGGGCGGTTGGCCTGGGCCAGGCTCAGGCCACGGCTCCAACCCAGTGCGGCGAGCAGGCTCAGCAGCAGGCTGCCGCCAAGCAGGCCGGAATGGCTGGTCAGGCAGGCCAGGGCAAACAGCGCGACGGCAGACAACAGCAGCAACCAGTGCATGGCCGGCTCCGGCAGACGGGGAGGGCAGAGTGTAGCGCCCGCCTGTCACGGCGGGCAGGGCCGTTACAGCAGCGGCGAGGCGAGGCGGGCGAAGCCCTCGGGCAGGCGGTCGCGCCACAGCGAGCGGTTGCGCGCCGGGGTCACTTCCACCGCCTGCTCGAACTCGGCCTGCAGCAGCTGCTCCAGCTCGCCGGTGATGGCCTTGTCGCGGATCATCATCGACAGCTCGAAGTTCAGGCGGAAGCTGCGGTGGTCGAAGTTGGCACTGCCCACGATGGACAGGTGGTCATCGGCGATGAAGGCCTTGGTGTGCAGCATGCGCGGGCCGTATTCGAAGATGCGCACGCCAGCGGCCAGCAGCTCGTCGAAGTAGGAGCGTGCGGCCAGGGTCACCAGCAGCGAGTCGCTGCGCTTGGGCACCAGCAGGCGGGTATCCAAGCCGCCCAGCGCGGCCGAGGTCAGGGCCATGCAGGCCGCTTCGCCGGGGACGAAATACGGGGTGACCAGCCAGACCCGGCGGCGGGCCTCGTGGATGGCCGCCACGTGCAGGCGGTGGATGGTCTCCCAGCCTGAATCCGGCCCGGAAACCAGCACCTGGGTCTGGATGTCGCGCGGCGGCGGTTCGGGCGCCGGTGTGCGCGGCCACAGTTGTGCCGGCATCAGGGCCTGCTTCTTCTGCCCGCTGGCATAGAGCCAGTCCTCGATGAAGACCAGCTGCAGGTTGCGCACCACCGGGCCTTCCACCCGCATGTGCAGGTCGCGGTAGGCATCCTCGCGGATGCGCTCGTCCTGTTCGTCGGTGATGTTGATGCCGCCGGTGAAGGCGACCAGGCCATCGACGATCACCAGCTTGCGGTGGGTGCGCAGGTTCATCCACGGCCGTTTGAACGGGCGCAGCAGCTGGCTGGGGTGGAACCAGACCACCTCGGCACCGGCGTCGAACAGCGGCTGCAGGAAGGCCTTGCGGATCTTGCTCGAGCCGATCGCATCGATCAGCAGGCGTACCTGCACACCGGCGCGGGCCCGCTCGACCAGGGCATCGCGCAGGGCGGTGCCGTTCTGCTCCGGGGTAAAGATGTAATACAGCAGATGGACGTGGTCACGTGCCTGCTGCACCGCCTCGATGATGGCAGGGTAGGCATTGCCACCGTCCACCAGCCATTGCAGCGAGGTGGCGGTGGTGGGCGGCAGGCCGGTGGTGGACTGGGCGATCTTGGCCAGCTCGCTGGCGTTCTCGTTGACCGGGCAGACCGCGCGGTAGCTGTTCATTTCCTCGCGGTGGCGGCCACGGCGGATGTTCTGCCGCTTCACCTTCTGCGGGCCGAGCAGGTAATAGATCAACAGGCCGACATAGGGCAGGGCGGCCAGGCTCAGCACCCAGCTCAGGGTGGCCACCGGTTCGCGCTTCTGCAGCACGATGTAGCCAACCAGCCACACCAGGTAGACCAAGTACAGGGCCAGCGCCACGCTGGCCAGGTGGGGGATGCTGGCCAGCCAGTCCCAGGCGTTCTTCAGGGAAGTGATCATGGCCCGATTCTAGGCAGTGTCGGGCGCAGGTGGCGTATAGCGGGGATTTATTTCATAAGTGTAATATATGCCAATGAAGAAAATTCCTGCGCCATCACCGCTGGTCGGTGTGATGCTGTCGCGCCTGCAGCAGAGCCAGCAGCGCCATCCCGGTTTCCCGCGCGACCAGGCCGTGCTGGTGCGTCTGGTCAAGTTGCTGCACCGCCTGTTCAACGACAACGCCAACGCGCTGCTGCGCGAGCACGGCCTGAACCATCCCGAGTACAACGTGCTGATCATGCTGGACGGCAGCAGCGAGGGGTTGAGCCCGGGTGAGCTGGCCGAGGCCACCAGCGAGAAGGCGGCCAACACCACGCGCCTGGTGGACCAGCTGCTGGGCAAGGGCCTGGTCACGCGCAGCCCGTGCAATGACGACCGGCGCCGGCTGCTGGTGCGCCTGAGCCCGCAGGGCGAGGCCCTGCTGGAAGTGCTCATCCCGCTCATCGCGCGGCAGCTGGAGGGTTTTTTTGCGTCCCTGGCCGGTGATGAGCAGAGGCCACTGGAGCAGCTGCTGCAGCAGGTGGTGGCCGGGGTGGAAGCCGGCCAATGAGTGGTGCGGCAAGTACAACGGGCAACGACCGGCAGGATGCGCTTGCCCGGGCAGCGCTGTGGCGCGAGGAAGGCCAGGTCTGGCTGTACATCGGCAAGACCCTGCTGGCCTTGTACCTGGCGGCCTGGTTGGCGATGCGTCTGGCCATGCCCTCGCCGCTGACCTGCATGCTGACCGTGTTGATCGTGATGAACCGGCAGACCGGGCTGGTGCTGGCCAAGGCCTTCTACCGTGGGCTGGGCACCCTGCTGGGCTGTGTCGGTGGGGTTGCGCTGGTGGCCCTGTTTCCGCAGCAGCCGTTGCTGTTGCTGCTGGCCATGGCCCTGTGGGCCGGGGCGATGGCGGCCGGGGCCATGCTCAACCGCAACCTGCGTGCCTACACCTTTGTCCTGGCCGGTTACACGGTGGCGATGATCGTGCTGCCGTCGGTCAACGACCCGGCAGGCGTGTTCGATACCGCCATCTGGCGTCTGGCCGAGGTCGGCCTGGGCCTGGTGGTGGCCAGCTGTGTATTCGACATTGCCTGGCCCAACCGCCTGCACCAGCCCTTGCGTGGGCTGTCCCGGGCCAAGGGCAAGGCCTTGCTGGCGCTGGTCGGCAAGGTCGCCGTGCAGGGGCTGGAGGATGGCCAGGGGCTGGCATCGCAAGCGAGGGCGCTGGGTGCCAAGGCCGTCGCGCTGGAAGACCTGCGCAGTGTGGCCCTGTTCGATGACCCATCCGTGCGCGCCAGTGACGGCATGCTGCGCCAGCTCAACCAGCGCTACCTGCATGTGCTGTCGAGGCTGCAGCTGCTGCAGCGTGCCTGGCAGCGCAGCCCTGAGCAGGAGCGGCTGCGCCTGGACGCGGCGTTGCGCGCGCTGCCGCCCGGCCTTGCCGATGCCGATCCGCAGCAGGGCGACCTGGTGCCGGCCGTGCAGCACTGGCGTGAGGGGCTGGCAGCAGGGCATGCCGGTGAAGGGCCGGCCCTGGGCGGGTTTGCCGATGCCCTGGTCGATTACCTGCAACTGGCCGCTGCCAGTGATGTGGACCAGGGCCATCGCCTGCCGCAACGGCTGCGGCGCGCGCCGCCGGCTTTCGTGCGGGTGACCGACCCGCTGGCGGTGCTGCTCACCTTCACCCGCGCGGCACTGGTGATGCTGGTGATGGGCCTGCTGTGGATTGCCAGTGGCTGGAACAGCGGTTCCACTGCCCTGTTCGGCATCGTGGCCCTGCTGTGCATGCTGTCAGCGGCGCCGCAGCCGGCCCTGATCGCCCGCCAGATCTGCCTGGGCCACACCCTGGCACCGGTGCTGGCCCTGCTGCTGTATTCGGTGCTGCCGATCCTGCCGACCTTCGGCCTGCTGGTGCTGGGCAGCCTGCCGTTGCTGCTGCTGATCCTGCGTATCGGTGCCCATCCGCCGCTGGCACCGCTGGGCATGGCCCTGAACATGGGGGTGATGGTGGCCCTGGGGCTGGGCCTGGCACCGACGTTGAACCCGCAGTTCTATCTCAACGACGCCCTGGCCATTGCCGCGGGGGCCGGGATTGCCCTGCTGGCCTTCATCCTGATGCCCAACCTGACCGGCAGCCGTGGCCAGCGTCGGCGCCTGCACCGCTTGCTGCGCCTGCAGGTGGCCCTGGCCGCGCACGCGCCGCTGCGTGGCTTGCCGCAGCGCTTTGACAGCCGCATGCAGGATTTGCTGCTGCAGCTGGGCAACCTCAGCGCTCCGGGCAGCGTGGCCGCGCGCCGGTTGGACCAATGGATGGGGCAGATCCACCAGGTGGGCCAGAGCGTGATTGGCCTGCGCCAGTGGCAGGCCGCCCAGCCGCGCTTGGCGGCGGCCCCGAGGCGGGCCCTGCGCGAGCTGCTTGATGCCCTGGCCCAGCTGTACCGCCAGCCCGGCCCCGGTCAGCGCCAGCAGGCCATGGCCGCCCTGGCCACGGCCCGGCAGCGGCTGGGTGCTGCCCCCGCCCAGCGTCTGCTGGCCCAGCTGGACGTGGAATTGAACCAGGGCCACCGGGCGTTGTGCCCGGCCCCGATTGTTGCCGGAGCTGCCCATGCCGCTTGAGTTTTCCCTGGCCGGCATCTACCTGCCGGCACCGTTGGTGCTGGCCGTGCTGTCGCTGCCGTTCTACCTGTTGCTGGATGTCGTGCTGGCGCGGTTGGGGGTCTACCGCCGCGCGCTGCATCCCTCCTTGTTGCGCATCGCCTTGTTCGTGGTGGTTTACGCCAGCGCGGTGCTGATCCTGCTGTGAGTGAATTGCCATGAAGAATGCAAACGTCGTACGGATGTCGATAACCGCCGTGGTGGTCCTGCTGGCCCTGCTGCTGGCCTGGCTGGCCTGGCACCACTACATGCTCAGCCCCTGGACGCGCGATGCGCGGGTACGGGCCGAGGTGGTGCGCATTGCCCCGGATGTGCCCGGCCGGGTCAGCCAGGTGCTGGTGCAGGACAACCAGGTGGTCGAGCAGGGCCAGCTGCTGTATGTGATCGACCCGCAGCCTTACGAACTGACCGTGGCCAGTGCGCGGGCCGACCTGGCCGCGGCCACTGCCGCCGCCCGCAATGCCGGGGCCAGTGTGGCGGCGGCCAGTGCAGGCATCGCCGCCAGTGCCGCCGAGCAGCAGATGCGCCAGCAGCAGGCCGCGCGCCGCGCCGGCCTGGGCGACCTGGTCTCGCGCGAGGCCCGTGATGATGCTGCCGCCCAGGCGCGTGCGGCCACTGCCGGGGTAGCCCAGGCCCAGGCCAACCGGCAGGCGGCATCGGCCGGCCAGCAGCAGGCGCTGGCCAGCGTGGAACAGGCGTCCGTAGCGCTGGCCCGGGCCGAACTGGAGCTGCAACGCACCCAGGTGCGCGCCCCGCGGGCCGGTACGGTGACCAACCTGGATGTCCGCCAGGGCGACTGGGCCAGTGCCGGCCAGGCGCGCATGGCCCTGGTCGGTACCCAGTCGATGTGGGTGTATGCCTATTTCGAGGAAACCAAACTGCCGGCCATCCATGTCGGCGATGTGGTGGACATCCAGCTGATGGCCGGTGGCACCCACCTGCGGGGCCGGGTCGAGGGCATTGCCACCGGTATTGCCGACGCCGCCAGCCCGACCGCAGACAACCTGCTGGCCGATGTGCAGCCCACCTTCAACTGGATCCGCCTGGCCCAGCGCATTCCGGTGCGGGTGGGGATCGATCCGGCCAGCGTGCCCGAAGGCACCCTGCTGGCGGCCGGGATGAGCGCCAGCGTGCGCGTGTTGCCCACCCGCAACTGAACCCGGGACGTTGTCCGGCGCAGCGTCTGCGACGCGGTCACGGCATGCTGTGGGCATGGACAACAACCGGCCAATCAAGGGCCGTGGCAGCCACAGCCGGCTGCCCGGGCGCTTCGAGATCACCACCAGCGAGGCGGTGGATGATGGCTGGTGCGCCGATCAGAGCGAGGAATTTGCCCCGCCGCGCCTGCGTACCCTGGTGCACGAGGAGACCGCGCGCAGCATCCTCAGCCGCAACAACTCGCCGGACGTGGGCTTTGATGTTTCGCTCAACCCGTACCGGGGCTG
>X237_Red_shanked_Douc_Langur__coassemble_36_pt1 | contig 23165 bp, 18 predicted proteins | sample X237_Red_shanked_Douc_Langur__metabat2_high_PE_002 | metagenome-assembled genome bin X237_Red_shanked_Douc_Langur
GCCGAGCGCACCGGCCTGGCCGTGCTCAACATCGGCCGCAGCCTGGCCCCGGAGCTGTTCGAGCTCAACCAGCAGGGCGCCTGGAACGGGCATATCCCGGTCACCGCGGTGAACTCGGCCATCTTCGTGCTGGCCGCGGTGCTGCGCGGCAGCGGCCAGGTGGTGTTCTCCAACGAACGCTCGGCCAGCTACGGCAGCCAGATTCCCGGCACCGGCGAGGTCAACCACCAGTGGTCCAAGGGCTGGGCCTTCGAGCAGGCCTTCGGTGAGCATGTGGCCAACCATGTGGCCGCCGACCTGCAGTACTACTCGCTGCTGCGTCCGCTGTCCGAGCTGGCGGTAGCCCGCCAGTTCGCCCGCAACGACCATTACGACGCGCACTTTTCCAGCTGCAACCGCAATTTCCACATCCTGGGCGAGCGCCCGGTCAACCGCTGGTGCGGGGTCTGCCCGAAGTGCCACTTCGTGTTCCTGGCCCTAGCCCCGTTCATGCCCAAGACGCGTCTGGTCAGCATCTTCGGCCGCAACCTGCTCGATGACAGCAGCCAGATCCCCGGCTACGACGCCCTGCTCGAATACGGTGACCACAAGCCGTTCGAATGCGTGGGCGAGGGCCGCGAGTCGCGCGCGGCGATGGCCGCGCTGGCCGCCAGGGCCGAGTGGAACCAGGACACCATCGTGGCCCGTTTCAGCCAGCAGATTGCCCCGCAGCTGGACCCGGCTGCGCTGGCGTTGCCGCCGCAACTGGTACTGGACCGTGTCCACCGTATTCCTGCCGCGCTCTGGGACAAGGTCCGTGTTGATTTCACAGCTTGAAGGCATGGCCGTTGCCCTGTGGGGCTGGGGCCGTGAGGGCCGTGCGGCCTACCACGCCATCCGTGCACAGCTACCGGCGCAGCCGCTGACCCTGTTCTGCAGCCCGGCCGAGCTGGACCAGGCCCAGGCGCTGGGTGATGCCCAGTTGACGGTGCGTACCGATGCCACGGCGCAGGCACTGGGCGCTTTTGCGCTGGTGATCAAGTCGCCGGGCATCAGCCCGTACAAGCCCGAGGCGCTGGCGGCACAGGCCGCCGGCACCTGCTTCATCGGTGGCAGCAGCCTGTGGTTTGCCGCTCATGCCAACGCGGACGGAGTGTTGGAAAACACCGTCTGCGTGACCGGGACCAAGGGCAAGAGCACCACCACCGCGCTGCTGGCGCACCTGCTGCGTGCCGGCGGCCACCGCACCGGCCTGGCCGGCAACATCGGCCTGCCCCTGCTGGAAGTGCTCGATCCGCAGCCGGCACCGGATTACTGGGCGGTGGAGCTGTCCAGTTACCAGACCGGTGAGGTCGGCCGCGCCGGAGTACGCCCGGCGGTGGCCATCGTGCTCAACATCTTCCCCGAACATCTGGACTGGCACGGCAGCGAGCAGCGCTACATCGACGACAAGCTCAGCCTGGTCACGGCCGGTCACCCGCGCATCGCCGTGCTCAACGCCGCCGATGTGCACCTGCAGGCGCTGCAACTGCCGCACAGCCAGGTGGTCTGGTTCAACCAGCCCGAGGGCTGGCACATGGTCGGCAGCGTGGTCCATCGCGGCAGCCAGGCCGTATTTGATACCGCCAACAGCCCGCTGCCCGGTGCCCACAACCGCGGCAACCTGTGCGCGGTGCTGGCTGCGATCGAGGCCATGGGCCTGGATGCGGTGGCGCTGGCACCGGCGGTGCAGTCCTTCCGCCCCTTGCCCAACCGCCTGCAGTGGCTGGGCCAGCGCGATGGCATCGGCTACGTCAACGACTCGATCAGCACCACCCCGCATGCCTCGCTGGCGGCGCTGGACTGCTTCGCCGGCCGGCGTATCGCCCTGCTGGTCGGTGGCCACGACCGTGGTCTTGACTGGCACGATTTTGCTGCCCACATGCAGCAGCAGGCGCCGCTGGAAATCATCACCATGGGCGCCAACGGCCCGCGCATCCATGGCCTGCTTGAGCCGGTTGCGGCCGGCCGTTTCGGCCTGCACGCCGCTGCGGATCTGGACGATGCGGTAAGGCTGGCGCGCCAGGCCCTGGGGGCGCAGGGTGGGGTGGTGCTGCTCTCGCCCGGTGCCCCGAGTTTCGGGGTCTACACCGATTACGTGGCGCGCGGCCGGCATTTCGCCGAGCTGGCCGGGTTTGACCCGGCCTTGATCAGCCAGATCCCCGGCCTCGGCGTAAATTGATTGTTGATTACGTAATGCGCAGGCGGTCAGTCGACCGCCTGCCAGACCATGGCGCGTTCCAGGGCGCGGTTGAAGTCGGCCAGGCTGAAGGGTTTTTCCAGATGATAGATGCCGGGCTGGTCAATGGCCTGCTCGCTCATCGCCAGGCCGGACATGATCACCACGGGCAGCTCACGGTTGTCCTCGGTGGCGCGGATGGCCTTGATCAACTCATGACCGTTCAGACCCGGCATCACCAGATCAGTGAACAGGGCGGAAAAGCGTTGTTTTCCGGCCAGGGCGAGGGCCTGGCTGGATGACTGCACGGCCAATGCCGGGTAACCGCTGTTGAGCAGCAGCATCTGGATCAGTTCGAGCAGCTCCTGGTTGTCATCGACAACCAGCACCGGGTGGATTTCAGTTGCCATACGTGCTCCCCTTTCTGCATCCATGCAAATGAAATCAATAACCTGCGCTCTAGGCTAGCCGGCTTGGCCGCTGCAGGCAATCCCGCCTGGGTAGTACCAGCAGCGACCTGTGGGCCCGGGTTGTGATGCTCAGGAGCGTGCCAGGGGGGGCTGCAGCGCATGGTGGATCAACTCGATCAACTCATTGCCACCGAAGGGTTTGCGCAGATAGTGGGTATGGCTGCTGTCGGGCAGCCAGTCGCCCAGCTCGATACTGGACTGGCCGGAAATCAGGATGGCCGGAACCGCATGGTTACCGGCGGTCTTGCGAATCTCGGTCAGCAGTTCCGGGCCGGACAGATGCGGCATGCGGACATCGGAAAGCACCAGGTCAAAGCGTTGTTGCCGGGCCAGCATCGCCGCCTGCAACGGTGAGGTGACTGCGGTGAGCTGGAAGCCTTCACCCTCCAGCAGCAGGACCAGAAATTCCAGTAGCGGCTGGTTGTCATCCACCAGCAGCACATGCGCCGGTTGCGAGGATGATGCAGCGCCGGGGGCGGGCGTCTGACCTTGTTCCATGATGCTCCTTGGGAAAACGGCGGCCATGGGGCCGCCGGTTTGATGTGATGATTGTCTCAATTCCTGCCGGCAGGCTGTGAAGGGATCTTCATCACGAAGGTCGTGTGCTTGGCATTGCTGTCCAGTGACAGGCTGCCTGCGTGCGCTTCGGCAATGCCCAGCGACAAGGGCAGCCCCAGGCCAGTGCCATGGCCGACATCCTTGGTGGTGTAGAACGGAGTGAACAGGCGTTCGGGGTGCTCGATGGCGCTGGTCAGGCCCGAATCACTGACCCTGAACAGATAGTCGCCCTGGTGGATCTCGACCTGGATGTTGACCCAGCGGGGGCGGGGCAGGTTGGCCACATGCTGGATGCCATTGCTGACCAGGTTGACCAGCGCCTGGGCCAGCTCGAGTGGGTGGCCGAGCAGGGTCAGCTGGTCGGGGACGGCATCGTAGGTGACATCGACATTGTTCTCGCTGGCCATGGCCCGGGTCAGCTGCACCGTGTCCTGGATCAGGGTGTCGACGTGGACCACTTTCATCGTGGTGTCTTCATCCTTGCGTGCAAAGCGCAGCAGGCTGGAAATGATGCGGTCCATGCGGGTGACGGCATCGGCCTGGGCATTGGCAATGCGGCCCACGCGACTGGCATCGGGGGGGCTGTTCCTGGCCTGGGCCTGCAGCTGTTCAGTACCCAGGCGCAGTGCAGACAGGGGGTTGTTGAGCTCGTGCGCCACCCCGGAAACCAGCATGCCGATATTGAAGATGCGGTTGGCGTGGATCGTGCTGATCTCGTGCTCATGGTTCTGGATTGATGCCCGCTTGCGGTCGTCGATGTCCAGCAGCATCGCAATCAGGCCGCGCTCGCCCTGGGAAGAGGGGTTGCTGGCGGCATTGCACAGCATCCAGTGGTATCTGCCCTGTCCATCGCGCAGACGGAATTCGGCAGTCTGGCGCTCCTTGCCGCGGGGAGCGATGCTCAGCACGCTGCGTGCCTGCTCGAGGTCCTGGTTGTGGATGCGGGCCAGAAAATCCTCCAGCCCGATGCTCTGTCCTTCGCTGATGCCGAACAGCTGTTGCAGGTTGTCATCCAGCAGCAGCGCCTGCTCGCGGGTGTCGGGAATGTTGAGGTAACCGATGTTGAGCACGCCTTCGACCAGATCACGGTGCAGGCGGTTCTGCTGCTCGACCTGCAGCAGCTGGCGGGTATGGCTGATGTCATAAATGGTCATCACCACGCCGCGCACCTGTCCTTCGTGGTTGTAGTAAGGGAAGAACACCACCTGCAGCCATTGCTGCTCGCGCAGGTGCACATCGTGGCGCTGGATGCCGGCGTCACTCAGCACGTTGCGGCCCAGGCTGGAAATGTCCAGCCCGGCAAGGTTGGTGGCCAGGTCCTGGATCGGGCGGCCGATATCCTGCATACCCAGCGGAAAGTAACGACGCGAGGCCTCGGTATAGCGGCGGATGCACAGGCGCTCGTCAAGGAAGATCAGGGCGACGTCGGTGCTGGTGAGCAGGTTGGTGATGTCGTTGTTGGCATCGGTGAGCTGGCGGATTTTTTCTTCCAGCTCGGCGTTGACCGAATGCAACTCCTCGTTGACTGACTGCAGCTCCTCGTTGGTGCTCTGCAGCTCTTCGTTGCTGGAGAGCAACTCCTCGTTGGCGCTTTGCAGCTCCTCGTGGAAGGTTTCCTTGTCCTGTACCGATTCGCTGACGATCTGGCGCAGCTGGGCGTTTTCCTGCTCCAGCCGGGCCAGTCGCCCCAGCCCGCCGGTGCCGGACTGCAGGACGCTGAGCACATCGTGGGCATGTCGCAGCGGTCCGGTATGGAGATCGTGCGCCTGCCGGTTGCTGTCATCGGCCAGCATCTGCACCAGCACCGAGGGCTCGCGCTCGAAGGCGGTGGGCAAGCGGGAAAAACGCAGCTGGTCAAAGGCCAGCTTGCTGTCCTGGTTGCGGTAGGGGTAGTCCCACTGGATCGGGGTGTCACTGTCCAGCGTTTCGGCCAGTCCGAGCTGGAGCAGGGCCTGCAGTTGCGGATCGGGCAGATGGATATGCAGGTTCAGCCCCGGGCGTCCTGGTATCGCACGGCTGAAGATTTCACCGGTATGGCCGGTGAAATACAGTACTTCGCCATCGGCACGCACGATCAGGCTGTTGCCAGCCACCGCGGCGAAGGCCGCTTCAAATGCACCGCGCGCAACGGTCATCTGGTCAGGCTCACGCTGTATCGCGGCCTGGCGGTGTGCAGGGGGCATGGCAATGGAGCGGTTCAATTGCCAGCGGTCGCTGGCACTCAAGTGCACCCCGGCACGCTTGGCGAACATTTTCAGGCGCGTATCGACCTCGGCGAAGTATGGTTCAAGTCCGGCAGGGCCCTCACTCTCGCCCAGTACCAGTACGCCGTTTTCCTTCAAGCCGAAATGGAAGTTGGAAATCACCTTGCGCTGCGCCTCAGGCCGCAGGTAAATCAACATGTTGCGACAGAGCACCAGATCCAGTGCATGCAACGGCGAATGCTTGAGCACGTTCTGTACGCTGAAGATGATCTTGCTGCGGATTTCGCTGACCACCCGCAGGCGGCCGAAATCCTCGCTGGCATTGACAAAGCCCTGCAGTCCGAAGCGGTTGATGAACGGCTGCAGGGTGCTGTATTCGTAGATGCCTTCAGCGGCGCGACGGATCGCATCCGGGTTCAGGTCGGTGGCGTAGATGCGGTATTCCTGCGCGGCATCGGTCTGTTCGACCAGCTTCTGCAGCAGCATGGCCAACGAATAGGCTTCTTCGCCGGTGGAGCAGGCGCAGACCCATATCTTCAGCGGCTCGCTGCCGTTGCGTTCGAGCAGGTCCGGCAGGATCTTGCTTTCCAGCAGTTCGAACACCTGCGGATTGCGGAAGAAGGAGGTCACACCGATCATCAGGTCGGTGAACAGTGCCCGCAGCTCATGCCCGCCCTGGCCGAGGATCTGGTGGTATTGATCGATGGTGGTCAGCCCGAGGCGGCGCATGCGCTGGGTGATGCGGCGGTCGATGGTGCCGATCTTGTAGGCATTCAGATCCAGGTCGAAGTTGGCCCGCATCAGCTCGAAGATGCCGGCATACGGGTTGATGTCATTGCCTGGCTGGCTGTCACGTTCGGTGTACAGCAGGGTCAGTGGATCGGTGTCCAGGTAGCCGTCGGGGGTGGCGGGCTTGCACATGCCGTTGTCCAGCCAGGCAGCAATGCGTGCCGGGATCAGGCGTGGCGGCTGTACCTCGTCATAGCAGCCGGCGTTGATCACCGACAGCGGCATGCCGTCGAATTTGGCATCGGACAGCTGCTGCACCAGTACATAGCCGCCATGTTCATGCACCGCACGGCAGCCGGCGGTGCCGTCACTGCCGGTGCCGGAGAGCAGGACCACGCAGGTATCGATCGGATCGGCACGCCGGGTCAGTGATTCCAGGAACACGTCGATGGTGAAGTAAGGGCGTTCGGACTCATCACGGGTAATGGACTTGACCGTGTGCCCGTCGAGCATGATCTGTGTGCCGGGCTGGATCACATAGATGTTGTGCGTCTTGAGCTCCAGGCCATCGTGCAGCTCATGCACCGGCTGGCTGGTATGGGATTGCAGCAGGCTGACCAGCTCGCTGCGGTAGGCCGGGGACAGGTGCTGGATCACCACGGTGGCCACGCCCAGATCGCCCGGATAGGCGTCCAGGATTTCACTGATCGGGTCCAGGCCACCGGCACTGGCGGCGATCACCACCAGCGGCAATGGGGCGGGGGCAGCGTTGCTTGCTGCAACAGGTGGCATCTGCTGGTTGGGCATGGGGCGGATCAGGGGCAGGTCAGTGCCTGGCCGATGCGGGCCGGGGCGGGCTGTTCGTCGAGGAACTGGTTCAGCGCTTCCAGCGCCGGGCAGTGGTTGGCCTGCTGGCGCAGCGTGTACAGGGTCTGTTGCCAGCTGCCGTTTTCCAGGTGCTGGATGAACGTCGCCGGGCTGTGGCTGAAGCCCATGTACCAACGGTCGAACTGCTGGCCCGGGTGCCGGCCATCGGCCAACAGATGGATGGCGCTGTGCCGCTGGGAGGCCAGGATGCGTGCCATCACCTGGTCGGTGGCGTAGTCAGTGCCTTCGAAGTACTGGAAGAATCGCTGGCCGTCGTACAGCAGCACCCCGGTCACGCCAATACGGGCGTTGAAGGTGCGCGCATCCAGCAGCAGCGCGTCGATGCACTGGGCGGAGAGGTCGGGTTGGGCCGTGCTGACATAGGCGATGTGACGGGTCACGGCAGGTCCTGCAACGGTGCGGTGGGCAATGACGATGTGGCTGATTGGTTACCCCGGCGGCAGGTTGCGGTTCTCTTGGGCATGCACATGCGCTCGTGTATCGGTCGTAGCATTTATAAAATCGCCGACGGATAGATCAGGTGATGGACGGCAACTGCACGACTGCGGGCCAATCCCGGTTGATCCCGGGCCGGGGCGGGAGGGGGCGGAAGTGCCCGCCTGCCCTCGCAGACGCAGGATCCAGACAATAAAAAACCCGGCATCGCCAGATGCCGGGTTGCTGCCATGCTCAGCCGGGTGTCGGCTCAGAACGGGATGTCGTCGTCAGCGAAGTCGTCCATCGGCGGGGCCTGCGGTGCCGGGGCCGGGGCCTGACGCTGCGGGCGCTGCTCGTAACCGCCCTGGTTGCCGCCGCCGTAGTTGCCACCCTGGTTGCCGCCACGATTGCCACCGCGGTTGCCGTAGCCTTCGTTGCCGCCGCCGAAATCATTGCCGCCCTGCGGGCGGGCCTGGCGCTGCGGGCGTTCGCCGCCCATGCCGCCGCCGCCTTCACCGCGGCCGCCGAGCATCTGCATCTCGTCGGCGACGATGTCGGTGCTGTAGCGTTCCTGGCCGTCCTGGCCGGTGTACTTGTCATAGCGGATGGAGCCCTCGACATACACCGAGCTGCCCTTGCGCAGGTACTCGCCGGCGATTTCGCCCAGCTTGCCGAAGAACACCACACGGTGCCATTCGGTACGTTCCTGCTGGTTGCCGTCACGGTCCTTGCGCACCGAGGTGGTGGCCAGGGAGATGCGGGTGATGGCCATGCCGGCCTGGGTGTACTTCACTTCCGGGTCGTTGCCGAGGTTGCCGACCAGGATGACCTTGTTGATGCCGCGTGCCATGGGAGTCCTTCTTTTCCGTTGGGTGAACCCGCCGGATACGCGGGTCTAGCCAGTGGATTATAGCGGTCTGGCCGGCGCTGTCAGGCCTTGCCGCAAGCTGGCCTGGGGGCGTGCCGGATCTGGCTGCGGGTGGCCACAAAAGCGGCAATGACCGGGCGTACACGGCCTTGCCGGCCTATAATTGCCCGGTCATTCACAGTATCGACCGCATGACCATCATCGACGCCCCCCGCACCGCCCTGGGCCTGGCCCAGATCCAGACCTTCGCCGCACCGGACATGGCTGCGGTCGACTCCCTGATCCGGACGCGGCTGGCCTCCGATGTTGTGCTGATCAACCAGATTGCCGACCACATCATTTCTGCCGGCGGCAAGCGCCTGCGGCCGATGCTGGTCCTGCTGGCCGGGCGCGCGCTGGCCGGTTCCGGCCCGGTGCACCACCAGCTGGCGGCGATCATCGAGTTCATCCACACCTCGACCCTGCTGCACGATGACGTGGTGGACGAATCGGACCTGCGCCGTGGCCGCAGCACCGCCAATGCGCTGTGGGGCAACGCGCCCAGCGTGCTGGTCGGTGACTTCCTGTATTCGCGCAGCTTCCAGCTGATGGTCGAGCTGGACCAGATGCCGGTGATGCGCATCCTGGCCGACACCACCAACAAGATCGCCGAGGGCGAGGTGCTGCAGCTGCTGCATGTGCACAACCCCGATACCGACGAGGCGGCCTACCTGCGGGTGATCGAGCGCAAGACCGCGGTGCTGTTCGCCGCCGGTACCCAGCTGGGCGCGCTGGCCAGCGGCGCCGACGTGGCCGTGCAGCAGGCCTTGTACGACTACGGCATGGCCCTGGGCTATGCCTTCCAGATTGCCGATGACGTGCTGGACTACTCGGCCAATGCCGAAGAGCTGGGCAAGAACCTGGGCGATGACCTGGCCGAAGGCAAGGCCACCCTGCCGCTGATCCACGCCATGGCCCACAGCGATGCCGCTACCCGTGCACGCCTGGCCCAGATCATCCAGGACGGTGACAGCTCGGCGATGCCCGAAGTGCTGGCCGCCATCCAGGCCACCGGCGGGCTGGAATACAGCCGTCAGCGTGCGGTTGAATATGCCGATGCCGCCGAGGCCGCGCTGGACGGCCTGGGCGAGAACGAGGCCATTGCCGCCCTGCGTGGCCTGGCCCGTTACGCGGTCAGCCGCAGCCACTGAGCCACGTGCTGTTGTCTGGCTGTTGATGAAAACGCCCCGACAGGGGCGTTTTTTGATGATGCCGTGGCAAGCCTGCGTCCTGACGTATTGTCAGTGTCAGCAACAACAACGGCGCCCTGCGGCGCCGTTGTTGTTTTTGCATGGTGGCAAGCCGATCAGTCGCGGGTCAGGCGCTTGAGCAGCGGGGTGGCCACGAACAGTGCGGCACCGGCCACCAGGCCGATCCACATCATCGAGGTGAACACACTGCTGTAGGTGGCCAGGGCCATTTCACGGCTGGCATCGTGCGGTACGGCTGCCCAGGTGCCGAGGCGGCCGGCGATGATTTCACCGAAGGCCGAGAACAGGAACCAGGCGCCCATCATCATGCCGACGGCACGCGGGATGGACAGGCTGGTGACGGCCGACAGGCCGACCGGGGAGAGCACCATCTCGCCCATCACCAGCACGAAGTAGGCCAGCACCATCCACCACAGGCTGACCAGCCCGGTGTCGGCATTCGGGTTGGCCGCGGCATAGGCCAGCACGGCGAAGGCCAGGCCGCAGAACACCAGGCCCCAGGCGAACTTGGCCGGGTAGGACGGGTTCAGGCCGATCCGGTCCAGACGCGGCCACAGCCAGGCAAATACCGGCGACAGGCTGATCACGGCCAGGGCACCGATCGCGGTGGTCTGGGCGGCGTTCCAGCGGATGCCGAAGGTGGTCAGATCCATGGCACGGTCAGCCATGGCCAGCCACGGGCCGTAGGTCTGCTCGTACAGGCCCCAGAACAGGGCCGACACGGTGATCAGCACCATCAGCATGACCATGCGGCCCTTTTCGGCGGCCGAGATGCCCGACAGCAGCAGCTTGATGAACCACAGGTACAGACCCGCGCCGAGGACCACGGCAACCAGTTCGGTCAGGGTGACCTCATGGCCGCCGACCAGGGCCGAGAGCGGGCCGAAGTTGATCTTGGTCTGCAGCACCTGCCACACGGCGAAGGTCATCACCACGCCGCCGGCGTAGATCAGCCATTCGGCCTTGGGGGTGTGGCCGGCCGGCGGTTCGGCCTGGCCGAGCAGGTGGCGGCGGCCCAGCACGAACTGGACCAGGCCCAGGGCCATCATCAGCCCGGACAGGGCGAAGCCGTAGCCCCAGCCGTAGTTGATGCCGACATAGCCGACGATCAGCGAGGACAGGAAGGCGCCGACATTGATGCCCATGTAGAAGATGGTGAAGCCCGAATCGCGGCGCGGGTCATGCTCGGGGTACAGGCGGCCGACGATGGTGGAGATGTTGGGCTTGAGGAAGCCCACGCCCACACCGATCAGGGCCAGCGAGAAGTACATGATCTGGATCGCGCCGGTGTCCTGTACCGCCTGGCCCTGTACACCTTCGGCCGCGTGGCCGGTCCAGGCCATGCCCAGCTGGCCCAGCACCAGCAGGATGCCGCCGTAGATCACGGCCTTGCGCATGCCGATGAAGCGGTCGGCGAGAATGCCGCCGAGCAGGGGCAGGGCGTAGGCCAGGCCGGCGTAGGTGCCCAGCAGCAGGTAGCCGTCGGCATCGTTGAACAGGTGGTGCTTGGTGAGGTAAAGCAGCAGCAGCGCCTTCATGCCATAAAAGGCAAAGCGCTCCCACATTTCGGTCAGGAAGCAGACGAACAGGCCCTTGGGGTGGCCGAGCAGTTGCTCCCCGGCCAGCGTTGCAGCTGGGGCGGTAGTGGTCACGGGATGGGTTTTCCGCATGGATGGGTGGAAGGCAGTATAGGCCCGCCCCCGGGACGAGGGCAGGTCATGACTGCCGGCCCTTGGACTACGCCACAGCCCGCACTACCATCGGAGGTTTGCCGTAAACCCTTTGGAGAGAGTGCGATGACATTTCGCCACGCCCTGTTGCCGTTGTGCCTGCTGGCCGCCCTGCCGGCAGCCTCCCAGGCAGCCCCCTCGCGCGGTCTGCAGGTCCAGGACCTGGTGGCCATCGAGCGGGTGTCCGCGCCGATGCTCACTGCCGATGGCCGCCATGTGCTGTTCGTCCAGCGCACGGCCGATGCCGACTACAAGGGCAGCGCGGCGGTGTTCAAGCGCAACCTGCTCACCCGCGACAACCGCCCGCCGGAACAGTTGACCCCGCAGGGCTGGAACATCAGCGCGCCGAGCCTGTCGGCCGATGGCGCAACGCTGTACTTCCTGTCGGCCAAGGGCGGCAGCAACCAGTTGTATTCGATGCCGGTGGCCGGTGGCGAGCCGGTGCAGCTGACCGAACTGGCCCGTGACCTGGACAGCTACAAGGTGTCCCCGGCCGGTGACCGCGTGTTGTTTGCCGCCGATGTCTACCAGGACTGCGGTTCGGACCTGGCCTGCACCAGCACGCGCCTGGATGCCCGGGCTGCCAACAAGGCCAGCGGCAAGATCCACAATGGCGTGTTCGTGCGCCACTGGGATACCTGGGCCGATGGCCGCCGCAACACCCTGTTCGTGGCCGACATCAAGGCCGGCAAGGCAACCACGGCCACGGCCATCAGTGCCGGCATTGCCGGGGATGCGCCGTCCAAGCCGTTCGGCGGCAACGAGGACTACACTTGGTCGCCGGATGGCAAGAGCGTGGTGGCCGCCATCCGTGTGGCCGGTGCCGGCGAGCCGTGGTCGACCAATTTCGACCTGTACCGGATTGACCCGGCCGGCCGGCAGGCACCGCGCAACCTCACTGCCGCCAACCCGGCCTGGGATGCCGGCCCGGTGTTTTCTGCCGATGGCAAGACCCTGTACTACCGCGCGATGAAGCGCCCGGGTTTCGAGGCGGATCGCTTCGGCCTGATGGCCATGGACGTGCGCAGCGGCAGCAGCCGTGAAATCGCCCCGGGCTGGGACCGCTCGGCCGATGGCATCGTGCTGTCGGCCGATGGCAAGACCCTGTATACCGGCGCCCAGGACACCGGCGAGCATCCGCTGTTCGCGGTGACCATCGCCAATGGTGAAGTGACCAAGCTGGTGGCCGGCGGCACCGTGGGCAGCTTCGATGTGGCCGGCGACACCCTGGCCTTCACCCGCAATACCCTGCACAGCAACGATCAGGTGTTCACCACCACCACCGCGGTCGATGCGCCGCAGCGGGCGATCACCCCGGCCTTTGCCGAGCGCGTGGCCGAGGTCGGCTTCGGCGACTACGAGCAGTTCAGCTTTGTCGGCTGGAACAATGAAACCGTGCACGGTTACGTGGTCAAGCCGTGGAACTATGAAGCCGGCAAGAAGTACCCGGTGGCCTTCCTGATCCACGGTGGCCCGCAGGGCAGCTTCGGCAACAGCTGGAGCCAGCGCTGGAACCCGCAGACCTATGCCGGCCAGGGCTATGCGGTGGTGATGATCGACTTCCACGGCTCCACCGGCTATGGCCAGGCCTTCACCGATGCGATCAGCCAGCATTGGGGCGACCGTCCGCTGGAAGATCTGCAAAAGGGCTGGGCCGCGGCCCAGGCCAAGTACGACTTCATCGATGGCGGCAATGCCTGCGCCCTGGGCGCCAGCTACGGCGGCTACATGATCAACTGGATCGCCAGCCAGTGGAATGACGGCTTCAAGTGCCTGGTCAACCACAACGGTGTGTTCGATACCCGCTCGATGGGCGCGGTGACCGAGGAAACCTGGTTCTCCGAATGGGAATTCGGCGGCCCGCTGTTCTCGCACCCGGAAGGCTACGAAGCCTTCAACCCGTCCCGCCACATCGACAAGTGGCAGACCCCGATGCTGGTGGTGGCCGGGCAGAACGATTTCCGCGTGCCGCTGGACCAGAGCCTGTCCACCTTCCATACCCTGCAGCGCCGTGGCATCGAGTCGCAGCTGCTGTACTTCCCGGACGAGAACCACTGGGTGCTCAAGCCGCACAACTCGATCCAGTGGCATGACACCGTCAATGCCTGGCTGGAAAAGCACCTGGGCCAGTAAGGCCCTGCACTGACGGCGCGTGGCCGCTGGCCGCGCGCCGTTTCCCTGCTACCTATTCTCCATGGGAGGGGCGATGAGCCCTGATACCGCTGCAACCACTGCAACCACGCTGATCACCAACGACATCGTCGGCCTGGGCCTGATCGCCGCCACCCTGGCACTCGTGTTCCATCTGTCCAGCAAGACCGAGGGTTTCTGGAAGAAGTTCTTTGCCGTCATCCCGGCCCTGTTGCTGTGCTACTTCATCCCGGCCCTGTACAACACCTTCGGCGTGATCGACGGCCACACCACCAAGCTGTACAACCCGGTCGCACGTGACGTGCTGTTGCCGGCCGCACTGGTGCTGCTGACCCTGTCCATCGACCTGAAGGGCATTCTGCGCCTGGGTCCGAAGCTGTTGATCATGTTTGCCACCGGCACCATCGGCATCATGCTCGGCGCGGTGATCTCCTTCCAGGTGATGAAGCTGATCAGCCCGGTGACCATGGAAGGCGATACCTGGGCCGGCATGGCCGCGCTGACCGGCAGCTGGATCGGTGGTGGTGCCAACATGGCCGCCATGCGCGAGACCTTCAACGTCGATGCCACCACCTTCGGCCAGTTCGCCGTGGTGGATGTGCTGTGCGCCAGCCTGCTGCTGATGCCGGGCCTGATCTGGCTGGCCGGGCGCAGCGAGAAGATCGATGCGCGCAGCGGTGCCGACACCTCGGCCATCGATGACATGAAGCAGCGCATTGCCGAATACCAGGCCAAGAATGCCCGCATCCCGACCCTGACCGACCTGATGGTGATTGTCGGCGTGGGCCTGGGCATCGTCGGTGCCGCCCATGCCATCGGTGGCGTGGCCGCGGCCTGGTGTGCCCAAAACCTCAGCTTTGCCAAGCAAGCCTCGCTGGATTCGGCATTTGTCTGGGTGGTGATGCTGTCCACCATTGCCGGCCTGATCCTGAGCTTCACCAAGGCGCGTGAGCTTGAAGCGGTGGGTGCCTCCAAGGTGGGCACCCTGTTTTTGTACTTCCTGATTGCCTGCATCGGCATGCAGATGGATCTGGCCTCGCTGGCCGACCGCCCGATGCTGTTCCTGCTCGGCGTGATCTGGATGAGCATCCATGTGCTGTTGCTGTACCTGATGGCCCGCCTGCTCAAGGCACCGATGTTCTTCCTGGCCATCGGCTCGATGGGCAATGTCGGTGCGGCCGCTTCGGCGCCGGTGGTGGCAGCGGCCTTCCATCCGACCCTGGCACCGGTGGGGGTGCTGTTGGGTACCGTGGGCTATGCCACCGGTACCGTGCTGGCCTATCTGACCGGGCTGGTGCTCAAGTGGATGGCCGGCGCCTGAGTACGGGCCTGGCCGGATTGTCACAACAACAAAGGGCGCCTTCGGCGCCCTTTGTTGTTGCTGCGTTGCCGGTGCTCAGTGGCTCAGGGCATTGCTGCGCTGTGTCTGCTGGCTGGCCGCTTGTTCCTGTGCTGCCTGCTGGCTGGTGTGTTCCAGGCGCTGGTAGCTGTGCAGGGCCGGTTCGCGCGCTGCGGCTTCGGCCAGGACCACGCTGCGTTGCTGGGCCGGGTCATCGCGACCGCCCTGGATGGCCACCAGACGCTGCTGGTCCGGGGTCAGGAGCAGGTGGTCGATACGCTGCAGGCCATCCTGGCTGGCATGGGCGGCGACATGGCTGGCGGTGTTGAAAAAACGGTTGTCATCGTGCAGGCCCAGCGGTGCACGCTGCACGGAAAGCCCGCGCGCGGCATCGAGCAGCAGCTGCTGGCCGTTGTCCTGGCTGGGCGCCGGCCACGGGCGTTCCTCCAGCCCGGCCAGTTGCTGGGCCTGGAGTACCGCGTCGATGCCGTGCAGGTCCAGGCGGTGCTTGAGCATCACCCCGGGGACCATGCGTTCGAACAGGTTCTTCGGATCCGGGTCAGGCAGTTCGATGCGGTGGCCGGGGGCATCGGGCATGACCCAGCGACTGAGCAGGTTGTCTTCCTGCAGGTAGGTGAGCAGTTCGTTGCGTACCTCGTAACTGCGTACCAGGCCATCACGGGCCTGCTGCTTGAGCACGCCGGCATCGCAGTCGAAGCGTTCCAGGGTGGAATCATGCACGCCGGCGGCATTGAAGGTCACTGTCGGCACCTCGTGGACCATGCCGGCGGCAGCTGCCAGGCCGCCGCCCAACGAATGTCCGCTCAGGACCAGCTCCTGGCCCCAGACCTGGTTGGCCTTGCTGGTCAGGGCCACGGCCTGGTCGTACTGCACATCGGTCAGGCCCAGGCCCTGGCGCAGGTTGCTGCGCCAGTCACGGCCCTGGTCGGTACCGTTGAAGGCCAGTACCACCAGACCCTGTTCATTGCGGTACAGGGCGGCATCAAAGCCACTCTTGGCATCGTTCAGGTCTGCCGGACTGATGCCGGCCGCGGCCAGGGCCGGGCCTTCGACGGGCTGCCAGCCGGGTGGCAAGGCCTGCACCGCCACCGAGGGGTCACGGCGATGCGCGGCCAGGGTGTAGGTGCTGGCCAGCAACTGGGCCAGTTCGCGATCCACCTGGTGCGGGCTCTGGCCGCTGATGCTGGCGGCCAGGTCGGCGGCCGGGGTTTGCTGGGCAGACATGCGCATATCCTTGTGCGTGGTGGCTGCAGGAAGCGGTGCCACGGTCATTGGTTGGCCGTGAGCCAGTCCAGCACCGCTTGGCGATCGGCGCGGCCCTTGGCGTTGAGTCGTGCGCTGTCCTGTTCGAACAACAGCGACTGGAAGCGCACACCACGGATGTTGGTGGTGTCGTAGTTGGCGCCGGCCTTGAGCAGCTGCAGGGCACGGGCGGCATCGCCAACCTCGGCAGCCACATGCAGCAGGGTGTTGCCCATGGCATCGGCACGGTTGATGTCCGCCCCGGCAGCCAGCAGCAACGCGAACTGGGCATCGCGACGGCTCTGCACGGCTCGGAAGATCGGGGTGCGTGCTGCGCGGCCGCCGATCAGATCGACCGGGGCGCGGTGTTCAATCAATACCTGCAGGTAGCGTGGGTCATCGACGCTGGCGGCCAGGTGGGCCACGCTCTCACCGTCCATGCCCGGTGTGGAGGGATCAAAGCCGGCCAGCAGCAGGGCGGCCAGCGAGCCGGGCTGACGGTTCCAGATCGCCCATTCCAGCAGGGTCACATTGTCCTGGCCACTTGGATTGGGCCGGGTGTGGCTGCTCAGTGTGGCGATGTCGCCGGTGTCGCCATCGGCAACGGCCTGGGCCAGCGGATGCAGGTCACTGGGGAAGGGGGACGCGGCAGCCATGTGGGACAGGGGCATGGGCATTTGCTCGGCATGGGCATGGGGCAGACCGAGGGCCAGGATCAAGGCCAGCGCGGTCGATAACGGCGGGATCTGGAGACCTGCAGACACCGGTTGCACTCCGTGTTGCGGCGCTCAGAAGCGACGTACCGAAAATGCTACCGCGCCTGTGTGCGGCAAAACGTGCTGGTTTTGTGACCTCTCTCCCAGCTCGGCAAGCCGGCAGGCACTTCAGCAGCAGCGCCCGCCACCCTTGCCGCCATAGCGGGCATCCTGGCGCTCGCGGAAGAAGGTTGGGTAATCCATCACCGGTTGCCCGGGATGATGCAGGCGCATGTGCGCACGGTAGGTGTCGTAGTCGGGCAGGCCGCAGGCCAGGCGGCCGGTCTGCACCAGCCGCCGCCACAGATGGCCCAGGGTCTGCCCGATGCCGGCCATTACGGCTGTACCTGTTCCGGCTTCAAGGCCACATAGGCGGTTTCGCGGTCGCTGCGCTGCGGGTTGGCGCGGGCGCTGCGGATGGTCTTGATCGAATACACCAGCACAGCCAGGACCACGAACAGGAACAGCACGGTCAGCCCGGCATTGACGTAGTTGTTGACCATCACCTGCTGCATCTGGCCGAAGTCCTTGGACGGTGGCAGCAGGTTGCCGGCGGCAATCGCATCACGGTAGCGGTTGGCCTGGGCCATGAAACCCACCCCCGGGTCACTGGAAAACAGCTTGATCAGCCCGGCACTGATGGTGCAGATCAGCAGCCACACCGCCGGCAGGGCCGGCACCCAGGCGTAGCGGTCCTTCTTCAGCTTGAACAGCACCACCGTGCACAGCAGCAGGGCCACGCCGGCCAGCATCTGGTTGGCGATGCCGAACAGCGGCCACAGCATGTTGATGCCACCCAGCGGGTCGGTCACGCCCTGGTACAGGAAGTAACCCCACAGCGCGACACAACCGCCGGTGGCCACGATGCTGGCCAGCCACGAATCGGTCTTGCCCATGGCCGGGATGAAGCTGCCCAGCAGGTCCTGCAGCATGAAGCGGCCGGCGCGGGTACCGGCGTCCACCGCGGTGAGGATGAACAGGGCTTCGAACAGGATCGCGAAGTGGTACCAGAAGGCCATCATGCCGTCGCCGGGGATCACCGCATGCAGGATCTGGGCGATGCCCACGGCCAGGGTCGGCGCACCGCCGGCGCGCGACAGGATGCTGGCCTCGCCGATGTCCTGGGCGGTTTGGGTCAGCTGTTCCGGGCTGATGGCAAAGCCCCAGTTGGACACGACCTGGGCCGCGTGTACCGGATCGGTGCCGATCACCGCGGCCGGGGCATTCATCGCAAAGTAGATGCCCGGCTCGATCACCGAGGCGGCGACCATGGCCATGATCGCTACGAACGATTCCATCAGCATGCCGCCATAACCGATGTAGGCGGCATGGCCTTCACTGGCGATCAGCTTGGGCGTGGTGCCCGAGCTGATCAGGGCATGGAAACCGGATACCGCGCCGCAGGCGATGGTGATGAACAGGAACGGGAACATCGAGCCCTTCCAGACCGGCCCGGTGCCATCGGTGAACTGGGTCAGGGCCGGCATCTTCAGCTCCGGCATCACGATCAGGATGCCCAGGGCCAGGCCGACGATGGTGCCGATCTTCAGGAAGGTGGACAGGTAATCGCGCGGGGCCAGCAGCAGCCACACCGGCAGCACCGCGGCAACGAAGCCGTAGCCGGTCAGCATCCAGGTAATTACGGTGCCGGTGAAGGTGAACATCGGGCCCCAGGTCGGGTGCGCTGCGACCTTGCCGCCGTAGATGATGGCGGCGATCAGCAGGACCAGGCCGACGATGGAGATCTCGCCGATCCGCCCGGGGCGGATGTAGCGCATGTAGATGCCCATGAGGATGGCGATGGGCATGGTTGCCATCACCGTGAACATGCCCCAGGCACTCTCGGCCAGGGCCTTGACCACGATCATCGCCAGCACCGCGAGGATGATGATCATGATCATGAACACCCCGAACAGGGCGATGGTGCCGGGCACCGGGCCCATTTCCTCGCGTACCAGCTCGCCCAGCGAACGGCCATCACGGCGGCTGGAAATGAACAAGACCATGAAATCCTGCACCGCGCCGGCCAGGACCACACCGGCAATCAGCCACAGGGTGCCTGGCAGGTAGCCCATCTGTGCGGCCAGTACCGGGCCGACCAAGGGCCCGGCGCCGGCGATGGCGGCAAAGTGGTGGCCGAACAGGACGTGCTTGTTGGTGGGCACGTAGTCCAGGCCGTCATTGCGGGTCCAGGCCGGGGTGGCCCGGCCCGGGTCCACGCCGAGCACCTTGTTGGCGATGAACAGGCCATACCAGCGGAAGGCGACCAGATACAGCGACACGGCCGCGGCGACAATCCACAAGGCATTGATGTGCTCGCCACGACGCAGCGCTACAACGCCCAGGCAGGCGGCGCCGATGACGGCGAGCAGGGCCCAGAGGCCTTTGTTGAACCCTTTCATAGATGTCTCTCCGCCATGCATGGTGGTGCCATTCAAACGCTACCGGCCGGCGCCGGCCATACGGCTTTGGGTTAAGACCGGCTCAGCGGTTGCCCAACAGGGTGTGGTTCAGGCGCAGGTTGCCGATCTGTTCGATGCGGGTGTCCAGCTCGGCCTGGTTGCCGGCGTTGAACCACAGCTGCGCATACTGGTTCTTGGCCAGTTTGGTCACCGTGATGCGCCGGTACTGGGCCTGCTCGCTGTTGTCGGCGACCAGATCCATGCGGTACCAGTGGATGGACTGGTCGGCAAAGCTGGCGCGCTCGGCGCGCAGGGCGCGGGCCAGGTGCAGGTTCGGCTCCTGGCCGGTGAGCATCAGGTTGAAGGCATCATTGCCGCTGTCATCGACCGCACGGCACAGCACATAACCGTCGCGCTGCTGCTGGTCCCACTGCAGGTTGCTGCCGCCGGGCAGGTCCGGGCAGTGGGTGGGGGATGACTGCTGGGCGCTGGCAGTCAGGCTCACGGCCAGCAGGCCGAGCAGGATCATGGGGGATTGCAGGTAGTTCACTTCGACTCCCGGTAAGCGTACGCGTAAGGTGAGCCGGGCCTGCGGGCAGGGCCACGCAATGCACCGGGTTGGCAACAGCGGTAAGGCGGTTACGGCAACAGCAACGACGGACGTGGGGGCGTTGGTTGAAATGTGAACGCAACGTGTACGGATACTTGTAGCGCATTTGCGGCCAAGGTGCGAGAGGGATCGGGCCAATCTGCGTGCTGTGCATCGATTGCAGGCTGCGCCATGGCGGACGGTCCCGTTCCGGCGCCCGAAAACGACAACGCCCCGCACACCCGGCGGTGACCGGGCGGGCGGGGCGCTGGCAGATGGGATCAGGCCTTGTCCTGGCCCAGCTGGCGGTAGATCGCGCCGCCGATCAGGCCGCCGATGATCGGTGCGACCCAGAACAGCCACAGCTGCGACAGGGCGCCGCTGCCGGCGAACAGGGCCACGGCGGTGGAGCGGGCCGGGTTGACCGAGGTATTGGTCACCGGGATGGAGATCAGGTGGATCAGGGTCAGGGCCAGACCAATGGCAATCGGGGCGAAGCCGGCCGGTGCGCGCGCATGGGTGGCACCCATGATCACGATCACGAACATGGCGGTGAGCACGATTTCGATCAGCGCTGCCGCGACCACGCTGTAGCCACCCGGCGACATGGCGCCGTAACCGTTGGTGGCAAAGGTGCCGGCCGCGGTCGGGTCAATGGCAAAGCCGTTCTGGCCGCTGGCGACCTGCAGCAGGATGAAGCCGGCCAGGGCGCCGCCGGCGACCTGGGCCACGATGTAGGGCAGCAGGTCACGGCCGTCGAAACGGCCGCCGGCCCACAGGCCGAAGCTCACCGCCGGGTTGAAGTGGCCGCCGGAAATGTGGCCCAGGGCATAGGCACCGGTCAGCACGGTCAGGCCGAAGGCCAACGAGACGCCAAGCAGGCCGATGCCCAGCGGATTGCCCGGGCCGCCGAAGTTGGCCGCCAGCACCGCGCTGCCGCAGCCGCCCAGGACCAGCCAGAAGGTGCCGATGAATTCGGCGGTCAAACGTTTGCTCATGCTCATTGCAGGTACCTCGGTCGGGAAAGGATGTCTGCCGCATCATGGGCTGGCGTCAGCCGCTTGGGAAGTGGTCGGCCGCGGGCGGGGTGATCGGCAACGGGTACAATCACCTGATTCTTGAACCTGCCCTTCGGAGACTTGCAGTGACCCGTACCCTCGTGCTGTTGCGCCACGGCCAGAGCCAGTGGAATTTGGAAAACCGTTTCACCGGCTGGGTGGATGTGGACCTGACCGAGAAGGGGCGTGCCGAAGCGGTGGCTGCCGGTGAGGTGATGCGTGCCGAAGGCCTGCAGTTCGATGTGGCCCACACCTCGGTGCTCAAGCGCGCCATCCGCACCTTGCAGGGTGCACTGGGCGCGATGGACCAGGACTGGCTGCCGGTCAACAAGACCTGGCGCTTGAACGAGCGCCACTACGGTGCACTGCAGGGCCTGGACAAGGCCGAGACCGCAGCCAAGCACGGCGAGGACCAGGTCAAGGTGTGGCGCCGTTCCTATGACATCCCGCCGCCGGCGATGGAGGCCAGCGATGCCGGCCATCCGGCCAATGACCGCCGTTATGCCGGGCTGGATGCCGCCGCCCTGCCGGGCACCGAGTCGCTGGCCACCACCCTGGAACGCGTGCTGCCGTACTGGCATGACGCCATCGCTCCGCAGCTCAAGGCCGGCAAGACCGTGCTGGTCACTGCCCATGGCAATTCGTTGCGCGCGCTGTACAAGTACCTCACCGGTGCCAGCGAGGCGGAAATCCTGGAAGTGAACATTCCCACCGGCATGCCGTTGAAGTTCGAGCTGGATGACAACCTGAAGGTCATCAGCTGGCGCTACCTGGGCGATGAGGAGGCTGCCAAGGCGGCCGCCGAAGCCGTGGCCAACCAGGGCAAGGCCAAGTAAGGCGTCGTCAACGCACTGGTGGAAAAACAAACCCGGCCAAGGCCGGGTTTGTTGTATGCGCAAGCGACTGAGGGGCCATCAACCCGGTTGGACCGCGCACTTGAGGTAGTTGTCCATTACCGCCTGCCAGGACGCGGCGGGATCAAAGCCGGCGACCAGGTCCGGCGCGTTGCCTCCGGTGAACTGACGCATGCCGTGGCTGATCATCCACGACGGGTGATAGGTGGGTGGGCCGATGCTGGCCACGGCCTGGCACAGCGGGGCGCGTTTGCCGGGATCGGCGGACAGCTCGGTGATGATGCCCATGAAACGATCATGATCTGCCTCTCCCAGGGCCTCACGCAACTGCATTTCCAGTGCGCTACTGGCTTGGTGGGCGCTGGTGTCGGCTACCCGGGCGCGGTCAAAACGGCCGTACGCGGTGCCCAGGAAATACAGCGGCAGGACCGGCGCCGCCTGGCCATCGCGCAGGCAGTTGAGCATGGAGCGGTACAACTGCGGTGGGGACATGGTCCGGCTGTCGGCTGACAGCGGCAGACACGCGGCCGGATCGTAGGTGTCGGTTGCAGGCGCGGCATTGGCCACGCCTGCCAGTGGCAGGATCAGTGCAGCGGTGGCCAGAAGGCGGGTGTGCAGTTGCATGCGGTCACTCCTTGCAGGATGGGCGAACGGTCCGTCGCCCGGCCACTTTAGAGCACGCCGTCTGCAGCCTGTATGCACGGGTGTGACGGGCTGCGCATTTTCAGCTTTCGCTGCTGCTGCCCATCTGCTCCATGAAGCAATGTGTCACCCGTGGATCCAGACGAGTGCCTGCTTCGCTGGCCAGGATCGCCAGCGCCTTGTCCATCGGCATGCCCGGGCGGTAGGGGCGGTCAGTGACCATGGCGTCATAACCATCGACCACGGACAGGATGCGTGCAGGCAGGCTGATCTGTTCGCCGGCCAGACCATCGGGATAGCCACTGCCGTCCCAGGCCTCGTGGTGCTGGCGGATGATGCAGGCCACTGACGCCGCATCATCCCGGCCGGTGGCCAGGAAGACCCGCTCGCCGCGGACGGGGTGGCTGCGCATGATGGCCATTTCGCTGGCATCCAGGCGCCCGGGCTTGAGCAATACCGCATCGGGAATGCCGATCTTGCCGATGTCGTGGAAGCGCGCGGCCAGTATCAGCTGGGCCAGCTCCTTCTCGTTCAAGCCCAACCGTTGGCCCAGGGCCTGGGCCAGCTGGCAGACACGGTTGCAGTGCACGTTGGTGTAGGCATCGCGCTCATGCAATGCCGTGGTCAGGACAAGTACCGAGGCCGACAGGTCTTCGGTGTCGATGGGACAGGCAGCAGAATCCAGTTCGAACATAATCTCGCCGCGGCTGGGGGGACACGCAGCGTTTGCAGGTGGGGTGGGCAAGTCTACCGGCTGGACGATGCGCCGTGGCAGCTTGAAAACGCGGCAATTCAGCTGTT
>X237_Red_shanked_Douc_Langur__coassemble_37_pt1 | contig 22908 bp, 19 predicted proteins | sample X237_Red_shanked_Douc_Langur__metabat2_high_PE_002 | metagenome-assembled genome bin X237_Red_shanked_Douc_Langur
GTGTGCGGCGCACCTGGGGGGAGGGGCTGCGGTAGCCGCCAATGGCACGGTCAGTGCCCCGACCTATGCCTTCGATACCGTGGATGGCAACGGCAACCTGGTGGCCGGTAGCTACAGCGATGTCGGCAGTGCCTTTGATGCGGTCGGCCAGTCAATCCGCAACATCTTCACCAACGGCACCGGTGCTACTGATCCGCTGGCCGTACGTTATCTGGCCGATGCCCAGGGCAACCCGAGCAACCTGCTGCGCCTGACCGGCAGTGGTTCCGGTGCGGTGAGCATCACCAATCTGGCCAACGGCCAGGTGCAGGCCGGCAGCAGTGATGCGGTCAACGGTGCCCAGCTGGCTGCCACCAATGCAGCCGTTTCCAACTTCCTGGGCGGCAGCACCAGCTTCGATGGCGACAGCAATGTCTGGGTCGGGCCGACCTTCGCCCTGACCACGGTGGCTGCCGATGGCAGCCTGTCCACCAGCACCTTCAATGACGTGACCGCCGCGTTCAATTCGGTCAGCCAGTCCCTGACCAACATCAGCAATGTGCCGCCGGGTACGCCCTCGACCACCCCAAGCCCGTACCTGGACGTCAACTCCACCGGTGCCCCGGCACAGGCAACCGGCAGTGAAGCCATCGCTCTGGGGTCGGCAGCCAGCAGCGACGGCCAGGCCGCTGTCGCCATCGGCCAGGGAGCAAGCGCAACCGGTGCCAACAGTGTTGCCCTGGGTGCTGGCTCGGTGGCAGATCGCGACAATACCGTCTCGGTAGGGTCTGACGGCAACGAACGCCAGGTCACCAACGTGGCTGACGGTTCGCAGGATTCCGATGCGGTGAATGTGCGCCAGCTCAATGCCGCACAGCAGGGCACCATCCGCTACGACAAGAATGCCGATGGCAGCACCGATTACACCAGCATCACCCTGGGTGGAAGTTACGGGCTGAGCACGGCGGCAGAGCCGGCCCCGACGGTGATCCGCAACGTCGCCGCTGGTGTGCGCAGCACCGACGCGGTCAACGTGGGACAGCTGCAGACCGGCCTGCAGGAGGTCAAGGACTGGTCGCGCAACTACACCGATGATCGCTTCAATGCGGTGGGGCGTGATCTGCGCGATATCGACAACCGTGCTTCGGCCGGTATCGCATCGGCGATGGCCATGGCCGGTCTGCCGCAGCCCTACGAGGCCGGTCGCAGCATGGCCTCGTTTGCCGCCAGCAGCTTCAACGGTGAAGGCAGCATCGCGGTGGGCATCTCCGGTGTCAGTGAGGGCGGTCGCTGGATCTACAAGCTTAGCGGCTCGGCCAATACCCGCGGCGATGGCGGCGTGACCGTCGGTGCCGGCATCCAGTGGTGATATCTGCCAGGGGCGCTGCGCAGGCAGCGCTCCGGCCAACTTCAGGTGGGGGAATCATGAAAACGATCATCGGCATTGCAGCAATCCTGGCCCTGGCCGGTTGTGCCTCATCAGGCGCCAGTCAGGCCGGCTTTCCGGATGTGGCCAAGGCGTATCCGGCAGGAGGTACTTACGTCAACCTGGACGACCTGCGCCAGTACAGCGAGGGCATGAGCAAGGACCAGCTCTATCGCTTGCTGGGGACGCCGCACTTCAGCGAAGGGATGTGGGGAGTGCGGCAATGGAATTATGTGTTCAACCTGCGGCCGTCCCTCGGGGCTGCGCCGTTGACCTGTCAGTTTCAGGTCCATTTTGACGCTGCCGGCATGGCCACTGGGCATGCCTGGCAGCCAACCAGTTGCGGCGCCTTGCTCCAGCCTCCCCCGGCAGCTCCATCCCCGCCTCCTCCGGCTCCGGTGAGCAAGGCGCCGCTCCGTCTGTCTGCTGATGCGTTGTTTGCTTTTGACAGTGCGGAGCTTTCCAGCGGCGGACATCAATCGCTGGACAGCGCCCTGGCAGGCAAGCTGGACGATGTGCGTGAGTTGAAGGTCGTGGGATACACCGATCGCATCGGCAGCGCCGAGTACAACCTGAATCTGTCCCGCCAGCGTGCCGAAGCGGTGCGTCAGTACCTGATCGGCCGTGGCGTCGCGTCCGGTTCGATCCAGGCAGAGGGGCGTGGCATGGCCGAGCCCATCGTGCAGTGTGACCAGCGCCAGCGTCAGGCCCTGGTGGCTTGCCTGGCGCCCAACCGCCGGGTGGAAATCTCCGGGATTGCCGAGTCATAAGCCATCGGCGGCGTTTTTTCGACGCTGCCCGGCGCCAATCTCCCCCTTGGCGTCGGGCAGTGGTCGATCAGGGCACAATGGTGGGCTACCGCCCTGGCTGATCTGCAATGCGCGTCCGAGCAATGAACCGCTTCTCTCTCCCGGCTGCCGTGATGGCGGCCGCTTTTTTTGTGCTGGCCTTGTTGGTGGCAGTCCTGGTTGTGCCTGGCTACCAACCCACACAGCACCCGCCGGCCCTGCTCGGCAGTTTGCCGGGAGGCGCAGGCATGGGGTTCCGCTGGATGCTGTTCATCGTGCCGGGTCTGCTGCTCGGTGCCAGTGCGCTGTGCCTGCCAGGCACACTGCTGGGCAACCGCGCCGGAAGGATCGGCCAGCATCTGGCGGTGATTGCAGCACTGGGTTTCATGCTGATGGGCGTGCTCGGGGTGGGTCTTGAGGGGGCATTGGAGTCAGCCATGCGTGGCCAGGCCCTGGCCTGGTTGTTGTGGCTGGCCGCCGCGGTGGCAGCCTGCGTGGCCGTGGCCACCGGGCTGGCCCTCCAAGGGCAGCGACGGCCGGCAGCGCTGTCATTGCTGGCGGGCGGGCTGTTGGCGGGCTTGAGTCTTTTGCCGGTGCCCGGGCTGGCCGCGCCCCTGGCCCAGCCACTGGCCTGGCTGTTGTGGATGGGCTGGGCGGCCGGCCTGGCGCGGCTTGGCGCGCCGCTGCGCTCCGGTTCTGCCGGGAGTGCGGGTTAATCCCTTGCTGGTCAATGACATGCGTTGCCGCATCGAGGCTGGATTGGTAGCCCTTGCGGCACTGCGGTAACCTTTACGGTTTGTTGCCGTCCAAGCACCGGTCCATGTCCAACGTAGAAAACAGCGCCTACGACCCGCAGCAGGTCGAATCCACCGCCCAGTCCTTCTGGGAGGCCAGCCGTGCGTTCGAGGTAAGCGAAACCACGGACAAGCCCAAGTACTACTGCCTGTCGATGCTGCCGTACCCGTCCGGTGCACTGCACATGGGCCATGTGCGCAACTACACCATTGGTGACGTGATCAGCCGCTACAAGCGCATGACCGGCTTCAATGTGCTGCAGCCGATGGGCTGGGACGCCTTCGGCCTGCCGGCCGAGAACGCGGCGATCAAGAACAAGACCGCGCCGGCCAAGTGGACCTACGCCAACATCGCCCACATGCGCAGCCAGCTCAAGTCGCTGGGCTATGCCATCGACTGGACCCGTGAATTTGCCACCTGCACCCCGGACTACTACGTCCACGAGCAGCGCATGTTCACCCGCCTGATGCGCAAGGGTCTGGCCTACCGCCGCAACTCGGTGGTGAACTGGGACCCGGTGGACAACACCGTGCTGGCCAACGAGCAGGTCATTGATGGCCGTGGCTGGCGCTCCGGCGCGCTGGTGGAAAAGCGCGAGATCCCGCAGTGGTTCCTGCGCATCACCGATTACGCCCAGGAACTGCTGGATGGCCTGGATGAGCTGGACGGCTGGCCGGAATCGGTCAAGACCATGCAGCGCAACTGGATCGGCCGTTCCGAAGGTCTGGAAATCGAATTCCAGGTGCGTGATGCCGCCGGCACCGCACTGGAGCCGCTGCGCGTGTTCACCACCCGTCCGGACACCCTGATGGGCGTGAGCTTTGTCTCCATCGCCGGTGAGCACCCGCTGGCCCAGCATGCGGCCAAGGCCAACCCGGCCCTGGCCGAGCTGCTGGCCGAGCTCAAGCAGGGCGGGGTGTCCGAAGCCGAGCTGGAGACCCAGGAAAAGCGCGGCATGGATACCGGCCTGAAGGCGATCCATCCGGTCACCGGGGCCGAAGTGCCGGTCTGGGTGGCCAACTTCGTGCTGATGGGCTATGGCACCGGCGCGGTGATGGCGGTGCCGGGCCATGACCAGCGCGACTTTGAATTTGCCAGCAAGTACAACCTGCCCAAGCAGCAGGTCATCGCCCTGGTCGAGCCGCGCAACGACGAGGAGCGCAGCTGGTCGGCCGATGAGTGGAAGGACTGGTACGGCGACAAGACCCGTGCCACCGAGCTGGTCAATTCGGCCGAGTTCGATGGCCTGGACTTCCAGGGCGCCTTCGAGGCACTGGCCGAGCGTTTCGAGCGCAAGGGCCAGGGCCAGCGCCGGGTCAACTACCGCCTGCGCGACTGGGGCGTGAGCCGCCAGCGTTACTGGGGCTGCCCGATTCCGGTGATCTACTGCAACAACTGCGGTGCGGTGCCTGTGCCGGAAGACCAGCTGCCGGTGCTGCTGCCCGAGGACGTGGTGCTGGAAGGCACCGGCTCGCCGATCAAGGCCGACCCGGAGTGGCGCAAGTGCCAGTGCCCGGAATGCGGAAGCGATGCCGAGCGCGAAACCGACACCTTCGACACCTTCATGGAGTCCAGCTGGTACTACGCCCGCTACCCCTCCCCGGGTGCGCGTGAAGCGGTGGACAAGCGCGGCAACTACTGGCTGCCGGTGGACCAGTACATCGGCGGCATCGAGCACGCGATCCTGCACCTGATGTATTTCCGTTTCTTCCACAAGCTGCTGCGTGATGCGCGCATGGTGGACAGCAACGAGCCGGCCAGGAACCTGCTGTGCCAGGGCATGGTCATCGCCGAGACCTTCTACCGCGAGCTGCCCAACGGCGGCAAGGACTGGTTCAATCCGGCCGATGTGGATGTGGTGCGCGACGAGCGTGGCCGCATCACCGGTGCCACCCTGCGTGCCGACGGCGCGCCGGTGGTGATCGGCGGCGTGGAAAAGATGTCCAAGTCCAAGAACAATGGCGTGGACCCGCAGGTGATGGTCGGCAAGTACGGTGCTGACACCGTGCGCCTGTTCTCCATGTTCGCTGCGCCGCCGGAGCAGTCGCTGGAGTGGAACGAGGCCGGCGTGGACGGCATGGCGCGCTTCCTGCGCCGTCTGTGGGTGTTGGTGGCCAAGCATGCCGATGCCGGCGTGGTGGCGGGCAAGGTGGATGTGGCCAGCCTGACCGGGCCGCAGAAGGACCTGCGTCGCAAGCTGCATGAAACCATCGCCAAGGTCGGTGACGACTATGGCCGCCGCTACAGTTTCAATACCGCCATTGCCGCGGTGATGGAGCTGCTCAACGTGCTGGGCAAGACCGACGACGCCTCCGACAATGGCCGTGCCCTGCGTCAGGAAGCGCTGGAAGCGGTGGTGTTGCTGCTCAACCCGATCACTCCGCACGCCTGCCATGCCCTGTGGCAGCAGTTGGGCCATGCCGAAGCCCTGCTGGAAGACATGGCCTTCCCGCAGGCCGATGCACAGGCCCTCAAGCGTGATGCGCTGACCCTGGCTGTCCAGGTCAACGGCAAGCTGCGCGGCACCATCGAGGTGGCGGCCGATACCAGCCGCGAGCAGATCGAGGCGCTGGGCCTGGCCGAGCCGAACGTGGCTAAGTTCCTGGATGGCCTGAGCGTGCGCAAGGTGATCATCGTGCCGGGCAAGATCGTCAACATCGTCGCGGCCTGACCGCTGCCGGCGCCTGCACGCCTTGCGTTCACACAGCAACGGGCACCTTGGGTGCCCGTTGCTGCTTTCGTCAGCCTGCTTCACACTGATGCCATGAATCGATTGCTGATCAGCCTCCTCGTTGCCGCCGGCCTGGCCGGGTGCGGCTTCCATCCGCGCAATGCCCTGATGCTGCCTGCCGACGTGCCGGCGGTGCAGGTCACTTCCAATGTGCCCTACAGCGAGCTGAGCAAGCTGCTGGAGCGCAACCTGCGCGCCTCCGGTGCGCAGATCATCACCAGTGCCGGCGATGATGCCGACCCGGGCAAGGTCGAACTGGCCGCCGATGCCGCCCGCCTGCAGGTGCTGTCCGAGCGCTGGGGCGATTTGCCGATCGCCATCGATGGCCAGGGCCGTGCGCAGGAATACCGCATGCGCTATGCGGCGATCTTCGTGTTCAAGCGGGCCGACGGCACCGAGCTGGTGCCGCAGCAGGTGATCGAGCTGTCGCGCGACTATGTTGCCCCGCCGACCGATGCCACCGGCACCACCACCGAGCGTGAAATCCTGGCCACCGAGCTGCGCCGCGAAATGGCGGCCTCGATCCTGCGCCGGATCGACGGGGTGGTGCGCTCCCAGGCAGCCAAGGGCACCCTGGATGTGCGTCAGGGCGAAGATGCACCGACACGCTGATGCTGCGGTGTCCATCCCGGCCGGGGTGGGCTGATGGAACTGCGACCGGAGCAGCTGGCCGAGCTGGCTGCTGACAAACCGCTGGCGCCGGTGTACCTGATTGCCGGCCCGGAGCGTCTGCGGGTGCTGGAGGCGGCCGACGGTGTACGCCAGGCTGCCCGTGGCCAGGGTATCGCCGAGCGCGAGGTGTTCCAGGCCGATGCACGCGAGTTTGACTGGAGCCAGCTGTCGGCCGGCTTCAATGCGCCCAGCCTGTTCTCGCCGCGCCGCCTGGTCGAGCTGCGCCTGCCCAGTGGCAAGCCGGGCAAGGAAGGCAGCGAGGTGCTGCGCCAGTTCTGCGAACAGCCGCCTGATGACGTGGTGCTGCTGGTCACCGCCGAGGAATGGAGTCGCGCCCATCAGCAGGGAAAGTGGTTCGAGGCGGTGATGCGCACCGGGGTGGTGGCCGTGGCCTGGGCGATCAAGCCGCATGAACTGCCTGATTGGATCGAGCGTCGCCTGCGCCGTCATGGCCTGCGCGCCGAACGCGATGCGGTGATGCTGCTGGCCGAGCGGGTGGAAGGCAATCTGCTGGCCGCCGCGCAGGAAATCGACAAGCTGGTGCTGCTGGCCCAGGGAAAGACCCTGGATCTGGCCACGATGCAGGATCTGGTGGCCGAGTCGGCCCGTTATGACGTCTTCCGCCTGCTCGAGGCTTGCCTGTCCGGGCAGGCCGATGCGGTGCTGCGCATGCTGGCTGGCCTGCGTGGTGAAGGTGAGCAGGTGGCCGGATTGCTGCCGATGGTGATCCGCGAGCTGCTCGCCGCCGCCGGTCTGGCCCAAGTGGCGGCCGCTGGCGGCAACCTGGCCGCCGAATTCAAGGCGCGTGGGGTCTGGGAGGCAAGGCAGGCACCGTACCGGCGGGCGCTGGACCGGCATGCCGATCCCAGACGCTGGGAGCGGTTGCTGGCCGAAGCCTCGCGGGTAGACCGGATGGCCAAGGGCCGTCTGGACGGCGACCCCTGGCTGGGCCTGGAGCGTTTGCTGCTGGCCGTGGCGGCGGCTCCGGCGGCGCGCCTGCTGGCCCGCAGCAGCCCGGGCGCATGAGCCGCGGGCCGGACCGGCTGCCGGTCTACTACGGTGGCACCTTCGATCCGATCCACAATGCGCACCTGGCCATCGCCATCGGTGCACGTGATGCGTTGCATGCCCGGGTACACCTGGTGCCGGCAGCCGACCCCCCACACCGGGCCGTGCCCGGTGCCAGTGCTGCGCAACGCGCGCAGATGGTGGCTCTGGCCATTGCCGGCCAGCCTGGGCTGGCGCTGGACCGGATCGAACTGGAGCGCGCCGCCCGCCTGCAGGGGCGGCCGTCCTACACCGTGGATACGCTGCAGCAGCTGCGCCAGCAGCTGGGCCCCGAGCAGCCATTGGCCTGGCTGATCGGGGGTGACAGCCTGGCCGGGCTGGCTGGCTGGCACCAATGGCAGCGTTTGTTCGCCCTGGCCCACATTATCGTGGTCGGCCGGCCGGGCAACCTCCTGCCGGAGGTGTTGCCGACGGACCTGGCCGCGCAGGTCGCCGGAGGCCGCTGGTGCATGGATGCGCAGCAGCTGCATGCCCGGCCCGGCGGCTGCCTGTATCCTTTGCCGCTGCCCTTGCGCGAGGGCTCGGCCACGGCCGTGCGCTCGGCCGTGGCTGGTGGGCAAGCGGTCGATGGGCTGGTACCGCCGGCAGTGGCGGCCTACATCGACGCGCACAAGCTGTACCGCTTCCATGCTGGCTGAACGCGCAGCAAGGCCTGGCAGCCTATAATCCCCCCCATTGAATCCCAAGAGTTCTGCCGCTTTGAGTACCGAAGCCCAAGTCATCAAGACCGAAATCCCCAATCCGCCGCCGTCGGTGCCGCAGCTGCTGGCTGCTGCCGTGGACGGCCTGGAGTCGCTCAAGGCCAAGGACATCGTCCAGATCGACGTGCGCGGCAAGTCCAGCGTCGCCGATTTCATGGTGATCGCCGCCGGGACCTCGACCCGTCACGTCAAGTCCATTGCCGACGAGGTGGTGCGCTTTGCCAAGAACCTGGGCGTGATGCCGCTGGGTGTTGAAGGTGACCGCGAGGCCGAATGGGTGCTGGTGGACCTGGGTGACGTGCTGGTGCATGTGATGCTGCCGCGCGTGCGTGAGCTGTATGCACTGGAGCGTCTGTGGTCGGTGGGTGATGCCCGTCAGGCCGATCCGGAAGATCCCAACCAGACCGGTGACGACAACGCGGCCTGAAAGGCGCCGTTGCGTTGATCCAGACGGCGCCGAAAGGCGCCGTTGTCATTGAACAAGGAGCACGGCGATGAAGGCCAAGTTGATCGCCACCGGCGAGCGTGCCCCGGCCTGGGTGGCGCAGGGATTTGCCGATTACCAGAAGCGCCTGTCGCACTGGTTGCCGCTGGAGCTGGTCGAGGTCGAGCCCGGCCTGCGCGGCAAGGGGCGTGACCCGAAGCGCGCAATCGAGGAAGAGGGCAAGCGGGTACAGGCGGCCATTGCCAAGGGCGCCTATGTGGTGGCGCTGGATGTGCCGGGCAAGCAACTGTCTTCGGAGCAGCTGGCCGTGCGCATGGAGCACTGGCGTGGCCAGGGGCGCGACATGGTGTTCCTGATCGGAGGCCCGGAAGGGCATGCGCCGGATGTGGTGGCGCTGGCCGATGAGAAATGGTCGATCGGCCCGTTGACCCTGCCGCACATGATGGTGCGCCTGATCGTGGTCGAGCAGCTGTACCGTGCCTGCGCCATGCTGGCCAACCATCCCTACCACCGTGCCTGAGCCGTATGGCGTCGATGACGGAAATTTTTGCCTGCAAGCCTTGCGCGATGTGAAAACCTGACGTTACAATTTGCGCCCCCGCCCGAATAGCTCAGCCGGTTAGAGCACTTGACTGTTAATCAGGGGGTCGTTGGTTCGAGTCCAACTTCGGGCGCCAAATTTGAAAAACCCGTTGCGCAAGCAGCGGGTTTTTTGTTGTCCGGCGGACGCAGTTTGCCGGTGCTGGCGGTGTGCGGCCGGGAGTGCGGATATCACCATGGCAGGCAAAAAAGACTTACCTAAATACGAAAACCAGTGTAAAGTGCGCGCTCCGCCCGAATAGCTCAGCCGGTTAGAGCACTTGACTGTTAATCAGGGGGTCGTTGGTTCGAGTCCAACTTCGGGCGCCAGATTTGAAAAACCCGCTACGCAAGTAGCGGGTTTTTTGTTGTGCGCATGGCGCTGGCATCACTCGATGCGGAAATTGATCGGCACCAGGCCCTGGGCAGGGATGTGCTGGCCATCGCGCTGGGCCGCGGCAAAGCGCCAGTGGCGCAGTACCTGCCGGCGTGCGGCCTGGTCCAGCAGGCGATGGCCGCTGCTGCGCTCGATCTCCACCGCGCTGACCTTGCCGGAGGCATCAATGGAGACCCGCAGCAGTACCTCGCCCTGCTGGCGTTGCTGCAGGGCCTGGGGCGGATAGGGCGGTGGCGGCGACTGCAGGACCTGCAGCGCGCTGTGGGCCGTGCCCGGGCTGTCCAGGCTGAGCGGCTCGGCCGGGCTGCCCTGGATCTGGGTGGGGGTCAGGGCCAGGGCGGCGGCGGCAACCACTGCCGGATCCACGGTGTCCACAACCACCGGGATGCTCTGTGGCAGGGGAACCGAGTGCGGGATGGATTGCGGCGGGGCCGGGGTGTGACGCACCAGCTCCGGTGGCGCTGGCGGCGGAACGGGCGGCTGGGCCTGTTGCCACTGCACCTGGATGCGCTCGGTTGCCGGCGCCGGTGTGCCCTGGTTGGCCAGCGGCATCAACAACAGGCCGAATGCAGCCAGATGGATGGCGATGGCCAGGCTGGTGGCTGCGATGCGCTGCGGCTGCAGGGCAGTGGTCGCGGTGGGGCTGGGTGCGGCGTGGGTCATGGCAACCTCCTTCCTTGTTGGTGGAGTACTGCTCACGGCAATGAAGGCCGTGGGCCCACGTTGCCTGTACGCGTGCGCCGGCGGCAAGTTGCTGCCGCCGGCGCGTTTTGCCTTTGCTCAGATTTGGCTCAGCGGCCCAGCTCGAACACCACGTCCAGCTGCACCTGGATGCTGCTCTGGCCGGCCGCCACCGGGGTGTCCATTTCCATCTTGGCAGCACCGCGCATGGCCATCATCGGCATCGGCATGCCGCCGCCCCCGCTTTCCTGCAGGCTGATCACCCGGCGCACCTTCAGGCCCAGCTCGCTGGCATAGGTATCAGCCTGCTGGCGCGCCTTGCGCAGGGCTTCCACCCGGGCCTGCTGGTACAGCGGTTCGGGTTGGTCGATGGCAAAGCTGGGGCCGTTGATCTGGTTGGCGCCCTGCGCGGCCAGGGCATCCAGGACCCGGCCCAGGCGGCCAAGATCGCGGACCTTGATGTTCACCCCGTTGCTGGCCTGGTAGCCCTGCAGCTGCGGCGGCTGGTTGTCGGCGTAGTGGTATTGCGGGTTCAGGCTGATGCCACTGGTCTGGATGTCGCGCTCGGCGATGCCGGCCGCCTTGAGGGCGGCCATCACCTGTTGCATCTGCTCGGCATTGCGGCGCATGGCCAGGTTGCTGTCCTTGTCCTGGGTGAGCACACCGGCATTGATCATGGCCACGTCCGGCACCGCACTGGCCTGGGCGCTGGCATGGATGGTCAGCACCGTGGCATCGGCGGCCACCGGAACCGGGGCCAGACTCTGGGCCAGGACACTGGCCGGGGCCAGGGCCAGCATCAGGCCCAGGCAGAGGGAGGTGTGGAGCAGGCGCATGGTCGACTTCCTGTGTGGTGATGGCGGTAGAGGATGACGCTGACCGGCTGCCCATGAATGGGCAGTGAGTCACAGCCGGCAGCGTACGGTGGCAGCGTTGGAGTCAGCCCCCGCAGGTTATGCTTGCACGATGCTCTATCTTGCCTCCCGCTCGCCGCGACGTATCGACCTGCTTGGCCGCCTGGGCGTGCCTTTCACTGCCCTGGATCTGGAGGTGGAGGAGGTGCGCACGGCCACCGAAACCCCGCTGGAGTACGTGTGCCGGGTGGCCGCGGACAAGGCCCGCGCCGGCCTGGCCGGGCTCATGCCGTCGGCACAAGCGTGCTGGGTGCTGGGCTCGGATACCGAGGTGGTGCTGGGCGACAAGGTCTATGGCAAGCCGGCCGATGCCGCCGATGCGCAGGCCATGCTGGCCAGCCTGGCCGGGCGTACCCACCAGGTCATCACCGCGGTGGCCCTGGTCGGCAGCAATGGTGCGGCCGAGGTCATCACGGTGACCAGCGAGGTCAGTTTCGAAGCCATGGATGCGGCAGCGATCGCCGCCTATGTGGCCACCGGTGAGCCGATGGGCAAGGCCGGTGCCTATGCGATCCAGGGCCAGGCCGAGCGTCATGTCAGCCGCCTGTGTGGCAGTTTTTCGGGGGTAATGGGCCTGCCGTTGCAGCAGACTGCGCAGTTGCTGCAACGCCACGGCCTGCAGGCAGTGTCGTGACCACATCAGGGGACGTTTGATGTCTGAAGAGATTTTGATCAACGTCACCCCACGCGAGACGCGTGTGGCGGTGATCGAGAACGGCATGCTGCAGGAGCTGCACATCGAACGTGGCTGGCGCCGCGGGGTGGTGGGCAACATCTACAAGGGGCGGGTGCAGCGGGTGATGCCCGGGATGCAGGCCGCCTTCGTCGAGGTCGGGCTGGAACGTGCCGCGTTCCTGCACGCCAATAACGTGATCCGCCCGGTCCCGGCCGAGAGCGAGGACGCAGCCGCCGATGTGGTGGTCAACCCGCCCAGTGCCTCGATCGTGGAGCTGCTGCGCGATGGCCAGGACGTGGTGGTGCAGGTGGTCAAGGACCCGATCGGCACCAAGGGCGCGCGCCTGACCACCCAGATCTCGATTCCTTCGCGCTACATGGTGCTGCTGCCGCAGTCGCGCGTGGTCGGGGTCTCGGCGCGGATCGAGGACGATGCCGAACGTGCCCGGCTCAAGCAGCTGGTGACCGAACTGTCGGCCCAGCACGGCGGCCATGGCTACATCGTGCGCACCAATGCCGAGGGCCAGCCGGCCGAGGCCATTGCCGAAGACATGGCCTACCTGTCGCGGGTCTGGAACGTGGTGGCCCGGCGTGGCCGCGAGGCCGAGCCGCGCAGCATCATCTACGAGGACCTGAGCCTGCCGCAGCGGGCCATCCGCGACCTGATCCGGCGTGACGTGGACAAGGTCAAGGTCGATTCGGCCGAGACCTTCGAGCAGCTGCAGGCCTTCGTGGCCAAGTACATGCCGCCGCTGGCTGAAAAGCTGGAGCTGTATACCGGTGACCGCCCGATCTTTGACATGTTCGGGGTCGAGGACGAGATCGGCCGTGCACTGGACAAGCAGGTGCCGCTCAAGAGCGGCGGCTACCTGGTGATCGACCAGACCGAGGCGATGACCACCATCGATGTGAACACCGGTTCCTTCGTCGGCCAGCGCAACCTGGAGGAAACCGTCTTCCGCACCAATCTGGAAGCGGCCCAGGCCGTGGCCCGCCAGCTGCGCCTGCGCAACCTGGGCGGGATCATCATCATCGACTTCATCGACATGCTCGACCCCGAGCATCGCCGCCAGGTGCTGCGCACCCTGGAAAAGTCGCTGACCCGCGACCATGCCAAGACCACGGTGTATGACTTCTCGCCGCTGGGCCTGGTCGAGATGACCCGCAAGCGCACGGTGGAAAGCCTGGAGCGCCAGCTCTCCGAACCCTGCCCGGAATGCTCCGGCCGCGGTTCGATCAAGACTGCCGAAACGGTGACCTACGAGATCTTCCGCGAGATCACCCGCGCGGTGCGCCAGTTCGATGCGGTGCGCCTGCTGGTGATTGCCTCGCCCAAGGTGGTGGCGCGCATCACCGAGGAAGAGTCGGCCGCGGTGGCCGAGCTGGAGGAATTCCTGGGCAAGAGCATCCAGTTCCAGGCCGACGAGCAGTACCTGCAGGAGCAGTTCGATGTGGTCCTGCTGTAAGCACCCGGGACACGGGGCAGGCTGATGGGGCGCTTGGCAGTCACGCGCCGCCGGCTCGGGCGCGCGCTGTTGTATGGCGTGCTGGCGTGGCTGTTGCTGTGGGCCGTGCTGGTGGGGCTGGCGGCGGCGGTGCTGCCGCGCATTGCCTGGTCGCCGCAGGCGGTGGGGCAGTGGCTGGGTGAGCGTGCCGGCATGCCGGTGCAGGTGGCGGCCGTGCGCTCGCACTGGACCCGCCGTGGGCCGGTGCTGGAGCTGCAGGGCCTGGCCCTGGGCGAGGGCGGGCAGCTGCAGGTGGGCCGGGCCCGTCTGCAACTGGCCATCTATACCGGCCTGCTGCCCGACCAGGCCCTGACCCAGGTCCAGCTGGACGGGCTGGACCTGCAATTGCGGCGTCTGGCCGATGGGCGCTGGCAGGTTGATGGCCTGGCCAGCACCCGCCAGGGCCAGGGCGATCCGCTGGATGCGCTGTCGCGCCTGGGCGAGATCCAGGTCAGCGGCGCGCGCCTGGCCATCGACGCGCCGGACCTGCAGCTGCAGCGCCGGATCGAGCGGGTGGACCTGCGCCTGCGCATCAATGGCGAGCGTCTGCGTGCCGGTGTGCGTGGCTGGCCGGGGCCGGATGACCAGCCGCTGGCAGCGGTGGTGGATATCGATCGGCGTCGCGGCGATGGGCAGATCTGGCTCGGCGCGCGCGCGCTGGACCTGGCCAGCTGGCAGCCCTTGCTGCGTCTTGACGGTGCGACCCTGGCCGATGGGGGCGGCAAGGCATCGGTGTGGCTGGATATCAGCCAGTGGCAGTTGCAGCAGGCACGTGCCGAGGTTGAGCTGCAGCAGTTGCGCCTGCGCGGCGCCGGCGGGCAAAGCCTGGCCTTGAGCACGGTGGAAGTGCAGGGGCGCTGGCTGCGCCAGGGCGACGGCTGGCAGTTGCAGCTGCCGCGCCTGCGCATTGACGAAGAAAAAATGGATGGCCTGCAGCTGGCCTGGGGGGAGCAGATCCGTCTGCAGGCCCCGCGTCTGGCCCTGGGGCCCTGGTTGCAGGTCCTGGCCCCGAGCGAACAGGTGCCGGCCAGTACCCGTCACTGGTTGCGCCAGGCCCGGCCGCAGGTAGAGCTGCAGCAGGTGCAGTGGCAGGGCGCGGCGCAGGGGCGCTGGCGTGGCCAGGCCGAGCACGTGCAATTGGGTTTTGCCGCCGTCGGTGGCGCGCCGGGCCTGCAGGGTCTGGCCGGCAAGGTACAGGCCGACGAACAGGGCATCGAAGTGGTGCTGGACAGCCAGCGGCAGGTGCAGCTGGACTGGCCCACCGGCTTTGGCGTGACCCATCAGCTGCGCCTGGACGGACGCATCGGCATCTGGCCGGAGGCGAAGGATTGGCGGGTGGCCAGCAGTGCGTTGCGGGTCCAGGGCACCGACTACGGCGCCTGGCTGCGCGGCGGCATGCGCTTCCATGCCGATGGGCGCCTGCCACGGCTGGACCTGGCGGCCGACCTAGACGATGCGCCGATGACCGCGGCCAAGCGCTTCTGGATGCGTTCGAAGATGAGCCAGGGCGCCATCGACTGGCTCGACGCGGCCCTGGTCGGCGGCCATGTGCGTGATGGCCAGGGCCTGGTCAGCGGTGAGCTCGGCAACTGGCCGTTTGATGACAACGATGGCCGTTTCGAGGCGCGCGCGCGCATCGATGACGGCGTGGTGCATTTTGCCGACGGCTGGCATGACCTGTCCGCCGTCGATGGTGAGGTGGCTTTTGTCGGCCCGGGCTTTGAGCTCAGCGGTCGAGGCCAGCTCGGCCAGGTGCAGGTGCCGGCCTTCAGTGCCAACATCGCCCGTTTCGGCCAGCCGCTGCTGCAGGTGCGCGCACAGGGCCGTGGCCAGGCGGCCGGGTTGCTGGAACTGCTGCAGCACAGCCCGCTGCATGCCGAGTACGGCTCCACCCTGGATGCCCTCAGTGCGCAGGGCCCGGCCCAGGTGCGTTTCAGCCTGGATCACGCGCTCGGGCGCGGTGCGGCCCGGGTTGCCGGCACGGTCGACCTGGAGGGCGTGCGCCTGGCCGACCGGCGCTGGAACCTGCAGCTGGACCAGGTGCGCGGCCAGGCCGAATACGGCAACAAGGGGTTTTCCGCCCCGGCGCTGCAGGGCAGCCTGCAGGGCGCGCCGATGAGCGTGTCACTGCGTGCCGGTGGCTACACCCAGGACAGCAGCCAGGCCTTCCAGGCCCGCTTTGATGGCGAGCAGGCCATCACCGACCTGCTGGCCCGGGCACCGGAGCTGAGCTGGCTGGGACGTTATCTGCAGGGCCGCTCGCACTGGCAGATCGGCGTGGATGTGCCCCGCGACGCGGGCGCTGCCGGGCAGCCGATGGCCGTGCTCAACCTGTCCTCTTCGCTGCAGGGCACGCAGATGCTGCTGCCGGCGCCGTTGGCCAAGGCGGCGTCCGCTTCCTTGCCCACCCGGGTACGGGCACCGCTGCCGATGGGCAGCGGCCCGGTGGAAATCGGTTTCGGCCAGCGCCTGGGCCTGCAGGTGGAGTCACGCGCTGCCGGCACCGCGGTCCTGGCCACCCTGGGCAGTGCGCGGGCACAGGGTGTGGTTCCCGACTACGGCCTGAAGGTCAATGGCAATACCGCGCGCCTGGATGCACTGGCCTGGCTGGCGGTGGCCAAGGGCGATGGCGCGGCAGACGATGCACAAGCTGGCGATGATGGCGATGGCCTGGTGCTGCGCGAGATCGACCTGCATGCCGAACAGCTGCTGCTGGCCGGCGGGCAGTTCGCCCGGACCCGTCTGCGCCTGACCCCGGGCAATGCCCGGGTCGCCGTGCAACTGGATGGGCCGACCCTGGCCGGGCACCTGGTGGTGCCCGATGCGCAGGGCGCCACCGTGGTGGGCAACCTGCAGCGCCTGCACTGGCAAACAGCCAGTGCCGATACGGCGGCTGGCCAGGTGGCTGGCGGCCAGGGCACGACCTTCGACCCGGCATCGATCCCGCCGCTGGCCCTGGATGTGGAACAGCTGAAAATCGGCGAGCGCGTGCTGGGCAGTGCCCTGCTGCGCAGCCACCAGCTGGCCGACGGCCTGCAGCTGGATGTGCTGCAGCTGCGCAGCCCGGGCCAGTCCATCGACGTGCAGGGCAGCTGGCGTGGCACCGGGGCCCAGGCCCGCACCGCGCTGCAGGCGCAGGTCAACAGCCGCGATTTCGGCGCGCTGTCCGGCCAGCAGGGCCAGCTGCGGGGCGGCCAGGGACGTGTGGACCTGCAGGCGCAGTGGCCGGGCGGGCCGCAGGATTTTGCCCTGGCCCATCTGCAGGGCCGCTTGCAGCTCGATGCCCGCGATGGCCAGCTGCTGGAGGTGGAGCCCGGTGCCGGACGCGTGCTGGGCCTGCTCAGCCTGACCCAGCTGCCGCGGCGCATGCTGTTTGATTTCCGCGACCTGTTCTCCAAGGGCCTGGCCTTCAACCAGGTCACCGCCGATGTCGCCTTCGGCCAGGGCATGGCGCGCGCGCGCGACATCCAGATCGATTCATCGGCCGCGCAGATCCGCATCCATGGCCAGGCCGACCTGGCCGCGCAGACCTTCGACCAGACGGTGGAGGTCAACCCGCATTCGGGCAACCTGCTCACCGTGGTGGGCGCGGTAGCCGGTGGCCCGGTGGGTGCGGCTGTCGGTGCGGCGGCCAATGCGGTGCTGGCCAAGCCGCTGGGGGGCATCGGCGCCCGCACTTACCAGGTCACCGGGCCGTGGAAGGATCCGCAGGTCCAGGTGATCGAACGTACTTCCCAACGCAACGCCGCCAGTGCGCCCGATGCGCCGGCGGCGCTGCCTGAAACAACACGAGAGTGAGATGACTGACAACATGCTCGACCTGGCCCAGCAGCGTCTGCTGGTACCGGCAGGACTGGACCTGGACCGTCTGCACAGTGCCTTCGGCCAGCTGCTGGGGCCGGGCATCGATTTTGGCGACCTGTACTTCCAGCATGCCCGGCGCGAGAGCTGGAGCGTGGAGGACGGCATCGTCAAGGACGGCGCCCACTCCATCGAGCAGGGCGTGGGCGTGCGCGCCATTGCCGGCGAAAAGACCGGCTTTGCCTACTCCGATGACATTGCCGTGCCGGCCCTGCTGGAGGCGGCACGCTCGGCCCGGGCCATTGCCCGCAGCGGCAATGCCGCCCAGGCCCATGCCCTGAGCGCGCGCGGCCGTGCCGACCTGTATCCGGCGATCGATCCGGTCGATGGCATGGACAACACCACCAAGGTCGAGCTGCTGCGCCGCCTGGACCGTTACCTGCGCGCGGCCGATCCGCGCGTGCAGCAGGTGATGGTCAGCCTGTCCGGCGGGGTGGACACGGTGCTGATCGCGCGCAGCGATGGCGTGCTGGGCGCCGATGTGCGCCCGCTGGTGCGTCTGAACGTGCAGGTGCTGGTGGAATCCAACGGCCGCCGGGAGTCCGGCTATGCCGGTGGTGGCGGGCGTTATGGCTATGTCGAACTGTTTGCCGACGGCCGTCCGGAAGAACTGGCCCGCGAGGCCCTGCGCCAGGCCCTGGTCAACCTGGAGGCGATCCCGGCCCCGGCCGGGGTGATGCCGGTGGTGCTGGGCGCCGGTTGGCCGGGCGTGCTGCTGCACGAGGCGGTCGGCCATGGCCTGGAAGGTGACTTCAACCGCAAGGGCACCAGCGTGTATGCCGGGCGTATCGGCGAGCAGGTGGCGGCCAAGGGCGTGACCATCGTCGATGACGGCACCCTGGCCGGGCGTCGCGGTTCGCTCAACATCGATGACGAGGGCCAGCCGACCCAGTGCACCACCCTGATCGAGGACGGGCGTCTGGTCGGCTACATGCAGGACAGCCACAACGCGCGCCTGATGGGCATGGCCCCGACCGGCAACGGCCGGCGTGAATCCTTCGCCCACCTGACCATGCCGCGCATGACCAACACCTACATGCTGGCCGGCAGCCATACCCGCGAGGAGATGATTGCCTCGGTCAAGCGCGGCCTGCTGGCGGTCAACTTCGGCGGTGGCCAGGTCGACATCACCTCGGGCAAGTATGTGTTCTCGGCCACCGAGGCCTACCTGATCGAGGACGGCAAGGTCACCGCACCGGTGAAGGGCGCCACCTTGATCGGCAATGGCCCGGAAACCATGCAGAAGGTGCGCATGATCGGCAATGATCTGGCCCTGGATGCCGGTGTCGGCATCTGCGGCAAGGACGGGCAGAGCGTGCCTGTCGGTGTCGGCCAGCCGTCGCTGTTGATCGACGGCCTGACCGTTGGCGGTACCCAGGCCTGAGTCCCGCCGTGGCCGGATCAGTCTTCCAGCGCGTCGTCGTCCTGATCGATGTCCTGCTCCAGGTCAAACGTCGCATCGTCGGCGTCGTCCTGGGCCAGGTCGTCGGCGTCAATGTCGCCATCGGCAGCCAGGGCAGCGCCGCCCGCGGCCAGGACCAGGCCGCGCAAGACCTGGAACAACTCGCGGAACGCGCGCGGCGGCTTGTTCTTGGCCTTTTCGGCCACCGCGTTGCGCACCAGGGTGCGCAGCTGCTGGCGGTCGGCATCGGGGAAGGCGGCCACGAATTCGCCCAGCGCCGCATCGCCCTGGGCGATCAGGCGGTCACGCCACTGTTCCACACGGTGCATCTGCGCCACTTCGCGGCGGCTGACCTCGCTGGTCACATCCAGCGCATCGCGGATCGCCTGCAGGGTGGCGTCCTCTTCGCGGCGCATGTGCTTGGCCAGAAAGGCCAGCTGGCGCTTGCGCGCGCCGTGGGAGGTGATGCGCTTGGAGTATTCGATGTGCGGCAGCAGGTCTTCGGGAATCGGCAATTTGGCCAGCTGGGCCGGGGTCAGACCGACCAGTTGTTCGCCCAGGGCCAGTACTTCCAGCGCATTGCGGCGGTTCTCGCTGCGGCTGATATCAAGGTACTCACCGGTTTCTTCGTCACGTCCACGCATCGTCAAACTTTCCAGAAATCATGGCCTGGCCGGTGCCGGGCCCAAGCACACAGGATAAAGCATTGAACCCCAACGCCCTGAATACAACCGCGGCCGATGACAGCTCCCAGCGCCTGGAGCGGCTGACGCAGACCGCCCAGCGCATGCTCGAGCGCGCCCGGCAGCTGGGGGCCAGCCAGGCCGAGGTCAGCTGCAACGAGGACAGCGGGCTGGAAGTGAATGTGCGCCTGGGCGAGGTGGAGACGGTGCAGTCCAGCCGCGACCGCGGCCTGGCCATCACCGTGTATTTCGGCCAGCGCCGAGGCAGCGCCTCCACCGCCGACCTGGCCGAAGGCAGCATCGAGGCCACCGTGGCCCAGGCCTGTGCGATTGCCCGCTACACCGAGGACGACCCGGCCGCCGGCCTGGCCGACCCCGCGGCGCTGGCCAGCGTGTTCCCGGACCTGGACACCTGGCACCCGGCCGCCCCGGATGCCGATGCGGCGCTGGAGCTTGCCCTGGCCTGCGAGCAGGCCGGGCGGGATGCCGATGCACGGATCAGCAATTCCGATGGCGCCGGGGTGTCGAGCAACACCAGCCTGTCGGTGTATGCCAACTCGCACGGCTTCATCGGGGCCGAGCGCAGCTCCAGCCACAGCCTGAGCTGCGCCCTGATTGCCGGCCACGGCGATGGCATGCAGCGCAACGGCTGGTACAGCGCAGCGCTGGCCTTTGCCGACCTGTGGACGCCGCAAAGTGTGGGCCGTACCGCTGCCGAACGTACCGTGGAGCGCCTGCAGCCGCGCTCGTTGGCCACCGGGCAGATGCCGGTGCTGTTCGCTCCGGAAGTGGCCCGTTCGCTGATGGCACACTTCGTGGCGGCCATCTCCGGCGGCTCGCTGTACCGCAAGTCCAGCTTCCTGCTCGACAGCGTGGGGCAGCGCCTGTTCCCGGACTGGTTCGCCATCGAGGAGCTGCCGCTGCTGCCGCGCGGCTGGCGCTCGACCGCCTTTGACGGCGAAGGCGTGGCCACGGCCAATTCGCTTCTGGTCGATGACGGTGTGCTGCAGCGCTATGTGCTCAGCAGCTACTCGGCACGCAAGCTGGGCCTGCGCAGCACCGGCAATGCCGGTGGCGTGCACAACCTGCAGGTGCGGGCCAATGCCGGCAACCTGGAGCAGATGGCCGCGCAGATGGGCAACGGCCTGCTGGTCACCGAGCTGATGGGGCAGGGGGTGAATGCGGTGACCGGTGACTATTCGCGGGGTGCCGCTGGTTTCCTGGTGGAAAACGGCCAGATCGGCCATGCGGTGGACGAGGTCACCATCGCCGGCAATCTGCGCCAGATGTACCAGCGCATCATCGCGGTGGGCAATGACGTGGATCCGCGTTCTTCGGTGCAGATCGGTTCAGTGCTGATTGATCAAATGACCGTGGCCGGTAATGATTGAGTATGCTTATGGGCAGTCGCACAGGGGGGACTGCCAGTTGCGACCGTCTTTTTTGACCTTTCCACCCACAACCTCCAGGGAATGCCATGACTTCGTACGACAACCAGACTCCGCCGCCGCCGACCAACAGTGGCGATGACAACACCCTTGCCCTGCTGGTGCATCTGTCGGGCATCATCCTGGGCTTCATCGTGCCGCTGATCGTGTGGCTGGTGAACAAGGACAACCCGAACAAGGCCTTCCTCAACGACCAGTCCAAGGAAGCACTGAACTTCCAGCTGACCCTGCTGGGCGTGTACATCATCGGCACCATCCTGACCATCATCCTGATCGGCGCCCTGATCAACCTGGCTGCCTGGGTGGCCTGCATCGTGCTGTCGATCATCGCCGGCCTGGCCGCGCAGAAGGGCGAGCACTACCGCTACCCGTTCGCGATCCGCCTGATCAAGTAATTGCCCTAGGCGCAAGCAAAAAAAAGCCCGGCCATTGGCCGGGCTTTTTTGTGTGCATCACCGCGTGGATCAGTGCTGGCGGTGCACGGCCATGTGGGCAAGCGCGCGCAACGCGTCGGCCTGGTCGCCGGCCGTGTCCAGGCAGGCCAGCATCTGCTGGTCCAGCTGCTGCAGGTAGTTGCGGGCACCGTCCAGGCCGAGCAGGGCCGGATAGGTGGACTTGTCCTGGGCCACGTCCTTGCCGGCGGTCTTGCCCAGGGTGGCGGTGTCGGCCTCGATGTCCAGGATGTCATCGCGGACCTGGAAGGCCAGGCCGAGCAGGTCGGCAAAACGGTCCAGCGCAGCCAGGGTGGCCGCATCATCGGTGCCGGCCCGTGCGCCCATGTGCACCGCGCTGCGGATCAGGGCGCCGGTCTTCAGGGCATGCATGCGTTCCAGCTCGGCCTGGGTCTGCTGCTTGCCGGTGGCATCGATGTCCAGTGCCTGGCCGCCGCACATGCCCGGTGCACCGGCCGCGGCGGCCAGTGAACGCAGCCAGCCCATCGCGGTGGACGGGGCCACATCGGCGTTGGCCAGCACCTGGAAGGCACGCGCCTGCAGGCCGTCGCCAGCCAGGATCGCGGTGGCCTGGTCAAAGGCGATATGGGTGGTGGGCTGGCCGCGACGCAGGCTGTCATCGTCCATGGCCGGCAGGTCGTCATGCACCAGCGAGTAGGCGTGGACCATTTCCACTGCCACGGCCGGGGCATCGAGTTGTTCCACCGGCGCGCCGGTGCAGCGGCCGGCGGCATACACCAGCAGCGGGCGCAGGCGCTTGCCGCCACCGAGCACGGAATAGCGCATGGCCTGGTGCAGGCGTTGCGGGGCGAGGTCGGCGGCGGGCAGGGCCGCGTCCAGCGCGGCCTCGACGCGGGCGCGCCACTGTTCAAGCAGGATCTCGGTACTCATGCGCTGGGCGGATCGAAGGCGACGGCAGTGTCCGGCTGGGCCGGATCGTTGAGCAGGTTGACCCGCAGCTGCGCCTGTTCCAGCGCCTGCTGGCACTGCCGGTACAGGCCCACGCCGCGCTCGTAGGCGGACAGGGATTGTTCCAGCGGCAGTTCGCCGGCTTCCAGGGTGGTGACCAGCTGTTCCAGTTCCTGCAGGGACTGCTCGAACTGGGCAACCGGAGATTCGGAGGTAGGGGACTTCTTGGCCATGGCCGCCAGTGTGGGCGGCGTGCCGGGTTGGGTCAACGTCCGCGCCGTTGTTGCAGGCTCAACCCGGCATGGCCGCTGGGCTGGCCGGGCGCAGCTGCAGCAGGCGCGCCCCGGCGGCCACCCGTGGCGGGGCAAAGCCCTGGGCCAACAGCAGCTGGCCCACCGCCAGCAGCTCGTCGCCGTCCCACAGCAGGGGCAGCCAGCCGCGCTGCCAGGGCGGCAGCTGCAGGTGCTGCAGGCAATCCTTCAGCGCGCTGTGGTGATTGCGGCCGGGCAGGCGCAAGCGTTCGCCGCCCTGACGCAGGCTTACCTGCAAGGTGCTGGCAAAGCCGTCGCTGCCACTGAGCTGCCACAGGCTGCCATCGGGCAGGGCCAGTGGCTCACGGCCATCCCAGTGCGCCTGCCAGTGCGGGTCGGGGCGGGGTTGCGGCGGCAACAGGTACAGGTGCTCACGCCAGCGCCGCAGCTGCCAGCCGCCGGCCCACGACACACTGGCCTGGCGGTCGTGCTCGCTGCCCAGCACCTGGGTGTCCAGCAGGCGGTGCAGGTGGCCGGGCAGGGGCG
>X237_Red_shanked_Douc_Langur__coassemble_38_pt1 | contig 22468 bp, 20 predicted proteins | sample X237_Red_shanked_Douc_Langur__metabat2_high_PE_002 | metagenome-assembled genome bin X237_Red_shanked_Douc_Langur
CAGCAGTACAACCTGCCGGCGCAGGTCGATGCGGCCCAGGTCGATGTGCTGGAGGCGCAGCGGCTGCAGTTGTTCGCGCGCATCCTGGCCGAACCGGGCGATATCGACGCCGGCTTCGCCTATGCGGTGCTGTCCACCCGGCTGGGTGATTACGAGGCGGCCATTGCCACCTACGAGCGCCTGTTGATCCAGCATCCGGACACGCCACGCCTGCAGCTGGAGCTGGCCGCGCTGTACTACCGCCTCGGCGCCCAGGCCCAGGCCGAGGCCTTGTTTGCGCAGGTACTGGCGCGTGCCGACACTCCGGACAATGTGCGTCTGCGCATCAACGGCTATCTGGCCCAGATCACCGGGCAGCGCCGCCAGCAAGGGGGCTTCAGTGGCCGCGCCAGCATCGGCCTGCGGGCGGAGAGCAATGCCAACGCCGCCCCGGATATCGGCAGCATCAGCCTCAACGGGCTGGAGTTCGAGCTGGCTCCCGAAGCCCGTGCGGCCAGTGACCAGAGCACCCAGCTGGCCCTGGGCCTGCGCCAGCGCCAACCCCTGGGCGGCAGCGGCCACCTGCTGGATGTGGCCTTCAATGCCAGCAGCAACCATTACCGCGGGCTGGACCGGCTGGACAGCCAGATGGCCGAACTGCGCATCGGCCCGGACCTGTCGGTGGAGGCGGCAGGCCTGCGCCAGGGACGCTGGTGGACCTCGCTGGTGCTGGCACAGAGCTGGCTTGATGGCAGCCGTTACCAGGACAACCACGGCATCAGCAGCGGCCTGCGCTGGTCGGTGGCGCGCCAGTCGGCGCTGCAGCTGGGGCTGGACTGGCGCGATGAGCGTTACACCCCGCAGGCGGCTTCGGCCTCGGCACGTGATTTTTCCGGCCAGCGTTGGCGCAGCAGTGCGCTGTTCTCGCAGCAGGGCAGCGACAACTGGCAATGGATGGCCGGCCTGGTCTGGGAACAGCGCAATGCACGCACGGCGTGGGACAGCTATCACGAGCCACGTCTGCAGCTGGGCGCCAGCCATCGCCACCGTCCGCTGCTGGGCCAGGGCGGCAAGCCCTGGACCAGTTCGCTGAGCCTGCAGCAGGCCTGGCGGCATGCCGACGCGCCGATGCCGGTGATCGATGCGCAGCATGCCCAGCGCAGCGATGAGCAGCTGCTGCAGTGGGTCACCAGCGTGCCGTTGACACCGGCCACCCAGTTGCAGCTGTACGCCGGCTGGCGCCGCGTGCAGTCCAATTACGCGTTGCGTGACTACAGCAACCGTTATGCCGGCATGTCGCTGGCCTGGCAGTTTTGAGGATTCCCATGGCCAAGCACACACAGACCATCGCCATCACCAGCGCACTGCTGCTCAGCGTGCCGGCCTGGGCGCAACAGGTGGGCACTGCTGCCGGTGTTTCGCCGGCGGCCAGCAGCCGCAGCGGCCAGGGCGCGCTGCGCCAGGTCCGCCTGGGCGACCATGTGCTGCACAACCAGCACTTCCAGACCGATGCCAACGGCGTGGTCCAGATCCTGCTGGCCGATGGCACCAGTTTCACCATCGGCCCGCGTTCGACACTGACCATCGATGAGTTCGTCTACGATCCACGGCGCGGAACCGCGCGGGTAGCGGCCAGTGCCGGGCGCGGAGTACTGCGCTTCATCGGTGGCGCCGCATCCAAACCGGGCGGGTCGGCCACGGTGAAGACGCCCGTGGGGGTCGCCGGCATCCGCGGCGCGATCGTGGATTTCGCCCTGCCCGGTGACGGCCCGGGGCCGCTGCGCATCGACCTGCATTACGGTGATGGGGTCAGTCTGAGCTGCAACAACGGTGCCGGTGGCGCGTTGTCGGCCGGCGGGCAATCGATGTCGGTCAGTACCGATGGTGATGGCTGTGGGGTGATCCGCCATGCGCCGATCCAGCAACCGCTCAACCCCGGTCAGGTACCTGCCGGTGCTCCGGGTGCCGGCCAACCCCTGGCCGGTGATGCCGGTGGCCTGGGCGCTGCGCCCAATGGGCTGGCCGGATTCAGTGGGGCACCGATGCCCGAGGACACCACCGACCGCAGCCAACCGCTGCAGACCGATGGCAGCCCCGGATTGGCACTGGCCGAGCAGCAGCTGCAGCAGCAGCTGCTGGCGTTGATCCGTCAATTGCCTCCTGTCGATGTGCCTTCGCCAATGCCGCAGCCGCCGGCACCTGCTCCGGAACCTGCACCCGCACCTGCTCCAGAGCCTGCTCCCGCACCGGCCCCGGAACCTGCGCCTGCACCCGCTCCAGAGCCTGCTCCCGCGCCGGCGCCGGAACCTGCACCGGCGCCCGCTCCAGAGCCTGCACCCGCACCGGCCCCGGAACCTGCACCAGCTCCGGCCCCCGCACAAACCCTGGAGGGCAGCTATCGCGGCTTTGCCGGGGCGCTGGATGCCAGTGGCCAGACGCGTATGCCGGGTACCGCAGAGCTGACCTTCAGCACCGCCAACAGCACGGTCAGTGCACGCATTTCCCCCATGCAGTGGGAAGGCCTGAGCTGGGAGCTGGATGCCAGCGAGGGCCGTTATGCCGCCGACAATGATTTTGATGGCAGCAACATCACCCTTGATCCGAATGCGCCCAATACCCTGCAGTCGGCTACCGATCCGACCCTGCTGTGTGACTGCAATTACCTGACCTGGGGCCGTTGGAATGCCGGCATCGAGGGCAATGGCACCAGCTATGGCCCCTTTGATGGTTACTGGGTGGCCGGCCAGCTCAGCGAGGTGACCGAGCTGCCGCTGAGCGGGCAGGCCACCTACAACGGCCATGCGGTGGGCATGGTCAGCGATGGGGTGGACATCACCCATGGCGTACAGGGCGATTTCCAGGCGGTGGTGGATTTTGGCACTGGCCAGGGCAGCCTGCAGATCAGCAATTTCGATGGCCGCAGCTTTGGCAGCAGCAATCTGGACATCAACAACAGTGGCATGCTGGCCTGGGGCTTCCAGGGGGAGTTGAGTGACGGTGCCGACATCAACGGCCAGTACCAGGCCGGTTTTGCCTCCGATGGCAGCGACCCGGCGGCCGCGATGATCGGTACCTTCTCGGCTGATGATGCCAATGCGGGCTGGTCGGCCAGCGGGGTGTTCGGCGGCACCCGTGATGGCAGTGGCGGGGCACAACAGCCGTGAGCCGTCGACGCTTTTCCCGCTTGCCGCAGCGGCTGCGCTTTGTGCTGGTCGGGATGCTGCTGCTGGTGCTGGCCCTGCTGCTGGATGTGGTGTTCCGTGACGGCATGGGCCGCCTGACGGCTCTGCTGCACGATGGTTGGCAGCGTGCCCAGCCGCGCAGTGCCACCCTGGAGCCCGGGGTGGCGGTGGTGGACATCGACGAGACCTCGTTGGCACGGCTGGGGCAATGGCCGTGGCCACGCGACCGCATTGGGGCGCTGGTTGATGCGCTGGGCCAGCGCGGTGCGGCCGTGATTGCCTTCGACATGGCCTTTACCGAAGCCGACCGCACCTCCTTGCTGGCCCAGGCCGAGCGCCTGCAGCAGCGCGGTATCCATCTGCAGGCCGGGTTGGCACCGGAGCTGCTGGACAACGATCTGGCCTTTGCCGCCGCCATCGCCCGCAATCGCGTGGTGATGGGGGTGGCGCTGAGCAACGAAGGGTCCGGCAGCGTGGGCGCGCCGCTGGCCGGCATCGCCCATGCCGGCAGTGACCCGCGCCAGTACCTGCCCGATTACCACGGTGGCCTGGACAACCTGCCATCACTGAGCGCCGCGGCCAGTGGCATCGGCAGTTTTTCCTTTCCCCCGGCGGCGGACAATGTGATCCGGCAGATGCCGTTGATTGCCCAGGGCGGTGGTGCGTTGTATCCGGGCCTGGCGGTGGAGGCGCTGCGTGTGGCCCAGGGCGCCAGCGGCGTGCAGCTGCGCAGCAGCGATGCCAGTGGCGAGCAGGCCGGTCTGCAGCCGGCGCTGACCGATCTGCGCGTGGGCATGCTGGACATCCCCAGCCAGGCCGATGGCAGCGTGCGCATCCATTATTCGGGCATGCCGCACATGCCGGTGATACCGGCCTGGCAGTTGTTGCAGGACGCACCGGCGCTGGACGATGGCGTGCTGGACGGGCGTGTGGTGTTGATCGGCACCTCGGCCATCGGTCTGCGCGATATCGTGGCCACGCCGCTGGCCGCGGCCGTGCCCGGGGTCAACGTGCATGCCGAACTGGTGGATCAGGCCCTCAATGGCCAGTACCTGACCCGCCCGGACTGGGCACGCGGGGCAGAGGTGCTGCTGGCCCTGCTGGCCGGGGTGGTGTTGTTGCTGGCGATGCTGCCCGGCCGCGCGCTGCCGGCCAGCCTGGCCCTGCTGGTGCTGCTGGGTGGCCTGCTGGCGGCCAGCTGGTGGGGATACAGCCGCCAGCACTGGCTGCTTGATCCGTTGCCCGGCATGCTCAGCCTGGGCCTGCTGTTCATCGGCATGATGCCCTTGCTGCTGTTTGCCGGTAACCGTGAGAAGCGCCAGGTGCGCGAGGCTTTCGGGCGCTATCTGTCACCGACCCTGGTGCAGCGCCTGGCCGAGGATCCCAAAGCCCTGCGTCTGGGCGGTGAGAGCCGGCAGATCAGCGTGCTGTTTTCCGATATCCGTGGCTTCACCAGCCTGTCCGAATCGCTGGCCCCGGATGCGCTGACCGCCCTGCTCAACGGCCTGCTGACGCCGATGACCGAAGTCCTGCTGGCCCACGAGGCCACCATCGACAAGTACATCGGTGATGCCATCATGGCGTTCTGGAATGCGCCACTGGACATCGATGCGCATCCGCGCAAGGCCTGCCTGGGAGCACTGGGCATGGTGGCGGCCGTGCGGGCACATAACGCCGGCCAGGCCCAGGCACTGCAGGTAGGGATCGGGCTCCACACCGGCCTGGCCTGCGTGGGCAACCTCGGCTCGACCCAGCGGTTTTCCTATTCGGCCATCGGCGACACCGTCAATCTTGCCGCCCGGGTCGAGGGGCTGACCAAGCAGTACGCGGTGGATGTGCTCATCACCGAGGCGGTGCAGGCGCAGGTGCCGGATCTGGCCACCCTGATGCTGGACCGGGTGCAGGTGGTCGGGCGCGCCGAAGCGGTTGCTCTGCATGTGCTGCTCGGGGATGCAGAGATGGCTGCCAGCCCGCAGTTCCAGGCTTGTGCGCAGCGCCACATGGCGATGATCGGCCTGTACCTGGATGGCCAGTTTGCCGCCGCACTGGCCGCACTGGATCGCTTGTCGGCCGAGCCCTGGCCGGGGCTGCAAGGCTTTTATGGCATCCTGCGCCAGCGTCTGGTCGGGCTGGAACAATCACCTCCCGGGCACTGGTCCGGGGTCCATGTGGCCGGCAGCAAATAAGCCTGTCGGGTCACTGCAAGCGTTGTCGGGAGGGTTATGGATCATTATGCCGCGTTGGGCCTGTTTGCGTTGCTGGTGGCCGCGCATGCACTGGCCGACTATCCCTTGCAGGGTGAGTTCCTGGCCCGGGCCAAGAACCGTTTCAATCCAGTGCCCGGTGTGCCCTGGTACCAGGCATTGGGCGCGCATGCGGTGATCCATGGTGGCATGGTCGGCGTGGTCACCGGCAGCCTGCTGCTGGGCGTGCTGGAGGTGCTGGCGCACTTTGTCATTGATGACTGCAAGTGCGCCCGGCGCATCGGTTTCAATACCGACCAGGCCCTGCATGTGGCCTGCAAGGCTTTGTGGGTGGTGTTGCTGGCGACCGGCCTGACTGGCGGCTGGTAAGCCGCCTGGGTATCGCGCTCAGGGGCGGCCGTCGCGCCAGGCCAGCAGGGCGTCCATGCCGCCCTGTTGCTCCAGCCAGCGGCAGGCATAGTCATAGCCGGCCTGCTCCTGGGCATTGCCCATCTTCCAGGTGGTCAGGGCCATGCCCGGCACGGTCGGTGGCTGCACCAGGCGGTCGCCACTGCGGCGGCTGGCCGCCAGGGCGCTGTTGGAGGCGATCTGCATCGAACGGGCCACGGTCTGGCCGATGCGCGGGAAGTCGCCCTGGCCTTTGCCGCCACGCAGCAGCTGCCACAGCTGGCGCAGGCGTGAGGGCAGCTGGTCGTAGGCGGTCTTGACCTGCCAGCGCTCGCCGGGGGAGAGCATGAACACCAGGTTCGGGCCCGGCTTGATGCCGTGCATGACCGAGGCCGGCACGTTGTCGATCAGCCCGCCATCCACCAGCACATCGCCGTTGCGGTTGATCCATGGCGCCAGCGCCACCGGGATCGAGGCCGACATGCGCATGGCTTCCCAGCACGGCCCGCTGCGCAGGATCTCGCTCTGGTTGGTGCTCAGGTTGGCGGCCACCAGATAGCAGTTCAGGTCCAGGTCTTCCAGGCGGGTGTCGCCATAGCGCTCGCGCAGGCTGGCATCGACATGACGCTGGTCCAGCAGGCCGTACAGCGGCGGGGCGTAGTGGCCGAAGGCCTTCTTGTCCAGGAAGAAGTAGTTGAACGCTTCCATCATCTGCCGTGGGGCTTCACCGGCAGCGCAGGCCATCGCCACGCTGGAGCCGATCGAGGTGCCGCCGACGATGTCCAGCTCCAGGCCCGCATCGAACAGTGCCCGCAGCGCGCCGATGTGCCCGGCGCCCAGCGCACCACCGCCGCCGAATACCGCGCCCAGGGCGCGTCCGGTCAACAGGCGGGCCACGCGCTGGAAATGGGCCGGGTTGCCGCGCACCACATGGTGGTGCAGATGGGCCGGGCGGTTGGCCAGCCAGTGCCGGGTATGGGCGATGGCCTGCCCACTGTGTGCACGCCACAACAGCAGGCCGATATGCCGGTTGCGGAAGCGGCCGAGCATGTCCGCCTCCAGTGCATGCAACGGCACGGCGGCATCGGTGTGGTCATTGGCCCGGTCGAGCTGGCCGCACAGCAGCAGCTGGTCGCAGTGGCGCAGGGCGGCCTTGTCCCAGTGCGGGTTGCCCTGGCCGGTAACGATCAGCAGGCGGCCATGGGCCTTTTCCTGGGCGGCCAGCCAGTCAGAGAGCAGGTATTCGTTGTCCGGGTCCAGCCCTTCCGGCAGGTGACCGGCCTCCAGCACATGGCAGCTGCCGGCCTGGGCGATCAAGGCGGTGCACAGGTCCTGCACCAGGTCCGGCGGCAGGGTGTCGGCACCGGCCGGGCACAGGCCGATGGTGTCGGGCACCCGCGGCGGCAGGACCGGCGCGCCGGTGGTGGCGCTGGCCAGGCGGCGGCCGAAGGTGCGCAGGATCGACTGCACCAGCTGCGGCTGCAGTGCGCTGACCTGCTCGAATTCGCTGCGGCCAAGGCGCAACAGCTGGCTGTCGCGGCTGGCCATGACATCGGCGGTGCGCAGGGTGTCGGCAAAGAAGGCAATCTCGCCGACCGGTTCACCACTGCCGATCTCGGCCACCAGCTGGTGGCCGTCACGCAGCACATCCAGGCGCCCGCGCAGCACGTAGTACAGGCAGTCGGCCTCTTCGCCCTGGCGTACCAGGTACTCGCCCTTGCGCAGGCTGACCAGCTGCATCTGTTCCAGCAACAGGGCACGGTCGTCGGCCTGGAGGCTGGCGAACAACGGCACCAGGGCCAGGGGATCGTGGTTGCTGTCGCTGAGCATGCGTGGACTGCCTGTAGGGGTGCGATGGATCACGGACGGAGCGGGTGCGCCGTCCGGTTCTGCGAGGACGCTCACAAGCCGACGATTGTCTGCCACTGCCGCACCACCCTCAAGGGTGGGCAGCACCCGGGCCAGCAGGGCGGGATTAAAAGCGCATCGTTTATCCTGTCGCCTTCGTTGAATTGTTGCGCCGCCATGGTTGTCCGGACTGGGTGGGCACCCCGCCGCAGGACCCTGAGATCGTGACCACCGCCAACCGCGCCTACACCGATTCGCTCCGACTGTCTGTCGCTCCGATGCTGGACTGGACCGACCGCCATTGCCGCTATTTCCATCGCCTTCTGGCCCCGGGCGCGCGCTTGTACAGCGAGATGATGCATGCCAATGCCATCCTGCATGGCGACCGCGAACGCCACCTCGGCCACGATGCTGGCGACAACCCGGTGGCGCTGCAGCTGGGCGGCAGTGATCCGGCCCTGCTGGCCCAGGCCGCGCAGGTGGCAGCGGCCTGGGGCTATGACGAGATCAACCTCAACTGCGGCTGCCCGTCCGACCGGGTCCAGGCCGGGCGCTTCGGTGCCTGCCTGATGCGCGAGCCGGCCCTGGTGGCCGAGTGCGTGGCGGCGATGGTGGCCGCGGTGGACATCCCGGTCACGGTGAAGTGCCGCCTGGGAGTGGATGAGGACAATGACTACGAGCAGTTCGCCGCCTTTGTCGATGCCCAGATGGCCGCCGGCGCGGACATGGTCATCGTGCATGCGCGCAATGCCTGGCTCAAAGGGCTCTCGCCCAAGGAAAACCGCGAGATCCCGCCGCTCAAGTACGACTGGGCCTACCGCCTGAAGGCCGAACGCCCGCAGCTGCCGGTGGTGCTCAATGGCGGCATCGCCAGCCTGGAAGCCGTGCAGGCCCACCTGCAGCAGGTGGACGGGGTGATGCTGGGCCGTATCGCCTATCACGACCCGTATGTGCTGCACCTGGTCGAGGCGGCGCAGACCGGCATGGCGGTGCGCAGCCGTACCGAGCTGCTGCGGCAGATGCAGCCGTATGTGCAGGGCTGGCTGGAGCGCGGCTTGGCCCTCAAGCACATCAGCAAGCACCTGCTTGGCCTGTATGCCGGCCAGCCCGGCGGGCGGGCCTTCCGCCAGGTGCTCAGCGAGGGGGCACACCGTCCCGGCGCTGGTTGGGAGTTGGTCGAAGCGGCCATTGCGGTGACCGGGGAAGGACGGGGGCTTTGCTGAATACGAGCGGTCGTTCAGCTTTCTTGATCCCGTATTCATCTTTGCCTGTTACAGTGTTCATGGAGCTGAACCAGCTGCCCTGACAGGGCAAAAAAGTTCAGATCGGATTCACTGCATCACGCCAAGAATCGCCCAGAACCTCCCTCTGCAGCCTGCTTCACCGGCCTGTGGTTTTCGCTGGTTTTGAACGATTGTCCGTAGTTCGCTAGGATTTTGACCATGTGCTCTGGCTCCCATCATCGCCCGTTGACCCTGCTGGCACTGAGTGCCGCGCTGTCCTTGTCAGGGGTTGCCCTGGCCCAGGAGGGTGCCGGCCAGTCCGAGGAGCGCGGCGTGCGTGGTGGCCATGACCGGTCCCTGTCCGATGCGGTCAGGCATGTGCAGCGTACGACCGGTGGCCGTATCCTCGGTGCCGAGCGTGTTCCCTACGACGGGCGCGACATCAATCGCGTCAAGTACATGGATGACCGCGGACGCGTGCGCTACATGGATGCACCGGTGAATAATCCACGAGTTGATCCCGCTTCGGTTCCGCGACGCGGCAATCACTGAGCATTGCGCACAGTGTCGCGGGAACGACAGGCCACCATCTGCCGGGCACCGTCCGGCCAACAGTTCTAGGGAGAGTTCATGCGTATCCTTCTGGTCGAAGACGAAGCCCCGCTGCGGGAAACCCTGGCTGCACGCCTGAAGCGTGAGGGCTTTGCAGTCGATGCCGCACAGGATGGCGAGGAAGGCCTGTACATGGGCCGCGAAGTGCCGTTCGACGTCGGCATCATTGACCTTGGCCTGCCCAAGATGTCGGGCATGGAGCTGATCAAGGCCCTGCGCGATGAAGGCAAGAAGTTCCCGATCCTGATCCTGACCGCCCGTTCCAGCTGGCAGGACAAGGTCGAGGGCTTGAAGCAGGGCGCCGATGACTACCTGGTCAAGCCGTTCCATGTCGAAGAGCTGCTGGCCCGCGTCAATGCGCTGCTGCGCCGCGCTGCCGGTTGGTCCAAGCCGACCCTGGAATGCGGCCCGGTGGCCCTGGACCTGGCCGCACAGACGGTCAGCGTGGCCGGCAGCAATGTCGACCTGACCAGCTATGAGTACAAAGTGCTGGAATACCTGATGATGCATGCCGGTGAGCTGGTCTCCAAGGCCGACCTGACCGAGCACATCTACCAGCAGGATTTCGACCGCGACTCCAACGTGCTGGAAGTGTTCATCGGCCGCCTGCGCAAGAAGCTTGACGCCGATGGCGAACTCAAGCCGATCGAGACCGTGCGTGGCCGCGGCTACCGTTTCGCGATCCCGCGCAACGAAGGTTGATTGTTCCTGGAGGCAGCCGCGTGGCGGGCAAGGTTGGATTGTTTGACCGCTGGCGGCTGCGCTCGTTGCAGGCGCGGCAGATGTTGGCTGCGGCAGCCGGCCTGGTGGCCTTCCTGGCCTTGGCCGGCTATGCACTGAATGCGGCCTTTGCCGATACCGCGCGCAACAACCTGCGTGAGCGGCTGAAGAACTACGCCACCTCCTACGCGGCCGGTATCGACTTCACCCGCGACCGTTCGTTGTACATCCGCGAGCAGCCACCGGATCCGCGCTTCGACGTGCCCGGCAGTGGCCTGTACCTGGAAGTGGTGATGCCCGACGGGCAGGGCAATTCGATGTCCGCCGAAGGCCCGCTGCTGCCCGACAACCAGGGCCGTTTGCTGGCGCCGCGCCAGGAAGTGTTCGAAGGCCCGCTGGAAATGACCCAGATCGACGGCAGCGAAGGCCAGGTCTACCGCTACGGCCTGGGCCTGGTCTGGGGCGGCGACGGCGACCCGGCCAGTGAATTTCCCTACACCATCTATGTGATGGAAGACTCGCGCGCGCTGGGTGCACAGCTGCGCCTGTTCCGTGGTGCGCTGTGGTTCTATCTGGGCGGTGCGGGCATCATCCTGCTGCTGCTGCAGACCCTGGTGCTGCGCTGGAGCCTGCGCCCGTTGCGCCATGTGATCAACGAGCTGACCCACGTGCAGCGGGGTGAGTCCGAGCGCATGAGCGATGACCACCCGCGCGAGCTGGAGCCGTTGACCACCAGCATCAATGCCCTGATCGAATCCGAGCGTGCCCACCTGGAGCGCCAGCGCAATACCCTGGCCGACCTGGCGCACAGCCTGAAGACGCCGCTGGCGGTGCTGCGCACCGAGCTGGACAGCGGCCAGAACGAGACCACCCTGCGCGAGGAACTGGATACCCAGCTCAAGCGCATGGGCAACCTGGTGTCCTACCAGCTGGCACGTGCGGCCTCCGGTGGCCACAAGCTGTTCTCGGCGGCGATCCCGATCGAGTCCACGGCCGAGGAGATTGTCGGCGGGCTGGAGAAGGTCTATGCCCGCAAGGGCGTGCTGTGCGAGTTCGAGATCGAGGAGAAGGCCTGCTTCCACGGCGAGGCCGGTGACCTGCAGGAACTGCTCGGCAACCTGCTGGAAAACGCCTTCAAGTGGGCGCGTTCGCGCGTGTTGCTCACCGCCCGTGCCCAGGTCGAAGGCAACCGCCGTACCGGCCTGCTGCTGGTGGTCGAAGACGATGGCCCGGGCATTGCCGACGAGGACATCGCCAAGGTGCTGCAGCGTGGCGTGCGTGGCGATGAGCGCGTGCAGGGCCACGGCATCGGTCTGTCGATCGTGCAGGACCTGATCAAGGATTACCGTGGCGAGCTGCAGGTCAGCCGCAGCGAGGAAATGGGCGGTGCCCGTTTCCAGGTAACCCTGCCGCCGGGCCTGTAAGGCTCAATGGCCGGGCAGGGCCGGGGCGTCGCTGCCGGCCATTGGTGACGGCCCGTAATAGCGGGCAAGGTGGGCGGCCACGGCCGGCATGGCCCGGGCCAGCCGCTGCGGGTCGGAGAAGTGGTATTCGCTGGCCACGGCGAAGAATTCTTCCGGGGCCTCGGCGGCATACGGGTCGATCAGGCTGTCCTGGCCGGCATCGAGCAGGGCATTGAGCGCATCGAATGCGTGCTGGAAATCGCGGGCCCACTGCCGCTGCCAGGCGCGGTCCAGTGGCGGGGTTCCGTCCAGAGCACCGTCCAGGGCATCGATCTTGTGCACCATCTCGTGCACGGCCACGCAAAAGCCGGCATCCGGCTCGTCCAGGTCGGCCTGCACATCGGCCCAGGACAGGATCAATGGGCCGTCCTGCCAGGATTCCCCGATCAGCTCGTCTTCCCACTGGTGCAGCACGCCGGCCGCATCGACATGGCTGCGCTGGACCCGGAATGCATCCGGATACACCAGCAGCTGGGACCAGCCGCGCAGACCATGAACCCCGAGCTGGGTCAGGGGCAGACAGCACAGGGCGGCCAGCAGGGCGCGGTCGGTGGGATTCAGTTCCAGTCCGGCCAGTGGGGTAATGGTCTTTTTCGCCAGGAACGCGCCGGCAAGCTGGCGCAGTTGCTGCTGGCGCGGGGCATCGAGCCCGGTCAACAGACGGCTGCGCTGGCGCAGCTGTTGCCACAACGCATCGTCAATGGATGGTGGCGCAGGCCGCAACCAACGCAGAAAACGCTGGATCAGCGGAACATTCCCGGCAAAAAGCTGTGCCAGCGCGGGGCGCGCATGCGCTGCATCAGGTCGTCTTCGCTGCCGCCACCGCCGGAGGCCTCGCCGCTGCGGTTGGCACGCGGGGCAGCGGCGCTGCTGCTGGCTTCATGCGCGGTGGGACGGGCCGGTGCTGCCGGTTTGCTGGACGAGGCGTCGGAATAGACGCAGGCACCACGCTGTGACTGGCTGAAGGCATCATCAGCCCAGGCCACCTGGCATGGGGCCATCAACAGGATCAGGCAATGGGCAAAGCGGCGCATCGTCACGTCCAGCGGTCGGAGGGAAAACCGGTATCCCCGATTCTAGCCTGCTTTTGTCTGTCAAGTGGGGGATGGCGGGGTGGCCGATGGCCTGATGCCGCATAATCAATGGTTTGGATCGAGGTGCCGGTGTGGACGAGCAACGCTTGCTGGCGCTGTTGATGGCCGGTCCGCAATCCGTGGGCCAGTTGGCCCGCGATCTGGCCGCGCCGGTCGACACGGTGCGGGCGCCGCTGCAGGCGCTGGCCGAGGCCGGAATCGTGCAGCCCCTCCAGGCCGATGTCTGGCAGTTGTGCCATGTGCCTGATCTGCATGATGCCCAGCGCATTGTGCAGGGGTTGGGCGCAACGGCCCGGGCCGGCCTGGGGCAACTGCAGGTGTGCTGGCAGGTGGATTCAACCAACAGCGAGCTGCTGCGCCGGGCGCCGCCGGACGATGGGGTGACGGTGCTGCTGGCCGAGCGCCAGCACGGTGGCCGTGGCCGGCGTGGTCGTGTCTGGAGCTCACCGCTGGCCCGGCATGTCTACCTGTCCCTGGCCTGCCCCTTCGAGCAGGGCATCCGCGCGATGGCCGGCTTGAGCCTGGTTGTCGGTGTGCTGGCCGGTGAGGCCTTGCGCGGTGCCGGGCTGGCGGGGGTGGGGGTGAAGTGGCCCAATGACCTGTTGCTGGATGGGAACAAGCTGGGCGGCATCCTGGTCGAGTCCCGTGGCAGTGCACAGGGGCCGGCGCTGGCGGTGATCGGTATCGGCATAAACGTGCATGGGGCCCAGGCCGGACATCCGGCGATTGACCAGCCATGGACCAGCATCGATGCGCATTGCGCGGCACTGGCCAGCCGTGACCGGGTGGTCCAGGTGCTGCTGGAATCGCTGTTGCCGGGCTTGCTCCAGTTCAAGCAGCAGGGGCTGCCGGCCTTTGTGCAGCGTTATGCTGCGCTGGATGTGCTGGCCGGTGCGCCGGTGTGGATTGAACAAAACGGCCAGCGCCAAGCGGCGCAGGCCATTGGCCTGGCCGAGGATGGCGCGCTGCGGGTGGTGGACAGCCACGGCGAGCGCCGCCTGCATGCCGGCGATGTCAGTGTGAGGAAGCAATGAGCCAGTGGTTGTTTGATCTGGGCAATACCCGCCTGAAATACGCCCCCAGCCTTGCTGGCGTGGCCGGGGAGGTTGCCGTCTGGGCCCATCAGGACCAGCAGCGCCCGCTGCCCGAACCGGCGCAGTTGCCCGGTGGAGACGTGGCCTGGCTGGCCAGCGTGGCCGATCCGGCGTTGCGCGATCAATTGCGTGCACGCCTGGGCGAGCGCTTTGCCCGGGTCGAGCTGGCCACCAGCAGTGCCCAATGCGGTCGCCTGCGCAATGGCTATGCCGAGCCGGAAAAACTCGGGGTGGACCGGTTCCTGGCCTTGCTGGCCTGTTCGCAATGGCAGGCCGACTGCCTGCTGGTCGGGGTGGGCACGGCGTTGACGGTGGATCTGCTGGCGGCCGATGGCCAGCACCATGGCGGCCTGATTGCCCCTTCGCCGACCTCGATGCGCCAGGTCATTCATGCCAAGGCCAGGCATTTGCCTGTTGATGGCGGCCAGATCAATGATTTTGCCAACAATACGCTCGATGCCCTGGCCGGCGGCAGCCTCGGTGCGGCACTGGGCCTGATCCAGCGCAGCCTGGGCCAGGCCACGTCCCGTCTGGGCCGGGTGCCGCAACTGGTGGTGCACGGGGGCGGTGCCGAACAGTTGCTGTCGTATTTGTTTGATGCACGTCACGTTCCGACGCTGGTGCTGGATGGTCTGGCCGCCTGGGCGCTGCATCAAAACGCGGCGAGCAGGTAGCATGGCGGCATGCTGATTCGTGCCCTGATTGTTGTCCTGGCGATCCTCAACGCCGGCGTTGCCCTGTGGTGGTGGCGCAGTCCGCCGGTGAGCGACGCGCCGGTACCGGCGATGAGCCCGCCCGATGGGGTGCCGGTGTTGCAGTTGCGTGCCGAACAGCCCGAACTTCCGGCCCCGGCTGCTGACCCCGCTGTGGACACGGCCGCCAGTGCACCGGCTCCTGCTGCTGCCAAGCCGACGGTGGCGGTGGCCGCGGCGACCGAACCCGCGTCAGTAACTGCCACGGCGCCGGCCGAGCCGCCGGCACCGGCTGCAGTGTGTGTCAGCCTCGGGCCATTTGCCGAGCGCGCGCTACTGGATCAGGCACGTACGCGCGCCGGCGCGATGCTTCTGGCGGCGCAGCCGCGCGAGCTGGCAGCCAGTGGCGGCAATGCCAGTTACCGCGTGATGCTGCCGCCGGCCGCCAGTCGCGAGGCCGCCCAGGCCACGGTCAAGCGGATCGTGGCTGCAGGCATCAGTGATTACTTCATCATCGGCCAGGGCGAGCTGGCCAATGCGGTGGCCCTGGGCCAGTTCCGCAACCGTGACGGCGCCCAGCGTCGTCTGGACCAGCTGCAGGAAGCCGGTTTCCCGGCCCAGATCGTGTCCTCCGAAGCGGCAGCGTCACGCTGGTGGCTGGATGCGCGTCTTGCCGCAGGCAGCAGTGCCGCGCAGGCGCGTCAGGCCAGTGGCAGCGAGCGCGTGCAGTCGCTTGATTGCAAGGTTTTTGCGTTAGACTAGCCAGCTACGCCGCTTTAGCTCAGTTGGTAGAGCAACTGTCTTGTAAACAGTAGGTCATCCGTTCGATTCGGATAAGCGGCACCAGAATTTGGACATGGATGGCGGCAACGCCATTGTTTGATGTCAGCCCGCGCAAGCGGGTTTTTTTGTGCCTGTTCTCCGGCTGTGGTGGTGGCATCGGAACAGGGCGGTGCCGTGTCTTGTGTGCTGCGCCGCGACGGGAGCTCGGCCCACGCTCTGGCTAGACTGCCGGCCTGGTTGATCACGCAGGAAGCAGCAGATGGCAGGCAACAAGGCGGTCTCCTTGATTGGCGTCCCTACCGATGTGGGGGCGGGACACCGCGGGGCGCGGCTGGGGCCCGAAGCCCTGCGCATTGCCGGCCTGCCCGAGGCATTGGCCCTGCGCGGGGTGGATGTACGTGATTGCGGCAACCTGGACGGGCCGGTCAATCCCTGGCAGGGGCCGGTGGATGGCTACCGCCACCTGGACCAGGTGGTGGCCTGGAACCGGGCCTTGATGCAGGCCACGCGTGCCGAGCTGGAGGCCGGGAGATTGCCGGTGATGCTCGGCGGCGACCACTGCCTGGGGGTGGGCTCGATCACCGCCGTGGCCGACTGGTGCCGCCAGCAGGGCAAGGCCCTGCGGGTGCTCTGGCTTGATGCTCATGCCGATTTCAACACCAGTGCGGTGACCCCTTCCGGCAATGTGCACGGCATGCCGGTGGCCTGCCTGTGTGGTCTCGGGCCGCAGGCATTGACTGCGATGGGCCAGCACAGCCCGGTGCTGCAGGCCGAGCAGATCCGCCAGATCGGCATCCGCTCGGTCGACCCGGAGGAAAAGCGCCTGATCAAGCAGCACCGGGTGGATGTGTATGACATGCGTTACATCGACGAAAACGGCATGAAGCGCACCATGCAGGCCGCCTTGGCCGGGATCGATGCCAATACCCACCTGCATGTCAGTTTCGATGTGGATTTCCTGGACCCGCAGATCGCGCCCGGGGTCGGAACCACGGTGCCGGGCGGGGTCAATTACCGCGAGGCGCAGCTGGTGATGGAGATGATCGCCGACACCGGGCAGATGGGCTCGCTGGACATTGTCGAGCTCAACCCGTTGCTGGATGACCACAACCGCACGGCCGAGCTGGCGGTGGACTTGGTGGAAAGCCTGTTCGGCAAATCCACCTTGATGCGTGACTGAACCGCAGGCTCGCCGGTTCACATGCGCTGCACGCCGCTGCCGACAGATTGCATTGACGACGGGAGCTGGCAGGCAAGCAGCTCCCGGGCATTGACCCACAGTGGAGATGACCATGAAGCGTGTACTGATTCTGCTGGCCCTGGCCCTGTTTTCCGCTGGCACCCTGAGTGCCTGCAACACCATGGCCGGTGCCGGCAAGGACATCCAGAAGGCCGGCGACAAGATCGAGGACAAGGCCCAGGACTGCAAGGACGGCCGCTGCTGAGGCAGGCCGGGCAACAACCGCAGTTACCCACTTCCAACCAAGGAGCCGATTGATGAAGCGTACGTTGATGGCAATGACGGTGACGATGTTCTCGCTGGTGCTGCTGGCCGGTTGCAACACCATGGCCGGCGCGGGCAAGGACATCCAGAAGGCCGGTGACAAGATCGAGGGCGCAGCCAAGGGCTGATCCTTGAATGCACCGTGTAGCGAAGGGCCGGCCTTGTTGAGCCGGCCTTTTTATTGTCTGACAGGCCCCGATTGGGGAAGGCTTCAGGGAGTTGATGTCCGATTTTATGAATGTTTTACCGTCCGCTTATGCCCCCGCTGCGATTCTGGTGACGCGGCAATTGGCCGCCTCATTTTCGGAGTCAGACCTGATGAACAAGGACATCATTGCCGGCAAGTGGACCCAGATGAAGGGCAAGCTGAAGGAGAAGTGGGGCGATCTGACCGACGACGATTTCGACGTGGCCGAGGGCAACTCCCAGTACTTGCCGGCAAGCTGCAGGAGCGCTACGGCTGGGCCAAGGACCGCGCCGAGAGCGAGGTCAAGGACTTCAGCGAGCGCTGGGAGCGCGACAACTCCTGATCCAGCGCGGGCCTGCAGCCCTGCCGGTGGGTGCCGGCAGGGCGTGTCAGGGCCATCGGCGGTACACTTGGGCGGTTAACGGCAAGCACGATTTTTCCGCATGACCACCCGCGTCCTCACTGGCATCACCCCTTCCGGCACCCCGCATCTGGGCAATTACGTCGGCGCGATCCGCCCGGCCATTGCTGCCAGCCAGGCCGAAGGCATCGAAAGCTTCTTCTTCCTGGCCGACCTGCACAGCCTGATCAAGGCGCAGGAGCCGGACCGCACCCAGCGCTCGACCCTGGAGATTGCCGCCAGCTGGCTGGCCTGCGGGCTGGACCCGGACAAGGTGTGGTTCTACCGCCAGAGCGACATCCCGGAAACCACCGAGCTGATGTGGTTGCTGACCTGCGTCGCCGGCAAGGGCATCCTCAACCGTGCCCATGCCTACAAGGCGGCCATCGACAAGAACCGCGAGGAACAGCTCGATGACGATGCCGGTGTGACCGCTGGTCTGTTCATGTATCCGGTGCTGATGGCTGCCGACATCCTGATCTTCAACGCCAACAAGGTGCCGGTCGGCCGCGACCAGATCCAGCACATCGAGATGGCGCGTGATTTCGGCCAGCGTTTCAACCACGTCTACGGCAAGGAGTTCTTCACCCTGCCCGAGGCGGTGGTGGACGAACAGGTGTCCGTGCTCGCCGGCCTGGATGGCCGCAAGATGAGCAAGAGCTACAACAACACCATCCCGTTGTTCGCCAGCCGGGCCGAACTGAAGAAGCTGATCGCGCAGATCGTCACCGACTCGCGCGCTCCGGGTGAGCCGAAGGACACCGAGGGCTCGGCCCTGTTCCAGCTCTACCAGGCCTTTGCCAGTGCCGAGCAGACCGCGGCCTTTGCCCAGGCCTTTGCCGACGGCATCGGCTGGGGCGATGCCAAGGCCCAGTTGCTGGATGTGGTGGATGGCCACCTGGCACCGATGCGCGAGCGCTACAACGCCCTGATGGCCGAGCCGGAAAAGATCGAAGCCCTGCTGCGCCGTCGTGGTGCCCAGCTGCGCGAGCAGTTCGCCGTGCCGTTGCTGCGCGAACTGCGCAATGCCGTGGGCCTGCGTGACCTGTCCAGCGTGGGCGACAAGCCGCAGGAAAAGGCCGCGGCCAAGGTGGCGCTGCCGCTGTTCAAACAGTACCGCGAGGCCGATGGCCAGTTCTATTTCAAGCTGCTCGATGGCCAGGGCAACCTGTTGCTGCAGAGCACCGGCTACCCGTCGCCGCGTGACGCCGGTCAACGTATTGCCGGGCTCAAGCAGGCCGACCAGGCCGAAGCCCTGGGTGGCGCTGACCTTCAGCTGCAGGTCGAGGCGGGCCAGGTGCTTGAAGCACTGGCCGCAATGCGCGAGGCTGTGGCTGACTGAGGACCTTGCGGGGGAGCAGCACCGATGGCGTGGTTGACGTTGTTGCTGTTCCTGCCGTGGTTTGTGGTGCTGGGCGGGCTGTTCTGGTACTTCCCGCGCCAGCCGCGTACGCCGCGTCGATCCTGGATCGATGCGGCGTTCTTGTTGCTGGCCCTGGGCCTGAGCCTGCTGGCCATGCACTGGGGACATGAGCTGGGCGAGAATGCGGCCAATGCCGGTGCCATCTGGCGCCAGGTACTGGCCGTGCTGTATGCCTATGGGGCCTTTCTGGCCGTGCTGTGCAGTGCGGTCTGGCTGCGCCGCCGCTGCTGGTGAGCAGCAGCCAAGCCGGCAGACACATGATCAAGGAGACCCGCATGCCGACATCGCAATCCGCCTTCCGTGCGCAGGGCATCCACTGCATCGATACCGAGCTGCAACGGCCGGGCTTTGATGCGGCCTGGTTGGTGGTCGAGCAGGGGCGGGCGGCCTTCATCGACTGCGGCACCAGCCACGCAGTGCCGGCCATGCTGGCCGCGCTGGCAGCTGCCGGGCTGGGCCCGGAAGCAGTGGACTGGCTGATCCTGACCCATGTCCACCTGGACCATGCCGGCGGTGCCGGTGCCCTGCTGGCCCATCTTCCCAACGCGCAGGTACTGGTGCATCCGCGCGGCGCCCCGCATCTGATCGATCCCACCCGTCTGGTGGCCGGTGCCACCGCGGTGTATGGCGAGGCGGAAATGGCGCGGCACTATGGCCAGGTGTTGCCGATCGACCCGGCGCGGGTAGTGCAGATGCACGATGGCCAGCGCATCGACCTTGCTGGCCGGCCGCTGCTGTGCATCGACACCCCCGGCCATGCGCGCCACCACCAATGTGTGTTCGATGCGCGTACGCGCAGCTGGTTCACCGGTGACACCTTTGGCATCTCCTACCGGGAACTGGATGGCACCCACGGCCATTTCATCATTCCCACCACCTCGCCGGTACAGTTCGAGCCGGAGCCGCTCAAGCATTCCATTGGTCGCCTGCTGGAGCAGCAGCCGCAGGCCATGCACCTGACCCACTATGGCAGCGTGGGCGATGTGGCACGCCTGGGGCAGCAGTTGATCGAACAGATTGATGCGATGGTGGCCATTGGCCGGCAGGTGCTGGACGCCGGTCCCCAGGCCTTGGAAGACCGTTTGTTTGCGGCGTTGTCGGCCTACTACGGCGAGCGCGCGGCGGCGGCAGGGCTGGCACCGGAAGCCGTGCTCAAGGTGCTGGCCATTGATATCCGGCTCAATGCCCAGGGGCTGGTGTGCTGGTTGCAGCGGGGCAGCGCGTAACAGGCCGCAACCATCGGGTTGTCGGCAAGGATGTCGGTATCAGGCAAAGGAGTGGTGATGAAATCCAAGATATTGGTAGGCGTGTTGGTGTTGGCCCTGATGCTGGCGTGCACCGTGGCCGGTGGGCTGGGCTTTTTGCTGTGGCAGCAGCGTCAGGCTGCGCAGGTGCCGGTCACACCGCTGGCGGCGGTGGAGCAGGCCGTGGCCAATGAGGAGCCTGCAGCCCCGCCGGAAGAGCCGGCCGCGGCCGATGATGCTGCCGATCTGGCCGATGCCGAGCCGGTGGAGGCGGCCAAGGGCCCGGCGTTCGTGTATGAGTACCTGCCGGCGCACAGCAAGGCCATGCGCACGGTGGAAAGCTTCAGCCGCGACATGGATGTGCTGCGCAAGCTCAACGAGGTCAATGCGCTGGACGGCGTGCTGATGCTGCCCGGGCCGCTGCGTGTGCTCACCGCCGAGTGCGAGGCGATCAACGCCTACTACGTGCCGGACCGGCGCGAGATCGTGCTGTGCTATGAAATGATCAATTACCTGGTCGAACTGGGCGTGCAGCTGCATACCGACCAGAACGGGCAGAGCGACACCAGCCAGGCCGCGCGCTTCCTGCTGGCCAACCTGCGTTTCATGCTGCTGCATGAGGTCGGCCATGCCCTGGTGCACCAGCTTGAGCTCAATGTCACCGGGCGCGAGGAGGATGCGGTGGACCAGCTGGCCACCACCTTGATGCTGACCCTGATCGATCCGGACGAATCCGAAGGCGATGTGGCCAGCAACCTGGACATGGCCGGGCGCTTTTTCCTGGTCAACACCAGCGAGGCTGGCTACGGCCTGGCCCACTATGCCGGCGAGCATTCGCTGGGCGAACAGCGCTACTTCAACCTGATGTGCATGCTCTACGGTGCCGACCCCGGGCGCTACCTGCGGGTGGTCACATCCGGCCGTCTGCCCGAGGCGCGCGCGCTGCGCTGCCCGGAAGAGAGCAAGCGCATCACCCGCTCCTGGTCGCGCACCCTGGTGCCGCACTTTGCGCCGCGCTACCAGCGCACGGGCGAGGAGGCGCAGCAGATCCATGCCGATGCCGTGCAGCGGCGCCGGCAGAACACACCTGCACCTTACCGGCAGTGATGGCCGGGCCCGGCTGGCGCTATCATCCAAGGCTTGTTGCCTTGCCAGCCGGTGCCCGTTGTGAACCCGATGCACATCGTTTTGCTGTCCTCCTGCCTGTTCGTCGGTGGCTTGGCCCAGGCCGCCAATGACCTGCCCGGTGGCGGTATCGACCCGCAGGCACTGAACCGGCATGTGCAGGTGCTGGCCTCCGATGCGTTCGAAGGCCGCGCCCCGGCCACGGCCGGTGAGCAGCGCACGGTGGATTACCTGATCGAGCAGTTCAGCGCGGCCGGCCTGGAGCCCGGTGGCGATGACGGTGGCTGGGTGCAGCAGGTGCCGCTGGTACGTGCCAGCACCCGCGGCACGCCGACCGCGCTGCTGCACATCGGTGCGCAGACCCGCGCCCTGGTCAATGGCCAGGACATCACCCTGCAGAGCCTGCAGCCGCAGGCCGAGATCGTGCTGGACAACCTGCCGCTGGTGTTCGTCGGCCACGGCATCGATGCGCCGGAACGCGGCTGGAACGATTACAAGCAGCAGGACCTGCGCGGCAAGATTGCCGTGGTGCTGATCAACGATGCCGACTTCCATGCCGAACAGCCCGGGGCCTTTGATGGCCGTGCGGTGACCTACTACGGCCGTTGGACCTACAAGTACGAAGAAGCGGCGCGGCGCGGTGCCGCCGGCGTGCTGATCGTGCACGACACCGCGGCGGCTGCTTACCCGTGGGCGACGGTGCGGGCTTCGGGCACCTCGCCGCTGTTTGACATCCAACGCCCGCATGCCGAGGCCATGGCGGCCCATACGCCCCTGCGTGGCTGGATCACCCCGGCACTGGCGCAGGAGCTGTTTGCCGCCGCCGGGCAGGATTTCCAGGCGCTGTCGCGCCAGGCCATGCAGGCGGACTTCCAGCCGGTGGCGCTGGCCGGGGTCGGCCTGTCGGCGCAGCTGCAGCTGGTGCAGGAGCCGGTGCAAAGCCGCAACGTGGTCGCCCGTCTGCGCGGCAGCACGCATGCTGACGAGGCGGTGGTGGTGTCGGCCCACTGGGACAGCTACGGCATTGGCCAGGCCGATGCCCAGGGCCGCACCATCCGCCCCGGCGCGGTGGACAACGCCACCGGCGTGGCCGCCGTGCTGGAGCTGGCCCGGGTGTTTGCCGCCGGCCCGGTGCCGCAGCGCAGCCTGTACTTTGTCGGCTTCACTGCCGAGGAAAAGGGCCTGCTCGGCGCCAACTACTTCGCCACCCATCCGCCGGTGGCCCAGGCCAAGTTGGCCGCCGTGCTCAACATCGAGATGTTCAGCCCGGATGGTGCCAGCGCCGATATCGCCAGCTGGGGCCG